>Ga0209781_1000049_pt1 | contig 29571 bp, 34 predicted proteins | sample WorMetHERISLAND1_3_FD_187386 | JGI IMG/M metagenome (GOLD analysis project Ga0209781, IMG submission 187386) | Marine gutless worms symbiont microbial communities from Max Planck institute for Marine Microbiology, Germany - Olavius albidus HERON... | ecosystem: Host-associated > Annelida >...
GGGAATCGGCACCGCAACGATGGAAGCATCAATGATCCCTGCCTGGCCTCGAAGCCCTCCGCCGCCAGGAAATCGTCAAAGCGGTCGAACACCGTCTCCAGCAACCCCTGCTCCTGCAGCCGCTCCCAAAAACGCCACACCGTGGTGGCATCCGGAACTGCGTCCTCGACGAAAGCGCTCCCACGGGATCGCAGCGGTCAGCCGCTCCAGCGGGTCGCCCAGCTGGCTGAGACTCTGTAACAGGTTCTCACGATCAAAGAAGATGCGCTGGCCTATGGTTTCCCCCTCAACGAGCTTAATCTTTGGACGAGCAGGAGGTTACCCTCCGATAATCCCCAAACAAGCAATTTTGCAAGGTGCCCTTCACGGACCGGATGCTGGTCGGGGTCAGCTCGCGCGGGTGATTGAATTGGGTGGTGATGTGCAGCTGTTTTCCACTCGACGCAAAGGCCTTAAAGACTGCTTGTAGTGAGTCATCGTCGAGAATTCGGTTGGGGAGAACGACCGGAATGCGAGAGTCGATTCTAACGTACCGGAGATGGGAGATCCCCGCAAGTCGATACAGCATATCCTCAATCTGATCGGTCGCAAGTGTCAACGCATCGCCACCACTGAGCAGCACGTTGGTCACCTCCCGATGCGCCCCGAGATAGGCCGTTACACGATCCCAATCAACCACGATCTCATTGTCAACCAGTCCGACCAGGCGTTTCCTGAAACAGTGCCGGCAAATACACCGCGCAACGATTCGTCGTTAAAATTAAGACAGCCTGCCGATACTTGTGCTGGAGCCCCCGAAATTTCGTATGCGCCTGCTCTCCGCTGATGTCGAAGGTGCCGAAGAGCTTCTCTTCTCCCTGAGATGGAATGGCTATTTTGCGGATCGGATCCTTCGGATCATCCCAATTCGATTAAATTGAGATAATAGCGCGTGATCCGCATCGGGTGCTTCTTCGCAAGGCGTTATATGATCTTTGCGTCAGGGATCGGACGTTGAGTACACTGCTCCAATGCATCGATCGTCTGGACGATATTTTCAGAATGAATATGCCTATTCATAGCTGTCTTCTTCTCTTGGATATAAAATCCCGCTGGATTATAGAATCGTTTTTTGAACCGACAACGCTGAATCATTCAGAATTGCTTTACCGTACCAGGTCTCGTTCGCATTTTGTATCCACAAATTATGCGGATTTTTACAGATTTGAAATGAAATAATCTGTGGAAGAGAATGTAATATCAAGGATATACGGTTGTGCATAAAACATCAGGTCAATACCGCGTCGATTGCCTCGTGCAGGCTTTTGACCCGCACGATGTCCAGATCCTGGATGCCCGACTTGGGGACATTGGCCGCGGGAGCGACGACGCGGCAGATGCCATGCTTGGCCGCCTCGCGGAACCGGTCGGGGCCGTTGGGGACCGGCCGGATCTCGCCGGAGAGGCCCACCTCCCCGAAGACCGCAAGCGCCATGTCCAGGGGACGGTCACGGTAGCTGGAGAGCACCGCCAGCAGGACCGCCAGGTCGGCGGCCGTCTCCGTGATGCGCACGCCCCCGACGACGTTTACGAACACATCCCGGTCGAACATGGCGGTCCCGCCGTGACGGTGCAGCACCGCCAGCAACATGGCGAGCCGATTCTGATCCAGACCCAGGGTCACCCGCCGCGGATTGGCGAGGGGGCTCTCGTCTACCAGGGCCTGCACCTCCACCATGAGAGGCCGCGTGCCCTCTCGGGTCACCATTACCAGGCTGCCCGCCACGGACTCCGTATGGCGCGACAGGAAGATGGCCGAAGGATTGGGTACCTCCCGTAGCCCCCGATCCGTCATGGCGAAGACGCCGAGCTCGTTGACGGCCCCAAAACGGTTCTTGATGGACCGAATCAGACGCAAGGAACCTGCCCCTTCGCCCTCGAAATAGAGCACTGTATCCACTATATGTTCCAGCACCCGGGGCCCGGCCAGGGTACCTTCCTTGGTCACGTGCCCCACCAGGAAGATCGCGGTATCCGCCTGCTTGGCGAAGCGCACCAGCTGCGCCGCCGTCTCCCGTACCTGGGAGACGGACCCCGGTGCCGACTGCAGCAGCTCCGTGTGCAGGGTCTGAATGGAATCCACGACCATGATCCGCGGCCGGTCCGCCACGGCCGTAGCCAACATGCGCTCGACGCAGGTCTCCGGCAGCAGGCGTACCCCCTCTCCCGTCAGCCCGAGCCGCCGTGCTCGCAGGCTTACCTGCTGGGGCGACTCTTCGCCCGAGACATAGAGTACCGGGTGCCCCTCCCCCAGAGAGGCGCAGGCTTGGAGCAGTAGGGTAGACTTGCCGATCCCCGGATCGCCGCCGATGAGCACCACCGAACCCTGGACGAGCCCGCCTCCGAGCACCCGGTCGAGCTCGGCGATACCACTCCCGAAGCGGGTGTGTTCCTGGGGGTTCACAGCGGTGAGCAGGACCGCTTCTCCCCCGCCGGCGGTGTCCCCAGTATACCCGGAACGGCCGGCCGCTGCCGGTAGCTCGGGGACCTCTTCGATCAGATTCCAGGCCCCGCAGTCCGGGCATTGGCCGCTCCACTTGGGTAGCCTTACGCCGCAGGCACTGCAGATGTAGGCGTTACGGGGTTTGTTGGTGCGTTTAGTCACTGAGTATAGATGCTCTCAACCGCCGATACTTGAACGAACAAGATTTTCACGGAAGATTTATCCGCAAATAAATGCAAATGGACCAAGACCCCTTGATGATGGCGAACCGATAGCGAAAGATTTGCGTTTATTCGCGTTCATTTGCGGCAAAAAAATGATTCCTCCGTTATCGGTACTTCGGCACCGGCAGCGACTCCATACCCTGGTGTTCCACTCGCACCCGTGAGGTAACCCGGCAGAGAAGCTCATAAGGGATGGTGCCCGCCCACTCTGCGATCTCGTTCACCGGCAGGTCTTTTCCCCAAAGGATGACGGGATCGCCTGCCGCGGCAGCGGGCAGCCCCCGCAAATCGATGCTGATCATGTCCATGGATACGCGGCCCACCAGCGGCGCACGCCGTCCGTTTACGAGCACCGGGGTCCCCGTGGCTGCATGGCGCGGATAGCCGTCACCGTAGCCGATGGCTGCCACCCCCACCGGCATGTCCTCCGGGCACACATAGGTGCCCCCGTAGCCCACGGCATCCCCCCGACGCAAGATACGCACGGCGATGAGCCGGGTTTCGAGCCGCATGGCCGGCCGCAGCCCCAACTCGGCGGCGGTCCGTCCCTTGAGGGGCGAGGCCCCATAGAGCATGATACCTGGGCGCACCCAGTGGGTTCGGGACGCGGGAAAGGCCAGGATACCGGCGGAGTTGCCGATGCTCAAATGGTGCCTTGCGGTGGGATCGAGGGCGCGCAGCTGATCGCACTGGAGCCGGGTAAGGGGGTCTCGGGGATCGTCGGCCGAGGCTAGGTGGGTCATCAACCCCACCGGCTCCGCACCCCCTGGATTGCCATGCAAGCGCACGAGCAGATTCGGCACCTCCTGGGGATGGAACCCCAATCGGTGCATACCCATATCCACCTTGATCCAGACGCGCAGGGGTTTTACTGCACGGCTCTGTTCCAGGAGCGCCACCTGTCCGGGCTGGTGCAGCATTGATTCAAGCCCATGGGCGCGGGCGGCGGCGAGTTCATCGTCGAACAGAAACCCCTCCATGACCAGGATGGGCTTGGCAATCCCCGCCTCACGCAGGCGCACTCCTTCCTCGACTCTGGCTACCGCCAAGCCGTCCGCGGCTTCCAGGGTGGTCGCCACCGATACCATCCCATGCCCGTAACCATTGGCCTTGACAACCGCCCACACCCGGCTCTCCGGGGTTCGGTGCCACACCAGGGCGAGGTTATGCCGGAGGGCTGAATGATCGATGATTGCCTGCGGATGGACCTGCATGGCACTTGCTCGTTACCCAAGGGTTGTCCAGGTAAACCCCAGAAGGTGGTGATTTAACTTTGTTGCTGCTGAGTATAGGTGCCTTAAAAATCCCTATCAGGGAAGGGTCGAGGCACTCTATAAACCAGAAAAAAGTTAAAACACTATCCCCCAGAGTTACACGAGAGGGAGGATAGGAAAACCAGGATACAGGATCATAAACCAAGTTCCATAATTCGATCCATAAAACTGATGATGTCGTTCAAACCATCCTCGATGATCTCGATGACTATAGCATCGTCGATGCCACCTGTACTCGTGAACCGCCACGTTGTAAAACCCACCATCAATTTAAGCTTATCCGCCAGGTTATGACTGATTTTTTCTTGTTGGGCTAGGAGATCGAAGCTTTCCGCGCTGGAGGCGGGGATACCTAATTTATCCCGTTTGATCACATAGTTGGCCATATCGATGCTCAGCCCACAAACTCGGACCAGGTTCAGTACCGCTACATCCTAGGCGTCATAGTTCCAAAAAAAGTCGATCGGTTCTTTTGATGAATCTCCCACACCCGTTCAATGCATCGCTGACCGCTCTGAATTTTTTGAATCAGGGTATCGTTCATACGGCATAGGATCGTTTGCTTTGATAAAAGGCGGTCAATATCCATTTGCGCTCTTCATTCAGTTTTTGATAAGATGAAAGTTCCCGCATCTCGAATTCCCGCACCGCTTCGGCGTCATTTGCGACGATCCGTCGTCCGGAATCCAGGATTTCATTCTGAAGAACCGTGCTCACGAGGCGCAAATTAACTAGATCGACCTCATGTTCCAACAATTGTTCCAAAGCCATCCGGCAAGGTAAAAAGGCCAGATTTTTTGCGACCACGGCGGTTTGAAAAGGCAACAGAAAAGCCAAGTTGACATCACTATCAGTCCATTCGGATTCGGTACCGTAACTGCCGAATAGGTAAACGGCCTGGGTATCCGAAGTAATAGCTTAGAAGGATCCGGGTTATATCCCTTATATTCATACCGACGCCTCCAGGATCGTCAGGGATGTACCGGCCGAGGTGTGGTCCACGCCCAGTACTTCACGTCAGCCGACCATGAGGAGTGCTAAAGGCGGGATGCGCTACACTTTCCCGCCCTACGGTCCTTGACTCTATCACGGGACGTTTTCAGCCGCAGCCGATACAAGAAGACATTTTCCTGTCTCGACCAATACCTGCGCATGACCTTCGCGCAGTTAACCCCTCGCGAGAGCCTACGCGAGGGTCTAGATAATTTTAGCATCTGCAACTGCATGCTAAGGTTATGTTATACAAGAAAAACAGGTATTTCAGACGTTCACGCCTTTCGGAAGCCAAATTCAGAATGATCATGCGCTATGTTGGGGAAAAAAGGGGCGTGGAGCCGAGGGTAAAACAATCGTCTTCGGAATCCTGGAACGGCAGGGAAAAGTCTACACGGAGATCGTCTGCTAAACGGAGGCTTGCAAAATTCAAGGGCGTTCCCAGACATACGTTTCATCTACACCTCAAAGAATGTGAATTCAGATTTCATCATCGAGAGGAAAATCTCCATGATAAAATACTCTCTTCGCTGAAAATCCTCTCTAAAGTTATCTAGATCCTCTGCAAAATTGTGTAGAGATCCGAATTGCTGTCAAGGCGTTTTTTGATGATAGCGACGAGGATGTAAACCGAGATAGCGATCCAAATCTGGCTTTTGACCGCGTTCTCGGAGGTCCCGAAGAACGATTTGATGTGTTAGGTGTTGCTTGATCCACTTGAAGAACAATTCAACTTGCCAGCGGTATCGGTAGAGATCCGCCACCGTCTGCGCTGGAATGGCAAAGTCGTTGGTCAAGAAGTTGAACGTCTTGCTGGTCTGAACATCGTGGTAGCGGATACGGCGTAATGGCAGGGGGTAGTCACGCACGGACTTGACTCCGCTCAGCGCAATGGTCCGAGACGTGGTTCCTCGGCTGGGTGCGGTCCTGGAGTCGGCGAACGATATCTGGTGGCGCCGGATTCCGCGCTTTATCTGGAATTCAGACGCATGCTGAGGGAGCTTTCCGCCACCGCGCGTTCCATCCATGGGATGGCGGACTATCTGGAACGACCTCCGGAGGCCCTCCTCAGTGGCAAAGGGGGATTACGATGAAGACTCGATTTGCCGCGGGATCCACCGCCTTGTTACTCGTCAACTTGACGCTAGGTGGATGCATCACCGCGCCTTCTGCCTTTTATACGCTGAACTCGACGCTACCGACTGACGAGGAATTGGCGCCGCCGCTTCCGACCCAGGAGCTGGCCGTCGGGCCGTCGGGATTGGACCGATGCGCTTTCCGGTATTTCTCGATCGGCCCCAGGTTGTGGTCCGTACCGCTGACAACCAGCTCCAGGTGGACGAGTTCCATCGCTGGGGCGGCTCTCTGGAAGACGACTTCCAGCGGGTGCTGGGCGAGAAACCTGAGCTGGTTGTTGGGTGCCAAGCGGATCCTCGTGGAGCCGGCGGAGGTGCGCTTTCCTCTGGACTTCCAGGTCGTCGCGGACGTGCTGAAGTTCAAGGGCGCGCTGGGCGGCAATGCCATATTCAAGGTGCGCTGGGGGGGTGCTGGACGCGGATATGCTGGAGACCTTTTCGGAGCCGAAGGCCATGGTCGCCGCTTTGAGCGGGACCCTATCCGCCTTCAGTCGTGACGTGGCCGAACAGCTGCGTGGTCTCTCCGGGACCAAGGCCAAAGATAAGGCCACGCCCCCAAGCCCTCCCGGCGATCGGGTCGATAAGTAAATAGGCAGGACCACAGTATATCATATCGCATGAAATAGCGGATACAGCGTGGCGAAGCCGCTTATGACAGGGCGAGTGCGTATAAATGCGCGCGAAACATGGCCTTGGTCGGGCAGTCAGGTCAGGGTAGCCTAGCCACTAGCATCAAGTTTCACCTTATTTTCCGTTTATGAAATCTCCTGTAGGGAACGGCCTCTGTGCCGTTCCGAAAAATCGGCACCCAATCCCGGAACACCACGGAGGGCGTTCCCTTCCGAAACTTAAGGCGAAACATGATGCTAGGCGAGTAGGCGCGGGCTTGCCCGCGCATTACACTTCCTTGGCTTGCAACCCGGCCCCGTGGCCGACATAAGCACCGGCAAGCCGGCGCCTACCGTGCATGGTAGATCACCGCAGCCACGGCTGATGACAGGGAGTCAGCAGCAACTTCAATCGAAACCAGGTAGTAGTCGGCGACCGGGGGCGGGCAGTTTGGATCAGTTGGTATCCAGCCCGATGTAGTCCCAGAGCTTGCGCCCGAAGCTGACCTGTCCGGGGGGGAGCTCGTCATTCAACAAACGGCCGGCTTGCCGGTTCAAGGTCAATACCCGTTCGGCATCTGCCGCGAGCTTGTCTTCGCCGAGCTGCCTGTAGGCCTCGATCAGTATCTTCAGGGCATCCTCGACGGCGCTGGTGCGCTGATAGTGTTCTATGACATACTTGCAGCGGTTGGCCGCCGCCACATAGGCCTGACGCTTCATGTAGTAACGCGCTACGTGGACCTCGTTCTTGGCCAGGTTGTTGCGAAGAAAGACCATGCGCTGGTGGGCGTCGGAGGCGTATTTGCTGTCCGGGAACAAGCGCACGAGCTCGGCGAAATCCTGGAAGGCGTCCAGAGCGGAGCCGGGGTCGCGTTGGGACGGGTCGGTGGGGATATAGCGGTCGAGGAAACTGACACTGCGGTTGTAGTTGACAATACCCTTGAGGTAGTAGGCATAGTCTACATACGGATGCCGGGGGTAGAGCTTGATGAAGCGGTCGGCCACGGCAACCGCCGACTCGGGCTCGTCGGCCTTGTAATGGGTGTAGGCCACGTCAAGCTGGGACTGCATGGCATAGCGCCCGAACGGATAGCGGGCTTCCAGCTTTTCGTAATACTCGATGGCCCGTGCGTAATTGCCCGCGGCGAGCTGCGCAGCCGCCTCCGAATAGAGATTGGTCACGTTCCAGGCCCTGGTTGGGTCCTTGTAGCTCTCCAGCCAGCCACAGGCCGTCAGAGTGAACGCAAGCACACAGACGAACGTCGATCGGATTCGGATCATGCCGCAATTCGCTTCGGATAAGAACGATCGGATTATACCGAAATGCCGAATCTCGGGGCAGCCGCTTGCCTCGACGCCGGCGGCGAGATCTGGCTTGCAGGACGCCGACCGGGCAATCCCCACGGAGCATTGTCTACACATCGACCCGGTACTGGCGGGACGTCGGCTCGACCAGGCCCTTGCCGAGCTGCTGCCCGAATACTCTCGTAGCCGCCTGCAGCGGTTGCTCGACCAGGGGCTGGTGCTGGTGGATGGAAGGACCCGCCGGCGCCGCGATAAGGTGCGGGGTGGTGAGGAGATACGCCTGGGATTGGTGCCGGAACCTTGCGGCCCGTGCGTTGCCCAACCGATTGCCCTGAAGATCGTGTTCGAGGACGAGCAGCTGCTCGTGGTCAACAAGCCGGCGGGGTTGGTGGTCCATCCCGCTGCCGGGAACCGGGACGGTACTCTGCAGAATGCCCTGCTGTATCATTTGCCACGACTGGACTCGGTGCCGCGGGCCGGAATCGTGCACCGACTCGATAAGGATACCAGCGGACTCCTGGTGGTAGCCAAAACGCTCTTGGCCCACAAATTCCTAGTGGAGCAGCTGCAACGGCGTAGCCTGTATCGTGAGTATCGCGCCCTGGTCCAGGGTGTTGTAGTCGCCGGGGGGACCATTGCCGCACCCATCGGCCGCGATCCACTCCACCGCGCCAGGATGGCCGTGATTTCGGGAGGCCGGCCGGCCGTGACCCACTACCGGGTCCGGGAACGGTTCGACACCCATACATTGCTCACCGTGCGGCTTGAGACCGGCCGCACTCATCAGATTCGGGTCCATATGGTCCACATCCGCCACCCCCTGGTGGGAGATCGGACCTACGGCGGTCGTCCCCGCCCCCCCCGGAGTGCGGGCACGCGCCTGATCGGGGCCTTGCAGAGCTTTCCCCGTCAGGCACTCCACGCCGCCGCGCTGGGATGCGACCATCCGTTGACCGGAGCAGCTATGTACTGGGAACTACCGCTACCTGAGGATATGCGCAAACTGCTGGGTCTGTTGCGGGAGTAACCCTGAATTATATTGTCTGGAGGATTTGACGCGTTGCGTTCGACGCACCGAGGCTTGTTGATCCACGGCCAGGTCAGTGCCAGCGTCTTAACGCAACCTACACCCACATTAATCCCCGTGTAGCCTGCACACATGGATCCTACCCGCACCTTGTCAACACGTAAAATCACTACTGTCCGGGGAAATTATCAAATAGATTCGGTTGGTTATGGATAATAGGCAGTATCGCTTATGGATTCCATTCTAGTAACCACAGAGCTAGTAGTCCATCAATCTGATAATATAGGATAAAGGCGTTTGAGCTTGATCCGTGCGTCTTTCGTGGTAAAGCGCCAATCGACGGGTTGATTGGATTGGTTCCGGATCTCCGTCCATGCCTGGACTTCGGAAGCGACCGTCGCGAGATCCGGTAGTCGCCGGTCCAAGCATTGCCATCCTAACACGCTGAACTCACATTCGGCCGGTTGAGTCAACCGCCATACTTGGGAGTGTAGACGCATTCTAAGTTGTCCAACAGCGAGCGGGCCACTGCGGTGGGAACGCTTTATACAGGGAGGCGCCGCCATGGGTGTTCAGATTGTCCATGACTAAGGTGATACGGGTTGCCTGCGGATAATCTTCTTGCACCAACCACCGAACGCCTTGCGCCCATTGCTCAGCGGCATGATTATCCGCTATGTCGATGCGACGTCAGTTCTCGAAGGGGACATAAAACGCCAGCAAGTGAGCGACGCCATTCCGTTCGTATTCCACGTCGTGGCGTTCGCTCTGCCCCGGTTTGGCCGGTATCGGGCACGCGCTTCGCGCGCGCATTGCACGCTGGTCTCGTCCATACGCACCACCGGATAGGCCGGATCAAACGCGCACCGGTACACGGCCAATATCGTTTCCATCTGGCACACGAAGGCCACATTCGCAGGCGCGGGAATGCACCACATCCGCTTCTGCCAGGGTTTGGTGGCGTTTTTTAACACTTGACGCACGGTCTCGGGGAATATCGATTCCACCACCTTCAATTCCACCAAGCGGTCCCCCAACAACCGTAAGGCCCACCAGGCATGTCCCGCCGGCGGCTCGCTACAGGCGATACTCACCAAGCGCGCTTCGCCTTCACCATCCAGCACCCGCGAACGTTGGCGCCGCTCCAGTGCCGCCGGGAAGCACTCGCACACACACCGTTGGCGAATTTGCTCCACCGTGCGACGGCTACAACCCACCCGCTCCGCCACTTCTCGGTCGATCAGGCCGTTTCTGCGTTCGCCTTCGTCCGCCCGCAACAACACTTGGGCGTGACGGCGACGATAGGCGGTCTCCCGTCCTCGCTTCACCAGCCTTTCTAGTTGCTCACGTTCTACCCCGCTCAATCGCACCACATAACGTTTCTTCAGGGCTGATTCCTCAAGGCTTGACCACAACTCTTAAAGAATCAGTTTAACATCCTAATTTTCCTTGTGGGTGGACTACTAGAAGAGTATTTTCGAATAAAGTCAGGCTCAGAATCTGTAAAATTGTGTAGAGATCCGATCTGCTGTCAAGGCGATTCTTGATGATAGCGACGAGGATGTAAACCGAGATAGCGATCCAAATCTGGCTTTTGACCGCGTTCTCGGAGGTCCCGAAGAACGATTTGATGCGTAGGCGTTGCTTGAGCCACTTGAAGAACAATTCAGCTTGCCAGCGGTATCGGTAGAGATCCGCCACCGTCTGCGCTGGAATGGTGAAGTTGTTGGTCAAGAAGTTGAACGTCTTGCTGGTCTGAACATCGTGGTAGCGGATACGGCGTAATGGCAGGGGGTAGTCACGCACGGACTTGACTCCGCTCAGCGCAATGGTCCGATCGCGTTGAATACCACCGGATTTGTCCCCGGGATGAGAGTAGCGACGCCTGTATTTGGCATTGGACTTGGCGCGGATGACGAAGAAACGCCCTGTTCTGTGCAACGTGAACAGGCGCTCGAAGTCCACATGGCCACGATCCATGATGTAGAAGGCTCCGGGATCAACAGATCAAGGACATTGACGTCGTGTAGCTTGCCGTCGGAGAGGTGGATGAAGGTTGGGATGTTGCCTTGAAGATCGAGCAGGGTCTGGAGCCTGACAGCAGATTCGGTTGAGCGAAACAGTGCCCACGGAAAGACGGATAGGCGCAGGTCGATGGTAGAGGCATCGAGCGCATAAACCGCGTTGTCAAGATCACGCCCCAAGTCCTCGTCGGCATACAGGGGACGAGCGGTGCGAATCAATGCCTGAGCGAGATCTGCGATCTGCCTAGATACGCCAATCTCGGCGTTCTTTCGCGTCGGCCACGGCGCTTATCGCGTAGGCTCTCGCGATGGGTTAACTGCACGAAGGTCATGCACAGGTATTGGTCGAGACAGGAAAATGTCTTCTTGTAGAAGGGGGTATTTGGGAGATGCGCGAGGTGATTCAAATCGGTGACACTCTTAAAGTGGCTGTCTTCATTTCCTTACAAGGAGTTACGCAACAAGAACAAACGTCTTGTCGGACAGCAGTGAAATTCTATATAACCTCCATATTGCTATTTGCCACCGTAATATCAGCCATTTTAGCTGGTTTGACATTTTTCCAAATTCACATCACTGTAAGAATATGGATCAGTCTAAAAGAATCCTAGTAGCGGAGTAAGCAATGGCGGGTCACAGTAAATGGGCTAACATCAAGCACCGTAAGGCGGCCCAGGATAAGAAGCGCGGCAAGATCTGGACCAAGCTGATCCGAGAGGTCACAGTCGCGGCCCGCGAGGGAGGAGAAGACCCGAACGCAAATCGGAGACTACGCCTGGCGATGGACAAGGCTTTCAGCGCCAACATGCTCAAAGACACCATCGACCGCGCCGTCAAGCGCGGCACCGGCGGGGGCGAGGGAGAGCGTTACGACGAGATCCGCTATGAGGGCTATGGTCCAGGCGGTACCGCAGTCATGGTCGACTGTATGACCGATAATCGCAATCGCACCGCGACGGAGATCCGTCACGGCTTCGCCAAACATGGCGGTAACCTGGGTACGGGTGGCTCGGTATCCTACCTGTTCGCCAAGCAGGGTATCATCAGCTTCCCGCCCGGCACCGACGAAGATGCCGTCATGGCGGTTGCGCTGGAGTCCGGGGTGGAAGACGTGGTGGTCAACGATGACGGCTCCCTAGATGTGATCACGACCCCCGAGGATTTCGCCGCCGTCAGGCAGGCTCTAGCCAGCGCGGGTTTCGACACCGAAGTCGCTGAGGTAACCTTCAATGCCGCGACCCGGATTGAGCCCGATCGGGAAACGGCCGAAAAGCTACTCAAGATGATGGATACCCTGGAAGACCTGGACGACGTGCAACACGTCTATCACAATGCGGACATCCCCGACGAGCTCATGGTGGCTTTGGAAGGCTGACCGATTGCAATGGATCGGCTTTACCCATCCACGGGCATGGCACCAAAGCTTGGCGGGTCCCAATCACGCAGGAAAACGATCGTGTCCACAGGCATGACCTTCGAGTATCCGTTGAACGAAAGGGTGCGCACCCTCCTGCGCCTCGAATACCTGTTTGAGAAGGTCGCCCATTTCCTCCCGCAGGAGGACCCATGGATGTCGCGGGTAGCGGTCGAAGGGGTCCTGGACATCCTCACCATCACCATGCGGGGAGACATCAAGACCGAGCTGCTGAAAGAGCTGGAGCGAAACACGAGTGCGCTGAAACGTGTACAGCACGAGCCCGGAGTGGATTTGAAGACCCTGGAAAAGACGCTCAATGACCTCCGGCAGGCCACATCCGAGCTGCACCAATCGAGCGGGCAAATCGGGCAATCTCTACGCCAGAACGGCTTTCTCAAGAGCATTGCCAAACGCAACAGCATACCCGGCGGTACCTGCAGCTTCGATATACCCCAATACCACTACTGGCTGAGGCAGCCGTTGAAGCTGCGTCAACAGCGCTTAGGCGACTGGATGCGGGATTTGCAACCGGTGAACAAGAGCGTTACCTTGACCCTCTCTCTGGCGCGCACCAGCGCCGAGCCGCGCAAGGTAACCGCCGCCGGCGGCTTTTTTCAGGAAGCCTTGAACGCCCAGGCCCCGGCCCAGCTGGTGCGTGTCACCCTGAAGGATAGAGACCGTCTCTTTCCCGAGATCAGCGGCCACAAGAATCGCTTCAGTATCCGCTTCATGAGCACGGAAAAGACAGGGCGACCTACCCCCTGGCAGGAAGACACCACCTTTACCCTTACCTGTTGCATCTTCTAGGTGTCGGTTCCCGCATGATTACGTGGAATTTTTACGGAATTTCCTAGTTTAAGGTCTTGATATTTCTATTTCTAGTTTTTTTTGGAGATTAAAGCATGGGGTATAATATTCGATCAATAACTAGCTTTTTTTCTTCCATTTGGCTTCGAGTTTCTCCGTCTTCCTGGTCAGCTTCTCCATAAGACACTTGATATCCTCCAGCTCTCCGGCGTCCAGGTTCATCCATTCCAGATCGGCGTCTTCCAGATAATCTATATCATCAATGTCAAAGTGTGGATAGACCATATTTCCAGAGTATATCTGGCGTCTTCAGCCTTTTCTCTTTCGTCCATCGCCTTGCAATATCGTTTGTAGGTCATTTCGTGGGCGAAATCCTCTGGAGAGTCCGTGTAATCCCTGTGATACATAGGGATCCATTGTATAGAATCTTTCCTCCAAGTCCCGGAGGCCGTCTCTGAGTTCAATATAGAGATTGATCAACTTATTTTCCTGTGACCCCATTGCATATCCTATCAATCAATGTCAAGACCTTAAACTAGGAAATTCCGGAAAAAGGGGCGTGGAGCCGGTGCCATATCAACGGCATTGAGTCATTCCGGTCATATGCTAAACGGAGGCTTGCAAAATTCAAGGGTGTTCCCAAACATACGTTTCATCTACACCTCAAAGAATGTGAATTCAGATTCCATCATCGAGAGGAAAATCTCCATGATAAAATACTCTCTCTGCTGAGCGAAAATCCTCTCTAAAGTTATCTAGACCCTATTGATTTGTACGGATTATGAGAAGTCGGGTTAGGTGCGCTGTCCGATCCCGAAGAACACAAACAACGTCGAACGCGCCGTAACCCGATACACGATGCCACGGGTCAACCTTGGATGTCGGGTTACGGCGCGTTCAACCTTGGTTGTCTACACTCACCTCTGCAAGACGTGCCTAACCCGACCTAACCAAGATGTGTTTTCCGCAAAATTTGATGAAATAGGGTGCTAGTAGAGGGCGTTCAACATCCGGCTGCGGTAACCTGTCACCAGGTCGCCTTGTCCGCCGAGCATGGCAAAGACCATGAGCATACCCTTGCGGCCGGCGTCGTCCGCGAAGGCGCGGTCCTGTTTCATCAGCTCCAGGAGCTGTTCGAGGGCACCCCCGAAATCGCCGCGCACCACCAGGTGGGCCGCGAGTCTGTGACGGGCGTCACTGTCCTTCGGGTCCGCTTCCAACCTGGATACCAGGGTTGCTTCCGGCGGCGAGTCAGTCTGGAGCGCCGCGAAGCCGACTTGTCCCTTCAGGCGCGCCACTTCGGGGTCGTCGGCCAGCTCCCGCGGTAGCTCGTCGAGTATCGCCTGCGCATGTCGGAGGTTACCCGCCGCCGCTTCGATTTCGGCCTCAGCCAGGTGGACGCGGGTGTTCTTTGGGTCCGCCTCCCGCGCCTGCTCGATCAGGCGGGCCGCGCCCGCTCGGTCACCGGTGTTCAGCAGCCCCTGGGCCCGGGCCAGGAGTCGGTCCGATTCCCGGGGCAGGTGGCGTTCCAGAAACTCGCGGACCTGGGGCTCGGGCAGGGCGCCCATGAACTGGTCGATGGGCCGCCCATTCTTGAAGACTTGTACCGTGGGCAGGCTGCGAATGCCGTACTCGACGGCAAGCGCTTGTTCTTCCTCGGTGTTTACCTTGGCAACCAGGAGCTTTCCGCCGTAGGCATCCGCCAGGGACGCGAGCACCGGCATCAACATCCGACAGGGTGCGCACCAATCGGCCCAAAAATCCACCAGGACCAATCGCTCATGGGAGCCGTCGACGACGACCCGTTGGAAGCTGTCGGCTGTGACTGCGATGACATAGGATGAATCCGCCATTACTTTCGTTACTCCTTATTAGAATTTTGCTCAAAGCACGTAAATAGGTGTGCAATTGTATGAATCAAACGGGCGGGGCGTTCAAGGTCCGTCGATCCTCACGATTTGGTACGCTGAGGAGACCGATATGTCGAACCTGGTCCAGGTGGTCTGTCCCGAGTGCGACGCGGTCAATCGAGTCCCGCGGGATCGTCTCGGCGCGGGTGCCAAGTGCGGGAAGTGCTGTACGCCGCTCTTCTCCGGTACCCCTTTGGCCTTGGATGAACGACGGATCGGGTGTCATATCGAGCGTAGCGGGTTGCCCCTGGTGGTCGATTTCTGGGCGCCCTGGTGTGGCCGGTGCCGGATGATGGCACCGGCGATCGAGGCGGCCGCACGGATGTTGGAGTCGCAGGTGCGTCTGGTGAAGGTCAACACGGAGGAGGCCCAGGTTACAGCTGGCCGATTCGGCATTCGCAGCATTCCGACCCTGGTTCTCTTCGAAGACGGTCGGGAGGTAACACGTACCACCGGCGCTATGGATACTGACCGCCTGGTGGCCTGGGTTCGGCAGTGGCTATAAGCGACGCACTTCCGGCACCGGATCGAGCCGCCCGGCGGGAGCATCATGGCAAGCAGGGCAGTAATGGCGTGCGCATCCGTCTCCATGGTCAGGCAGCCCAGATTGCCTTCGGTCGGCGCATCGCCAAGTACCTTCGCCCCCCCTATACCCTCTATCTGCGGGGCGATCTGGGTACCGGCAAGACCACCCTCGCGCGCGGCATCCTGCGCGGACTCGGCTATACAGGCCCGGTACGCAGTCCCACCTATACCCTGCTCGAACCCTACGAGCTGGGGGCCATGTGCCTTTATCACCTGGATCTCTACCGGCTCGGTGATCCGGAAGAGCTTGAATACCTGGGTCTACGCGATTTGCTAGATGGTCGGAGCCTATTGCTCGTGGAATGGCCGGAACGGGGACGGGGTGCTCTGCCGGCATCGGATATGACCATCCGCATCGAGCATGCGGGCGAGGCCCGTAGCTTGGATCTGACCGCCCACAGGGCCCATGCGGTCGGGTGCTGGAAGCGCACTTGCGCTTTGCTGAGTGATGTTGAAAACCTCAGGTATCTAGGCTGGCAGAAAGCGCGTCTTTAACCAGCTCTCTTGCAAGCTCAGAAGGTTCCCTTTCGGTAGATGTTGCCCGCTCTACATCCAGAATTCTGGGTATTTCCCCTATATTATGGGTAGGAACCCAGAACAATAGCCCCAGCGCAGGTTCCGTACCAACAGGTACGCCCTCATAAAAATCATCAAATACCTGGGGGATTCCCATCTTTCTCTTAATCTTGCTCGACCGGAAAATCCCGTCTCTAATGGTTCCCATCAAGAATACTCAGGCCGGAAAAATTGGATTGTCTCAAGGTAACCTTAACTGCTCAGCTCGTCCACCCACATGGCCGTTGCGCCGGCGACGGCGCTCGGCATCACGATGAAATTCACGACCGGGACCATGGTCAGCCCGGCCGTGGTGGCGCCGAAGCCGAGCCCCAGCATGCGTTTTTGGCACAGGCGCGCACGCATCTCTCGGAACCTGAGGCCGTGATTGCCCATGGGATAGTCGCTGTACTCCAGGGTAAGCATCCAGGCCACGCAAAGAAACCAGGGCACGGGGGCGGCCAGGTTGATGCCGGGAATCAGGAACAGGATCAGAAAGGGAATAGCAGCGAGGGCGACAAACAGCAGCTTTCTCAGCTCATCGAGCAGGGTGGGTACCAAGGTCCTCAGCACCTTCTTCCAACCGCCACCCGCGTGCAGCGGTCGGCCGATGAGATAGAGCTCCACCTTTTCCGCCAACAGGCCGTTGAAGGGGGCGGCGAGCAGATTCGCCACCAGGGTAAAACAGTAGAAGACGAGGATCACCAGGACCAGGACGAACAGGGGCCAGAGGACCCAGGCCAGGAAGGACTCGAATCGGGAGACGCCGTACCAGATGGCGGCGGAGAACACCAGGATATTGATCAGCAGGGGCAGCAACACGAAGCGCCGGAGTCCCGGTTGCATGATGAGTCGCATGCCCCTGAGGAGATAGCCGGCGCCGCCGATGGGATTGACGGTCACGGATCTTATCGTTTGGATATCCGTGAGGTCAGAGTAAGGTCTACAGGGCGTCAGGCCCCGTTCGCGTCCCGATCGATCAGGACGTCCACCCCGCCGGCTCCGCCGATATCGGCCACCGGCAAGGTCTCGCCCGCCCGCCATGCGGCGATGGGTCCCCCTTTTTCGACACCCGTCACCAGAATCATGACCTCGCGGGCATCGCTCAAGGCGCGTGCGCTCAGGCTGACCCGGTCCGGTGGGGGCTGGGCGCCCCATGGATGGGAAGCGTCAGCTCCGCGACCAGGTGTACCTAGTCCGGGAAGAGGCTCGCGGTATGGCCATCTTCCCCCATGCTCAGAGTGACCAGATCGAAGGGCAGGGCAGTGCTCACCGGATGTCGATAAGCGGCGGCGGCCGCTTCGGCCCCCAGCACGGCGGGAATGAGGTGGATATTCGGCGCCGGGATCGGGATCCGCTCGAACCAGAGAGGAGCACAGGGAAGCGAGGGAGCGTAAGCGCCGAGCGGAGTGCGCCGCGCCCCGCGTAGGCATAGGGCCGAGCGTTTGGTCAGCGCCCCACGAGCGCGCTTCCTTCCACCCCTTACTCAACCCCTTCCCCGGCTCCCACGTCTTGCGAGAAGCCCCTCGGAAGCGGTAACCGCTGCGGGCACGATCCGAAAAATCCAAATCTCCTCGACATCCCGATACCGGAAAATCGCCCAAAATTCATCCAGGAAGCGGCAAGAAAGTTACTGTCGCACGTTGAAAAACTCGGATTACTGCCGATTCTAAATTTCCACGCCGATGGACGCAAAGTCCGCAGCGAGCGCCGCGACGGCATTGGCATGCTTCTCGTCGCGCTGGTGCTGCGTATGGATTTAGCTACCGGGCGCGTGGGCTTCCCGACGGAAAACGGATTCTTCAACTACACCATGGACCACCTGGCGACCTGGGCGGGGTTAGGCGAAAGGCGTGTGGCGCGGATCGTAGCGACGCTCAAGGACGCCGGGTATCTCACCGTGTCCCAAATCCGGGAACGCTTGAAGGATGGTTCCTACAGAAGTTTTTCCGCAATCAAAATCGTTTCCGCCACGCTCTTCGATGCTCTGGGACTCCGTGGCTGGCTTGACAAGGAACGCGCGAAAGCCAGAGAGCGGCTCAGGAAAAAACAGAAAGCGTATGAGAAGGCATACGCCAAAAGAGGGGCAACAATGATGAAGCGGCTGACCGCGAAAATCGCCGGAATGGCCCCAACAAGTTATGCCCGCAATGCGGATGAAAAGGCTCGGGAGAAGGCGGCCAAAAAGCGGCAGACGCCCGTGCAAGCCATCACCGCCACAACCTGCACCCGCAGCCTTGACCCGGTAAGCAAATACCTCGATCAGCTCAACCCCAAAGCCAAAGCGCTCCTCTCGAAACTCGCACTTGATATCCTGATGGAACACCCGGACTGGAGCCGGGATAAAATCTACGAGGAAGCCAAACGCTTGCTTCCCGACGTCTACCGAAGTCCGCAATCGTTACCTATCTAGCGTTGGATCGCGGGGCGCGTTGACCCGCTAGCGGTGAATGAAACGCCGCTACGGGAGCCTATTACCCGCCGCTACCGAAACGGGCCGCATGGCCCTTTTTTTGGCTTGCTTCCGGGCGTTCACGCCAGAATATGCAGAATAGACTGAGGAGACCCGGCCCAGGGTTCTCCCTGTGAAGAATAAGTGTCCTGTGGAAAATTAGTAAGTGTCATTTCTTTTCTTCAGTTAATTACTCAGATAGTTTTTTATCCAAAACTAGATACTCATCACTGCAGACAGATACGCTCAAGCAAACAAAAAGCCCAAACAGATATTGACAAGACGGCGGACCACTCTACACTTTTTTTAACCATCTAAAATAGCCAAATAGAGTTTTTACCATCGACTATATAAAATAATAAATGCGGCCATCGAAGTTAACAAAAGAAGTTCGTCGATAATGCCCAAGATATTTGAAAAATCGGCTCTATAAACCGGGACTCCCAACCGCAGAAGATCTAGCAGTTCACCTGGGTGTCGCGCGGATAACAATTCACAATTTGAGCAAAAACGATGCGGAGTTTGATGATTTTTTCGACCATCTGGAGACTCGTAGGAATAAGGACCTCACCCGTAAGTAGCATTCCGGCATGATGCAGTTTTCTCCGGTGAATTTTTGGTATGCGAAACCCCCGTCTAAAATCAGAAAAGGAATGGATCGCAATAACCTTGTCGGTGGAGTCACCCTCCGAATCGAAGATGCCAAGAACACGATTCAAATCGAGGATAGGAGGGAAGCGTCTGGAGATGTTAAGTACGACCAGAGCCAAGTCATCAATAAGAAAGAAACCGATTCAAAACGAGTTATTGCCCTCGACTAAGGTTATTAGTCATAGCGACAGCACCCCTTAGTATATCCAGTGCATACTTGTCGCGGTAGTCAAACCGGAAGGTGTGCTGCTCGGCGGAGTCGTCGGAATGCTGGCAATTGTATCCCGAAGGGTTTGCAGTACTATCTCGGTCATGAAGCGTTGCATATCGGAATCAGAGAGCTCAAGTAAAATACTGTTCACAACGTCGCTAGAAAGGTTCGCCAGAAAATCATCCCGGCTCGTGGTCGTTCCCGTTTCAACGCCAACCCGCGCTAGATTTAGATTTAAGGTCCTTTCCGGGAGGCTAGAAAAGAACTGCCGCATAGACGTGCGATCCATATTGTCAAGGAGATTAACTAGGTAGCGAGTATTTGTGATCCTCGAAGAACCCGAACCCGAACTTGAAGCCATAGACATGGATTCCGGCTCGGCCCTATCACCACCTCCACCCGGCATATCCGAGTCGATGAAGCCCCTTGCAATCTCATCCATCACGCGACCGATACTCTCTAAAACCTCTGGGACTTCCCAACCATTCTCCCTCATAATCTCCTGGAATTGGGTTACCGATTTCATGGGTACATCTTGGTCGTAGAAAATCATCGATCCAAACCCTACAAGGGACGCTACGTAAAAGTTGTTTGCAAACAGACCACGCATAGAATCCACTAATATGTACTGCCCCATCAGACCTGCGTGCCCCCAACCCATGGACCCGAATTCATAGGGCCTTGTCATCAGATTATATCCATAATGTGCAAACCCAAATAACCCCCCCACCCCATCCGGGCAATCCAACTTGGTGCGAAGATCCAATGCGCGCCTTTTGTTTCCGCTATTTCATCTTCGGTAAGCAGCGCAACTTGAAAGTTACTGTCCCTCCCAAAAATCGCTATGCGATCCGCTTCCGATAGAATTTGTCGCGTTACCTGATGGTCGTTGTCGGCAAGCACGGGCATCGCCATTGCCAAGGTAAACGCGCCTGTTGCGCAGACCGTTTGAATACGGCAGTTTCTCATGATGATTTCAAACCTCAAAATGTGTGTACCCAACTAAACCCGATTTGCGAGCTACCGCCACCGGATAAAGTACCTATTAACCGCACATTCAGGGCAGTGTCTTTTGAAAAGCTATACCCTACCCCTAGCTGCAAATCGGTCTGCGTCTGGTATACCGCAGGTCGTTTATTCCCGTAATGACGATCCGCGCCCCGACCAGACCAGCGAAAGCCCGTTGCAAGCGTTACGCGGTCATTTGCCACAAAGGAAACGGAAGGGCTCACCCAAAGCAACCCCCTGGACGCACGTCATGCTCACCGTTATTCCGTCGAAGACTAACCTGATACCCCGTATCGCATGAAAAAATGACGGGATCAATCGCTTTTTTCTCGACCATCTGAAGACTCGTCAAGAACAATCCCTCTGGAATAAGGGTCCCACCCATAAGTGGCATTCCAGCATAGCGCAGTTTGTACCAACAAACTTCGGGTACACGAAACCTCCGTCTAAAATCAGAAAAGGCATGAATCACAGTGACCTTATCCGTGAGGTCACCCTCCAAATCGAAGACGGCAAGAATACGATTCAAATCAAGGAAAGGAGGGAATCATCTGATGATGGAAATGGAAAACACGACTGGAGCCAAGCCATCAACAAGGAAGAAACCGATTCGAAACGAGTTATTGCCCTCAACGAAGGTTATCAGTCATGGCGACAACGCCCCGCGCACAGGAAAAATCCAACGCTCGGTTTCTGCACGCATGATCCTTGTGGAAAAACCTGGTGATCAATGAAGTTATCCACGGGCACTTTGGTGGACAACCCTATAGGTATACCTATAGCTACCGGTAGTTATCAGCCCAGACCTGTGGAAGAACCTCCACAATGGAACCTAACCCCACGACCTGCGGCACAGCACTAGCCAATCATTAGCCACTCTGACAAGGGCAAAGCAGTAGAAGATCCAACGGAAAAGTCTACAGGGAGAAATCCCTACCGAGGGAAACGCTCGGAGCGAAAGATCAAGCCAAAGAGCCTAACTCCAGCTCACTGGAATGGCACTGTAAATCCGAAGCAACAACAGATGTGCAGAAGCCGTTGGAAAAGCCCCCAGAGCCTCTCTTAGGCAATTGCATTAGAGGTAACAAGGAAAGAAGGAACTGCTCTACAGGCTTCTCAGAGGCTCACACGTCAGAACCCTACCCACTCCCTTTTGCTCCACTAAACAATCCCACAGCAATACTGAAAGATCGGGAGCTAACACACATGAACGGATTACTCCGATCTACCACACATCAGGACTCGGGTACTCTAGCGTCGTGCTGGTTTTCCTAGTGATGAAGCCCACGGTTCGAAGGAGATAGCAAGGTATTTTATACGAATATTATTGGCAACGCTGGGGGAAACTCTGAAGCCAATTTTCCATATAGTGTTTCTGGGTACATTCACTTGTGCTGTCTCGCTAAGATGACTCGGATATAAACCTCCAGGACCATATTTTGTTACGTCTTGACTCCATAGGAATTAACAAAATGGAACTAGATGGTCATGCTCTATATAGAAAGCACCATAAAGAAGTTCAAAATTCATTTCAGGAGTATCATAACTTATATTAAAGCTAATACTCACATTCGTGTTGACACCCTCCGGGAAGGAGATGGATTTATTATCGCCCATTAATATCAATGGGCATTGGGGGATTGCTACTATAGTAAGATCTACGGTCTTTACAGTATTATCAGGGACAAATACATACCGTGCTGGGAAACCGAAAGCGCATCTAACTTCAGGCATCGTTATTTCACATCAGTTGATTAAAAATACTATTCTAAGGTATTCCTTACCTTTCTGAAACCGTGGTTTCAAGTGCGGGACGGTTAGAAATTAGAGAGATAACCCATACAAGCCGCAGATCACCAGCCGGTATAGGCAGCTGGTCACAAGTACCATCGCGTTTCCTGGCCACTGCTTGCTCCTAACGCTGCATCCTCTGGATTTCGCAGACCCTCAGAAGGGTTCCGTAGCTTTGAATCAGAATTTCACGATGGGTGACTTCCGCTACGCACGACTCATCATCCTGAATGCGTCGGCTCCGAGGGAGAGGAAGTTTTTCCGCGATCAAGATCGTTTCCACCACGCTCTTCGACGCTCTGGGACTCCGTGGTTGGCTTGACAAAGAACGCGCGAAAGCCCGAGAGCGGCTCAGGATAAAACAGAAAGCCTATGAGAAGGCATGCGCCAGATGTCAGTCAGCACAATCTGCGAGCTGATGGGAATTTCAAATTTTCCGTAGATGCTATTGGAATGTTATTCTTCTTTTCTGAAAGCCCTTTCTGGTCGTGGCCGCACTAGCAGATCCGGTAGTTTACTAAAACTCTAATCAGAGTACCGGCAGGCGGCCTCTCAGGTAATTCCCTCATAGACCGCTTTATTTATCATAAAATTATAAATAATTCCCCACAAACCTTCAAATATCATTGATAAGGTCATCGTATTAAATCTAACCATCACGGAGAGTAAGAATAACATGGCAACGGCAAAAAAGTAAATAACGACGGTACCATCGTTGTTGGGACGATCGGTTCTAACTCACTCTACCGGGAGGATGGATCACCTCCAATAATAACTAGAATTGGGCCTCTCAGAGATGGGACAAACACTGAAGTCAAAGGATCGAGCGGTGATGGCAGAACCGCCGTGGGATCGGGTAACACTACAGGCGGTTTAACACGCGCCTTCCGTTGGAAAAAAGACAACACACCAGACATAAAGAACCTTGGATGCCCTAGTAACTATACAGCAAGTTTCGCCAGCGATGTAAACAACACTAGCAATGTCATTGTAGGGCAAATCTAGAAACCAGGAGAAAGTTGTGCAATCCGCTGGAAGGAAAGATCTCTAGGTGACCACCTGGACGATGGTATCATAGAAATGGTAAAATCCTGCGGACCCCAAGGATCTGTTAGTTGTGCTGCCAATGGTACGAATGGAGATGGCACCACCATTGTGGGAGGATGCAGGCTATAGAGTGGCTACAGACACGCGGTCTGTTGGCTAGACGGCGCAATCACACAAGCAACGAGTCTCCCATGCCTTGGAGATATGAGTTCCGCACGAGCACTAGCAGTAAGTGACGACGGAAATGTCATTGTAGGAAACGGCACCATACAAGGCGACTCAAGAAAGAGAGCAGTCCGTTGGAAGAGAAATCCAGGAACCAACACATTCAATGTATTAGATCTGAGAATTTGCCAACGAATAGAAGAAATAAGACTTTCGGATATAGAGGCATATGGAGTTAATCAAGACGGGATTGTTATCGTAGGATCCTGCCATTTTCTAGTATCACAATACTTTCGCCAATCTATTGGGTTCATCTGGATGGAGAATGAAACACCCAAAGTGCAGACACTTCGCAACATCGGAGCGTCTAACTTGACCAATGCCTATGATGTGATTACAAAATCAGATGGTACTAATATCTCTGTAGGAGGGAGTATACAAGATCTGGCGTCCAATGTAATAGCGGCTCGCTGGAACAACCTATCAATAGAGGATCTACGCTTCACCTTACCCTAGGGTTGGGTACTCGTAATCCCGTAATCGCCTGAAAGGCCCTCAGAGCCTCTCTCAGGCGATTACAGATATTTGGGGTTGGGTAACAGGGAAATAAGAAACTACTCTACAGGGCTCTCAGAGGATCACGCGCCAGAACCCTACCGATCCCCTCCAGCCCCGTTAAGCAATCCCCCAGCAATTCTGAAAGATCAGGAGAAAACAGAAAAGACTGGAAAAACTCCTTGTATCTTTTTATTTTAGCATGAAAGGATTACTCCGATCCGTCACGCATCAGGGCTTGGGTGCACTCAAGCACCTAGATAACCGTATTCCATTCGTCCGCTTCGATATCAACAGCCTTATCTCCGTAGCTTGTGCGTGAGCAACACGCGAGGAGATATTCGATAGTGCAGGAAATCATTTTCCGAGATTTCGGGTTAAGCTTTCCATGTACATAATGAGTGTTGATATCCAGGAGCGCTCTTTAAATCCGCCTCACAGAAGATAATAATAAAATGCTAGATATGCCGTCTGGTAATGCAGTAGGAGTTAATGAAAACTGTACCATCATTGTAGGGACAGTCGGTACGATTTTCCCGTACTCCATATACTGGAAGGAAGGATCGATACCAGAGAACATGGGGTACCTAAGAGGCGGGTATCTCACTGAAGTATCTGCAGTAAGCGGTAATGGACTTACCGCTGTAGGGACTGGCAACACTACTGGTGATGAATGTCTCGTCAAACGTGCCTTCCGTTGGAGTAAAGACAGAAGACCACAAATGGAGGATCTTGGAGTTCCTGATGGCTATGACGAGAGCCATGCCACCGACTTAAACGACACCGGCACTGTCATCGTAGGGCATTGCCACCAAGTTGCAGGCGGAGTAGATGCATTCTGTTGGGATGAAAGTTCAGGCACTCGAAGAATGATTAAACTCCCAGCGCCACAAGGGGCTTTAGAAAATAGTACTAGGCTCTGTCGAGCTAATGGCTCGAATAAAGATGGTACCCTCATCGTGGGAGATTGCAAGCTAGAGAATGGATCTACGCAAGCAGTCTGTTGGCTAGGAAATACAAGAACAGTAATAACTCTCCCATTACTTGAAAACGGTATTCGCGCTCAGGCCAATGCAGTAAGCCGTTTAATAATCAGTCATGACGATGTCATTGTGGGGGGAGTGCACCATCAACCCATCCATAACGCATGCGGTCTGCTGGAAGCGAGTTCCAGGTACCCGTACATTCCATATAGAAAATCTCAACGTTTTCCCAGAACCTCGCCAAGATTCCTGGTTTTCAAGTGCGAGTGGAGTAAGTCGCGATGGGACTGTTATCGTGGGGAGGTGTTTATCAGGAGAAACACCTGGGACGCAAAACCACTCTGAGGCGTTTATCTGGATTGAGTATAGAACCCCAAAAGTTCATAAACTCGCAGACGCCTTCAGCCTCGCGACCTGGAGCAACCTCAGTGCAGCCAATGATGTGAATAAAAAACCAGATGGTACTACTATCGCTGTGGGGCGGAGCTCATTTTCCCCTTACTCCGTTTTTAGCGTAGCGGTCCGCTGGAACAACCTCTCAATAGAGAACCTCCACTTCCCAACGTAAGTCTATCGACATCATCTTTGCGGAGGTTCGGTTATTCAGGTAACCCGCTAGATCCACTCCCAGGTTCGCACTTCGACAGCTGATCTGAACGAGCAGTTCCTGCTGCTCGTAATCGAACAGGCTAAATACTAGCGAGGATCGCTCGCTGGTGCCTTGCTCAGCGTTTCCGCTGCCCTGGAACGTCTTGCACCAAGCGGGAGAAAGAGATATTGTTACAGTATCCGAAAGCATGTTCTACTTGGGCTGATTTAGCCAGCTTGATGAGAAGCGAGCTGGTAGTCCCTGGACTCTCGAACCGATTACTAAATGTTTTTCAGGATTTGGAAACAATTCACTTTTACCTATGTAGGGGAGAACAGAAATGTCATCAAGAATTCTTCTTGCCCAGAGAGGATCTAAGGACGATGGTGGTTCTGCAGTTCAGATGGTACTTCTAGCGTATATTTTAACGATAAAACTGGTCTATTCGAATTACAGTCGGGGATGTATTATGTGAAAGCTACATCAGTTTTCTGGGATGTAGCTTCGTGCAAAATTGCGATCATGATTCCCTCTAAACCACCGGATCCCATTATGTATGGGTCTCCTGGTTATGGTTCCTATAACGGCGATAAAGATGTAGGAGCCCAGGTAATTTCCTGGTTGGAAGGTATATGGACTGTTGAACATACCTCTTCTGCTTATGTGTATTGTTTGGGTAGAAAATGGTAATAACCAATCAACTTTGGGTATGAGAGGAGGAGATGGTGAGTATAACGTTTATACAAGCCTACTGATCCAAGAACTCTAATTTATGCGACGATTTGCGTCCTATGGACGACTCGATCCCGTGCCATACGTCCGTCGGACGGATCAAAACTTAAGTTGGGCTCCTTGAGCGGCGCACTGATGGCCTGATCGGAATTGCCCCTGGGTACAACCCTTGGGAAACCACAGTTCGTCTCGTGGGTGGCCCATCAAGGGGCAGTCTGGGGTGGACCACAGTCGGATGAACAAATTCAAAACCGCCTTCCGTGCCGCGCTGTCAGCAGGTCCTCCAGTGCTACCCGAAGGCCAAGGTCGAGGTGGACCATGGAAGATTGACGCTGAGGAACAGCCCACCCCCGGTTTCTGCCCGCGTGATCCTTGTGGAAAAACCTGGTGATCAGTGAGGTTATCCACGGCTACTTTGGTGCACTATCCTATAGGTATACCTATAGCTCCGATAGTTACCAGCTCCAACCTGTGGAAAAAACTCCATAACAGAACCTAACTCCACAACCTGTGGCACAGCACCGGCCAGTCACCAGCCATCCTGACAAGGACAGAGCAGCAGAGAGTCCAACGGAAAGGTCTACAGGGAGAAATCCCTGCCGAGGGAAACACTTGGGGCGGAAGATCAAGCCAAGGAGCCCAGTTCCAGCTCACTGGCATGGCACTGCAAATCCAAAGCAACAAAGACGCGCAGAAGCCACCTGAAAGGCCCTCAGAGCCTCTCTCAGGCGATTACAGATATTTGGAATGGAAACAACAGCAAGGAAAGAAGGAATAGCTCTGTGGGCTTCCCAGAGGCTCACGCGCTAGAACCATACCTGTCCCCCAATAGCAGAGGTCTCAAAAACCTCGCTAGAATCCCATATAGGAGCTGTTTCGGAGCGCCGCCCTTTTTCGCGAAACCCGAGGTGAGGGCCGTCCGATTTCAGGTCCAAACAATTGAGCACCGACCATTGCCTTCGGTGACCCGCGTTCGTCCCGGCGCGCACTCCGCGCGGCACCAGGACTTCCGCAATGACTTGACGCCGTGCCGCATGGCCTGGCATTTAATCTCCGACGGCGCTCACCCACCGCACTCCGGCCAAACGCTCGGCCCTTCGCCTACCCAGAGGGCGCCGCACTCCGCTCAGCGCTTACCCTCCCTCGCTTCCCTATGCCCCTCCCTCGTCAGGATCAGCGGTCGCGGTGTGTGCCTGGGAGTAGATCTAACGAGTTGCCTGGAGATAAATGAACCGCCGCGCGGTAACCCGGGACAACGAGCTGGTGTGAAAACATTGAGGTAAGCCTGTCGAAAGAAACACCTTCATACGTATTCATACGCACAATCGGTAAAGATGATTTCGATGGCTTACGAGGTGAAGTTGAGATTCTCTACTGAGAGGTTTGTCCAGCGGGTCGCTATTTGCGTGCCATCGCTAAGAATGCTACCGCCCACAGCGATAGTAGAACCATCATCTCCTACAGTCACATCATAGGGCACGCTGTATGAGTACCTTTCTCTGGGGTCTGCGAGTTTCTGAACTTTGGGTGTTGCATTCTCCTTGCCAGATGAACGCCTCAATTTGGCCTCCGGATTGGGTTTCGTAGAAACATGCCCCCACGATAACAGTCCCATCGTAATTCACTCCATGCGCACTTGCAATCCAGGTATCTTTTAGAATTGTTGGGCGAAAATTAATATCTGTTATATTGAATGTTTTGGTTCCTGTATTTCGCTTCCATCGGACTGCATGCCATATGTTTGGATCGTCTGGGTCGCTGCTCTCTCCCACAATGACATTTCCATCGCCACTTACTTTCTCAGCCGCAGATCCACTCCCGATTCCAAGGCCTTCGAGAATCGTTACTTCTTTGGTTTCACCATCTAGCCAACATATCGCTCGATTTTCTAACGTTGAGGGGTAATTCATGGTAGAGCCCACGATAATTCTACCATCTTCGCTCGTACCCTTAGCAGTGAAATTATTAACTCCAGGGGTGATATGAGCTTCACTATTTCTAGACCTCCACTAGTTTCCTTCCAACGGAGTGCAACTGTGTTACCCCCGGCACAGGTACCATACCCTACGATGATATCACCTGTGTTGTTTAAATCCCTTGAGATATTTGATGAATAGTCCTCAGGGATGTTGAGATTGTGTATTGGTGGTGTGGCGTCTTTCTTCCAACGGAAGGCACGGGACACAGGCAAAATATCAACCAAAATGTAGTCAAATCCCACAACGACTCCGCCATCACCGTTTACTGCAAGGGCGGTAGTTTCACTTCCTCCTACGACGGGTCCAATTTTATTTGTTGATCCATCTATCCAGTATACGGCATAATCCTTACCGCACTCCCCTACAATGATGTTACCTCTATTATTCACTCCGCATGCTGCAATCCCGCATAATGTTCTCAGGACCGTTGGCTGTACCATTTGGGATACTTAACATACTTTTATTACCTCTTGTGAGGACGGATTCAACAAATGATGCAAAATAAATAGGATTTCCTTCGGTATTTTCCGTGGAAGAGTACAGGAAAGCAAGGGAGCCATAGCGCACCACGGTCGGGTAGCGCAGCTGGATCTCGCCGGCAGCTACGGCCAACGTGGCGGTCGCTAGCAACGAGCCGAGCAACCGCGGGACCCATCGGCGCCGGTTCAACGCCCGCTGCTTTCCCGCGCCACGAGCCGCTTCAAGGCTTCGGAGGCCTCCGGGCCATATCGGATCCACTCCGCGCCTTCTTCGTCCGACACACCCAAATCGCCTTCCGCATCTAGCCCATCGTACCCGCAGACAAAGGGGTTGCAACTGTATAGAAAGTGTTCGGGCTTGCTGATCACACTTGTTAGTTTGTGCACCCCGTTGAAGAATTGACCCTTCTTGACGTGCGCCACGGCCTCCGCTTCCAGCGCGTAATCGGATGACCCGCCCCGATCGAGACTGCATACTCGATAGAGGGAACAGGGCCGAAATCGCGGAGAAGGAGCCTCAGCAGATCGAGCGGCGCCCCAGCTTGGAGCTTAACAAGAAAATGAATGGCTTTGGCGGGGGGG
>Ga0209781_1000050_pt1 | contig 29376 bp, 17 predicted proteins | sample WorMetHERISLAND1_3_FD_187386 | JGI IMG/M metagenome (GOLD analysis project Ga0209781, IMG submission 187386) | Marine gutless worms symbiont microbial communities from Max Planck institute for Marine Microbiology, Germany - Olavius albidus HERON... | ecosystem: Host-associated > Annelida >...
TATATATATATATATATATATATATATATATATATATATATATATATAGATTTATTTCTTACGAATGTGTCATCATTATATACATTTTGACTCACGCTGTGGCATCGCGAAAAACAGAGTGGCATCCCGCAAAGATGCCACAATAATCGACGCCATATAACCTGATTCGTGTAGGTTTCGGGTCGAAATCGTTCTGGGAGAACGATGCCAATACGGAGTATTATGGCATGCACTCCATCAGCCGGCTAACTGCGCAACTTCCGGCGAAGATGATCTGGTGCCATATCTATGTTCTATGCTTGCCCGATTTTTCTGTCATATCTATGTGGGTGCATGATATATTCTTTGCAGTGCACGTTTCGTTTGGTTGGAAGTTTTTAAGTTTTTCATTAAAAAGGTGAGATTTAGTGGGTATTTTGCATATTTGGACGAATAGTCGATGGCAAGCCGTTCTCGGTAAGCGTTTTGAAGAATTAGTGGCGTTGATTGCTGAGATTGTCAGTTTTGTGCTGGTCTGCGGGGAGATTTGCACCCGTTCCGATTCCGATTCCGGTCCGTCATATCCGAGGGCCGCTATAGCCAAGGTCGGGACACATGAAGATTAGGGGACCAATTTGATAACACTGGACCCGTAAAGTATACTGTATTATAGAACAATAAACTGTTGTAGTAAGTTTTAAGATAAAGTATGTACGGTAGTTATGTTTTATATAATTTTTCTGGGGAGGGGCCGAGCCCCCTCCCCAGACCCCACCCCTTTTGTGCGTGGTCCCCTAAACTTCACACTAGCCCAAAGGTCCACTGTAGCCGAGGTCATAACCCTAACCCTAACCCTTGGCTATAGTGGATCCTGGCTATACCGGACTTTGGCTATAGGGGCCGACACCCCCGTTTCGGCCTCACGCACAGCGGCCGGGGGTAAAATGCGGACTCCAGTGGTGCAAATTACTGCTTTATTTTCGTAATTTGTTTTGCTGAAAATAATTTAGAACTATTCCCTGTTTATCTCACAATTTTTGTGATTAATGAAGTTGATTTGCAAGTACGGCAATTACGATTATACCAATACTTTTTGACCAGTACTTCATTACAATATACTAATACAAGTCTGTATTCTAGTCATATTTTCAGATCATAATAGCGTTCTCAAGAAATGTTGACCATACTAAAATGTAAAACTCTGTCTCTGTTAAGTGTAACATGATTCCAGCTTTATGATACTTTAGTTTTGTCATGTTAATGACACATGACACTCATTTTTGGTGCGAGAGCAATTTGACATTCCGTGAGTTAATGTTTCATCGAGAAAAAGGATCAGCATTATAGTTAACACTTTTTCTTAGAAGAAATACCAAGATATCCGCAAACATGAACTAGCGACTAACTTCAGTGTTGTCTTTAGTTTAAGTATCTCCAACATTTGCGATAATCTACCAGATAAGAAAAAAACGGTAAAAGCAGTTAACACGAAAGTCAATCCGAACATTACTGATTTACCACCAGACATCTGCAATGCAAACGAATGGTCGTTGCAACTTAATCCGTAGGCATAAGAAATTTTCTGATTAGTGGTCATTTTGATAAGAAAAGAGTTAATCGGACTCGGTTCTCAGCGAGCATCAGAGTAAGAAAAACTGATTAGAATAAAGATAAAATGTTTGTAACGAAACATGAATTCAGCTTATTGTATTTAGCACATCATACCAGCCTTGCTCAACGTTCAGCTCTTTGTCATTTGTTGCATTCATCACAGCTACCACTGATTGCTGTATCTGCATTAGTTCAGTAACTCATACACACATTAAGTCAGCAAATGATTTTTGTCTCATGATCCCATGCGTTGGTGCCAGTTGTAATATTGAGATGCAGTCCTATGCGTTAAGTGTGAATATGTATTATGTCACTGGGTTGTCATGCTGCTAATACATATGACATTACTGAAAATCAAAGCCTAAACTGTTTATGCCTTTCTCATTATGCTTACCACTTAGTCCATCAGTGTGCAGGTGATAACCATGTATGAATTAGCAACAGCTACGGCGTCACTGTGTGCAAATATCATCCACTGAGTCTGAATATCATAAGTCTGTGTTACTGGATATATGAAAAAGAATACCAGTATGACATGTTTTCAGGGGTCATGTGAAGGGCTTACTGCATAAGTTTGCTGTAGTTGTGAGAACATGACCTGACTTGGATGCTTCGTCGTCCGATATTGCCAGTTAGTAAAGCAACCCTTTCGATAACGAAAACTACTGTATATACAGTCATATGGCATCCTGTCATTTCCTGCTAGCAGTCGTGTGACATCCCGTATATGCAACAAGTGCCTCGTTGGCTGCAAAGTGGCAACACAATATACACATAGTGTTTTCGGGGGGAAATAGCAAACTTCTGATCTATGCATCAGCATTGCTCATAGTCATCAGTCATTGTTCATCAACTTGATAGTAGGTCAATAGATAAGATGTCCACGAGCAATGCTGATGTCTATTTCTCTGATATTCATCAATTTCCCAGTGAATGTATATGTCTGTTGACTCATTGTCAATCATTCATTCCATATTCTTCATAAATCATGAACTTGCTATTTCCTACAGAAACACCCTGTGTATATGCTGTTGCCACTTTGCAGCCAACAGGGCATTTGATGTTTATCTGGGATGCCACTTGGCTGCTAACAGGCACAGACAGGATGTTATATTACAGTATCAACAGTAGTTTTTTTCCATTAACTAAAGGGACACTTTATTAAGATACAATATTGGACGACTAAACATCATAGTCATGATTTCATTGAACATTACATGGCATGCTTGGTGACGTTTAGTGCCACTTTACTTTGATAGGAAGTCAACGGATAAGATGTCCACGAGCAATGCTGATGTGTATTTCTCTGATATTCATCAATTTCCCAGTGAATGTATATGTCTGTTGACTCATTGTCAATCATTCATTCCATATTCTTCTTAAATCATGAACTTGCTATTTCCTACAGAAACACTCTGTGTATATGTTGTTGCCACTTTGCAGCCAACAGGGTATTTGATGTATATCTGGGATGCCACTTGGCTGCTAACAGGCACAGACAGGATGTTATATTACTGTATCAACAGTAGCTTTTTTATAATTAACTAAAGGGACACTTTATTAAGATATTCTTGAAGAAAGCCTTGATAGAATTTGTCCTAAGGTACACCAAAGAAGACTACCATGTATAATAGTTGGAGATATCAATAGTGACCTCCTTAAATATTCAGAACATACTAGTACTAGAAGTTATATTGATAAGCTCATATCTAATAACTTCATTCCAGCCATTATAATGCCAACGAGAATTACTGATAGATCGGCCACATTAATTGATCATATATATTATTCTACAGGTAGTTATAAGAATGATAATAAACTAGTTAAGACCGGTAATATATGGTGTGATATCACTGACCATTTACCCAATTACATATTAATAACTAATAATGAAGAGAACCGAGATAAACAACAGGCTGATGAGTTACCATTAATTCGGTTATTTTCAGATAAAAACATACAAAAGTTTAAGAACGAATTAAGTTCAGTGGACTTGGTCTACTGCATATAATAGTACAGAATGTGTTTTAAAGAATGACTGCATGGACAACTGGACATATGGAACACTGCAATATCGTTTGCAGAACGGCGTTTATTAAGCATTACAATACTGTTGAGGAAGGAGGTTTTATTGGTATGGCAGCCAATTGGCTGGATTACAATTTATCTCTTATCTTTAAAGTTTCTGACGGATCATTAACATCAATAAATCAGTCATTTTAGTGTCGAAGTTAGTTGCAGTTGTAGGTAATTAGGTGATTACACAATATAGATTAGGTGGCAGGCGTAATATTACTTGTATGCGGCATACATTTCTTGTAACAGTGAAAGAATGATTAAAATCGGTGTACCGGTACTTTCTTTACCGAAGTTAGCGCAAAATTAAACCGGGGTCTCACTTTTTGGACCACCTTGTAGATGACGGGCGACAATTAAAAAGCAAGAATTTTTTCGTGTGAAAAAATAGTGAGGAACTAAATGCAAATTCTTCAGACTCCTAACGTAGTAGGCCTGACATACAGAAAGAAGGGGCCCCCGAAGGATTTTGGCATGGGGCCCCCCGATACCTTAATCCGGCCCTGCATGGTCGCTATAAACTGACATCCCTAACCAGTAGAGACTAAGAATCAAAGGTGCAACTAGCTACCTGAAGTTTACCTGGAAATAGACATTATATCAGTGTCTGTATGTCTGTTAATTTCTTGTAGGCTGCAGTTGTTTGAGAAGTTTGTTGTTTAACTCCAAGAGTGAACAAAGCTGAGAATGTCACGAAAGTGGCCTGTAGAATCATCATGTTATAGGTGACTATAATTATATTGTCTCTTCCTGTGTGTCACAATGTGACTTGAATTTTTACCACGCTGTGCTATATGCAGAGTGTAGTATTGCTAGGTTAGTGTCACTGTCTTGTCTATGACATTCAGATATCATGGTCATGCATGCTTTTTGTAACTGCCAGTTCAGATTTCTTTGTAAATCAAAAGGCACCATGTTGTCTATCCAAGAATTATGTACGATAAATGCTGTGCATTGTGTATATTGTATATTGAATGCAATTTGGAGAATTGAATCATTGACTTACTTTTCTGTTTTGCTGTTGTAATGTGTTAGGAAAAAGAAATATGGCCAGACTGATGGTGTCAACTTTGATCTCACTTCAGACAGTGTGCATTTGGAGAAGATGCTTATCAGTGACAATATTGGTTAGATTTTTTTGTTGTTGTTAACTGCACAAAAATCCAGAGATTATGAAATAATTGATCTTACAGCAAGTGTCAAGAGATAAAATCACACTTAGATCTCTGCAAGCACTTTGTGTATATTTTGTTGCCACTTTGCAGCCAACGAGGCACTTGTATATACCAAATGGCACTTGGCTGCTAACAGGCACCTACAGGATGCCATGTGACTATATATACATCAGTTTACATTAACTAAATGGATGCTTTATTAAGTAACAATATTGGACAACGAAACATCATGGTCATGTTTTCACTGAACATAACATGGCATGTGTGGTGACGTGTACCATCACTTACCGATGTTTTGCAGTAGGCTAATCAAGGGAGATGATACAATGTAATATAAGTACTACTGAGGAAGTAGTATACATGACGAAAAGTGTTCAAGAAGGGGAGACATGATACTTGCTGTAGGCTAATAACATTGAATATCTGAGGTCATGGATGAACTGAACTAAATTTTGAAGGTTGTGGGTCAAGGTCAAGGTCATATCAAGGTCAGATGTGAAATATTCGGGAACCATATATCATAAATGGTTAGAAGTAGCACCATCACTTTTGAGGTCATGGCCAAGGTCAGGGTTATGTTCACAGGCAAGGTCAAGGTCACTTCAAGGTAAAATATTTGAGCAAATTATTGTCGGTTGGCGGAGGCATCCACGTCGATGATTCAGCGTTGAAGGACCTTCTAGATTACTATATAGTTTTGAATGTCTGAGGCTTAAATGATTGAAACCCAGAAAAGGGGCTGTGTATTGATGAAATTGCAGTTGCAGATGGAACCAGCAAGTATACGTGTTTTTCCATGATAGTGAAAGCATGTCGATCTGTAGTGTATGTATGTGGTTTGAAGGATATGGCGTATTTGCCAGGAAGACATTCTATGCTGGAGAGTTTTTGCTTGAGTATGATGGGAAGTTGGTTGATCCAGCATTTGCCAATGAGCAAGTTGACCAGACTTACTTTTACTACTTCTCACTGTCATCAAAGCTTTACTGGTAAGCTACTAAGCTTACTTCTGTGAGACAGTTTGATTCAATTGTGATGCAGAGTTCTGCTAGGCAACAAATCGTACTCGTCAACCATACGTGACGGAAGCATTTAAGAAGTGGGCGGGCCAAGGCATGGCGTCAACCACTGGCGTGGCCAGAAATTTCCAGTAGGGGGTGTTGCCATGGGGTCTGAGTATAGATGGCGAGCGGTGAGCACGAGGATATAGGGTTCATAGGGCGAAGCCCCTCTGGGTCCATCCAGGAGAGGTCAGGGGCATGGCCCATACTAGCACGTGATCTTGGAGTAGTGATCGACAGTGGTTTAACGATGTCACATCACGTCACTGCCGTCTGTCGCTCAGCATACTACCAGCTTCGTCAGCTACATGTGATAGCACATTCCTTGTCAGACGACGCCGCGACGACGTTAGTACAGGCCTTCATTTCATGCCGCCTGGACTATTACAACGCTCTACTGTCTGGCATCTCTGACGCCTTGATTCAGCACCTGCAGTCGGGTGCAGAACTCTGCAGCGCGGCTGGTTACCGGGGCTCGTCAGTGAGACCACATCACACCGGTACTGAGACAGCTCCACTGGCTGCCTGTAAGGCAGTGAATTGACACCTTCGGTCAGCGGATGTCCACACTTGTGCAGTTCCTCGGACACAGACACGGCTAGGCGATAGGAGTTTCGCGGTCACTGGACCTCGGCTGTGGAATAATCTGCCGGTTGAACTTCGACAGCGAGACATAGGCTTGAACGAGTTTAGGCGACTACTGAGACGTTTTTGTTCCGCTGGGACTCGGCGCACTGTGACTTATTGCTTAGGCACGCCGTGTATAAGCACACTTACTTACTTACGTACTTACTTACTTACTAGAGCTGAAAAAACTGTAGCATTTTGGTATTTGCAGGAAAAGGCAAATCTGTACTTTTTTTACTTTTTTTAGGAATTTTGCAAACTCAGAAAACCACAGGTATTTGCTGATATTTACTATAGGGCTTAGTGACATCAGCCCCCACCCCTTCAGTTTTCAGTGTGTCTATAGGCAGGGCTATCCATCTCTCCGAAGACCATGATGTGGATATTCCCCTTAAAATATCACAAAATTAATGGGCAAAAATGAAATACAAAATTTTTATTGCAAATTTTTTATTTTATTTTTTTCATGAACATGTGCATGATTTGCATCTCAGTTTTTTTCAGGATGCAGGTTGTATCCATGCAACTATGGAGTGGACACCCTTGTGTTCATGGCAATGACAACAACACTACTGTTGTCCTAACTTCCATTGTCACTTATGAGATGGCGCTGCTTTCAGCATTTCACGTCACACAATTGCAATTCTTTTCCCAACAAGCAATATAACATAGCGTCCCTAATCTAATGTGAAGAGCACATTCAGAGCTAGTTAGCTGTAAGCGTAGGTTTTCTGTGCTGGACTTGCTGTAGAGGCTATGATACTATCCTGAATTTCCACTGTTGGTTATGATGCTATGTATTTGAGGCCAGGTGACTGATTTATTGACTCAACAAGAGAGCAACTTTGTTACACAATTCCAAAAAGTGGCCAGACCACGGCCCACCCGGCCCATTGGCTTCCACCGTCAGCGTCAACTAACAGAATCCACCAGTGATTTCTTCTACCAAGACATACTCTCGACTGAACTAGAATGTGATGGACAAATGGACAGACAGACTGACTAAAGTTCTATGACTTATATTCTGAAGACTATAGTTTGAGCGAAAAAAAAGGACCTTGAGTAAGCAAGCTTAGATATTACTATCAGTATTATATCCAAGGTCCAACAAGTTCACTGAAGGTACACATTTTTGCTAATTTTATGTATAATAATAAGATGGGACTTACCAATGCTGTGTGAATGTGGAAGCTTTTTTACATTTATTAGTTAAAATTAAAAATGTTGGCGCTAAAGTTGCTTTTGATTTTAGACTAATTTTTATATATGCATTCTATCAGTGTTCAAACCATTATGGCATGAAATGGCCTATAATGTGCTGTTAAGAAACTACTCACTCACTCCCTAAATTTGCACTTTATCTGGCTGTTACAGCATTGATGCGTCAGCAAGTCAGCGGCTTGGGAAATATGTTAATGACTCTCCCACTCGATTTGCGAACTGTGCACCAAAGGCAGTATTAATTGACAGCAAGCCACGTCTCTTGATATTTGCAACTAAAGTCATCGAAGGTGGCACTGAATTGCGCTACAATTATGGAGGAGGTGATCTGTCTTGGCGAAAGGTTAGCCTTGTTGTCAATGTTTCAAATGTGTTTCAGCACACTTCACAAGAGGCATGTTGTGGATAATGCTGTTCATTGTCTAGCCACGTCATAATCATAGGCTGCAAGGCTGTAGGACAGCCATTCATTACAGTTCTGCTTATGGTACATAAAGGCAAAATTTTACTGTCTTGGATTGTACTATGAGCCTCTGTAAAACCAAAGTTTTTTTGGGATATTTCAGAAATATGGTTGCAATCTTGGTGGCTGAACAAATGGTTCCAGACATTGTACTGTAGCATTTCTGGAAACTTGAAAGTCAGACATTAGTATGCTGTAAAGAGTAGCTTACAACTGATAGCCAAATGGAAGCGATCCGGGGATCGTATGCAGTGCACTGCCGTAAGCTACTATGGAAGTAAGACCTAGTTTGCAACTAACTACTTTGAAACTAACGACTTGCCCGACCGCATGCACCTTACCATCGTAGAACAGTGTGGGTGACGTCAACTAATTTGAGCTTTGAAATTTCCTAGCGAGTGCATAACAAAATACATGAATATTCATTTAAGGCTACAGCCATCCTAAATAAGCTTGTGTTGGTGATGCGCTTCATGAGTTACTAGGCAGGAAGCGCATGCAACAGGTTATTCTGCATGTCAAGCGGTTTACGTGTCCACAACTGTATGTTGCGTGTATAAAAACAGACCTTGCAGAGATGATTTTTAAACAAAGATCATATAAGGCATATGGCAAACTAAAATGGGGTGAGTCTGGGAGGGGCACACTTATAGTAGTGCCACTATTTTTCGTTAGTAACGTAGATTTATCTTTACTTTGAACGACTAAGTCATTTACGACAGGCTGCAACAGTGACTAATGCTAGTTAAGAAGTAAATCTCTGACTAGCAAAATAGCATTAAGACGTCCTTATGCATACCGACTTAACCACTATGTCGCCATAAAACTTGACTTTAGTTTGGAAGTGGTAATTATGACTGTGTTCTGCATACGACTCCAGATGTAAGTTTATACACACTTCTGAGTAGCAAAGAGGTGTACACCCTGTTGAAATCAACAGATGCATTAATTGCAATCCAGTAACACACAAACTGAACACTGAACTGAATTTAATGAACACGCTTGCAGCTGAGAGCTGAATGTATGAATATGCAGTCAATAGAAAAAAAAACAAAAAAAACAAATAACATACAGAGTGCAATAGATAAAAAAACACGCGTAACAAATGTCAAAATGTCATCACAAATATCATAATTATATCATCAATGAGTAAACAGTCAGGAATGAGGTTAGAACAACAGGGCAGGTGATTAGGTATTATATGATTAGGTATGAGTATAGTGGATGTACTATATTACTGAGTTTGAATTTTATCCTGGTAGTTATTGAGTAGTTACTGTGCAAGAGAGAGTTGTAGTTACTGGTACTAAGTCACATGTGACCTATCAGTTGGTACCACATTTGATTTCAGTGATAAACCTTGCGATTGAAACTTAGTAAGTGCATCATTTTTACAGTTTGTCAGCTTTATTGCAGCTTTCTCAGCCTACCACACTGAAGTTAATTAAGGCCGATGTCACACATGCAACAAAGTGGAGCAACTTTGTTTGCACAACTTTATTGCTGCACAAAATTGCATAGGCAGCTGTGAAATTTTCTGTCGGCAAACAGTTACCGAAATAAACTTGGCTTCTAGTGATACAGACGATGATATAATTGTCGGCTTTGCTTTGTTATAATCACCTCAGTGCTCTATCAGAGACTCTAGTTGTTTATGGTAATCTAATGCAAAGTTTTTTTCCACTTTTGCAAGTTGAGTGAATGAACAGTAAGTAAAGAAATTAATATTGACTTAGTAGTGAGTGTTTATACGCTAAATACATTCTGAAGAGGTTGTAATTTTCACAACTTTTGTATGCTGTCATGACCATGTAGGAAATTGCTTTGATTGCCTGATAGCAGCACCCGACGGTCTTGTTTTTGCATTAAAATGTTTTTTTTTCTGACATGTTCATCCGCTATCCCGATATGAAGTTTGTGTTGTATACTGATGTTGTAGACATCACCTGCTACACTGAAACCTTTTAATGCTTCATGCATCCATAGCACAGTAGTTAGTGGCTTAGCAAGTGATGCCGCCAACATGTCACAAACTGGCATCTCAGCCGTCACAGACACTCCGAACGCTGATCCGGAACATGAACGCATGGAGGCAGATGAGACTGCTTGCATTCAAGACAGTCCGCCAGCAGAAGCAGATGGAGATAGTGAATGGTTTCCAGCGTCACAAACTGGCATCTCAGCCGTCACAGATACTCCGAACGCTGATCCGGAACATGAACGCATGGAGGCAGATGAGACTGCTTGCATTCAAGACAGTCCGCCAGCAGAAGCAGATGGAGATAGTGTACAGTTTCCAGCGTCACAAACTGGCATCTCAGCCGTCACAGATACTCCGAACGCTGATCCGGAACATGGACACACACAGTCAGATGAGATGGCTTTCATTCCAGGCAGTCCGCCAGCAGAAGCAGATGGAGATAGTGAATGGTTTCCAGCGTCACAAACTGGCATCTCAGCCGTCACAGACACTCCGAACGCTGATCCGGAACATGGACACAGACAGTCAGATGAGATGGCTTTCATTCCAGGCAGTCCACCAGTAGTAGAAGATGGAGATAGTGAGCAGTTTTCAGCATCACAAACTAGCATCCCAGTCGACACAGACAATCCGAACGCTGATCCGGAACATGAACGCATGGAGGCAGATGAGACTGCTTGCATTCAAGACAGTCCGCCAGCAGAAGCAGATGGAGATAGTGAATGGTTTCCAGCGTCACAAACTGGCATCTCAGCCGTCACAGATACTCCGAACGCTAATCCGGAACATGAACGCATGGAGGCAGATGAGACTGCTTGCATTCAAGACAGTCCGCCAGCAGAAGCAGATGGAGATAGTGAATGGTTTCCAGCGTCACAAACTGGCATCTCAGCCGTCACAGACACTCTGAACGCTGATCCGGAACATGGACACACACAGTCAGATGAGATGGCTTTCATTCCAGGCAGTCCGCCAGCAGAAGCAGCTAGAGATAGTGAATGGTTTCCAGCGTCACAAACTGGCATCTCAGCCGTCACAGACACTCCAAACGCTGATCCGGAACATGGACACACACAGTCAGATGAGATGGCTTTCATTCCAGGCAGTCCGCCAGCAGAAGCAGATGGAGATAGTGAATGGTTTCCAGCGTCACAAACTGGCATCTCAGCCGTCACAGACACTCCGAACGCTGATCCGGAACATGGACACAGACAGTCAGATGAGATGGCTTTCATTCCAGGCAGTCCACCAGTAGTAGAAGATGGAGATAGTGAGCAGTTTTCAGCATCACAAACTAGCATCCCAGTCGACACAGACAATCCGAACGCTGATCCGGAACATGAACGCATGGAGGCAGATGAGACTGCTTGCATTCAAGACAGTCCGCCAGCAGAAGCAGATGGAGATAGTGAAAGGTTTCCAGCGTCACAAACTGGCATCTCAGCCGTCACAGACACTCCGAACGCTGATCCGGAACATGGACACACACAGTCAGATGAGATGGCTTTCATTCCAGGCAGTCCGCCTGCAGAAGCAGATAGAGATAGTGAATGGTTTCCAGCGTCACAAACTGGCATCTCAGCCGTCACAGACACTCCAAACGCTGATCCGGAACATGGACACACACAGTCAGATGAGATGGCTTTCATTCCAGGCAGTCCGACAGCAGAAGCAGATGGAGATAGTGTACAGTTTCCAGCGTCACAAACTGGCATCTCAGCCGTCACAGATTCTCCGAACGCTGATCTGGAATGTGAACATGTGAAGGCAAAAACGCCTCTGATTTGTAGTGGCACTGCTGATAACAATGGTGAAGTTGAAGTGGAAACAGTTCCGTGCTCTGTTTCTGAAGACTCATCAGTCAGTTGCTATCCGGTATGCTGTTTTTTAATATTTTACTTTTACTTTTTTGCTTTTTGACTCATGACTGCATGTATGCAGCGCACACCTTATGCTGTGGCCCAGTCTGTTCATCTGTTACAATAAATCACATGAAAATGCTGACTCTCACAGCACTCAGGAGTCCACATCTGGGTAGCCCCATATTCTGGATACCTGCATGCCGCATTTCATACTAGGGATGCGCTTATCGGTTAATTTTAAAACCGGTTAACCGAAGTCACTAACCGGTTTGTAACTGGTTAACCGAAAACGGCCGATCTGCAATTCAGCATAACGCTTTATAGCACCGCATTATCTAATGGTCATACTCATCAGAGCCATTGTCCCCAGACTGGATTACCCCGTCGCTTTTCGCTCAGGCCTAAGCGCCAGAGTGCCCAAATTCCAAAAATTAAAAACGACGGGTTAACCCAGTCTGGCAGCAATGTCATGATCGGTGAAGCCAATAGCTATTAGGTAACACTATGGGATAAAGGAATAATTATGTGCTGTAGTGGTGTATAGGCCCTATGTAGTGGGGGAGAGGTCAAGGCTATACTGCTGCGAGCGGTCCGGTCCGTCAACTCAAGCTATACCAGCAAATTACACCACATTATGGAAAACCTAATATATCGAAAACGACTTCTGCAGGTGCTGAATCATTTAATCTGCGTGGTACAAATGGGTAAATAATATCGCTAAATGCTGAAATTTTGAAGTTTCTAACCACATTTATTTTTTGGTAATTTCCGGAAATCTTCGGAATCTGTGACGTCATCTCCTGGTTACGTTGTGATAGCCTTGGCCTTTGAGTGCGTTAGAAGTTGTTTAATATATTTAGTCGGATGTTATGTTAAGTTCATTATGCCTAGTTATTGTTGTGCCATCGGTTGCCAAAATAAATACTTTTGGGGTTGCGGCAAAACCGTACCGGCTGTGTTCACGCTACGAACATTTGATGCCAGAGGCTCATAATGAAAAATAGGCCTGCAGCGGTTTTGATCCGGCCATAAATAAACCAAGACTGTGAACTTCGTTGCTCGACATTATTATTAAACTTAAACTGCGTTGACAACGTACAAAATATTAATTTTGACACCGCTCTTGGCACAAACAAGCTGAATTTTGATTCGACCAGGAGATGACGTCATCACTGGCACTGGAACCAGAAAGTAAACAAATCTTCGGGTTTGCACTTTTTCGACAATTTTAAAAATATTTGCTCACTTTTGTGACCAATCACGATATGCAATTGGGTTTTATGATGTAAAAGGCAGTTGGTGATCTGTTTATCTTAAAAAGTACAAAAGCTTTGCCTATCTTCTTTTAACGATGCATCTCGGAGGCCGCTGTAAGCCCAAAGTTGAAAATTGCTACAGCCCCCTATTTTGCCCCTAGAACGCAAAAATGGGGATCTGCATTTTCAATAGGAATAAGCTTGGCTAAATGTTTGACACAAGATATCTCAGCAACTATGCGAGATAGAGGGTTGGTTTGTATTAACTTAACTCGTATACACGCTTTCGATTGGTGCCAAATCATTGACCTTGACTTACCTCAAACGGCATAATTGTTTTTTTTATTACACACCCTTCAGCCAACAAGATGCATGTTTTGGGACCCATCATGAAAATTTGAGTTGAGACAGACCCACACTATCACCAAAGCAATGAAGCATGACCTTGAATGACCTTGCGCGGTCATCGTTGCCGCGTTGTATCTCTGCGTTAGCTGAGCTCCCTGTTTTCTGCTTTTCTGAAAATCATTGCTTGTTTCTTACAAAGTCCAACACCTTTAATGAGGGAGGAGCACAACAGAAATCCTCTACTGCTATGGTGTATGTGACTTACATTATTTGTGATTAGCTAATTCAACAGTGTGATGCTTTTTGGTGTATTTGTATGTTTTTGAGCATGCGTGCACATGTTGTAGGACTTAACGAAGTGTTTGGATGGTGCAAATGGTTGTGGCCGGAGGAGAAGACGTGTTATCCAACTGAGGTATGACAGCTCCAGCAGTGATACGGGACTCCAACAGAAGAAGCAAGCAGTCACTCATTCTCAAGGTATATGCAGTCAATCAGCGGCTCCGGTAGCTGATGTTTGCCGTTCACGTGGCCGTGAGAGACGTAAGAGACAGCGTTCAAACTCGGACAGCTCTAGCAGTCGATCAGCGGCTCCGGTAGCTGATGTTCGCAGTTCACGTGGCCGTAAGAGACGTAAGAGACAGCGTTCAAACTCGGACAGCTCTAGCAGTCAATCAGCGGCTCCGGTAGCTGATGTTCGCAGTTCACGTGGCCGTAAGAGACGTAAGAGACAGCGTTCAAAATCGGACAGATGTACGTCAGTTACAGTGGGGACTGTTACTAATAACAATGGAAAACGTGTGAGAGATAAGAAGTTGATTTGTTTCATATGCAAGCAGAAAGTGCTGTGGCTATCGAGACACTTATCGAAATCTCATTCAACAAATTTCTTGGTGGCACAGGTGTTGGCAAAGTCCGGTAAAGAGCAGCAGATGGGATGGAAGCGATTGAAAAACCTGGGCTCATTCAAACACAACACTCGGGTACTGAGAAAGCAGAAGGGTGAACTGATTGTTGTCAGGCGCAGTGCAAACCCGCGAAATTATGAGTCATATTTGCCATGCAACAAATGTTTCGGATTCTATTACAAGTATGATCTTTGGCGTCACGTTTGCCCATGTAAGCAGTCCACTGAAGAAAAGCATCAGCTGGAGAATGGTAAGGATGTCATTGACAGTTCACGAAGTTTGCTGGAAGGTGCAGTTAACGGAGAGGAAAATGGTGTTGACAAAGTTTTGCGAAAGGAAATATTGCAGAAGATGCGATATGATGAGAAGTTGAAAGTTATAAAGTCTGACACATTAATACTCAGATTTGGCACTGCTCAGTTGAAGAGAATAGGAGTAAAAGGACGTCGGAGGATATCAGCTCGAATGCGGCTGCTGGCCAGATTGCTCAGTGTCTTGAAGAAAAAGACTGATATGCCTAACAAGAGTTTGTATCACTTTCTAAGTGGCAGATTTTTTGACACTGTTTTGGAGTCGGTTGAAGATCTATGTGAACTGCGGTATGATAGCAAAGGTCAAAGGTCATTCAATAAACCATCTCTGGCACTCACAGTTGGCAATGCCTTAATTAAATGCTGCTGTATAAAGAAGGGAATGGCAATTAGAAGCAGTGATGACAAGGCCATCAAAGATTCAGAGCGTTTTCATGATTTGTATAAGTCTGACTATTCCGACCATCTGTCATGTCCAGCGCTGTCCACACTGAAAACAAGCAAGTACAACAAGGCGGAAGAACTTCCGACAACTGAAGACTTAGTGAAATTGAAGAATTTCACTGAGCAGCAGATGGAGACTTTGTCACAGGAAGTTAGGAGAAATCCGGCGTACAAGACATGGAAAAATCTTGCCGAGATGGTGTTGACACGACTTATTGTTTTCAATAAGAGACGTGCCAGCGAACCAGCTAAGCTTGAGTTGAAGCAGTATTTGGAGAGACCAGACTGGAAGTCTACGAGTAATAAGGAAGTACTTGGCATTTTGAAGCCCATCGAACAGGAGCTGATGAAACGCATGGATCTGGTCCAAGTTCCTGGTAAAAGAAATAGAAAGGTTCCTATCTTGATCACACCTGATGTCACAAAAGCCATGCAAGCATTATTAGCAACTCGAAAGCACTCTGGCATTCCTCCTGTCAATCCGTACTTTTTTGCGACTGCATCAAGAGATGGACACTTGAATACATGGGCAGTTTTGCATGAAACTGCAGTGGCTGCTGGAGTTTCTCAGCCTAAGTTTATTTCATCAACCAGACTTCGAAAGTATGTTGCAACTATTGCACAGGTATGTAATATGTACTGCACATATGTACTGAGAGTTGAGTTCAATTTTTGTCACTCAGAGGCTCAGATGACAGAGTTACCAATCAAATGACTATTCATTTTTGTGGTACCGGTATATGTGTCTGAAAACATTCAGTGAAATGTTTTGCTGCTGTAACTATGGTGCTGTAACTCTCACTCTCTCTCTTTCTCTCTCTAGTCTTCTGATGTACTGTTGTGTCTCCACGGCACCCTTTGCTGTGTTTCACGGTATTTACTTTCCGACGTTGAAATTTGATGCTGTCTGTTGCATAGGCAGATTTGTGGATTTGTTGTCCGTATATACAGGGTGGCACAAAAATGGGACATCCCGCCTCACTGCAAATACCTTGAAAATTGAATGACCGAACTGAGTGGAAGTATTGCAAATATTTTCTTGCTTACTTACTCATTATCGTCTGCTTTAATGACGGCACAGTGGCGTCACAATTTTATTCATTTTCCATCAGTTTTTTTGTAAATTTGACACAGTAGCTGTGTTTTCGCTAGGTGGCACCACAGCGTGATGAAATTTTTAAACAAAAAAAATTAATGACTGTGTTTGGCATATAATGTTATAATATATAATATAATATAATATAATATTGCAGAAATTCACCAACTTCTACTCAGTTCGGTCATTCAGTTTTCATGGTGTATGCTGTGAGGCGGGATGTCCACGGTTTTTTGCGCCACCCTGTACGTTGATGATGGCTTGCTGTTATGCCTCTGTTCATCTGTGCGTGTGTATGTGCATTTAAAATCTTGTTACCATGATATCGAGAGATTGACAGAATTTGAACATTAATACATTTTGGGTCCAGGATGAATGCAGTATCAAATTTTGGATAAAAAGGCCAAGAGTTGTAGGTTATGGTATGGGTGAGTGTGCTTAAAAATGCACTTTTTGCTTTTGTTAGCATAATATTACTCAGTGCTATTGGATGGAGCTTTACCAAAGTTTTATATTTGATGCATTTTGGGACAAGGTTGAACTTTTCAAGTTGAACTTTTCAAGTCAAAAGGTGACAGTTCAAGTATGCAGGCTGAAGCATAACAGTCAATCAAGTCATTAGTTTCTTTTGTAATTTTGTCAGTTGGTTTACTGTATACGTGCTAATTAAAGAGCACATGTTTGTGCTTTTCAGCTGGTTGATCTCACTGAGACTGAAAGAGAGTGGCTTTCCGATCATCTTGGCCATACTCTTGGAGTTCACAGATCGCATTACCGTCTTCAGGACCCAGTCGTAGAGATGTCTAAGTTGAGCAGACTACTGATTGCGGTGGAGTCAGGACAAGCTGAACAGTTTATTGGGAAAACATTGGAAGATATCAATCCTTGTGGTACGTTTATTTTATGCTTGTTCATTCGCATTATATTTTGTGTAGAGCAATATAGCAGTGTTGTCCGTGTGCATATCCCATAAAACATAATATTGGTTCAATGAGTTTAGTTGTTTTTGTCGAGAGATGTGAATAGATTCGTTGACTTCTAATCTCTTTAGGATAGGTAAAATTTCTCTGACCACCTAACAGCCTAACTGTCGCAAATTTTCTTAAGAAATGCAGAAGGTGTCTGTTCCTAAAATCTTAAGGCATGTTTAAATTAATACGTTGTACAGTATACTTCACAGACCTGGACTACGCGGACGACGTCACCCTGCTGACGGAAATGCTGCAGACCCTGGTAGCAGAACTACTGGTATTGCGGGATGAAGCAGCACCTTTAGGCCTCCAGATAAACTGGTCAAAAACAAAGATTCAGCAAGTCGGGGAACCTCGTCCGACCCAGTCGACGGTCCAGGTGGCAGCAGAGAACGTCGATTTGGTGGACGAGTTTATCTACCTCGGGTCGCTGATTTCGCACGATGGAGGAAGTGAGGCTGAGATATTGCGACGCATTGCGATCGCAAGAGCGTGCTTCTGCCTCCTCGAAAAGAACATCTGGAGGTCCCATATATACACAGAAACCAAGGTGCATCTCTACAGGACTTACATCCTGCCAGTTCTGCTGTATGGGTGTGAGACATGGACCGTCACCAAGACCCTGGCTAAACGCCTTGATGCCTTCGACACCTGGTGTCTGCGTAAGATCCTACGAATACCATACACCAGGCATACTACGAACGAGACAGTCCGGAGCATCACAGGCTGTTTGCCGGTATCTGGAAGGGTCAAGTCCTTCAGGCTGAAGTTCTTCGGGCATCTGGCCCGGTCAGCCCCGGATGAAGACCATCACCGTGTCATCTCCGCCGCGCTGCGACCGCCATCTGACTGGAGGAGACACGTTGGGCATCCGAGAACCACCTGGCTGAGAACGATCGACGAGGACATCCAGCCCCAGAACTTTGGGGTCCACACGGCATGGAGGAAGGCTAGGGACAGGGAGGTCTGGCATCAAGTCGTCAGTACGGCAACGCTCTGCTAGGAGTTCGCCACCAAGAAGAAGAAGAACAGTATACCTCGAGCCTGCAAAGTGGGGTGTGAAAATTTCACATGATGGCTCCAGTTACGATTTCTTCCAAGGATTATGCCATCTGTGATTATGCTGCATGAACTAGTGTGTAATTGACATAGTACACGAGATATTAAAATCTGCTGCAGCAATCCCATTTCTAATCTCACAAATGCTGTGATCATATTAGACAGAAGATAGCTGGGCTTTTTAGTATATCACCTGTAGTGTTATTTTTATGTAAATCAGCTGCATGACATGAAATGCACTTGCAGCAGTTGTGATTTATTATCTTCACTGTAGTTCCTGTTTCATGCAAGAATGAAAACAATTTGTGTGGTCCTGATTGTAGACATTCCAGTTGTTGTCTCTCTTGGCGATGATGACGTTGATAATCATCATGACGATGATGCTTATGTTTTTGATGATGGTGCTTTTGAAAGGACGGTGCAAAGGTTTGTTTTGCTTATTTTCCTGCTATGGTAGCGTGCTCATTTGGTAATTACTAAAGTGGTAGGATAAGAGGAGTTCAAAGTGAATTGTGTGCTTTTGTGGCAGTGATATAAGACATTGGCCTCATAGCCAAATTCAGCAGCCTCGGCTCTGGTTTTGTACAGAAAGGCCTTCTTCAACAATGGCCTATCAGTCTCACAACAAATGAAGAATTAGAACGGCCGCTTCGCATTAGCTTACGCACTTACCCATGTGCATAATGTGATTTAGGGCGAGTTGCACCAACAATTAAGTCCCACTTAACTCCTTACTTAACATGCACTTATCTCAAAATGTATTGCGCCAACACCATTTAAGTGGTCACCTGCTTAAACGTCACTTAAAGATAAGTGACCAAATTTGCTTACTTATAATTTATGTGGCAACTTAGGTAGCTGACAGACGACATTTTTAATGAAACAAAACCGCTTTAAAGTTTGATCTTGTGTAAAAGTATGATATAATCTTACACTACAACTGAAGCCGATAGGTCCCCCTCCTGCAGCAGGGCTGCAGCCTCATGCTGTTGTTCCTACTGTAATGTGGGTACAGTATTCCAAGTCTTGTGTGACTAATGTTGTGTAGCATCTATTGTTGCACAACCTGTACAGGGCTTGTATAGGCCAGCCTGCTGTGTGGGGCTTCCTCTCTCCTGGTTTGACCCACTGTGATAGGGTTATTCTTGTTTTAGAGGTTCACTTGTAACACAGTGGGAAGCGCCTTGTTGGATTGGATCCTCTCTGGTGGCCGGCCCACTATTCTCCTTCAGTACTTTGATGCTGTTGGTTGGGTCTTTTGTCCCGTAAAACTGTCTCCCAGATGACCTATACTGTGTTGGTGGAGACATTAAACCCTGCTCACTCACTTACTCACTGAAGCCGATAGGTAAATATGTATAATTTTGAATAGTGATAGCTGATGCCGTTATAAGCAAAAATATCAACTTTTGTATGTCGCAGACAGCGACGAGCCACGCCCTGCAAAACTGGCGACAACATCCCATGGCACCTTGCGTCAGCCAAAAGGTTATATCACAGAGCTATAAATAGAACGTTATGAAGTGTTGAAAGTTGTGTCGGTCACCTGATTACTGTTAGCCATTGACAGGCCTCTTTACAGTGGCGAAGCACTTATTTTCTTAGTTAAAGCGAGGCTCGGTTTGTGTTGGTGCAATGCGATCGATTTAAGTAGCGAGTTAAGCAACACTTTTTATGTAAGTGGTTCTTAGCTAAGTACGGACATTAGTTTTGTTGGTGCAACCCGTCCTTAGTCACTAATGTAGTCATCGGTAAGCTATAGGGACTTTACGCTGATCAGACGTTGTTGTTTACCCACTACAACTGCTTAGTTGATGAACTCCCAAATGTCAGCAGTGTATTAAGAGCAATCATTTCACCTTGCGAGACAAGCATAACTAAATAAGCTGATATGTTTATGTTTTCGCTCATTTCCTGTCGTAGCCTCCATCGTCTGGAATACTTTGCCTATTCATGTCCAGTCACCACCATCTCTCTCAACTTTTGTCCACGGCTAGACATTCCTGTTTCAACAATCATTTCCTGATATTATCATCTGACACTATGACACTACGCTACCGTGGACTTTGAAATAGCCATTGCTATATTATAGCTACGCTAAAAAAATTCTGATTGACAGTGACATATGTTACAATGCAGTGAATATTATCTCTTACACCAATTGTTTAAACTAGTGCTTGTTCTGCGCCAGTCTAGTGCGTCTTCAGAAAGTCAGTGGACCACCAATAGGAAACCCACCGTGGTGAGTCCCATGGTCACGTGACCCCAAAGGTCACGGTCGTGACGCCTGCAAAAATTGAGGTGCAATGTCTCCGTAACGTAATTTTCCACATTGGGCTGGAAGCTCTGGTCTATCTCAGATTAATGCATAGACTAGTGCTAGATTTCATCTAGCTGATTAATGATATCAATTACAGCTAATTGAGATGATTAAAACATTTTGTATGCTTCTGATTTTGTGTCATAGTTATAAAATAAATTGCAGGCCCTGGTCTTGGCCTTGAAGTGAGACCTTGGTGTTATTGGCATTGTTACCATTTCTGATTTATGCATGCTTTAATGTGTTTCCTGTAGAGAAGCTGGTCTTCTGCAGTGCCGTGATAGTGGACGTATGCCCAGTGGCGATACCCGCTCTGGTGATGAAGAGGAACGAATTGAAGAGGACGATGTCGAACCAAGACATGAGGTCCATACCACTGAACATGTTAGTTCTACCGTCACGAATTGCCATGACACGCTGGATGTTAGTCATGATGACGCTCAGTCAGATGATGAAGCAGACACTTGGAAAGGTCTGTCTTCTTGTATTTTATAATGATTCTAGTTTGTTTGTTTGTTTCTTCCTGAGGGCCTAAACTGCACACTTATAGTATCTTTGCGAGACCGGAATGTCAGTCAATTTGACTGTTGCAAGCAGATGTCGTACTGATAATGGCGCATCCCCCAAAATTCTTTTAAAATGATTCGGATCCTGCTAATACGATTACAGTGCTTTTAAAAACATTTCTGTTCCCTTGTGTTTTACACCTGCTTGATAGTTTTCTTGTTTATTTTACCACATCATACGTATGATGTATAGTGCAGTATTTCCACAGCAAGTTGTCCGATTCCGTCCATCTGTGATGTTAGTGATCTGTTGTTGCATAAGTTGGGATTTATGAAAACAAATTACATTCAGCTAATGGCCACTGCTCCTTTGTCCCCAAACCGCATCTCCTTATCACCAGATTTGGTTAGAATGGGGCAAGTATAGAAAAGTTGCTTGTTTGCACCTAGAACCTGCAGTATTTTGAAAGTCATAGTTTAACTCCATACATAATGTGATATACAGTTTACCTATAGGTACGAAATCAATAACTTTACCTGAGCTTGAATGGTCATTTTGCAACCTGTGTCATGTATAAGTTGTCCTGTCTTGGATATGGTGCGATATATGACTAGGCTACTACAGAGCAGTAATTGTCTGTCAAATGCTTAGCAGCAGGACAGATTATAATTTCACTTGACAAGAAAGTGCGCGTCCGTGTGTCCGCTCCGAGTACCGTACATTGTGGTTTATATCTCAGTAACGGTGTGAGATAGCGACATGGTGTCAAAGGACCACCAGTAGGAAACCCACCATGGCCATGGTCCCATGGTCATGTTAGCAATGACGTCACGTGACCCCAAAAGTCAAGGTCACGACCCCCGAACCGAACAGCTTCATTTAGCAGTCACACATATTTCAATATGAACGATAGAAATGGAGCATTGGACAGACTCCAAGTTGAGCTGAACGTATTTCTTGTTGGAATTGCATATGCACTTTTGAGTGACACCAAAATCAATGGTCGTGGATGACCATGGAGGGACATTTCAATTTTCAAACCACACCGTACTGTTTCTCCGCAGCTTCTGTGTTTATATTCTGTTTATTAAGCGCCGTCTTTATGTGGACTGAACTATGTACTATATTTATTGACACAGTGGTATAGAATGGAATACAGAAATCTTGAGGAAATGAAACGTATAATGTACAGTACACCTTTGTATTGTATTGAAAATTTACTAGCAGTTGACAATTATGTCAGTATGCTAAAACTCTTAACTGTTTTCAGTTACGACAGAATTATTTTAGTAATAATTGACGGGATTATTTAAGTACTATAGCATATACAGGGTGGGCCAAAAAAAAATTCCCAACTTTTTCTTGCAATAACTTTGGCAAATATGGACCAATTTTAATAATTCTTTCACTGTCGCATTCTCAGAGGAACAGAAAAGCAGGTGGAATAAAAATCTACCGCCTCACCTCAAATCTGTAAATGTTCAACTGCACAGTTATTCATGCATATTAGCCTGTGATGTACACGTAAGATGTTAATATTGTGTTAGGGTGATAAATCAGAAGATGCAGGCCTATCTTTAGGTTACCACGTATATTCAAGCTGCATGAATGTCATTTAATATCATTGGAAAATTTTTGACTGCACTTCTTAAACATTTTTGCACTGCGACATTTAACAACACGTCATTGACGCATCCACTGACTGGTGACGTGCATGATTAAAAGCATGCGTGTGTGATGATGGCAGACAATTTTAACACATGATTTAATATTGTAAATTATTCTTTGTAGACATATGAAACATGATTTAACATCTTTCTTAGACAGATACTGAAAATAAACGATTTTACACTGCATTTGCATTGAATAACGTGCTGTAAAGCTGCATTTTTGAGCATTTAACTTTCGCAAGGTAGTGCAGCAACAGATTTAAGGTGAGGTGGCAGATTTTATTCCAGCGTTTTTAGCAGTTGTTCTGAGAATGCGACAGTGAAAGAATTATCAAAATTTGTCCATATTTGCCAAAGTTATTGCAAGAAAAAGTTGGGAAAATTTTTTTGGCCCACCCTGTATAATTGTGTATAACTATGCAGGCGCTCGCCGGCGTTGGACGGAGTCAGAGTTAGACGTCCTGAAGAAGCAGTTCCAGCATCTGAAAAAGCCACCGTCTTTTGATGCCATCCGTAAAGCTCAGAAACTACACCCTAAACTACAGTGTCGTTCTCTGCCACAAATCAAGACAAGGGCGTGGGCTATTATTATGAAAAGACTGAAATAACGTTGCTTGATATGTGTTGTCATTTTGTTTAACCTATGAGCTCGATGATGAGAATTGACATTTGATGATTAACGTTTGTTATTCGTCAGTGACACTGACAGTGACAGTTCACGTTTGATGATTATTACATTAATTCGATTGCGACTATTGCATTTGATGTTATCATACGGCTATGTTATGCGTTTGTTGTATGATGCCACTGTACTTCATACACTTGTTGTCATTATAGTTGTTTAGCTTCCCTTTTCCCCTTCGGCTGAAGGCATCAAGCACTTTGGACGGTGACCCCCTGATTACTTGTAGACGGACAGCATAGAGCAGTTCACTCTACTATCCTCCCACACCCTGTCTTTTGCATTATGTAGATTTCACTGCTATAACTGGACTGTTGAGTGACAGAGACACTATAGGCCTAGCCTTTCATAATTGCATTGTATTACTTGTGTTAGTAGTATTACTTATATTCAGACTTGTAACAAGTCCATCACAGCCAAGTCCCAGTCCAAGTCCAAGTCCTCTGTTCTCAAGTCCCAGTCCCACTCCAAGTCCGGATGCCGTCGACCTATTTCACCACTCAAACAGCTAAGTTTGATACTGAGTGCTGGAGATGCAACAATATTTTTTGAAATTATTATTAATCAAATTTGCATTTCACAGTTCAGAACTTTACACTATCTAGCAGTGCACTAAAGCATCTTCAGTCAAACCTAAGCAACATTACATTTCAAGAACACAAGTTCAGACAGCAGCTTATCACTCATTCGTGCCCTGTGTGGGCGAAGAATGATGCCACCGTGTCCGTGACTGAAAACTTTCCACAGGTGCACTAGATGCTGGCACAGCAAAACAGTGCAGAGCCACAGGCATCAGTTTATCGTATTTGGACTCATTGTGCTTCCAGAAAGCAAATGAATCTGTGAGGCTTTCAGTGTTAGTGGCTTCATTTTCTCCCAACAGGTACTTTCATCATATCATGTAGGGCCTGGGCCAATGCTGAGACTAAGATGCATTTTCTTATACAACATCCCATCCTGAATATCATCTATGGCCCCATTAAGAGGACTTGAAAAGAACTTGCGGCGAAAAATGTCAAGTCGAAGTACAAGTCCAAGTCCACTGGTTTCAAGTCCAAGTCCAAGTCACTGTCCAAGTCCAGCAAAAATGGACTTAAGTCCGGACTTAAGTCCAAGTCCGGACTTAAGTACTACAAGTCTGCTTGTATTACTTTTTCATTGTGTTACTTATCTTGTATCATTAACACTGCACTCATTTAATTTTAATTGTGTATGGACATTAACATAATACGTGAACTGCGACGACAGATGTTAAACTGTTGCGACACGTCTTAACTCCGACTGCGTGCGTGAACATTTATATGACTTGAATAGATGTAACTACGAGTACATAATTACACAACAACACACACCAGTACATCCATTATAACACTTTATCAATAATGTACTGATATTGATTACTTTTTGCATATGACAATCAGTTCAGTGCATATTACAGTTCATTACACTTCTGGCTGTTGATGTGTTTATGACATGTGACGTTAATCTCCTTCACCAGCTGTCCCCTACAACACAAAAACATATCATTTATTTATTCACCATATTATATTAAAAATTGCAGACAATTTTATTTCGAAAAGTGGGGGGCAATATCTGTTGGAAATGGAAACCGCCCCTTAATGTTTAACTTACGTCCGTTATACAGAAACATGGCATCCTGTCGATTCCTATGAGCATCGGTGTGCCATCCCGTATATACATCAAGTGCCTTGTTGGCTGCAAAGTCACAAAATATACACATCGTATTTATGGAGCAAATGGAAAATTAGAGATAGTGAGTCAACGAACATATACATTATTACATATACATATTACCATTTTACACAAAGTTACCCACCTTCTGACTACCAACCCATACGTCGTGGTCATCGCCCTTGACTTCAGCAAGGCGTTCGACACCGTAAGGCATTTCACTCTGCTGGAGAAGCTGGCGAAGCTAGACATACCCGACAGCGTCTACAACTGGCTGGTCAGCTTTTTCAGTGAACGCACACATTGTACTGAATACTGTGGTGTGAAGTCTCCTCCACATGAGATTACAGCCAGCATTATCCAGGGTTCAGGAATAGGTCCAGTGGCATACGTCGTTAACGCAGCTGATCTGGAGACAGTGACGCCTGGCAATGCTATGTGCAAGTACGCCGACGACACTTATCTCATCGTCCCTGCGGAAAATGTAAATTCCAGATCAGCAGAAATTGACAACGTAGAGGAATGGTCACGTGCCAACAACCTGCGGCTGAATCGTACTAAGACATATGAAATAGTTTTCACTGACAACAGACGCAAGCGTGTCTCTCAACCGCCGCCTCCAATACCAGGAATCGCAAGGACGTCAACGCTAAAGATCCTCGGCGTCACGATAACAAGTGGCTTGTCGATGTCAGAACATCAGCGAAATGTTACCACTTCATGTGCTCAAACTTTATATGCACTGAAAGTGTTGCGTGCACACGGCATGTGTGACACTGCTCTACAAACTATATATAGGTCGGTTGTCATAGCCAAATTGCGATACGCGTCCAGTGCTTGGTGGGGGTTCGCTTCTGCCACCGACAGACAGCGAATCAATGCATTTCTTCGCCGTGGTCAGCGCAGCGGCTTCTGTCCGGCGGATGTGACGACCTTCGAGGAGCTGTGCGAGTCAGCTGATCATCAACTATTAAACAGTATCCTGGCAAATCCGAACCACCTTCTGTACGAACTCCTACCTCCGATATCTCCGTCTCTACAGCACTACAATCTGCGAGAACGTTCTCATAATAGACAATTGCCTGACAAATCAACACACATCATGGACAGTAATTTTATATATAGAATTCTCTACAGAAACACATACTAACCACTGCACCGCTACAATAATCCCTTCTTCCTCACAGTCACAACAAATTAACTCATTTTTTACATTTTCATAATTGCATGCTTTATATTATATTTACATGTGACATTTACTATTTTCATATTCCATACTTTTTACTTAACTGTGCTGGTCTGCATTCTGACATACCTCATTAAACTAATATTGATTGATTGATATACGTTCACGAAGACACTGATGAATAGAACAGACGTCAGCAACGCTCATAGAGACCCGAGTGTGAACTGCAAACCATTTCATTATAAGTGTTGATGCACTTCTCTACATGGACTCTTGATAACGTGTGTCAGCGATACCGAATGTAACCTATGGCTTGTCTCAAAAGACAGACCTCCAAAAACTGTATGTGTCACTCTCAGGTAAATGTTGTTACGTCAGTCGATTCACGGCGCTAGTTGCCGGGTATTCATCAACATTTATTGGTCTGGAAGCACATAGCATCATTCTTGACAACACCTCCAGCTTTAGGCACGCATGTCGTACAGTCGTAGCAGACACCATGAATGTACCTTTACATCGAAATAGGCCTACTGTTGAAAAGCACGTTTTTGAAAGTCTATTTCTGGACATAAGCCGCAGTTTACATTCAGTATGACTGAAACACGTGTTCGAGTACTGAAATGCATGAAACTTTTATCGTAAACTGAATTGACCGTTGACATTTAGACCTCGATGAGCAATGCTGATGACCGTTTCTCTAACATTCTAACATTCAACAATGTATATGACGCTGTCTTACTGTTACTATCAATCATTTATCCAATATGCTGCATACATCATATTTTTTATTTCCTCTAAAATAATGTGTGGATATATTGTTGCCACTTTGGTGCCAACGAGGCACTTTATGTATATACGGGATGCCACGTGGCTGCAAACAGGCACCTGCAGGATGTCATTACTGCAGATTTCATGCGCATGACGCGTGGTGACGTCTATTGCTATCGTAAGTCGTCCGTCTATCTGTCCGTCCGTCTCTGACGTTGAGGTACGCTAGGCACATAGTATGGATTAGTTCGAAGTTTATTACATTAATAACAAGAAATACGTTTATGGACAACGTTCCCTCTAATTTTTTGGTGGAGCGAGCGGAACAAATGAACGTCTGCGCAACGTATTTTAACAACTGAACAATCTGACCAACTAATTACCAGTGTGATAGCATAACAATGCTAAGCGATGGTATAGCTATAGCACGAATGTCCAAATTATCCGGGGTTCTAATATAAGCCGGGGGTTCTACATGTAGGTCATTTGTTCTAATAGAAGCCGGGGGCTTCTATTTGAGGTTTTACGGTACATTCAGTGAAACTTCACTTGACTGTGATGTTTGGTTGTCCGATTTTGTAACTTCATAACGCTTCCTTTTTAGTCAATGAAAACTGCCGTTATACAGAAACATGGCATCCTGTCGATTTCTATGAGCAGCCGTGTGGCATCCCGTATATACATTAAGTGCCTTGTTGGCTGCAAAGTGGAAACAAAATATACACACCGTATTTCTGGAGCAAATAACATGTTTCTGATATTGCATAATATGGGTAAAATGATTGATAGTGAGTCAGCGAACATATACGTTCACGAAGACATGATAAACGCTAGCGAAACAGACGTCAGCAATGCTCATAGAGATCTTTAGTGTGTACTGCAAACCATTTCATGATAAGTGCTGATGCACTTCTCTACATGGACTCTGATAACGGGAAGGGAGGGCCCCCGTCTCACTTGGATTATTGGACATTTGCCTAGGGGTCCCCGAGTGCCTAGCTACGCCACTGGCTGCATCGCTCGGTTTCCGCGCGACAGCACGGCTTCAGACAGCAAATATCAGGCATATACATGTACGTGGCAGTAGACACCACTGTCTGTACCTTTCGTTGGTTTGGCATCGAAATCGATCTACAAAATCTATTCTAAAACAGGATCTTGAAGGTCTGTCTTTGGAGACAAGCTGTAGATTACATTAGGTGTTGCTGAAACACATCGTGAGAGTTCAAGTCCTAAATTACCGACTCCCACCAACATTTATCGTGAGCTAGTTGGACAGTCGACACTGGTAGTAATTCACTGCTCTGTCTTGGCGCCTTGTGAAAAACGGTGTGAAATTGACCTAATCAGTCTGCAATCGCTGCCGGTCGGATCAGTATCACCAAATTCCCTCCAGATGACGCAAATAGAAATGATGAGAATACACGTAATATGTTATGCAGAAAGCTGCAGTCAACCAGTGTTAGCTGAAAGGGGGACATGGGTTAGACCATGGTAACTCTACTCCCCTGAAAGAACGTGGTTCCCTCTATCCATTCCGAAAACTGACTAACCTAAACTTCAGTCAGTCATATTCGTTTGCTAAGTTAGACGACAGACTGTCATCTCCCAGACAGCTGCGTCACCCCTTTGTGGCCCACCAAAATGCGAGAGCAGCTACTGCGGCCACCTGTCGAATTCTGCCTTATTTCGTGAAACCATAAGTCAAATGATGCCACAAAGCAAGATACAACTGAACACGTGGCCGCAGGGCCGTCTGTAGTGCGAGATGCCGCAAAACCGTCACTACGGCATATACAGAAGCATGTAGGTCCGAGAGGAGCGTGCGATCGCATGCACGAGGGAGCGAGACGCGCTCATATACTGACGGCGCCGTCGTGCGGTCGCTGTAAAGAGTAGCTGAAAATGATGCCACAATGTGATGAAACGTTCGAGATGCCACATTCCCAGCGGAATAACTATATATATATATATATATATATATATATATATATATATATATATATATATATATTTACATACGACCCGGGATCGCCCGACATCTCGTGTCCTGAGACCAACACTAGCCCGACCCCATTTGTTTAACCCGACTTTCGAGGTCG
>Ga0209781_1000052_pt1 | contig 28740 bp, 38 predicted proteins | sample WorMetHERISLAND1_3_FD_187386 | JGI IMG/M metagenome (GOLD analysis project Ga0209781, IMG submission 187386) | Marine gutless worms symbiont microbial communities from Max Planck institute for Marine Microbiology, Germany - Olavius albidus HERON... | ecosystem: Host-associated > Annelida >...
TTCGGCTCATGGGGCCAACTGAGTGAGAGCTATCCAACCGCCTCGTCAAGCCTGAGAATCAGCTTCCCAAAATGAGTTGCCAAAGGAGAAGCCGATGATCCGTTTCTCAACCCTCGATTTGATGGATGAGCCGAAATGTTACGTGTATCTGGTTGCGATTTTGCATCCGGAGGGTCTCGGTTGCCCGGCGTGCCACACGCCGGTCGCGCACGCGAAGGTCCATCGACGTGATCGCGCGCCCTTGTTGTCCTTTCGCTGCGCTTGCGGTCGGATCTACAACGCGTTACGGCAACCCTATGGCAAGGTACCCATCACGGCTGTTGTCTGATCGTACGGATCTTGCAGGACATCGCCCAAGGGGCTCCCACTCGGCATCTGGCGCAAGAATTGGGCCTCGACCGTAAGCATTTGCTGGAACATCGCCATAAAATTCAAACGTTTGCGGAACAGGGATCCAGAAGGCCCTCCGCGTCGCCGCGCCAACCACGCACGGTACCTGGGACACTGACCGACCTCCCATCCTGGGGATTGTCGGCCGTGACAGCGGCCAGATTCAACTGAGTTTAAAAAACGGAATTTCCTAGTTTAAGGTCTTGATATTTCTATGTGTGGATAGACCATATTTTCCGTGGATAGACCATATTTTCCAGAGTATATCTGGCGTCTTCAGCCTTTTCTCTTTCGTCCATCGCCTTGCAATATCGTTTGTAGGTCATTTCGTGGGCGAAATCCTCTGGAAAGTCCGTGTAATCCCTATGATACATGGGGTCATTGTATTGTATAGAATCTTTCCTCCAAGTCCCGGAGGCCGTCTCTGAGTTCAATATAGAGAGTGATCAACTTATTTTCCTGTGATCCTATTGCATATCCTGTCAATCAATGTCAAGACCTTAAACTAGGAAATTCCGTTAAAAAAAACAGTGCGCGATCGGATCTGGAGCTGCCGGTCTTGGCAGCAACCCAGGAAGGACGACCATCAACACTGACGAGTGGAGCACCTACCGACACTTGTCGGCGGCAGAACGTCAACACGTCACGGTTTGTCATGCGCCGGGAAAAGCGGGTGTAGGCGCGCGATGAGGATGGCGACGGAATCCGGGAGGTGCACACCAACACCATCGAAGGCGTGTGGACCGGCGTGCGCAATTTTCTGCGTCCTTTCGCGGGGTTAACAAGCTCTACCTCCAGCAATACCTCGCCATCCATGAATGGGCACATAATCTCAAGGAGGTTACCCTGGATTTTCTGCGGATTTTGTGTGGTGCCACACAATTAGCCTCATGAGCCATCTTATTTTAGCTGAGTATTATTGGTGGCTCTGGGCAAAAAGCGGAGATCTGAACGATATTGCAAAGACCTGTGGTATGGTAACTGGCCTCCGCGGGTAGAGGTAGACGCACAACGTATCCACAGGTTTCCACGTCGCCCGGAGGCAGCTCATGGCCTTCCTCAGACTCAAGCTCCACTGGCAGATCCTGACCGCGCTCGCGCTGGCTGTGGTCGCCGGCCTGTCGGCAGGCACCGAAGGGGGGCTGTTCGGTGTCACCTTTTATTCGATGTTCGACTTCGTGGGCACCCTCTTCCTCAATGCTCTCAAGATGCTGATTATCCCCCTGATCGTCTCATCCATCATCGTCGGCATCGCCGGCATCGGCGGCTCCCGGAATATCGGCAGGCTCGGCGGCAAGACCCTGCTCTACTATATGAACACCAGTCTGTTGGCGATCCTGGTGGGGCTCATGGTGGTCAACGCCGTCGCCCCGGGCATCGTCGACGGCCAACCGGCCAAAGATCTCGTCGGCTTCACCACCGACGTCAGCACCTTCGAGGACAAGGTGGCCGGCAGGGGGACCGGCGATGTCGTCGAGGTTTTCCTGCGCATGATCCCGACCAACATCGTGGCGGCCGCCGCCGCGGGCCAAATGCTGGGCCTGATCTTCTTCAGTCTGCTCTACGGCTTCTTCATGACCCGCATCGCCGCGGGCTATGCCGAGGTCCAGTACAATTTCTGGCAGGGCGTGTTCGAGGTCATGCTCAAGATTACCGACCTGATTATGCGTTTTGCTCCCCTGGGGGTGTTCGCCCTGGTCGCCAAGGTGGTGGCCGGCACTGGTTTCGACGCCTTCGCGCCACTCGCGACATTCTTCTTCAGCGTCGTGTTAGCCCTGGCGATCCACTTTCTGGTCACCTTGCCCCTGTTGCTCTATTTCGTCGGTGGGGTCAACCCCATCCGGCACTTCAAAGCTATGGGCTCGGCCCTGCTCACCGCCTTTTCCACCGCCTCCTCCTCGGCGACCCTCCCCATCGCCATGGAGTGCGTGGAGAAGAACGCTGGGGTGTCCAACCGCACCACTAGCTTCGTCCTCCCCTTGGGGGCCACGGTCAATATGGACGGAACCGCCCTCTACGAGTGCGTGGCCGCCATGTTCATCGCCCAGGCCTACGGGCTAGAGCTCACTTTCGCCAGTCAGTTCACGATCATGCTCATCGCGCTCTTGACATCTATCGGCGTGGCCGGAATTCCGGCCGCCAGCCTGGTCGCTATCTCCATCATCCTCGCCGCCATAGGATTGCCCGTGGAGGGCATCGGACTGATCCTGGCCGTGGACCGCATTCTGGATATGATACGCACGGCTACCAATGTCTGGAGCGATTCTGCCGGGGCGGTCATTATCGGCAAGCTGGAAGGAGAACAGGGCATCCTGGCGGGACAATCTCAGGGCGAGCACCTGTAAACCGCCGGTAGTGGTTAATGTTTGGGTCTAGATAACTTTAGCATCCTCAGCTGTATGCTAAGGTTATGTTATGCAAGGAAAAAACGGGCATTTCAGGCGCTCACGCCTTTCGGAAGCCAAATTCAGACTGATTATCCGCTACTTTGCGCACGATTTACCGGCCTCGAAACTCGCCGCGCTGAGTGATGTAAGCCGCCTGACGATCAATCAACGGTTTTTCAAGCTACGAACCAGAATCGCCCAGCTTTGTAACGCCTCATCGCCTTTTTCCGGAGAGGTTATCGTCCCGGATGCCTCCAAGGAATCATCGAGAGGAAAATCTCTATTATAAAATACTCTCTCTGCTGAGCGAAAATCCTCTCTAAAGTTATCTAGACCCAATGTTTAAATGTATACTGTACGTACGTTATTTTGTCGTTTTTTATAGGTGCGGGGCGAGATCGGTGCCTTCACCCCCCCCCCCCCCCCCCCCCCCCCCACGGGAGTGGCCGATCGCTTGGACACCATTTTTTGGGGTACACCGGCGGCGCGGATCATGGGGCTATCAATGAAAGCCCCTTCAAACTCAGCATCTTTTGCCAACTCCTCGAACACCTCGGACCACACGCCACGCTTCTGCCAACGCGCGAATCGCTGGTATGCGCTGTTCCAGTTCCCGAATTCTGCCGGAAGATCACGCCACGGAGCCCCCGAGCGAGCGAGCCATAAGATCGCCTCCACGAACAGCCGGTTGTCGCGACCGGTACGTCCGCGGTCCGACGCCTTACCCGGCAGCAGATGCCCGATCCGTTCCCATTGATCGTCACGTAACTTCAGTCGAACCATTTTCTGTGCCCCAATATCGTAGTCCGGGTGTAGTCTACCTGTCGGGTCCCGGCAAGTTACGTCATGTTGGGTCAGGCCGCATCCCTGGGGCTAACCCGACTGCCCCGGCTACCTTCTTCAGACAGTCCCTCGAAGAGTTATAACACCACCGATTACAGAAACACGCTTGGTACCGCTTTCTCTACATCCTCGGCGTCTCTGCGGTTCAGGCGCTTCCGTACAGGCATGGCCCGCTGCTGGCGGTCAGGGTCGCGTCGAGCTTTGTATGATCGAAATCGGCGGTGACCAGGGCCTTGCCGATGTCTTGCAGGAGTACCAGACGCAGTCGGTTGTCCATGACCTTTTTATCCATGGCCATCAGCTCGCGAAAGCGCGTTGGGCTTATCTCCGCCGGGGGGGATACGGGGAGTCCGACCACGGCGATCAGTGACCGGATGCGCCGAACCGAGTCGGTGTCGAGCCAGCCGAGGCGGGCGGAGAGGTCGGCGGCCATGCACATGCCGACCCCCACTGCCTCGCCGTGCAGCCAGGCACCATAGCCGGTGCCCGTCTCGATGGCGTGTGCGAAGGTATGGCCCAGGTTCAGCAGGGCCCGCTCGCCTGCCTCCAGCTCGTCGGCGGCAACCACTTCCGCTTTGTTGCGGCAGGAGCGCTCGATCGCATAGGCGAGCGCGTTCGTATTCCGGGTGCGCAGCTTCTCGAGGTTTGCCTCGAGCCAGGCGAAGAACGTCGGGTCCCGGATCAGGCCGTATTTGATCACCTCGGCGATACCCGCCGCCAGCTCGCGGTCCGGTAGAGTGCCCAGGGTGTCCGTGTCCGCCAGCACGGCGCGGGGCTGGTGGAAGGCGCCGAGCATGTTCTTGCCCAGGGTGTGGTTGACGCCGGTCTTGCCGCCGACGGAGGAGTCGACCTGGGCGAGGAGGGTGGTCGGTATCTGGATGAAGGCGACCCCCCGTTGGTAGCAGGCCGCCGCGAAGCCGGCGATGTCGCCGATCACACCCCCGCCGAGCGCGATCAGGGTGCAGTCGCGCGCGAAGCGGTGGTCGAGTAGCTCATCTATGATGCGACCCCAGGTTTCCGTATTTTTGTGCGCCTCCCCATCCAGGAGCACAACCCGCGCGATCCGATAGGCACCGAGGGCACGCTCTACCCGGTCCAGGTAGAGGGGGGCGACGGTCTCGTTGGTGACGACCATAACCTGGTGTCCGGCGATCCGGGAGCCGAGGATCTCCGGTCTGTCGATCAGTCCGGGACCGATGTGGATGGGGTAGCTGCGCGGCCCCAGGTCGACTTCGAGGGTTTTGAACACGTTTCGATCCGGCTTACGGGGTGTCGGATTCGAGGCGACGGCGGATTTCCTTGACCACCGAGGGCGTACCCCGGCGTTCGGTGGAAACCACCATGTCGGCGACCTGTCGGTAAAGGGGATCGCGTTCCTCCGTGAGCTGACGCAGGCGTGCCAAGGGCTCTTCGGTGTTCAGTAGCGGTCGATTGCGGTCACGGGCAGTGCGCGCGTGCTGTTGCTCGGGGCTGCAATGCAAGTAAACCACAAGGCCGCGGGATGTCAGATCCCGGCGATTGCCCGACCGGAGCACGGTACCACCGCCGGTGGCCATTACGATGCCGCTCAGCCTGCTCAGCTCATCGATCACTTGCCGCTCCCGCTGTCGGAATCCTTCTTCACCCTCGTATTCGAAGATGGTCGGAATATCGACGCCGGTACGGCGCTGTATCTCCTGGTCGCTGTCCTTGAACTCGAAAGACAGGGCCGCAGCCAGTTGGCGTCCCACGGTGCTTTTACCCGCCCCCATGGGACCCACGAGAAAGATATTTTTAAACCGCATCATGTGGTAAAGGTATGCCAGATTTTGCCGTCGCGGGCAAGATCGGTATGCGCCCGGTCGGTTGTGTCACCGTCGCGCTACGGAGGATGCGGATGGGACCGATGGAAGCTAGCGATTGTATCATCGCGTCGCAACACAACAGGTAGGTCCCGATCCCGCTGACAGCGCCAAACCATTCAGGATTGCTTTTAACCAGCCCACTGACAGCGCCAAATAATTCAGGACTGCTTTTAACCAGACGGCTTCTCAGGGTCCGGCGACGCCCGTTTTCAGGACTTCAGGGTGACGAAGATCAAGAGCTCGTTGTTGTTATCCCTGCGGGTGGTGGTGCTCTTGAAGAGATAGCCGATCAGGGGCAGGTCGCCGAGCCAGGGTACCTGCCTCTTGATGAATTCCCTGGTGCGCTCGAATACCCCGCCGAGCACCAGCGTCTCGCCGTCGTCCACCAGCACGTTCGTCTCTACCGACCGCGTATCGATCCGCGGTACGCCTTGGACCTCGCGGGTGAAGTCCGCGCTGTCCTTTTTGACCTTGAGACCAATGATGACGCGGTCGTCGGGAGTAATCTGGGGGGTGACCTTGAGCTCGAGCACGGCCTCTTTGAAGGCCACGGTGGTCCTGCCCAACTCCTGCTGTTCCTGATAGGGGATCTCTTGTCCGACCTTGATGGTCGCCTCCTGGTTGTCGGAGGTAATCACGCGCGGGCTGGAGATGAGCTCCCCACGCCCTTCCCATTGCATGGCGGTGAGCTCGAGCTGGAGCAGATAAGATCCGATCTTGCCGAGAAAGAAGTTGGCTCCGCTGATGGGGTTGGCAACCGGGAGGTTGACCATGAGGGGAACGACACTGCCGGGAATTTGAACCGTGCTGACGCCGGCGAGGGAGGGATTCCGTGCCTGATGGACACCGGCAGTGCCCTGGATATGGCCCGCGACGGCACCCGTGATCTCGTTGAAGCTGCCGGTGTCGATATTTTCCTGCCACCGGCTGAACCCGAAGCGCGTCCCCAGATCCCGCGCGAAATCGTTGCTGGCGACGACCACGCGCGATTCGATCATGACCTGGAGCACCGGCACGTCCAGTCTCCGGACGATACGTCGGATATCTTTCAACCTGGCCCGGGTGTCCCCGCACCAAGAGGGTATTGGTACGCTCGTCGAAGGCGACCTTGCCGCGTTCGGAGAGCAGCTGGTTCTCCTTCGATTTCAAGAGCGCCGTCAGCTCATCCACCTTGGCGTAGTTGATCTGGATAAACTCGGAGCGCAACGGCGTCAGCATTGCCATTTCCCGGTCGGCCAGGAGCTCCGCTTCTTCCTGCCGGACGATCTCCAGGGTGGGGCCACCATGATCACATTGTCCATTCGCCGCATGGACAGTCCCTTGGCTTTGAGAATGATGTCCAGATCCTGATCCCAGGGGACGTTCTTCAACCGCAGAGTAACATTACTGGTCATCGTGTCGCTGGCGACCAGGTTGATCCCGGTGAAGTCCGCCAGGAGCTGGAGTACCGTGCGCACCTCGATGTCCTGGAAGTTCAGAGAGATGCGATTCCCTGCGTATCTGCCGCCCCAATGCTCCCGACCCTTTCGTCCCGGCTTGGCCGGCATATGCATCTGATGCCCGGGCTGCGTATTTTACGCCCCTCGATAAGGATGCGGCGATCACCGGTATCCACGTAATCAGCTACGATAAGAGTAGCGGTAGCGCAGACCTGTACCGGCGTTTTTCCGATGATGAGACACGATCGGTCCGGCGCCAGATCGAGGCGAGCGACAAGCCATTCATCGCGCCTTGATCTCCCCCTCCCGTCTATCGATTCAGTGTTGCGCAAGTCCTGATCGGAACCACCACTATATTTCACCTTATTTTTTAGTTTCAAACCCGTAGGGGAAGGCTGTGCCCACTATTTAGAAACGGTATTGGTAGGCACAGCCTGCCCCCTACGGGATATATGCAAAATATGGAGAAACGAAGCACTACCGGTTCAGAGCATTTCCTGGGGGTCTGTGTCCAGGGACCAGCGCACCTCCGAGCCGCCCTTCAGGGCCCGCACCCTGATCAACCAAGCCGTCAGGAATGCCTGCAGGTCCGACCGCCGGTCCGCTTGCGCGAGTAGATGGGCGCGGTAGCGTCCCCCACGCCGCTCCATAGGGGCCGGGACCGGACCCAAGACCGCTACCCCCTTGGCGGATACGGCGGTCGCCTCGCGGGCGGCCCGCTCCAGGAATTCCAAAGCCGCTTGCGCATCCCGTGACTCGGCGCGCATCAGGGCCTGATGGGAGAAGGGAGGCAGCCCGGCCTGCCGACGTTCCTCGAGGGCGGCGGCGGCAAAGGTCGGGTAGCCTCGGCGTTGCAGGCTGAGCAGGAGTGGGTGATCCGGGTGCCTGGTTTGCAGAACGACCCGCCCCGAACGCCGGGCGCGGCCGGCCCGCCCCGCCACCTGGACGACCAGCTGGGCCATCCGCTCCGGGGCCCGGAAGTCGGCCCCATAAAGCCCTTGGTCCAGCTCCAGGATCCCGACCAGGGTCACGCCGGGGAAGTGGTGCCCCTTGGCCAGCATCTGGGTCCCCAGCAGCAGGGGGATCTCCCCGTGCCGGGCCGCCCCCAGCAGGCGTTCCAGCTCACCTTTGCGACGCGTGCTATCGCGGTCGATCCGGGCCAGGGGGGTGGCGGGAAAGAGGTCCCGCAGCTCGGTTTCTAAACGCTCCGTCCCCCGACCCAGCGGGCGCAGATCGTCCCCCTTACAGTCGGGGCAGGTCCGAGGCAGAACGCGGATCCATCCACAATGATGGCACCAGAGGCAACCGGCAGCGAGGTGCAGGGTAAGCCTAGCATCGCACCGGGGGCATTCGCCGACCCATCCGCACGTATGACAGGTCAGCACGGGAGCGAAGCCGCGCCGGTTGAGGAACAGCAGGACCTGATTCCCCTGCTCCAGCTCCTCGCGCATCAGGTGCAGCAGCACCGACGACAGGCCCGCGCGCAGGGGTTGGGCGCGGATGTCCAGGGTAAGGAGCTCCGGCGGCACGGCACCGCCGGCCCGGCGCGGGAGATCGAGCCGGGTATAACGCCCGCTGCAGGCATTGTGCAAGGTCTCCAGGGACGGCGTGGCGGAGCCCAGAACCACCGGACATCGGGCCTGCTGGGCCCGGCGCACGGCCAGGTCCCGCGCTGAATAGCGGAACCCGTCCTGCTGCTTGAAGGAGAGGTCATGCTCCTCGTCCACCAGGATCAGGCCCAGGCGCGGTAGGGGCACGAAGACCGCCGAGCGGGTACCCAGCACCAAAGCGGCCTCACCGGCGGCCGCGCACCGCCAAGCCCGTTCCCGCTCGCCGGCGTTCAAGGCCGAGTGCAGCGTGACCATCGGGGCATCGAGCCGCTCGGTGAGGCGTTGCAGCAGCTGCGGCGTCAGACTAATCTCCGGTACCAGCAGCAGGGCCTGTCGCCCGGCCGCGAGCAGTCCGTGCAGCAGCCGGATATAGACCTCGGTCTTGCCGCTGCCGGTGACCCCCTCCAGCAGGAAGGCGCGAAAGCCCCCAAATGCACCCCGGATCGTATCCACGGCCCGGCGCTGGTGGGGATCGAGCTCGGGTCTACCGGCCGATACCCGCCCCCTGGTCCATGGGCCGGATGCGATCCGGCAGGGCGCGACCCAGCCGCGGGCGGCCAGCGCGCGCAAGGCGCCGTGGCAACCACCGAGCCGATGCCTGAGCGCGGCGCTGCTCAGACCCGTATCGCTCGCCGCAAGCATGTGGGCCACCTGCGCCTGCTTGGGCGCCCGCGTCAGGCCGGCAACGCCTACGCGTCCTTCAGGCGTGAGACACCAGCCGGGCGTCCCAGGCTTTAGCGGTGGTGACGAGGATCGGCGCAGACGGGCCGGCAGGGCGCCGAACAGGGCCTCGCCGGGGGCGTAATGATAGTATCCGGCCGCCCACAGCACGAAATCGAGATCCGCAGCACCCAGCAGCGGGGCCGCATCGAGCACGGACTCCACCGGCTTGAGCCGGTCCGGGGTCTGTTCGGTCCGGGCCGTCACCGCCACGATCATACCCAGGCGCTGACTGCGCCTAAAGGGCACCAACACGCGCATGCCGGGTGCCGGGGTATTTCTATTCCCGGTCCAACCGACGGGCGGCAGGTAATCGAATACTGTGGGGACGGGGGCATCCACGGCAACGCGCAGAATGGTGGGTGTGTGGGCAGGCATCGCACGAGTTAAGCATACCTATGAAACGAATTTTCCCTCGAACGCCGCCAACCCCATGTTTATTCGGAGCTAAATCCGACTATACACGGAACCTGTGGATAACTTTGTGGAAATCTCCCTTAATTTAGGTCCTTAAGCCCCGTAAATACTGAGGTCCGGATGGTTTGAGCGGCATTTTAGCAACCATCTATTTATCAGAAAAAACAACAGGCTATAATCATCTTCAAGATTGTTTGAAGGGGCGGTGGCACGACTTCGCACGCCGGCTTGCAGACCCCGCCCCGGTTGTGAATAAGCGCTTATCGGCACAGCTGAAAATACCGGCCTTGATGCGGACACGGTAGGTCGAGCGCGAATAAAAAGCGATCGAGGAACAAGATGCTGCCGGCACCCAGTCGTCAGCCGTTGCCGCGGTAGCCCATCATGCACGGTAAGCGCCGGCTTGCCGGCGCTTATGTTGACCACGAGGCCGGATTGCAACCCAGGAATTGTGGTAGTGCTCAATAGCGATCGGGTAATTATCCCATCACAAAAGAAAAAGGCTCGGCAGAAAGTTTATCACTACACATTAAGCACTACCGGAATTGTAAAGCGCGGGCAAGCCCGCGCCTACCAACAACGTTGAATGTTATCGATAGCTGAGGGCATCTGTACCGGCCCCGCAGAGTCGAAGCCGCCCGTGGTCGGGTCATTCGAAAACAGGTATCATGGCGACCGTTCCGAACCGTCCGGGAGGGTGCCTGTTACGGTACCCAAGCCCTCTTAACCCTGTTGCGGGGCCGAACCCTCCGGGCAGGCTCGTATGAGGCGTTTGGGCATGGGTAGTGCTCAATGGAGGAGCACAGGGAAGCGAGAGAGAGTAAGCGCCGAGCGGAGTGCGCCGCCCCGGCGTAGGGGTAGGGCCGAGCGTTTGGTCGGAGTGCGGCGCGTGAGCACCGTCGGAGACGAAATGCCAGGCCATGCGACACAGCGTCAAGTCATTGCGGGATTCCTGGTGCCGCGCGGAGTGCGCACTGGGACGGATGCAGGACGATCGCGGGTCGCCGAAGGCAATGGCCGTCGCCCCATTGTTTGCACCCGAAATCGGACGGACCCCATTTCGGGTTGCGCGAAAAATGGCGACGCTCCGGATGTAGTGACCGTGTCTTCTTTCAGCGGAGAAGGAAAAGGTTCAGCGGGAAGCTCATCACTACCTGTTAAATACTACCCGGGCATGAGGTCCCGAGCGGCGGATGATATTACCCCAACCGGCCTTGTGGCCGGCAGGGCGATCCAGGCAGCTGCTTCGATGTTGCACTTGAGCTGGCAGGTACCGTGCACGGACTTGTCCGGAATACCCCTGGACTGGGTCGACTACCGTTCGGCCGGCAGGCTCTATTCCCTCGGCCAGGTCGCCTACGGGTGCGGCGATCGTCTGTTTCTCCTCCACGGCGGTATCAACGCCGCCACCAAGCGTCGCAGCACGCTGGAAGTCAACTCCATCATCGCCACCCACGGCATCTGTCGCGCGCTGAACAAGCTGCAGGATGACTATGTACCTCCCCTGTCCAATCGGACTCGGCGTTCATTCGCGTTGGCTTCGGCGTTTCTGGAAACGTTGCTCCGGATACCCCTGTGGTACAACTTGTCCTTCTGGGCGCGCAGGCAAATTTCAATATCGCGTAGGCTCTCGCGAGGGGTTAACTGCGCGAAGGTCATGCGCAGGTATTGGTCGAGACAGGAAAATGTCTTCTTGTAGCGGTTGCCGTCGTACCGCGCAACGCCTCGACGAAACGCATGCATCGGTAAAGAGTCAATGACCTGAGAAAAAACGAGCTTGCCGATGTGCATAACCGGACCCCCCAACATCCCTAGAAGGGGGTATTTGGGAGATGCGCGAGGCGATTCAAGCCGGTGACACTTTTAAATTGTCTGTTTTTCATTTCCTTACAAGGAGTTACGCAACAAGAACAAACGTCTTGTCGGACAGCAGTGGTCGGGTGTCTATACCTGCAGCGGTGTTGCTTCAGGGACCGACACGACTCAGACTATCTTCGAAACCGCCGGCACCATCACGTCACCACCGCTCCCGACTTCGGAATAACGACTACCGCTGGAGAGGCCATCAAGATCACCGGCAGCGGAAACCGTCTCGGAGATCAGCTTTACCGACAACCAGCAGTCCGCCATTACCGGTAAAACAACCGTGATTATAATCCTTGGCAATCCCGGTATCAGTCTGGATATGGCGGTCACCACCAATAGTCACTTAACCAGCTCCGGTTCCTTTGGACACAGAATTTTCGCTGCCCATAGAGGGACCGGTGCCATAATGGTCACTACTAGCGGCGCCGTGACCGGTAGCTCGAGGAGTGGAATTAGCGCCGTGCATGATAGGACGGGCGCCGTCCGCATCGAGGCGACCGGTGCTGTGACGGATGATGGTACCGCCGGCATCCATGTCTCTGGAAACAATACGCCCGCTACCGATCAGCTCGCCATCGATCTACGCCAGACGGGCGAGAGCCGCCTGGAGCTGCAGCCGGGCTTCGCCCTGACCGGCGAGACCGTGGCCGATGCGACTAGGGACAATCGGCTGGTGTTCGGCGGCCTGGCCGGCACCGCCACCTTCAACCTGGCTGATTGGGACGACGACAACGGATCAGACCGGCAACGAGATTTTCGGGTTCAAGCCGATCCTGCTCAAGGAAGACGCCTCCACCTTCACAGGGGCGCCGGGAGACGGTCCTGACTTTACCGCGGCGAGCATCACCGGCGGCACTCTGGCCCCCTGGACGGGACCACCCTCACCATGGCCGGGTAGGGCCGGCCCGTTTCTGAACGAGGCCGCCGGCACCCCCTCTGCGGATCTAAAGTGGCGGCTCGATCTCGGGTGACCTCACCAACCAGGGCACCCTCCGGATCCACAAGGGGGCGGCGAGATCAGCGGTGATCTCACCAACCTGGATACCCTGATCTTGGACGCCATCACCCTCGCCTTGGCTAGTGGGGCCAGCCCGTTTCTGAACGACACCACTGGCACCCTGAGGATCCGAGTGCTCAGCCGGATCAGCAACGGTAATCTCACCAACCGCGGCACCATCACCCTACGGGACGGGGCCACCGATGACGTTCTGACCGTCGGCGGCAACTACGTCGGTGGCGGTCGATTGCAGGTGGATGTCAATCTGTCCGCCAATCGGTTCGATTGGCTGGTAGTGACCGGCGATGCCTCGGGCCGGAGCACCTTACAGCTGGCCGCGCTCGGCAGTGGGCAGAGTGGGCAGAGCACCGATACCAACAACAACGGCCAGTGGGACGCCGGGGAAGGCATCCTGGTGGTAGAGGTCGGGGGCAGTTCGGCGAGCGATACCTTCGATGGTAGCTCAGTTTGCGAGAAATCGGAAACTGACATAAGCAACCAAGCATCAAGATTTTCAAACTGAGCCACTACTATGCCTTCGTCCTGGTTGATACGATCACCGCGAACGGCTATACTTACGAGCTGTATCATGGACCGGACGACGGGCAACTGGTATCTGAGCACGAACGGGTTCTTCACTCTCCCCGATGGCCGGGTTGTCAACGACCTCGTCATCAGCCCCAAGTCGCCGCTGTATCGGAGCCTGTACGTGAACATGGAGGGCCTGACCTGGACGGATGGGCTGTTCGACCGCGTCCGCAGCCGGTTATGGCAGTCCGGTGACGTGGCCGCGAGCGCGGCCCCGGTCGGTGATTTCGTGGTGGCCGACAACCGGGCCCTCGCGTCCGGCAACGCCTTGTAGCTCGACATCGACGCGGAGCGCGCAAATATCGAGCCCGAGACCCCCATCCCCGGCACCGAGTTCAGGGTCGATCGCGATCTGGTAAAGGTCGAAATCAGGTTTGACCACCTGCTGTGGCGCGGCGCGCGGATGGCGGTCTGGTGGGTGAGATCAGCGCCCATTACGGCGGGGTGAACGCTGATATCCACTCGGTCCTGGGGAAGGGCTCGCTCGACATCCAGTGCTACGGGTTTGGCCTGACCGGCACCTGGTCGGCAACCAGGGAGCCTATGTGGATGCCCAGGCCTAGTACACCCGCTTCAGCAACAAGATCCACTCCACCACCAAGGGTACATTGCAGGACAACCTGGACGGCTCCGGCACGGTCTTCTCGTTGGAGGTCGGCAAGCGCCTGAGCCGGGCGCCGCGCTGGACACTGACGCCCCAGTTGCAGGTCAGCTACAAGGTAAATACGCCGTCTATAGCGAGCTCGGCTATACGACCGATCTCGAGAACACGGGTCATTTCGAGTCCGTCAACCTCAGCCTGAACTGGAATATGAAGTGGTAGATCAGGCCTTCCGGATCCTACCTCGTCATTCCGGCAGGGATTGCCGGAATTCAGTTGTTCAGGGTAACCCGGACCCGTTCCCGGTCGAACAGGGGAGCCGCCCCTAGCTTTGCGCCGGCGAGCCAGGCAAGGAGGGTGTCCACGTCCACCACGCTCGGCGGAGCCACGAACTCCTCGGTCTCTTTGCGCAACTTTTGGGCCACCAACCAGCCGAAGTAAAGGAGCTTGATCGCTTTTCTTCCTGCGGTGGCTCCTGCCGCCGGCCGGTATCCGATCCGCTCCAGCTCCTTCAGATAGGTCGCCCAGTTCCGTTCACGGTCCACCCCCAAAGCGTAGAGGGTGTCCCAGGAATAGATGCCGGTGTCGTGACCGTCGGTCGAAGAGGATCCGGACCCCATACTGCCCCTGGGGCCCGGTATGCTCGATATCCACCGCCTCCTTGCCGGTTACCGGCCGGCCCATGGTCCGCACCTCGGCCGCCTTGGAGAAAACCCGCAGATACTCGTAGGGCAACTCGAAGGTCACGCCGTCATCGAAAGCGATGGACAGGACAGGAGCCGGGATTTGCGGTGGAGGCCGATATCCGTCAGATGGTATCTTACGGGCTGGTCGATCATTGGGGGCTATGTTCGGTTCGGGTAGTGGTAAATTTTTAAATGGTTAATGTAGGGCGGCTCGCTAACCACACCCCATTTCTTGATTTAATCCCCTCTCCCCGGCCCTCTCCCGGAGGGAGGGTGTCGTAAAAGGCACCGGACCGCGCCCTATGTCCCCTCCCCCCCAACCCCCCTGGGAGCGTAGGTATCTTGCCGGCTGTGGGTACCGACCGTCGGGAGAGCAAGGCGGTATTCCCGGATCGGCGCCTCAGCGATGCCTGCCGCCTGGAAGGCGGCGCTCCCGGCCAGGGACTTTTACGACTCCCTCGGCGGGAGAGGGGGTACAGCGCGTGGCGTACCCAACACACTGCGAGTGGCGATGTTTCCATTTAAATCCTAACCACTATCCGGGATTTTTAGGGAAAAGTTAGCCGCAAATCAACGCAAAATCATAGGTCGCGGCGGGTCCGAGCAGGTTTTTCCGGGTCAGGTTCGGCTTTCCGCTTTTCGTCATCGAACAAAATAATATAGTCGCCATAGTCCTCCTGCCCCAGGTCCGCGACGGGAATAAAGCGCAGGGCGGCCGAATTGATGCAGTAACACAAACCGGTCGGCGTAGGACCATCGTCGAAGACATGCACCAGGTGGGAATCCCCATAGCGGGAACGGACCTCCGTGCGCTTCATGCCCAGCTTGCGGTCCTCCCGCGCGACGATCAGGTCCGGCTGCAGGGGCGAATGGAAGCTGGGCCAACCGGTACCGGACCCGAATTTCTCCCGCGAGCTGAACAAGGGCTCGCCGGAGACCACGTCCACATAGATCCCATCCTGCCGATTATCCCAGTATGGGTTTACGGAAGGGCGGCCCGGTGCCCGCCTCCTGGGTCACAGTGTACTGCAGCGGCGTGAGTCGATGCTCGATTTCCTCGCCGGGGCCGCTGCCAACGCTCGCTCTCGGCGGACTTTTCATCGACCTGTCGACCCTCCTCGGCGGCAATCGCCTGGGCCTTCGGACCCGATAGGGACCACAGAACGCCCAGGCCGGCCAGCGGAAGGGTCAAGACGAGTAGGATATGCAGGCTCATGGCTCTCCTCCACCGTCAAATCCCGACTCACCATGGCAACGTTTTCGAGAAGATTCATCCGGGTTACTTGCCCGGGAATTTTCCTCCGTGTATACTAACAACGTCTTACACACAGGGGGTGACTTGGCTTCGACGTGGGTTGCGAAACCTGTGGTGCATGCCGAGGTGCGGGCTACCTCGTAAATCCAACCGCAAACCAAATAGTTGCCAACGACGACAACTACGCTCTCGCCGCTTGATCCGGCGAGCCTTTGACCACTGCTTGCCTATGGGCGGTGGATTTCAAGGGGTAACATCACATGGGATCGCGGTAACGGGGGTCCGGACCTGATCCGCTAAAACTGAATTCGGAATCGCCGACCGCATGCCCCGCCCACCGGGCGGCGGAAGGTCAAAGACAATAGGCTGGGCTAAGCATGTAGATCTATGGGCGGAGGATTCGCGGACGCGGGTTCGATTCCCGCCGCCTCCACCAGCATTGAGTTTTCGAGTCTCCGAAAACTCTTGAAAAAGCGCCGACACCGGCGCTTTTTTTCGTTTCTCGCTGTTCTCGCTTGAGAATGGGTGGTACTTAACAGGAAGAGGTCGAGATTAGGCCCTGTTGACATTTTGGAGTGCGGCGGCCACTTCACCTCGGTACCGGCAGAAATCGGCGGACTCGACCTGATCGAGGAGTTGTCAAACGGCTCTTGCCCGCCGCCGCTTTGGATTCGGCAAGGCCTCGAGCTCCCAACCAGGTATTGCGATCAGGGGAAAGCGCCGTCGGCGCGGCGTGTGCCAGCCCCACTGCCCCTGTTCCCGGCAAAGGCCACCGGTATTCTCCGTCGGTGGCATTCGATTCGCTCGCGCCGCTTTGCCGGCGCACTCCAAAATGTCAACACACCCGAGAAGATCGGCACAGCGAACTCCCCGCTAACCTACTGCAAGTGATTGAAATCGCGTGCATAACTGTTTAGATTACCCTCTCCCCAACCCCTCTCCCTCCAGGGAGAGGGACTTTGAGCGGAGGTTCAGAAGGTTCAGTAGGGAGGCTTCACTACCTGTTAAGCACCACCTGAGAATGACCCCTGCCGCTCGGCGCATGGATTTCCGTTCGCCTCAGCGGCAGCATCCAAGTCCGTTGTGTTGCCGACCCAATTGCCCTCGTACTTGCCACCTCATGCACAGGAACATTGCGATCGCTCCAGCATGATCGACATCCGTGAGGTCCTGATCGTGCGCCGCCTGGGTCTTCGCGACTACGCGCCCACCTGGCGGGCTATGCAGTCCTTCACCGACCGGCGTGGCGTGGGCACCGCCGACGAACTCTGGCTATTGGAGCATCCGCCCGTCTACACCCTGGGTAAGGCCGGTCGCCCGGAGCATGTCATCGATCCGGGCGGTATTCCCGTTATCGCAACCGACCGGGGCGGTCAGGTCACCTATCATGGTCCAGGGCAGCTTGTCGCCTACATCCTACTCGACCTGTCTCGCGCCTGCATCGGTGTGAAACGCCTCGTGCAGCTCCTGGAACAGGCCGTCGTCGAGCTCCTGGCAGACTACGGGATCGAGTCCTCCGCCCGCCCTTATGCCCCCGGCGTCTATGTCGAGGGCGCCAAGATCGCAGCCATCGGGTTGCGAATCCGCCGCGGTTGCAGCTTTCACGGATTGGCCCTCAACGTTGACCTAGACCTGACGCCTTTCTCGCGGATCGACCCCTGCGGTTATCCGGGACTGGCGGTGACCACAATCGCTCAGCTGAACGCACCGGCCAGGATCAGACCCATCGGCACCGGATTGGCCGGACGGATCGCGCGCTCGCTGGTACGGTGCGTTATTTTCGCTTAGAGCCTGTTTATAATCTTTTGGAGTAGCAAGGCCAGAAAAGCCAAGGTGACAAATTGTAAGCTGGTATTGAGCTTTCGCTCGCAGTTTTTCCATCACCTTCGACATTTCTCCAACCAAGCAAACGAGCGCTCGACAACCCAGTGTTTGGGAAGCACGGCAAAGGTTGCGCAATTCGTTTCGCTTGGCAACCGTTACCGTAGCCCCCAGAAGGTTGTGTACGGCATCGGCAAAGGGCTGCCCAGTATAACCGCCATCAACCAGCACGTTCGTCACCGCGGACAAGCTATCCTGATGTTCCGAAAAAGCCACCAAGGCGCCTTTTCTGTCGGTGACATCCGCCGTCGTAATGGCAATCGCATGGGGAAGCCCTTGCGTATCCACGGCAAGGTGGCGTTTGATGCCAAATACCTTCTTCCCCGCGTCGTAACCTTTCTGTTCCGCCGGATCTGTATTCTTCACGCTTTGCGCATTAACGATCACGAAGCTGGTCTTCTCGTTCCGACCACGGCTGATACGGACCGCGCCAACCCCATTTTTAAATGGCTGGCATAGACTTGTTTGACCTCCTCTCCCCGGCCCTCTCCCGGCGGGAGAGGGAGTGTAGGCTGTGACGCGCTAAACCCACTGCCAGTGGCGATGGTTCCATTTAAACCTCTAATCACCCCCTTCCATAATCGTCAGCAATCTGGAATCCATAAAGAGCCAACGCCAAAATATCTACCATCCATATTACCCCCCCCCCATGCTGCCTGCTCACTGTGAAACCCTATATTTTTCGACCCCCCCCCCCCCCCCCCCCCCCCCCCCCCCATATCGGCCTTCATTTCAATTTAATGGTCATGCCCTGCAAGCCATTGCTACTCAATAGGGCACGGGTCTTGTTCATTTCCCGCTTGCCCCGGTACGGACCGGCGCGAACCCGATGGTAGCCCTTGCCGTTTATCGTCACTCGCTGGATGCTGGTGCGGATGCCGAGCAGGGCAAGCCTGGCCTTGAGTTGTTCCGCATCGGAGGCCTTGCGTAAAGAGGCGACCTGCACCAGATAAGAGACGCCGTCCCCGGAAGACTCTTTCAGTCTCTCCGTTCTGGCCGTCTGCCGGGATTTCGGTGAGGGTTGCGGCGGAGGGGGTACGATGTCACTCAGCTCCTTGTCGGGAACCGACACCTCCAGCTCCGGGAGGAGTCGGTGGAAGATGAAGCGTGGTTCAGTGGTTGGCTTCGCCTGGACCCGGGGGCTCGAGGCGGCCGGCGGGGGGGAGCTTTGGTCCTGCAGGGTCCAGGCCAGGCCGACCCCGAAGGCGCCGACGATCGCGCCGGTGACGAACCAGAAGAAACCGGAGCCCCCACGCCGGGCGTGACGGGGTCTGGGTCCCTCCGTTATCTTGTAGTCTCTCGCTGCCATAATCACATACTTTCCGGGGCCGATACCCCGATTAGATCGAGCCCGTTGCACAGCACCTGACGTACCGCTAGGATCAGCTTGATACGGGCGTCCCGCAGGCCCTCATCCGCCACCAAAAACTGGTGGGCGTTGTAGTAGGCGTGGAAGTCGTTGGCCAGCTCCCGCAGGTAATGAGCGAGCTGGTGGGGTTCTAAGGCAAGCGCCGCCGCCTCGACCACTTCCGGATAACGCGACAGAACCTTGAGCAGAGCCTGCTCATGGGTCGCAGTAAGCTGCTCCAGGTCGATCTCTCCGGGACGCGGGTCCGCCCCTAAACCCCGCTCCAACCCCTGGCGTAGCACGCTGCAAATCCGGGCATGGGCATACTGGACATAGTAGACTGGGTTGTCCGCGGACTGGGACTTAGCGAGCTCCAGGTCAAAATCCAGGTGCTGCTCGCAACGGCGCATGATGTAGAAGAAGCGGGCCGCGTCCCGCCCTACCTCCTTGCGCAGCCGGCGCAGGGTGACGAACTCCCCGGAGCGGGTGGACATCTGTGCCCGCTCGCCCCCACGATAGAGGATAGCGAACTGTACCAGCAGCACGTCTAACCTGTCGGGGTCGTTTCCCAGGGCCGATAAGGCCGCCTTGACCCGCGGCACATAGCCGTGATGGTCCGCTCCCCAGATATCGATCACGCGTTCGAAACCACGTTCCAGCTTGTCTAGGTGATAGGCGATATCCGACGCGAAATAGGTTGGCTGGCCGTTGTCGCGCGCCACCACCCGGTCCTTCTCGTCCCCAAAATCGCCGGAGCGGAACCAGAGCGCCCCGTCCCGTTCGTAGAGATGCCCGGCCGCGCGCAGGCGCTCGATGGCCCGATCGACGGCACCGCGCTCGGTCAGGGAACGCTCGGAGAACCACTCGTCATAGTCCACCCCGAACCGGGACAGGTCGTCGCGGATGTCGTCCAGGATATGCTCGAGTCCTCGGTCGAACACCAGCCGGTAGCGATCCTCTCCCAGCAAGCGGCGGGCGCGCACGATCAAGGCATCGATGTGGACCTCCTTATCGCCCCCGGCCGGCTCGTCGGGGGACAGGTCGGCGCGGACCTGATCGCCGGCACAACGGTAGGCGTCGCCATGCTCCCGATGCAAAGCGGCCGCGATGTCCCACACATAGTCGCCCTGGTAGCCGTTGCTCGGGAAGATAAGGTCTTCTCCGCACAGCTCTAGATAGCGCAGCCACACGGAAGTCGCCAGGATGTCCATCTGCCGCCCGGCGTCGTTGACGTAATACTCGCGGTGGACCCGGAAACCTATAGCCGCCAGCAGATTCGCCACCACCGCGCCGTAGGCGGCGCCGCGACCATGGCCCACGTGCAGGGGGCCGGTGGGGTTAGCGGAGACGAACTCTACCTGGACCCGCTTGCCGGCGCCGACATCGCCGCGCCCATAGGCCGGGCCGCTCGCCAGGATCTCGGGGACCAAGGCTCGGTAGGCGGTAGGGGTGAGGAAGAGGTTGACGAAACCGGGGCCGGCGATCTCCACCCGCTCGATCAAGGGGGACGGGGGCAGCGCATCGACCAGGTGCGCGGCCAGGTCCCGCGGCTTAAGACGGGCCCGTTTGGCCAGGACCAAGGCCGCATTTGAGGAGAAATCGCCATGGTGCGGGTCGCGGGCACGCTCCACCTGGATATCCGGGAGTCCGTCTCCCGGCAGGAGGTTATCAGCGACAAGCCGCTCCAGGGCGCCGGTGAAGAGATCCTTGACCTGTTGATTCATGAGTTCTGAAGGAACCGGAAATTTCTATTAGAATACCAGGAAAAATCGAGTTTAAAAATACCGGTATGGCACTGTCACAAAAGTGGAAAGATACGGTTGATAAGGGTATTACTGATAAGCGGTGGGATGAATACGATAGTGTGATTAAGAAAGAGATCGCATATTACGCAAAAAAGTTTGCAAGACGTTCACTAGTTGTAGAAGCTCCGGCTTTTGCCAACAATCAGTTGGCTACTCATAAAAGCCATGTTGTGGGTCGAAAGCAGCGGGTCGGATAATCCCGCCTGGAAGAAGCAGGCCATGCAGATCGGCAATCCGGGTGACCCCGAATTTGACGCATTGAGACAGAAACGCGAGGACTCTGATCTCATCATGAGCAACAAACTGCAACAAGCCATAAAGCGGGCCGAATTAATGAGCCCAAGATCAATATTCAGGCTGGAACCGTATATCTCTACACGCGAATGGCTAACTCACAAATAAAATCCGTGCGTGATGCCCAGGCAAGAAAGTGTATGAATATACAGTGAAATCAGGAGATAACTTGACAAAAATCGCTGGTAAAGAGGGAGCGACGGTAGACGAACTTAAGAGCATGAATCCGTCTGCAAGAACCATGATTAAACCTAACCAAAAAATGAAGTATACGTAAGCTAATATCAATATTTCGGCTTTTCACACCCGATGATTTCAAAATTTGCGGTCAGCAATGAACGCAACTCCGGCTGGTATTTGCGCGGGTTCTTGAGAAATATTTCACGCGCTGTTCGAAATTCGACAAACGTTTTATAATGCTGATTGTAGAGGACTCTCTTCTTAAAAAATCTCCGTAATCGCTCGATCAAATTCAGGTTCGGCGCATACGGCGGGAGGAAAACAAGCTGAATGCGTGAGGCTTTCAGGTAGTCTTGAGCTGCTTTGGAACGGTAGTACGGTAGTGAGGTGCGTTGTCACAAATGACATAAATGCACACGGCCATGGGGTGGAATGCTACGAGTTGCTCGAACAACGCGATGGTCGAGTCAGCGTTGATGGTGTCGTTGCAGCGAACCACGGGTTCCAATCGTTCCAGGTCAATGACCCCATTGATTTGAGGCGCCGTCGCCCGGTGTTGGTAGGGATTACCTGCTCCTCGCCACGCTTGATCCACCGCCGGCAAGCACCGGATGGTGTTGCGGATGAGTCGCATCCATAAAATAGATGGGATCATCCTGACCCTGGAGATTGCGGATATGGTCGTACGTTTCGAGGAATTGCGTTTGCGCTTCCCGGTTGGCCTTGCCAGCACCAACAGCCGGGGCTTCTTGTACACATAACCCAACCGGCGCAGCACTGCGGTCATGCCACTCTCCGTGTAAGACACCCCAAAGATTTCCTTCACCCAGTAGGCGACCGCTTTGGCCGAGAGGTACAGGTTCGCTTGAAGGTGGGCGCCCAATTCCACCAGGTGCTTGGCCTTGGCCTTGAGCAAGCCAACGCTGCCATCGTCGCCAACACGCCTCAGCCCTCAAGACCACTTTTACCATAACGCTTGAAGTGCGCGCGCCGCGTTGGGATCGACTAGCAAAATTTCCGCCACCACCTCGGCCGTCTAGCCGGTCGCCAGCAACACCACAGCCTTGATGCGGTCGGCTTCGCGTTTGTCTCGAGTGCGGCGGTGTGCCTGACGCAGGTCGGCGAGCTGGTCGGGTGACAGGGCGTAGTCGAGCATACCGACTATCATACGAATTTTTCACCTGATTATGCACAACTCTTCAATGAAAAAGTGATATAAGAATAGTATATCATAAGACGAAAATACGAAGAGTCACTACTGGCTGGTAATCACTTACCATGCACAATATCGCCCAGCGCTATAATGGCGGCGGCGATCTGAATTATTCGGCTAAACTCGACTACCTGATTAAGGATGTGTTTCCAAAGATTCAGTGCAGCAAAGGGGCAGTGGCAGGGGCGGAAAAAAGGCGGTAAAGTGAGATGTTAGTTGCCATGCGCAGATTGATATTGCTTCTCAATTTTGGGGCACTCTTGATTGCTGGGTGTTCATCTCCAACTGACGGCCTACACGACCGAACATTGCCAATCAATACATTGCGTCAGGCTGGAGTGTTATCTAACGAGCGGCAAACGGTTCACATGAGTCATACTTGCACCCTGGAGATTGACGAAGCGTTTTATCCCGTAATAGACATTCGGGAACTCATTCGAGGGGCGTCTGCACCCCGAGGGGTAAATTATATCATAGTCCTTGATCCGTCTTTAGAGGTTAAACAAAAAATAGAATACACCACGGAACGCCCCTTTATTGTTTAAAGGATCGACTCTTTGTTTACGGCGACTTGATGATCGATGGCCTCCTGCCCGAAGGAAACGTTCTGACGATCAGCGCCGGCGTGGAGCAAGTTACCATATCGAACGTGGACATGAACCGACTGCCGGGCGAGGCGTATTGATTACGAGACTTGCTCCCTGTTCTCTCCGTACCCACGCTGCCTGGAAACATTGGTTCAAAGCATTTCCTGATGATCCGCGTCCAGGACGAGCGTGCTCATCAAGGGGTCAAGTTTTTCCTTGATAGGTAGAGATGACCTACCAGGGCGGGCGTGTACAAACTGCTTTTCGATGAATGAGTTGCAGCGACATCCAGTCATCGGCCGTGGTCGCAGGGTCCACCAGGCGCGGTAGGCGCTGGCTTGCCGGCACTAAGTAGCCACCAAGCCGGATTGCAAGCCAGGGAATTGCAAAGCGCGGGCAAGCCCGCGGTTAGGCTGCGCTGACCTGATCGATACCCCAACGATTCCGCTCAGGTCATGTTTTCGGGCAAATTTATACGCGCTCACCCTGGATGAGCTGCCTTCCGATACCACTAACCCTTTCTGCTATGTCATGGTTTTTAGCTTCGCCGGCGGCCACTGTCTCGCCACATGCAGGACACACAACACGCGCACTAGGTCGCCGGCCACGTCATAAACCAGGATGTAATTCCGGTGCGCTACCAGCTCGCGAGTGCCGGTGACACGACCAAGCCGGCCGAGGTTGGGATGATCGACCAGGCGGCCGGCCTTCTCTAAAAACAGCTTATCGAGGACCAATGCCGCCACTGGTTTGCCAGCCTCGAGGTAGTCGTATATTTCGCGGCCCCGTATCGCCTCGGGCGTCCAGTGCAGCTGCATCATTCGGACGCTTCAAGGCGGCGGCGAGTTGCGGCTCGACGTGCTGCGAACTTGGCTTCGACTTCCTCAGCCGGCACCAGGTTGCCGGCATTGGCCGCATCCAGACCGATCTTCACCTGGCGACGGAACCAAGCGTCATGCTCGGTCACCTCCTGCTGCTGACCTACAAAGTCACGCATGAAGTCGCGCGCCGGTGCGGTCACGGGCCTTTGCGGCCGTGGCGAACTCGTTTTTCAGTACTGCATCGACCCGAAAGGTAAAGGTCGCCTCGTTCATAGCTGTCGGGTCCCGGATGATTACGAGGAATTTTTTCTGAACAGATGGGGTTGGCGTGCGTACCATTCTTGGAGCGTTTGGAGGGGTGTTTTGTGGTGCAGGTTTTTCTGAGGGATCTGGTGATTATACAGGTAGACGAAGTGTTTGAGGGTTGCCTGGAGGGAGGCGGAAGAGTCGAAGCGGTGAGTGCGCAGCACGTCGGCGATGTGCCCGTTGAAGCGTTCGATCATGCCGTTGGTTTGTGGGGTTCTAGGCTTGATGAGCCGATGCTCGATGTGGTTGTCGGCACACACGTGATCGAAGGCGTGGGAGCCGGTTGATTGGCGCTTGCCAGTGGCGCAGAAGCGATCGGTAAACTCCTTGCCGTTGTCAGTAAGAAGCTTGGTAATGGTGAACGGGGCGGGGTCGATCAAGCAACCGAGAAAGGCGGTGACAGACGGAGCTGACTTTATCCTTGAGGATCTCCACGTACACTCAGCGGGTAACGCGATCAATGGCGGCAAACAGGGCAGCAGCGTCTTGCGCAGCTCCACGACCACGGCTTCCTGGATCGGGGTAAGAGTGGTCTGCAGCGGTGCGGCGTATGCAAGCCATCGGTAACGCTGTCACGCCGCCTCCAACGGCGGATGGTATCCTCACTCACACCCAGCTCATCGGCCAGTTGCGTGACGGATTGGTGGGACACCTGAATGTATTGGCGGGTCTTTGGAGTCGTGGTGGCATTGGCATGCAAGTGGATGTTCATGGTGTGTTCTCCGCTATCGACATCGCTACAAGCAGCCCCATGACCTCTTTGGCACGCAACAATGACCCCATCTTAGATCCCTATGCAATCATCCGGGACCCCACAATAGGCACGGCGAGGAAGAGTAGGGTGGGCTGTGTCCACCGAGATAGACGCCGTGTTGGTGGGCACAGTCCACCCTACGGGCTAATTGTCAACACGACCTAATTCCCTGACTTGCAACCCAACCCCGGTAGCGGGCCTGGGCGTCCATGGGTCACCGGGCGGCTCCACCGGTGAAGATCACTTCCGGGATCCCTGCCGTGGTCTCGACCCGACCGATAAGCCAGGCCCGCTCTCCGGCCTGGGTGAGTAGATCGCAGGCGCGTCGGGCGTCCGCAGCAGGGGTGCAAACTACCATGCCTACTCCGCAGTTGAAGGTGCGCAGCATCTCCGGCGTCATTATGGCGCCGCGGCACTGTATCCAGTCGAACAACGCCGGGCGTTGCCAGGAATCTAAGTCGATGCATGCCCGCACCCCTTGGGGCAGCATACGGGGCAGGTTCTCGGGGAGACCGCCGCCGGTGATGTGGGCCATGCCGTGGACCGGTACCTCCCTGATCAGGGCGAGCAGGGGCTTGACATAGATCCGGGTCGGGGCGAGCAGTAATTCGCCGAGGGTGGAGGTGCCCAGGGGCTCGGTGAGCTCCGCCCTCGCTACCTCGATGACCTTTCGAATCAGGGAGTAACCATTGGCGTGGGCCCCGGAGGAGGCCAACCCAACCAGGGCATCTCCCGGCCGCACCCGCTCGGGGGTTAGGAGTTGGTCTTTCTCGACGATGCCGACGCAGAAGCCGGCCAGATCATAGTCTCCCTGCGCATATACGCCTGGCATCTCCGCCGTCTCGCCGCCGCACAAGGCGCACCCGGCGAGCTCGCACCCCCTAGCGATACCCGCCACCACGGCGGTGGCGACCTCCAAGTCCAGACGGGCAGTGGCGTAGTAGTCGAGGAAGAACAGGGGTTCAGCCCCGGTAACCAGGATGTCATTGGCGCACATGGCTACCAGGTCGATGCCCAGGGTGTCGTGGCGGTCGAGTGCCAGGGCCAGCTTGAGCTTAGTCCCTACGCCGTCGGTCCCTGAGACCAGCACCGGTCGGCGGTAGCGGTCTGGAGGCAGCTCGAACAGGGCGCCGAAACCCCCGAGACCGGTGATCACACCAGGCCGGAAGGTAACGGCGGTCAGGGGCTTGATGCGCTCCACCAGCGCATTGCCCGCGTCGATATCGACACCGGCGTCGCGGTAGCTGAGGGAGGCTATACCCTTGCCGTCGGGATTCGGTTGCACCTTAGGCTCCGTACGCCAATCTACGCCTCTCCGATACGCTCGGGACACGAGGTCCACGGGGTTGACAACAGCGGCACTGTCGCCTGTGGTCCGAATCACGAGAGACTCCTGCCTACATGTCAAGCCCCGCCAGATTTATAGACACGTTTTTTGAAGAGGTTAGGCTGTTTTTGGTACCAGTTTTTCATGGCTTGAAGAGGTGAAATGAGACCTAGCGCCTTTTGGGAGATGTGTGATTATAGGACCTGGACGTAGCATTTGATGGTATCGGTCAGGTGCTCGGTGGAGTCGAAGCGGATGGTGGCCAGAACGTCGGCGATGCGCCCGTTGAAGCGTTCGATCATGCCGTTGGTTTGGGGAGTTCTCGGTTTTGAGGCGGTGCTCGATGCGGTTGTCGGTACAGACCCGATTGCAAGGCATAGGCACCGGTCGGCTGGCACTCGCCGGTGGCACAGAAGCGATCAGTAAATTCCTTGCCGTTGTCGGTGAGCACCTTAGCTGATCGTGAACGGAACTTTATCAATCAGGCGCGCGAGAAAGTCGCTCGCGGCGGTTGCCGACTTGTCCTCAAGGATCTCCATGTTAAACCCAGCGCATCGCCCGATCAATGGCAACGAACAGGTAGCAGCGACGCTCCTGGTCCGGCATCTGCGGCAGGTACTTGACATCGACGTGCACAAAGCCCGGCGTATACGCCTTGAAGGTCTTCACCGGCGTCTTGGCGCCTTCCTCTTGGGGCATCAGCGCCTTGAGGGTAGAAACCCCGTGGCGGCGCAGACAGCGCTCCAGACCCGAGCGGGAAACCGCGGGGTGGATGGACTCATGGATTACCGCCAGCAGGTCATCGAGCGGCAGCAACAACGTCTTGCGCAGCTCGACCACCACCGCCTCCTGGACCGGGGTGAGGGTGGTGTGAAGCCGCTGGAGGCGGTGCGAAGCATCTTCCGTCCCCTCACGGCGACGCCATTTCGCCACCGCGTGGCGGTTGAGGTGGTAAGCCTCTGCTAACTCCTGGTTGTTTACCGACTCAGGCTGGGCCTGTATTTCCAGGCGAATCGCCGGCGTTGTGCGTGCATTCTCGTGGAGTTGGATATTCATGACCTGTGATGCTTCGACTCAAGTTGCATGCTACCGTAAGGGTCAGCTCAAACACTGCCGACCTCGCTTGTCTCTGCCTTCGCGGTTTCTTCCGCTCCCTCCCCAGCAAGCAACCGTAATACCTCCCTCGCTTGCAGCAGCGGATAGCTCCTCCTCGGTATATAATCACACGGGACCTGACACCTACGCGCATAGTGAAATTCGCTGCCGATCAATCATCAGCTTCCGGTGGTATCAGTGTTCGCTCCGATCAACGGGCGCCGGCATTGCGTCAAGAAGCGGAAACCGCAGCGCTCTTTTTCAACCACGCACGCAGGGTTTGGCGAGAAACTCCATGACTCCGTTCGATCCCACGCAGGCTCGGCCGTTCCTGATAGGCTTTCAGAATACGTTCCTTCTCTTCTTTCGTATAGCGCTCCCGAGGCTCAAGCACGCTATAGGCGCTACAGGTCTTGCAATGATATTGCTGGTTGCCACATGTATTGGTTCCATTTTTGGTGAGCTCTTTGCTGTGACATTTGCGGCACCTATGTACTTTGGTTTCAACGATCATAACCTGAACCCATTGGTTAAATTCGTAAGTAATCACTATACGCCGGCGCTTAAAAATTCACCACTACCCTTTTTTGATTCCCGCTCCCCGTTCCTCTCTCGGAGGGTGTCGCAAAAGACCGTGGCCGGGAGCGCTGCCTTCCAGGCGGCAGGCGTCGCTGAGGCGCCGTTCCGGGGATACCGCCTTACGCTCCCGCCGGCCGGTACCCGTGGAAACCGGCAAGATACCGGCGCTCCCAGGGGCTTAGGGAGAGGGGATCAAAAAGCGAGATCGGTACCTTTTGCGGTACCCTCGGAGAAAGCGGAGGCGAAACCGCCAGCTCTGGCAGCCTCGATGAGGCCGGGGCATCGTGCGCGTGGATAAGGGTATCCTTTATGGTCGATTTGTGCCTGTGGTGGTCGTATCGACCAATTACTTTCTAAAGAGGCTGTCTGAAGGGCACGTTGAAAAATAGGTGTTTTCACCAATCAGGTGAACCTAAGCTCTTGATTGTCAATGTGCGCCGTTGACGAAAATCGTGTTTCTCGAGATGACCTTAAGCGCTTGTTAGACCTTGATACATAGGGTCACTACTGTCCGGGGAAATTATCAAATAGATTCCGTTGGTTATGGGTATAGGCAGTATCGCTTCTGGATTCCATTTTAGTAACCAACAGAGCTAGAAGAGTGTTTTCGAGTAAGGTCAGGCTCAGAACCTGTAAAATTGTGTAGAGATCCGATTTGCTGTCAAGGCGATTCTTGATGGTAGCGACGAGGATGTAAATTGAGATAGCGATCCAAATCTGGCTTTTGACCGCATTCTCGGAGGTCCCGAAGAACGATTTGATGCGTAGGTGTTGCTTGATTCCACTTGAAGAACAATTCAACTTGCCAGCGGTATCGGTAGGGATCCGCCACCGTCTGCGCTGGAATGGCGAAGTTGTTGGTCAAGAAGTTGAACGTCTTGCTGGTCTGAACATCGTGGTAGCGGAT
>Ga0209781_1000053_pt1 | contig 28641 bp, 29 predicted proteins | sample WorMetHERISLAND1_3_FD_187386 | JGI IMG/M metagenome (GOLD analysis project Ga0209781, IMG submission 187386) | Marine gutless worms symbiont microbial communities from Max Planck institute for Marine Microbiology, Germany - Olavius albidus HERON... | ecosystem: Host-associated > Annelida >...
CCCAAACATGGCGGTTGGCTCAACCTGGCCGAATGTGAGTTCAGCGTGTTAGTTAGGATGGCAATGCTTGGACCGGCGACTACCGGATCTCGCAACGGTCGTTTCCGAAGTCCAGGCATGGACGGAGACCCGGAACCAATCCAATCAACCCGTCGATTGGCGCTTTACCGCGGAAGACGCACGGATCAAGCTCAAACGCCTTTATCCTATTATTATCAGATGAATGGACTACTAGAATGAAATCCATAAGTTATACTGTATATACCAATAACCAACTGAATTTATTTAATAATTTTTCCAGATAGTAGTGGTGTGCGATCGGATCTGGAGCCGCCGGTCTTGGTAGCAACCCAGGAAGGAACGACCATCAACACTGACGAGTGGGCGCCTACCGACACTTGTCGACGGTAGAACGTCAACACGTCACGGTTTGTCATGCGCCGGGAAAGCGGGTATGGGCGTGCGATGAGAGGATGGCGATGTAATCCGGGAGGTGCAGACCAACACCATCGAAGGCGTGTGGACGGACGTACGCAATTTTCTGCGTCCTTTTCGCGGGGTTAACAAGATCTACCTCCAGCAATCCCTCGCCATCCATGAAGTGGTGTCACACAATTAGCCTCATGAGCCAAACTTTCAACGACATAGCGTTGCTTTCATCATGGAAACTACATTGAATTTCGAGAAAGTCTGGCAGCTGTTCCAGGAAACGGACCGTAAATTCCAGGAGACCCAACGGGCCTTGGATCTCAGGTTCCAGGAAATGGACAAGAAGATGAAGGCCCTGCAGGAGCTATTCGAAGGCCAATGGGGCAAGTTGATCGAGAGCCTGGTCGAAGGAGATTTGATCAGCTTGTTGAAGGGGCATGGAATTCGGATCAACGATACCTCGACCCGACGTAAGGGGTGTCGCGGCGGGGAGAACTATGAATTTGACATCATTGCGCTCAATGGGGGGGGAGATCGTCATCGTCGAGGTGAAGACGACCCTGCGGGTCGGGCTGGTCGATAAATTCATCGAGCGCCTCCATCGAGCCAAAGGTTACATGCCTGAATACGGCACTCACACGGTGTTCGGTGTGGTGGCCTCTATTTGCGCGCGGAGCAGGGAAGCGACCGCTATGCGCAGAGCCAGGGGTTATTCGTGATTCGGGCCACGGGCGACAGCGCTGCCATCGTCGACCCCGCGGGTTTTCAGCCCCGGAAGTTCGGATAGACCCGGCATTGACCGTTCGGCTCCCGTCGGGATATCGGCTCAATGCGGACATAACTCTTTGATTTCTCCTTGAGATCAGGCTCCAAAGCGAATCGAACGGTGGTAGTGGTAAATTTAAAACTGGTCGAGCGTAGAGCACCTGGAGCGCGGGCTCGCCCCCCCCCGCACCTATCGCCGAGAGATCCAGCGACACCAGGGTGCGCCCAGGCGATAGGTGCGGGGCAAGCCTGTACCTACCGCGGATCCGAGTCGTGTCGGAAGTAGTTGAAAATTTACCACTACCCGAACGGTTACGAAGAGGAAAACAGGATCATTTATGGACACAGGAACCCGCTGGTGAAAGCCTTTGCACCTGAGCTATTGAAATCCCTGACCGGCAGTGTCAAGGACCTCCTGCCGATCATCGGGGTGATCGTCTTCTTCCAGCTCCTGGTGCTCGGCCAGCCCCTTCCCAATCTCCTGGAGCTGCTCTGGGGTACTTTGCTGGTGGTGGTGGGACTGACCCTGTTCGTCCAGGGGCTCAAGCTCGGACTGTTCCCGATCGGCGAGAATATGGCCTGGGATTTCGCCGCCAAGGGTAGTCTGCTGTGGCTCTTGTTGTTCGCCTTTGCCCTGGGCTTCGGAACCACGATTGCCGAGCCGGCCCTGATCGCGGTTGCTGATGAGGCCGCCAAGGTAGCGGCCCAGGGGGGCATGATCGCCGACGCGACGGACGCGCGCGAGACCTATGCCGAGGGGCTGCGCTACACTGTGGCCCTGTCGGTCGGTCTAGCTATCGTCATCGGGGTGCTGCGCATCCTGCGCGGCTGGCCGATTCAGTATCTGATCATTTGCGGTTATCTCGGGGTGGTCATCATGACGGTCTTTGCTCCCAGGGAGATCATCGGTATCGCCTACGACTCCGGTGGTGTGACCACCTCCACCATCACCGTACCCCTAGTGGCGGCCCTGGGTGTGGGGCTTGCCTCCAGCATCGAGGGCCGCAATCCCATGATCGACGGCTTCGGGCTCATTGCCTTTGCCTCCTTGACGCCCATGATCTTCGTCATGGGCTACGGAATACTGTTGTGATCGGGTACTTGACCTCGCTATGGGCTTCTCTCCTGGCGACTATAGACGACGTGTTGCCGATCATCGGCATCCTGGTGGGCTTCCAGCTAGTGGTTCTGCGGCGCTCGATCCCCAATCTCAAACGGGTGCTGCTGGGCTTCCTGCTGGTCCTCCTGGGGCTGGCTTTCTTCCTGGAAGGGTTGGAACGTGCCTTGTTCCCCCTGGGCCGGCTCATGGCCGAGCAGCTTACCGCACCGGATTTTCTCGGCATAACGGAAAACGAGAGCAATGGCGCCGAGCACTGGGGGGTCTACGCCTGGGTCTATCTGTTCGCTTTCGCGATCGGGTTCTCGACCGCCATCGCGGAGCCTTCCCTCATCGCCGTGGCCATCAAGGCCCACCAGGTATCCGCCGGCACCATTCACCCCTGGGGGCTGCGGATCGCCGTGGCCATGGGCGTCGCCGTCGGGATCACGCTCGGTACTCACCGCATCGTTACCGGAACCCCGCTACACTATTACATCATCGGCGGCTACATCGTGGTCCTGGTTCAAACCTGGTTCGCGCCGCGGGCCATCATTGCCCTGGCCTATGACTCCGGGGGGGTCTCGACCTCCACCGTCACGGTCCCCTTGGTGGCGGCCTTAGGACTGGGACTCGCGAGCAATGTTTCAGGCCGCAATCCGCTCCTCGACGGCTTCGGGCTCATCGCCTTCGCCTGTCTGTTCCCGATCATGACCGTAATCGCCTACGCCCAGCTCAGCGGGTTCTTTAGCCGGCGCAAATCCGGCACCGCATCCCTATCCGCAGGAGAATGAACCCATGCACTTCAAACTCATCCTGGCATTCGTCGAAGACAACGAAACGAAAAACGTGCTCGAGGCCGCTCGCAAAGCCGGGGCGACCGGCTCGACCGTCATCAGCCAAGCACGGGGAGAAGGGCTCAAGAAATCCAAGACCTTCTTTGGTCTGACCCTGGAGACCCAACGCGATGCCATTCTGCTGTTAGTGGAGGAGCATATGAGTCGCAGTATCCTAGAGACCATCGCTAAGGCCGGACACTTCGACGAGCGGCCCGGTCACGGTATCGCCTTCCAGGTGGACGTGGAGGACGCCGTGGGCGTCAATCACCAGGTGCGAAAGCTCTTCGAGACCGTGCAAAAGGAGATCCTGACGTGAACACCAAACAGGTCGTGCGCATCCGGGATGTCATGAAGCCACAGTTCGACACCGTGGACGGTGTGGCCACGGTGGCCCAGGCTCTGGAGACCATGGCCCATGTGGACACCAAGACGCTTATCGTCAAGAAGCGCCACGCAGACGATACCATCGGCATGGTTGTGATCTCGGACATCTCCCGCCTGGTGCTGGCCAAGGACCGCGCCCCGGACCGGGTCAACATTTATGAGGTCATGTCCAAACCCGTCTTGTCGGTGAATCCCGAGATGGACATTCGTCACTGCGCCCGCCTGTTCGCCCGCTTCGACCTGACCCGGGCGCCCGTGGTGCAGGACGGCGAGGTGATCGGGATCGTGAGCCTTACCGATCTGGTCGTAAAGGGCATGATGCCTTATCTGTAAGAGGCTGTGGTTTCGTCCGTGGAAGCGGTTGAACAGCAAAGGCGGTACGCTTTTTCCCCGGCGACCCGCCGTCCACGTCAACGAAGAGGAGGAGTGGTAAATTTCAAACGGGTCGAGTGTAGAGCACCTAGAGCGCGGGCAAGCCCGCGCCTACCGCGGATCCGGGTCATTTCGGATGGCGCTCACGCGATCAGTTGAAAATTTACCACTACCCGACAGGATTGGATCGACGGTGACCTGCGTCATAGGCAATATCGGCTTTTCTCCGTACCTTAGCCGTCCTGATTCCGAGGACCTCATTCAGCGATCCCGGAAGCGCCACTCGGCCCAGCCGGAAACAGAGTAGCCTTTTGTTTATTTATGAGCACAGATTATTTATTTATGAGCACAGATTCGACAAACCCACGAGATGGGAAGGAACCGGCAGAGACGGACGCCAGTGCGCCGCCCGCTATACAATGCATCGGCGAGCACATCGTCGAGATCGTCAGCGACTCGGGCGAGGGGGCCCAGAAGGCGGGACAGACCTTCGGGACCATCTGCGCCCGGATGGGCAACGGCGTCTGGACGGTGGAGATCATCCCCGCGGAGATCCAGCCCCCGGCCCGTTCCCCCGCGGGCGCGAGCGGAATCCGGATCCGCCTCGCCTCCCGGAACGTCACCAATATGGGGGACGAGGCCGACACGGTGGTCGCCTTCAACGAGCAGGTACTCTACTCGCGCATCGCCAATGGCGCCTATAAGGAAGGAACCGTCGTCCTGCTCGAAGACAAATGGCGCGACGATCCGGTCCCTGAGATCCGCGGCCAGTACGCCAAGGCGGTTACGGAGTTCCGCAACAACGGCCTGATCGTCCACGAGTTGCCTATCGAGCAGGCCTGCCTGGAGATCATGTCCAATCCCCGCCGGGGTAAGAACATGTTCGTGCTGGGCATGCTCTGCCATCTCTACGCGCGGGATGTCCAAAAGGCCAAGGGCGAGATCTCCACCACCTTCAAGCGTAAGGACGCGGATGTCATCGCCTTGAATCATCGCCTGTTCGACGCCGGTCTAGCATTCGCCGCCGAGCACCTGGCTGTCCGCTACGAGGTCCCCCCCCGCCCGCCGGAGGAGACCCAGGATAAACGCTTCATCGTTACCAACGGCAATCAGGCCCTGGGGTTGGGGGTCATGGCCTCCGGGATGGAGCTGGTCTCCATGTATCCCATCACCCCGGCCACCTCAGCATCGCACTATCTGGCCGACGTCTTCCACGAGGTCGGGGGCTTCGTGCACCAGGCCGAGGATGAAATCGCCGCCATCGGCTTCGCCATCGGGTCTTCCTTTGCGGGCAAGACCGCCTGCACCATCACCTCCGGTCCCGGCCTGGCGCTCAAGACCGAGATGGTGGCCCTCGCGATCATGGCCGAGGTCCCCCTGGTGCTGGCGGTGGTGCAGCGCGGCGGCCCCTCCACTGGCCTGCCGACCAAGGTCGAGCAGGGGGATCTGTTGGCCTCCCTGTACGGCGAGCCGGGGGACACGCCCAAGGTCGTCATCGCCGCCGCCACCATCCAGGAATGCCTGCACTTCGTCATCATGGCGCGGCGCCTGGCCGAGGCCTTCCGCACTCCCGTGATCCTGCTCACCGATGCCAACCTGGCCACTGGCGTGCAGCCCTATTCCCGCCCGGAGCCCACCCCCGATTGGCTGGCGCCACCCATCGACCAGTCAGAGTGGGACCAATCCGTGTCGCCCTACGAGTGGGACCCGGAGACCGGGCTCTCGCCGCGCCCCATCCCCGGCATGCCCGGCGGCCAATACATCCTCACCGGCTTGGCCCACACTAATTTCAGCAAGGTGGCCTACGACTCGGATTCCAACCAGCGGGGCTGCAACATGCGCAGCCGCAAGCTGGCGGCCCTGGCCAGCACCCTCAAGCCGCCCCAGGCCCACGGCGACGAGGAAGGCGACCTGCTGCTGGTGGGCTGGGGCTCCACCCTGGGCGCCATCGAGGAGGCGGTGGACCGGGCGCGGGCCCTGGGGCACCGGGTCTCATCGCTCCACCTGCGCTTCCTTTCCCCGATGGAGCCGGGTTTAAAGGAGATCTTCGCGCGTTTCGGCAAGGTCATGACGGTGGAGATCAACTACAGCGATGACCCTGAGGCCCCCCTGGTCACTGCCGAGACCCGGCGCTATGCCCAGCTCGCCTGGCTCCTGCGCGCCCACACCCTGATAGACATCGACTGCTGGTCCGTGGTCTACGGTCACCCCCTGCAACCGGGGATGATCCACAATATGATCCTGAAACGCCTGGCGGCCCCGCAAGACGCCGAGAACGAGGCCGAAAAAGAGGGAGGAACCGACTGATGTTCGGACTCAAAGCGGACTGGTCCCTCGAAGTCTTCGAGCGCTACTTCACCATCGGCGATTACGCCGGTGGCGAGGCCCGCTGGTGTCCCGGCTGCGGTGACCACGGGGTGCTCACCGCGGCCCAACGGGTGCTGCGCGACGAGCAGCAGAAGCCCGAGCGCTCGGTGTGCGTATCTGGTATCGGTTGCTCCAGCCGCATGCCCCACTACCTGGGCACCTACGGCTTTCACGGCCTGCACGGGCGCGCCCTGCCTCTGGCCTGCGGCATCAAATCCCGCCGCCCGGATCTGGACGTCTGGGTCGCCACCGGCGACGGGGACTGCTTCTCCATCGGCACCGCCCACTGGATACACGCCCTGCGCTACAACATGGACATGACCCTGATGGTGTTCGACAATGCCATCTACGGTCTCACCAAGGCCCAGACCTCGCCCACCAGTCCCATCGGCTTCAAGACCAATACCCACCCCTTCGGGGCCATCGTCAATCCACTCAATCCGCTGACCGTCACCCTCGGCATCACCAATGTATCTTTCGTGGCCCAGGCGGTGGACTGGAACCCGCTCCTGCTCTACGAGACCCTCAAGGCTGCTTACCGCCACCGCGGGACCGGCTTCGTGCGCATCATCCAACGCTGCCCCGTGTACGCGGAACAGGTCTCGAAGGCGTTGCAGGAGGATCCTTCCAGGTTCCTGTTGCTTGAGCACGCACAAGGCATACCGATCGATCCCAGTGCCCAGCGCCAGTTTCCCCAACGGCGGGAGCACGACCCCGGCGATCTGGCCCGGGCCTTCCAGCTCGCCGCGGACCCGTCACTGATTCCCGTGGGCCTCATCTATCACAACCCGGATGTACCCTGCTACGAGGATCTGTCCAGCCAGGGGGCTGATATGACCCCCCAGGAGAAGCTGGAGCGTTTCGACGCAGTCCTGGACCGGCTCACGATTTAAGGCAGTTTAAGGGCACTTTGAAAAATGCGATTTTCATCAACGGCGCACATTGATAATCAATAAGTTAGATTCACCTGATTGGTAAAAACACCTATTTTTTGAGGTGCCCTTAAGTCAGGCCTCAAAGCCCCTCTCTCCGCGAGGGGTGTTGCAAAAGCCCGTCGCCGGGAGAGCCGCCTTCCAGGCGGCAGGTATTGATGAGATGGGCTGGTCCGGGGGGCCTTCCCCTCCAGAGTGGCCCGTACTCATGGCTGCCGGCAAGATGCCGGCGCTCCCAGGGAACCACCGGAATCCAGGTGCCACGGATGACAAAACAGAGGGGGCCGAACAGTTACGACAGAGAAGGGAAAAACCCTTGTTTAAAGTGGATTTAGTGTCTATCAACACTGCTGTCCGACAAGACGTTTGTTCTTGTTGCGTAACTTCTTGTAAGGAAATGAAAGACAGCCACTTTAAGAGTGTCAGGCGATTTGAATCACCTCGCGCATCTCCCAAATACCCCCTTCTGGGGATGTTGGGGCCCCGGTCGGTTGGTTATGCATATCGGCAAGCTCGTTTTTTCTCAGGTCATTGACTCTTTACCGATGCATGCGTTTCATCGAGGCGTTGTGCGGTATGACGGTAACCGCTACAAGAAGGCATTTTCCTGTCTCGACCAATATCTGCGCATGACCTTCGCGCAGTTAACCCATCGCGAGAGCCTACGCGATATTGAAGTTTGCCTGCGCGCCCAGAAGGACAAGTTGTACCACAGGGGTATCCGGGGCAACGTTTCCAGAAGCGCCGTGGCCGACGCGAATGAACGCCGAGATTGGCGTATCTAGGCAGATCTCGCTCAGGCATTGATTCGCACCGCTCGCCCCCTGTATGCCGACGAGGACTTGGGACTTGATCTTGACAACGCGGTTTATGCGCTCGATGCCTCTACCATCGACCTGCGCCTATCCGTCTTTCCGTGGGCACTGTTTCGCTCAACCGAATCTGCTGTCAAGCTCCAGACCCTGCTCGATCTTCAAGGCAACAACATCCCAACTTTTATCCACATCTCCGGCGGCAAGCTACACGACGTCAATGTCCTTGATCTGCCGATCCCGGAGCCCGGCGCCTTCGACATCATGGATCGTGGCCATGTAGACTTCGAGCACCTGTTCACGTTGCACAGAACAGAGCGTTTCTTCATCATCCGCGCCAAGTCCAATACCAAATGCAGGCGTCGTTACTCTCATCCCGGGGACGAATCCAGTTGAATTGTTCTTCAAGTAGATCAGGCAACGCCTACACATCAATATCGTTCTTCGGGACCTCCGAGAACGCGGTCAAAAGCCAGATTTGGATCGCTATCTCGGTTTACATCCTCGTTGCTACCATCAAGAATCGCCTTGACAGCAATTCGGATCTCTACACAATTTTACAGATTCTAAGCCTGATCTCTCTCGAAAACACTCTTCTAGCTCTGTTGGTTACTAGAATGGAATCCAGAAGCGATACTGCCTATACCTATAACCAACGGAATCTATTTGATAATTTCACCGGACAGTGCGGTCAGCAATGAACGCAACTCCGGTTGTATTTGCGCGGGTTCTTGAAAAATGCTTCACGCGCTGTTCGAAATTCGACGAACGTTTCATAATACCGATTGTAGAGGAGCCTCTTCTTAAAAAATCTCCATAATCGCTCGATCAATTCAGATTCGGCGCATACGGCGGGAGGAAAACGAGCTGAATGCGCGAGGCTTTCAGGTAGTCTTGAAGTGCTTTGGAACGGTAGTAAGGTGCGTTGTCATAAATGACATAAATGCACACGGCCATGGGGTGGAACGCTACGAGTTGCTCGAACAACGCGATGGTCGAGTCAGCGTTGATGGTGTCCTCGCAGCGAACCATGTGCTCCAACCGTTCCAGGTCAATGGAACCATTGATATTGAGGCGCCGTCGCCCGGTGTTGGTGGGGATTCCCTACTCCTCGCCACGCTTGATCCAACCGCCGGCAAGCACCGGATGGTGTTGCGGATGAGTCGCATCCATAAAATAGATGGGATCATCCTGACCCTGGAGATTGCGGATATGGTCGTACGTTTCGAGAAATTGCGTTTACGCTTCCCGGCCGGTCGGCCTTGCCAGGCACCAGCCGGGGCTTCTTGTACACATAACCCAACCGGCGCAGCACTGCGGTCATGCCACTCTCCGTGTAAGACACCCCAAAGGTTTCCCTCACCCAGTAGGCGACCGCTTTGGCCAAGAGGTACAGGTTCGCTTTGAAGGTGGGCGTCCAATTCCACCAGGTGCTTGGCCTTAAGCAAGCCAACGCCGCCACCGTCGCCAACACGCCTCAAGCCCTCAAGACCACTTTTACCATAATGCTTGAAGTGCGCATGCACCGTGTTGGGGTCGACCAGCAAAACTTCTCAGCCGGTCGCCAGCAACAACCACAGCCTTGATGCGGTCGGCCTCGCGTTTGTCTCGGGTGCGGCGGTGTGCCTGACGCAGCTCGGCGAGCTGGTCAGGTGACAGGGCGTAGTCGAGCATACCGACTATCATGCGGATTTTTCTCCTACTTATGCACAACTCTTTAATGAAAAAATGATATAAGAGTAGTATAATTTGTGGCTGGGCCATACTTTCAACGCCCAGCCTCCCCCCCTCCCCCCCTCCCCCCGCGGGTACCGGTGAGCTTTATTCATCAACGGAAAAGGATGTTCTTCTTTTAAAAAGGGGTGCCCATCCGGAATGGTAACTCCTATTAGTTGTGATGCAACGGCTTGTCATACTTGTAGTTTTGTACCTGTTGCATGCGTGGTCTACTGATCGGTTTGGCAGAGTTCTCCTCACCTTGGGCTGTCACAACGAAGACGAGAACGAAGAACCACCGCTGGAATTGAACGGGAAATCACCGCCACAGCCGAATGAACAGGCATCGGTAGAGAGTTTGGCGTTGACCCTGACCCTGGATGTTGTCGACGACCATTGTCGGTTGGCCTATGATGATGCTGGCACTGTTTGTCATGTGCCGTTGGCTCTACCCACCCCCTCCCTATCGATTTGCACGTGACGGCGGCATCGAAGCTCGGACCGAGAAATACTCATCCGGTAATTATACCACAACCGTGCTCATCATGATCGGGGGTGTCGCGGAGCGGACCCTCTGGCGCCAGTAACCAGGCAGATCGATTGTGGCAACTATGTGCAACGGGTGCTGATCAGCGACGGAAAAGCGATCCCCACATCGAGAGTAAGCAGAGGCGTGGTGTGTGCAGGCATTGGGTTAAACGAAAAAGCATATCGAATTTTCTACGATAATGAGAAAGATCGATTGCCGTTTTTTAAAAAGGGGTGTCCATCCAGAATAGCAACTCCTATCGGTTGTGATGCAGCGGTTTGTCATACTATGCAGTTTGTGCCTGTTGCATCGGATGGACACCCTTTTTAAAAATTTGGATAACGTCTTTTCTCAATCACCTAACCGCTATGACCACCAACCAAACTCCAAAGGAACAACGGACCCAAATCCCCGGCCCGCAACCGGAGAGCATCCCGGCCCTGCCGACGGCGGTGAAAGACGCCAAGGCCACCCGGGAGCTCATGTTCACCCTGCGCCACTTTCACCTCGGTGACCCGACGGCGAGGGACCGGCTCGAAGCGGCGCCGGATGATACCCTGCCGGCCCTGCTCGACCCCTTCCGCGACACCTCCAAGCTGCGCTACGACTACCCACTGTTCCTGTTTCCACCCGACGCCGGGGATGGCCATCAGGACGTGGACGACCTGGAACAACCCCTGGCGGAATGGTTCGCCCGGACCGTGCAGGAATTCGCCCCCGGCGACAACGAGGCGCGCATCCTCAAGGACCACCTGCACTGGCTCGAGTACCACCTGCGTCAAACCCTGCGGGAACGCGAGGGACCCGCGCCGGCGACGCTCGTCCTGCGGGGGGCAGGGCTGGATCTGCAATGCCGCCTGAATCTGGACCAAGCAGACCGTGAATGCCTCCAGGAAGACCTGGACCAGCTGCGGGACGCGGCCGGTAAGGGTCAGATCATGGGCTACGGCCGCTACCCGGCCCTCCACCTGCTGATCCATGCCGTCCGCAGTCGGGTCATCCCGCGCCTGGCCCGGTTTCAGTCTCAGGTCGACCAATCCATCCGCGGCCTGCGCGCCCTGTTCGAGGTGGAATGGGGCAAGTCCGACGAAGCCATCGAGCCACGCCAGGCCCGCGATAGTGTCGGACCCGAAGGCGAACGCTTCGACCCCGCCGCCCTCTCGGCGGTGATGGACCACTCCAAAGGCACTCAGGAAATGGCGCCGGAGCGGCGCGCGCGCATCGAACGCGTCTTGGCGGTCCTGGAGGCCTGGCAACCGGACCCGATTCTGGTCCGATTCGTCCATCTAGGCGGCGTCGCGGGGCACTGGCTATCCGAAAGCTACGACACCAAAGACCTGACCGATCCGGACCCCTGTGCTCGGGCTACTGAGCTCTTCGACCACGAGGCCGCCAAGCTCGCCGGTGTCTTTGCCGCTGTGCGCATCGCGCAGCTCGAGATCGGAGGCATCTACGACCCTGCAATCCACGACCCCTGGTTTGACAACTTCCAATGGGAGGCCTTCTCCCAGGAAGAGCTCCTGCTGGTACCCAGCATCATCGCCCTAGACGATGCGGACCGGGTCGCCAGTACCGGCCTCCACTCCTTCTCGCGCCTGCTGAGCTCGGGCCGCCCGGTGCAGATCATGATCCGCATCCAGGCCCACAACAACCCCGGCGCGCTGCCGGACGAGAACCCCTTTCAAGCCTATCGCACTGAACTCGGATACCTGGGAATCAGCCACCGCCAGGCCGTCGTCACCCAATCCTCCGCGGCCCGCCACCACCACCTGATACGCTGCTTCCTCGACGCCCTGGATGCCACTCACACCAGCCTCAACCTGATCACCATCGGCCTCCGGTCCCCCGAGCCGGTGGTTCGTCTCAACGCCTGGCTGGTCGCCGGGGCCGGTATCGAAGGACGCGTCCACCCCTTCTTCCGCATCAACCCGGCAGCCGGGGATTTCGCGGCTACCCGCATGGATTTCAGCGAAAACCCCCAAGAGACCCGCGACTGGCCGGTGCATCCTTTCTGCTACCAGGACGAGAACGGCAACGGCATCGAGACTCAACTCGCCTTCACCTTCGCCGACTACACCCTCCTCGTCGAACGCCTACGTGACCATTTCAGGATCATCCCGCCCGGCTGTGACTCCTCCGCCCTGGTCCCGGTGGCCGACTATCTCGCCCTACCCCCGGAGGAAGCCAACCGACTGCTGCCCTTTATCTGGGCCGTAGACGGCAATAACTTGCTGCACCGATTGGTCATCTCCAGAGAGCTTATCCTCGCCTGCCGGGATCGGCTCAACTTCTGGCACACCCTCCAAGAGCTGGCCGGCGTGCGCAATCCCTATGTTGAGCAGGCGATCGCAAGCACCCAAGACGAAGAACGGCAACAGGCCGCGGCCGAGCGCGAGCGCCTCCAGGCCGAACACGCCGTCGCGCTGGAGCAGGTCCGCGAGGCTGCCGCCGGTGAGGCCATGCAGCGGCTCACCGACATCCTGCTGGGGATGGATCTGAGCAGTAGCTCCGGTGGACTCATTCCAGCAAAACCGGCGAACCTACCGCCCGCGGAAGAGACAGCGGCTCCACCCGTGGAAGAGGATGACGGTGAGATTGGAGAGACAGTCGCACCCGAGCCCTCCTTGAGCTTCGACGAGCCCTGGATCGACACTCCACTGTGCACCAGCTGTAACGACTGCACCAACCTCAACCCCCTGCTCTTTCTTTATAATGAAGACAAACAAGCCCTGCTCGGAGACCTGAAGGCCGGCACCTACGCCCAACTGGTCGAAGCCGCCGAGCTCTGCCCTGCCGACTGCATCCATCCCGGCAAGCACTGGAACCCGGACGAGCCGGGACTCGACGAGCTAGTTGAGCGGGCGGTGCCTTATAACCAGTAGGCTGGGTTGAGGAACAAAACCCAGCGTTTACGGGCCAGCCTGGTTTGCCGGGTCTCGTCCCTCGGCTCGGCCTACCGGCCTAAAATCAATGGGTTAGTTTTTAGATAACCTCTTAACAATCCGGAATCCACAAAAAAAGCCATTACGCAACCGGTTGCTTTCTCTCTATCCGGTGCTAGAGTTCGTAACCATCTACCCATCACGCGTGAGTTGTCTCTTGGTTACAACAGCAAAAATTCACCCCCTACCCACACCCCGCGCAGGGGATTTCTATACCTGGGCATTGGAAACTGCTCTCGCCATCCGTGCAGGTCGCTTCAATGGAATCGATTGGGAGGCAATGGCCGAGGAGTTGGAGGATATGGGACGCAGCGAGCAGCGAGCGTTGGAACATCGGGTCGAGATCCTGTTCAACCCGAGCAGAGATCGACGTCCTGGACCGGGACCATCAAAGAGCAACGCCGCAAGGCAGCCCCGCCTGCTGAAACAAAACCCAGGGTTGCAGCCGCTGCTGACAGACCTGATTCCCGAGTCGTATGAATCCGCCTGGGCCATGGTCGAGCGCGATACAGGGATCGATGAGCGCAACTTTCCGACGGCCTGTCCCTGGACAGTGGAGGCTATCCTCGACGAGGGTTTCTGGCCTGAGGCCGGATCGGAGGTTGGACAAAGCCCGTAGGCTGGGTTGAGGAACGAAACCCAGCTTAAGGGCTCAATACCGTGAGGATAGGCTATGAAACACGAATATACGGCCATTGTTGAAAAAGAAGATGACTGGTAGATAGGCTGGATCGAAAAAGTTCTCAGAGTAAATTGTCAGAAAAAAACCTATTTGCCGACCTTGAATACAAGGAAGCCTTCGATTACTACGAAGCCGAAGAACCGGGGTTGGGGAGAAGTTTCGAGGTGCTGTCTGGGCACAGCCATCGCCCTTGTCGAGCAACACCCGCAAATCGGCCAGGAGGTCAAACCTGGCGTGCGCAGGGTACTCGTGCGACGGTTCCCGTACAAGCTCATCTACTCGGTCCGGGACGACACGCTGCGCATCATCGCTGTGTGCACGGCCACCGCGCAGACCGGACTACTGGATAGACAGGGCCTAAGAGCGTGTTTACGATGTTTGGAGCAACAGGGCCAGAAAAGCCAAGGTGACAAATTGTAAGCTGGTATTGAGCTTTCGCTCGCAGTTTTTCCATCACCTTCGACATTTCTCCAACCAAGCAAACGAGCGTTCGACAACCCAGCGTTTGGGGGCACGGCAAAAGGTGCGCAGCTCGTTTCGCTTAGCAACCGTTACCGTGGTCCCCAGAAGATTGTATACGGCATCGGCAAAGGGCTGCCCGGCATAACCAACCGCCATCAACCAGCAGGTTCGTCACCGCGGACAAGCGTTCTTGATGTTCACAGAACGCCACCAATGCACCTGCTCGGTCGGTGACATCCGCGGTGGTCACGGGCAATCGCATGGGGGAGCCCTTGTATATCCACGGTACGATGGCGTTTGATGCCGAATACCTTCTTACCCGCGTCATACCCCTTCTGCCTGGCCAGATCCATATTCTTCACCCTTTGCGCATCAACGATCACGAACGTTGTCTTCTCGTTGGAGGAGCACAGGGAAGCGAGGGGGGGGTAAGCGCCGAGCGGCGTGCCCCCCCCGGGTAGGCGTAGGGCCGAGCGTTTGGTCGGAGTGCGGCGCGTGAGCACCGTCGGAGACGAAATGCCAGGCCATGCGACACGGCGTTAAGTCATTGCGGGAGTCCTAGTGTCGCGCGGAGGGCGCACCGGGACGGACGCAGGACGAACGCGGGCCGCCGAAGGCAATTGCCGTCGCCCCATTGTTTGCACCCGAAATCGGACGGACCCCATTTCGGGGTGCGCGAAAAATGGCGACGCTCCGGTTTGTCCATGATGTTGTTGACCACGGGCACGACTTGGTCGCCTTCCGGGACAGGCAGGGTGCCGGTTGGTGTGAAGTCGTTTTGAATGTCCACTAAAATCAGTGCTTTCATTGCCTCTCCTGTGTTTTAGGTCTTACCCCCAAAGTAATCGTTTAGATCCCCACTGCGCTTGCCGTCCATGGCACCTGGATTCCAGCAATCCCTGCCGGAATGACGAGGTGGGACTGAACGATTAGCCTTTAAAATCAGTTTTGTTTTCAGTTCGTTCAGTGATTTTTCATGACCTACCGGATAGGTACGTGGGTTTGTCAAGCGCATCACCGCGGGGTGGAAAACGCTGATCTCTTCCTGCACTTTCTGTTTGATCGCTTCGAGGGCGGGGAGTTCGTATACCAGTTCTCCCTTGCGGTAGATGGGGACCAACAGGTCCTTGTAGCGGGCGTTCAATCCGATTCTTTTCTGTCGACTCGTATCGAAGGGATCGACCAGAGTGCATCCTTGGCTCATATCGGTCTTCAGATCGTAAATGACATCTCCATCATATAGGTTGTCCCGGTAGTATCGCCTTATCTGCTGGATTCCGGGAGTGGTCACCTTTGCCGATTGTTCCGAGAGCTTGATTGTGTACTCCCAGTCTTTGCCGGAGGTTCGGATGGCAGAGAGCTTATAAACGCCGTCCAGGGCCGGTTGATCAAAGGCCGTTATCAGCTTGGTCCCGACCCCCCAGATGTCGATTCTCGCGCGTCGGGCCTTTAAGTCCTGGATGGCTGTTTCGTCCAGGTCATTGCTGGCTACGATGAGCGTATCTGAAAAGCCGTTCTGATCCAGCAAATCACGAGCCTTTATGCTCAAGTCTGCCAAGTTACCGGAATCTAGTCGGATGCCTGATAGCTCGTATCCTTTCTCCTCCAGCCCTTTTCCGACCTGAATCGCTTTTTTAACGCCATCGATGGTGGAGTAGGTGTCGACCAGAAGTACGCAATTATTGGGCATCGCATCGGCATAGGTGCGAAAGGCCTCCGTTTCATCACCGAATGCCATCACCCAGCTATGGGCGATGGTGCCCCTGACCGGAATGCCGAAGCGTCTTCCCGCTAATACATTGGAGGTGGCATCACACCCCCCGATATAGGCCGCACGACTTGCTGTCATGGCGCCATCGACCCCCTGGGCCCTGCGGAGACCGAATTCGAGAACCGAATCTTCCTGTGCCGCCCGGCAGATTCTGGCCGCTTTGGTTGCGATCAGCGACGGGAAATTCATCAGATTCAGCAAGGGGGTTTCTAAAAGCTGGCATTGTACGATAGGGCCCTGAATACGAATCATAGGTTCCAAGGGAAAGACGATGGTGCCTTCCGGGACGGCATCCATGCTGCATCCGAATTCCATCTCCCCCAAATAGGTTAAAAATCCTTTTTCAAAAATGGGGTTACCGTCACTTCCCTTGAAAGATTCCAGATACTCCAGCTCTTCCGGCTCAAACCGCAATCCATTGACGTGACGGATGACATTTTCCAGGCCGCAGGAAATAGTATGATTCCCGCTAAAAGGCGCCCGACGGAAGAAGAGATGAAATACGCTCTCTTTATCTGCCATATCGAATTTCCAGAACCCATAGGCCATGGTCAGCTGGTAAAAATCGGTCAGCAGTGGATTGGATCTGGTATCGATAGGATCGATCATAGTGCGTGGGTCGGTAGTGGTTAAATTTAAAGGCGAATAACGGAAGTCCACTTTCGGCGGCGCGGAGTTTTTGCCTAACGATAAGGCTAAGTTGCCGCTAAAAGCGTCGCTTCGCTTTTGATAGTCAGCTTGAGCTTTTTGTTAACTCATAATCTCTTGAGAGTGCTCGTAACACCGTTTTCGGTTCCCTTGCGACAATATTCAATAAAACAAGAGCGGGACCACTAGGCTCTCCATTCCCACACTCCCAATGCCGAAGCGTATCCAGGTTAATACCAAATGTCGAGGCAAATTTCATTTGACTCATATTAGTCTTATTTCGGATTTTTTACATCTATAGAAGTAAACTCATGAATAATTTCGCTATCTGTTCTGTCCTTTGAAAACTCGATAGCTTCCGTTAAGCGCTGATTAACACTTTCAAAGGCCTTACTCATCACTGCCACCATAGTTCTCAATTAATATTTGAGTGAGTTCCGCTAGTTCATTGCATTCTTTTTTACTGAGATTGGCTTTTTCTGACTTGCTGAATATGGAGAGAAGAAAAAATAGGGTGCTTCTCATTGTGAAAATAGTAGATGACTCTAGCTCCCCCACTTCTACCAGTTCCCTCCCGTTTCCAACGCAATTTCCTGATGCCTCCTGTACCTCTCATGACAACGTCTGTTTCGGGGTGTGCGGCTAGATAATTGACCAAGCTAACCCTTGGAAGAGCACAGGGAAGCGAGGGAGCGTAAGTGCCGAGCGGAGTGCGCCGCCCCCGGGTAGGCGTAGGGCCGAGCGTTTGGTCGGAGTGCGGCGCGTGAGCGCCGGTGGAGACGAAATGCCAGGCCATGCGACACGGCGTCAAGTCATTGCGGAAGTCCTGGTGCCGCGCGGAGTGCGCGCCGGGACGGACGCAGGACGAACACGGGCCGCCGAAGGCAATGGCCGTCGCCCCATTGTTTGCGCCCGAAATCGGACGGACCCCATTTCGGGGTGCGCGAAAAATGGCGACGCTCCGGGAGAATGCACGCATGACGCCGGCGATTCGTCTGGAAATACAGGCCCAGCCTGAGTCGGTAAGCAACCGGGAGTTAGCAGGGGCTTACCACCTCAACCGCCACACGGTGGCGAAATGGCGTCGCTGTGAGGGGATGGAAGATGCTTCGCACCGCCCCCAACGGCTTCACACCACCCTCACCCCGGTCCAGGAGGCGATGGTAGTCGAGCTGCGCAAGACGTTGTTGCTGCCGCTCGATGACCTGCTGGCGGTAACCCATGAGTTCATCCACCCCTGCGGTTTCCCGCTCGGGTCTGGACCGCTGTCTGCGCCGCCACGGGATTTCTACTCTCAAGGCGCTGATGCCCCTAAGAGGAAGGCGCCAAGACGCCGGTGAAGACCTTCAAGGCGTATACGCCAGGCTTCTTTGTGCACGTCGATGCCGGACCAGGAGCAACGCCGCTACCTGTCCGCTGCCATTGATCGGGCGACGCGCTTGGATTTACGTGGAGATCCTTGAGGACAAAGTCAGCAACCGCCGCGAGCGACTTTCTCGCGCGCCTGATTGATAAAGCTCCGCTCACGATCAGCAAGGTGCTCACCGACAGCGGCAAGGAATTTACTGATCGCTTCTGTGCCACCGGCAAGCGCCAACCGACCGGTGCCCATGCCTTCGATCGGGGCTGTACCGACAACCGCATCGAGCACCGGCTCACCAAACCGAGAACTCCCCAAACCAACGGCATGATCGAACGTTTCAACGGGCGCATCACCAATGTTCTAGCCACCACCCGCTTCGACTCCGCCGAGCACCTGACCGATACCATCAAACGCTATGTCCAGGTCTATAATCAACACATCCCCAAAAGGCGCTAGGTCTCATTCCACCTCTTCAAGCCATGAGAAACTGGTACCAAAAACAGCCCAACCTCTTCAACAAAGCATGCCTATAATCTGGCGGGACTTGACAGATAGTAAAAACTATGCACTTTAGTGCAAGACTTTTAGTATACTTTCATTCATGAGGTCTTGCAGAAAATCATCTGAAATGATTCAAGAGTATCTTGATCATCATGATAAGCACCCGAATCATAATGATGATGAGTTTCGCGTGGAATGACTATCAGTCATTGGCTTAAGTCGACTTCAGCCGAAGCCCCGACTTTCAGTTGCAGCATAGTGATTTCGAGTCAGTGCTTTCAGTTGGCTTCAGCCAAAACGCGGCTTTCAGCCACGAATCATACTATGGACTTTAATCCATAGTGGTTGATTTTAACGTAACGAGCTTTACCGTTTTGACCGCGCTTTCGGCCGTATGCATGATCTCGAGGGCGTGACCGCCGAGCTTGAGGCTGGTTCCCGGCTCGGGGATGGTCTCCATGTGCTCGATGATCAGACCATTCAGGGTCTTGGGGCCATTGGTGGGCAGCTTCCAGCGTAGGGCGCGGTTCAGCTCGCGAACGCTGATACCACAATCGATCAATAGGCTGCCGTCCTCACTCTCGTAGATCTCCCCGATGGTATGGGCCGGGTCCGAGGCAAACTCTCCGACGATCTCTTCGAGCAGGTCGGTGAGCGTGATCAGCCCCAGAAAGTCGCCGTACTCATCTACGACGAGCCCGATCGGCTCCTTCTCCCGTTGGAAATTCAGCAGCTGTTGGTAGAGCTGGGTGCCCTTGGGGACGAAGTAGGGTTGGCGACCGATCTTGCGCAGGTGCGTCTTGCCGAATCCCCTGTCGAGCAGGGCGTGCAGGGCATCGCGCACGTGGATGATGCCGATGACGCTGTCGATGTCGCCGTCGAACAGAGGCAGTCGCGTATAGGCGGCGTTTTTGAGCTGGTTGGTGATCTCTTCCTCGGGGTCCTGGATGTCGATCCCATCGACCTCGTTGCGGGGGATCATGATATCTTCCACCGTGGTGTTCTCCAGATCCAGGATCGCCACCAGCATGGTCCGGCTTCTCTCCGGGAGCATGGCTCCAGCTTCGCTGACCAGGGTGCGCAGCTCCTCGCGCGACAGGGTGTTGCCTCCCCCGTCCTCCAGTCGCACCCCGAGCGTGGCCAACAGGCCGTTGGTTACCCAGTTGACGGATCGCACCAGGGGGTAGAGGAACTTCAGGAGCGGGGTGTAGAGGAATGCGGCGGGGTAGGCGAGACGCTCGGGGTGCAGGGCGGCGAGGGTCTTGGGTGAGACCTCGGCGAAGATGAGGATGACCAGGGTCAGAATGCCCGTGGCCGCGGCGATCGCCCCTTCACCGCCGATGCGCAGGGCGATGATGGTCGCCAGCGCCGAGGCCAGGATGTTGACGAAGTTGTTGCCGAGCAGGATCAGGCCGATCAGGCGGTCCGGGCGTTCCAGCAGCGCTCGCGCCAGCATGGCGCCCTTGTGGCCCTGCTCCGCCTGGTGCTTGAGGCGATAGCGGTTGAGGGTCATGAGCGCCGTTTCAGAGCCCGAGAAGAAGCCCGAAAGCAGGATCAGAAACAGCAGGAACAGGAAGAGACCGGGGAGCGAGATGGTGTTCAATTTCCGATCCCTATTCGGAAAAGGACTCGGTTCGATAGCGCCTGACCCGAATCCGGTCCGACCAGTGGTCCGGTGGGAGGCCGGCCTTTTGCTTCAGGTGGCGCAGGAAGGCACGAGGCTCGGGCAGGCTCTCCCAGACTGTGGGCAGAAAGGTCCCGCGGGCGGCCCCCTCCTCGAGGATCAGGCCATCCCGACCCGGCTCGATCATCCGCAGCAGCGCCTCCTCGGAGGTGAAGGAGAGGGACTGGGATGGCGTCAACACCGAGACATCGATGGCAAGCCGGGCCAACTCCGGGCGCGTCAGGGGCGGAAATCTGGGGTCCCGGAACGCGGCGGCGAAGGCGTTCTCCGCCACATCCAACACCAGGGGTTGGACGGCCTCCAGATGGCCGATGCAGCCGCGCAGGGTCCCCTCGGCCTCCAGGGTCACGAAGGTCGCCCGTCGCGCCCTGAGGTCGGCGGGATAGTCGGACGGGACGACCGGCAGCGGACCGCCCTGCTCCAATCCGTGCTCGATCAACCGCCTGGCCAGCGCCAGAAGCACACGTCGCTGCGACGGGTCGAGCGGATCGGGGTCAGCTGAAGGCATAAGCGCCGTAGCCTACCACCTGGTCGCGGGGTCCCGACGTGTCGCCGGAGTTGCGCAGATCCAGGGTCCGGGCCTCGAGGCCGCGGCGCTTCGCCTCGTGCAACAGACCGCCCAGGGGGATGCGGCCGCAGGCCTGATCGGGAGCGATGGTCTCCGGACGCAGGGCCTCGATGGCCCGGGTGGTCTCGGCGTCCAGAGCCACGGCCTGCGCATAGTCCAGGTAGTGGCTGAGATCCGAGCTGACCAGACTCAGCGTCTCCTCGCCGCCCCACAGGCGCCCGATGACCTGGGCCACCTCCTCGATAGCGGCAGCACCGACCAGGAAGGGGACGATGTGGAATTCCCTCAAGGACAGCTGGAGGAAGGGCAACTGCACCTCGAGGCAATGCTCTCCTTCGAACGGCGCCTCATAGCAGCGGACCTGCGGCAGGTCGCGGACCTTTGCAAACGCCTCCCGGTCTACGGGAACGGCCCCCAGCGGGGTGAGGAAGGTCTCGGCGGCGCTGTAGGCCAAACCGGCGAAGGGAACGCGGTGAGAAGGCCCGAGCAAGACGATGCGTGACAGCTCCCCAGCGCGCGCGGCAAGCTGCGCATAGGCGCTGCCGGCAACAGGTCCTGAGTAGATATAGCCGGCATGAGGGACGATCAGGCCCTTCGGCATCCTGGTTCTATCGGTCCCAGCTTTGGCGGTCTCGGCTCCGGCGGACTCAGGGGCCGCGAGGAAAGACCGAACTGCTCGGCGCAGCTCCCGCGCGTCCGCCGGATAGAAGATCCCAGCGACCATTGCCTCTCTGGTACCTATCACCGTTGTCCTCCTGCCCCAATCGGCCTTTCGCAAGCCTGTACGCCTCATCGGGACGACTGACAGCGCCCCGATTTCGGCTCGGTGCCCTTGCCGGCTCGAATGCGTGCAGCCTAAGTACGCCATTTCTTTATATTTTTGCATATATCCCGTAGGGGCAGGCTGTGCCCACCATCTAGGGACGTTATTGGTGGGCACGGCCTGCCCCTACGAGCTTGGTAGTGAAAAATAAGGTGAAATGTTGTACTGGCCGAAGCGTCGCCATTTTTCGCGCAACCCGAAAGGGGGTCCGTCCGATTTCGGGTGCAAACAATGGGGCGATGGCCATTGCCTTCGGCGGCCCACTTCGTCCTGCGTCCATCCCGGCGCGCACTCCGCGCGGCACCAGGACTTCCGCAATGACTTGACGCCGTGTCGCATGGCCTGGCTTTCGTCTCCGCCGGCGCTCACGGCCGCACTCCAACCAAACGCTCGGCCCTACCCCTAGCCGGGGCGGCGCACTCCGCTCGGCGCTTACGCTCCCTCCCTTCCCTGTGCTCCTCCTTTGAAGAATTTTACTACCGATTTGGATACTGGCAGCCTAGCCTATCGCGACAGGCTGCGAAGGTCTACCGGACTTTAGAAGGTCTGGCTAAAAGTGTATCGGCTGCAAATGTTCCAAAACGGTTCCTTTTTCTGCTCTTTCTCGTTATATAGGCTAGCTATTCGCCTCCAAAGAGCGAAAAAACACCCTCATTTTGGATCCTTTTCGCTACGATCCATTTTAACCAAGGCTCTTTATGAATTCCGGACTGCTGACGATCATAAGAGAGGTGCTACCGGACGTTTTAGAGTGCGGCGGCAAGCTGACGAAATCCCCGGCGGAATCTCCGGTGCCTGACCTGAGCGCAGGGTTGGCCATGGCACACCGGCCTGCCGCCGCTTTGGATTCGGCAACGCATCCGAGATCAAGGTGTTGCAGCCAGGGGAAAGCGCCATCGCCGCAGCGTGCGTGGGGCCTGGTGCCCAAGTTCCCGGCAAACGCGCCGGTATCCCCCGTCGCCGAGGTTCGATTCGACCGCGCCACTCTGCCGCCGCACTCCAAAACAGCCCGGAATCCATAAAGAGCCTTAACCAAATGCTTCCCCGGCTTGCAAGCCGGCCCCCCGGTTACCACAGCGCCGGCAAGCCAGTGCCTACCGTGCATGGTGGACCACCAGGACCTCGGCCGATGCCTGGAAGCCGCTGCAACTCATTCATCGAAAAGCAATTTATACGCGCCCACCCTGGGTCGCCGACGGAATAGGAACAGAATAGGATAAGCCGTATCCGCCGATTCTGGTACGATGAAATCCGGAAATTCGGCAATCCTCCCTTCAATCCGATCCCACCCAAGCCGCTCGCCATAGTTATTGGCTAACTGTCAAGTCCCGCCAGATTATAGGCACGCTTTTTGAAGAGGTTGGGCTGTTTTTGGTACCAGTTTTTCATGGCTTGAAGAGGTAGAATAAGACCTAACGCCTTTTGGGATGGATGAACTTATGGGTTACCGCCAGCAGGTCATCGAGCGGCAGCAACAACGTCTTGCGCAGCTCGACCACCACCGCCTCCTGGACCGGGGTGAAGGTGGTGTGAAGCCGCTGGGGGCGGTGCGAAGCATCTTCCGTCCCCTCATGGCGACGTCATTTCGCCACCGTGTGGCGGTTGAGGTGGTAAGCCTCCGCTAACTCCCGGTTGCTTACCGATCTCAGGCTGGGCCTGTATTTCCAGACGAATCGCCGGCGTCGTGCGTGTATTCTCGTGGAGTTGGATATTCATGACCTGTGATGCCTCGACTCGGGTTGCGTGCTACCGTAAGGGTCAGCTCAAACTCTGCCGACCTCGCTTGTCTCTGCCTTCGCGGTTCCTTCCGCTCCCTCCTCAGCAAGCAACCGTAATACCTCCCTCGCTTGCAGCAGCGGATAGCTCCTCCTCAGTATATAATCACACGGGACCTGACAGCTAACTATTGTATATAGCCCTTTTTGAATCGGGAGCGGCATATGGCTTCGTGGTCTCCCCCCAGTGCGGAAGCATCCCCGCCGGACACGGTGGCGGCCGTCGATCTGGGCTCCAACAGTTTTCACATGATTGTTGCCCGCGTCTCCGACGGTGACCTTCAGGTCATCGATCGTCTCAAGGAGATGGTGCGCCTGGGCGAGGGGCTCACGGACGAAAAACGACTGCTGCCCGCGGTGGTCGATCGGGCCTTGGCCTGCCTGGAACGTTTCGGTCAGCGCCTGCGGGGCATGCCGCCGGATAGCGTCCGCGCCGTGGGCACCAACACCCTGCGCCAGGTAAACCCCTCGTTCGGTTTTCTCGAACGGGCGGAGCAGGCACTGGGGCACTCGATCGACGTAATCGCTGGGCGCGAGGAGGCGCGGCTGATCTACCTGGGCGTAGCCAACGGGCTGGCCGCCGGCGATGAGCGACGGTTGGTAGTGGATATCGGCGGCGGCAGCACCGAGCTGATCGTCGGGGAGGGCGTTACCCCGCGGTTGCGCGAGAGCCTGGAGATGGGGTGTGTGAGCATGTCGCGGGAACGGTTTCCCGGCGGCAAGCTATCCGCCAAACATATGGATCAGGCCGAGCTCGCGGGAGCCCTGGAAATCCGCCCGGTGCGTGAGCGCTTCCGCCGTGCCGACTGGAAACAGGCGGTAGGCAGCTCCGGCACCATCCGGGCGATTGCCACGGTCGCGGAGGCCCAAGGTTGGTCTACGGACGGCATCTCCGCAAAATCCCTAGACCAGCTGCGGGACGCCCTGATCGGATTCGGAAGTTCCGGTGCCATCGACCTCAAGGGCTTGTCCGAGCAGCGCAAGCCGGTGTTCGCCGGCGGCGTGGCCGTGCTGCGCACTGTGTTCACGACCCTGGGTATCGAGCACATGCAGATCTCGCAGGAGGCCCTGCGCGAGGGTCTCATCTACGAGATGATGGGGCGGATCCGGCATGAGGACGTGCGCCAACGCACCGTGAGTAACCTGTGCCAGCGGTTCGGTGTGGACGAGGAACATGCCGACCGCATCAAGACCACCGCGATCGCCTTCTACGGTCAGGTCGCCCAATCCTGGGGACTCACGAGCCCTGACCACCTGAGCATGCTGGGCTGGGCGGCCCGTCTGCACGAGGTCGGGCTCATGATCGGCCATAGCCAGTACCAGAAGCACGGCGCCTACCTGCTGCGCAATGCGGACCTGTCCGGCTTTACCCGGCAGGAGCAGAATGTCCTAGCGGCGCTGGTGCTCGGCCATCGCCGCAAGTTCCCGAATCAGGAGTTTCTCGCCCTGCCCGCGCCGATGCGCGACAGCTCACGCCGTCTGTGCGTCATCCTGCGCCTGGCGGTCTTGCTGCACCGCGGGCGTTCCCCGACCACCAAGCCTTACCCCATGCTCAACCCGGACGGTGAACGGCTCAGGCTGGCTTTTCCCGACGGATGGCTATCCCACCACCCGCAGACCCACCTGGAGCTGAAGCAGGAGGCGGAACGCCTGGCACCTGCGGACATCGGGTTGGAGTACGGTTGACGGTAGTGGTAAATTTTTAAATGGTTAGCACAGACTTGTTTGATCCCCTCTCCCGGAGGGAGAGGGAGTGCAGTCTGTGGCGCGCCAAACCCACTGCTGGTGGCGATGTTTCCATTTAAACTTTAACCATTACCTCGCTGACTGTTTTGTTTGAGCTGCCAAATCGCACAGAACGCAACACGGAACCTACCCCTACCATTCTATCCTCCGGCGTGCCCTGTCCGGGATAAAGCAGGGCGGGTGCACATAAATAGCTATTCGAAGAATGAGATGCGGTGACTCCCAGTCATTAGCCGTGGTCGCGGTGGTCCACCAGGTGCGGTAGGTGCCAGCTTGCCAGCGTTTATGTCGGCCACGGGGCCAGCTTGCAAGCCAATGTCATTAAGTCAAGTCATCATTCCGGCAGGGAGTGCCGGAATCCAGTCACAGGGATGTGAAGCTTCTCGCAATTTTCAGGGCTTTCCGGCCCCGGTAATCCCTGTCAAATCGACGGAGGAGCGCAGGGAAGCGAGGGAGGGTAAGCGCCGAGCGGAGTGCGCCGCCCCCCAGTAGGCGTAGGGCCGAGCGTTTGGTCGGAGTCCGGCGCCGTAGGCGCCGGCGGAGACGAAATGCCAGGTCATGCGACACGGCGTCAAATTCATTGCGGGAGTCCTGGTGCCGCGCGGAGTGCGCGCCGGGACGAACGCGGGCCGCCGAAGGCAATGGCCGGCGCCCCATTGTTTGCACCCGAAAGCTGACAGCTTGTTTCAGCAGTAAGTATTTTTCGGTTGCCCTGCGGGACAAAGAGTCTGTGGTACGTTTTTCACGCCATCCTGTTAGAATCGAGCATCCGGGGCGGGGACCTGCCATCAGAACTCGAATCGCTCACGCGCCGTCGTGCCTCGCCTTAAGCGGCGGCTATCCTGGAAGACCCTTTGGAGGACCAACGACAATGGCTGAACTTTTTTCCGATGAGTGGATGAAGGGATTCATGGAAGAATGGAACAAGGAACCCGAGCTCGCAGACGCGCTCGCTAAGATCGACTTCAGCTCCACCATCTGCTACGGCTTCAAAGGCGAAGACGACCCTCGCGGTTTCCTGAAGGTGGAGAAAGGCAAGTGCATAGACGGCGGTAGTTGGAGCGACGGCGAGATGAATTGGGACTTGCGTGCCGACGCGGAAAACTGGAACAAATGGCTCGAGAAGGGTATCGGCATGGGAGGCCTGGGCATGGCCTATACCACCGGAAAGCTCAAGTTCAAGGTCGGTGACTACAAGGCCATGATAAAGGATCCCCGCATGGCCGCTCCCTTCATCAAAAGCTTCAGCGTGATGGGGAAGGTAGGGACCTGAGTCGGCCGATCCGGTCCGTCGAACGCGAAACAGCCCGCCACCCGGCGGGTTCTTTCCGTTCCGGGGTGGACGGATTAGCCAGCCGTCGTAGAGGTTTTTTAGGGACCTATATACAATTAGCCCCGGCGGGCGGTGTTTTCCTTTTGAGCCCGGATGAAATCCAAAAGCTTGACAATTCATAGATCGCACAGCCATGCCACTTGAATTTTAGGTAGTGGTTAAGGTCTGAATGGAATTTAGCCACTAGCAGTATGTTGGACACACTACGCGTTGTACTCCCTCTCCCTCCGGGAGAGGGCCGGGGAGAGGGAGAGGGGATCAAACAAAAAATGGAGCCTGGTTAATAACCCCTTCTATGCTAACAACTTGTGGAAGTTACCACTACCGGAATTTAACCACTACCTTATAGATATTGGGGAAAACGAGGTGCGCTTCGATGTGGAGAAACATTCGGCCAGTCTGTCTACTGCTTGCCGCTCCGGCGATCGGTCTGGCCCTACCGGCCATGGCCTGGACACCTTACGGCTATGGTCTCTATGGCCCCGGTTACCAAGGTGGATATCCAAAACCACCGACAGGAGCCGGGAATTATGGACCTGGTTTTCCGCCACCGATCGAGCGGAGTGGCGGATATACCGGTCGCTGGCCTCCTCGCTACGGCTCCGAAACACCCCCGGCCCTTTTTTACGGGGATACTCCCCAGAATGCCTTATCTTCCGCGCCCGCCGATCCCGGTTACGGGTCACGACCCTATCCCCCCTGGGGCTACCCCGACTCCGGTGGACGGGACTTCGGAAAGCCGGCGGGACTTCGGATCTCCCGCGCCACATCGGATGATGCCTACACGCTCACCATCGCGCTCGACGGGATGGGTCCCGAGACGGTTCAGGTCCGTACCGAAGGGCACCGGATTCTCCTCAGCCGCACCTACTCTTCCCGGCAGACGCAGAAAGACGGCCTCGGCGACGGCCACGGGCTCGTGCGCAGCTTCAGCTACTCGTCCGGCACCACGAGCCAGTGGTTATCAGTCCCCCCGGACGCTATCCTGAGTGCCATGAGCCGCGAAGACGGCGCAGACAGCATTCGCCTTCGCATCCCGCGGCGCGGTCGCCGAGGGAGCGGGAAAGAATAGCTCCCGATGTATCAGATAGTGTTGACAATGAGTAGATACTCTGTTCCGAAGCAAGACCGATTTGCGTCCTAATTCCCAAAAAGTGACCACTGATCACTGCTGTCTGACAAAACGTTTGTTCTTGTTGCGTAACTCCTTGTAAAGAAATGAAAGACAGCCACTTTAAGAGTATCAGCGATTTGAATCACCTCACGCATCTCCCAAATACCCCCTTCTGGGGATGTTGGGGATCCGGTTATGCACATCGGCAAGCTCGTTTTTCCTCAGGTCATTGACTCTTTACCGATGCATGCGTTTCGTCGAGGCGTTGCGCGGTACAACGGTAACCGCTTACAAGAAGACATTTTCCTGTCTCGACCAATATCTGCGCATGACCTTCGCGCAGTTAACCCATCGCGAGAGCCTACGCGATATTGAAGTTTGCTTGCGCGCCAGAAGGACGAGTTGTACCACAGGGGTATCCGGGGCAACGTTTCCAGACGCGCCATGGCCGACGCGAAAGAACGCCGAGATTGGCGTATCTAGGCAGATCTCGCTCAGGCATTGATTCGCACCCCTCGCCCCCTGTATGCCGACGAAGACTTGGGACGTGATCTTGACAACGCGGTTTATGCGCTCGATGCCTCTACCATCGACCTGCGCCTATCCGTCTTTCCGTGGGCACTGTTTCGCTCAACCGAATCTGCTGTCAAGCTCCAGACCCTGCTCGATCTTCAAGGCAACATCCCAACTTTTATCCACATCTCCGGCGGCAAGCTACACGACGTCAATGTCCTTGATCTGCCGATCCCGGTGCCCGGCGCGCCCTTCATCATGGATCGTGGCTATGTAGTGGCTATGTAGACTTCGAGCACCTGTTCACGTTGCACAGAACAGAGCGTTTCTTCGTCATCCGCGCCAAGTCCAAATACAGGCGTCGCTACTCTCATCCCGGGGACGAATCCGGTGGTGTTCGATGCGATCGGACCATTGCGCTGAGCGGAGTCAAGTCTGTGCGTGACTACCCCCTGCCATTACGCCGTATCCGCTA
>Ga0209781_1000054_pt1 | contig 28519 bp, 30 predicted proteins | sample WorMetHERISLAND1_3_FD_187386 | JGI IMG/M metagenome (GOLD analysis project Ga0209781, IMG submission 187386) | Marine gutless worms symbiont microbial communities from Max Planck institute for Marine Microbiology, Germany - Olavius albidus HERON... | ecosystem: Host-associated > Annelida >...
TGTCGACCTTGGTATCCGAACAGACGGCAAAGGCATGGATCGGCTCCAGTGCTTGAGCCGTCCATTCACGCAGCGATTGGGCAACCAGGGCAATCGATGGCGTGAGAAACAGCACCCGCCCGTTCGCCTCCGTGAGCTTTTCCATGAGCCGGAGCGCCGCCAAGGTCTTGCCGGTGCCGCAAGCCATGATGAGTTTGCCCCGGTCGTTTTCCTTGAAGCCCTCGATGACGCTGGCGATGGCTTCCTCCTGATGAGGGCGCGGCGCTTTCTTTCCCTTGAGCCGCATGTCTTCGACGTTGGCAAGGCTGAACTGACCCCAGTCGATAGGACTCTCCGCAAGGTCTTTAAACCCAAGTCGGATAACCGGGATGGTTTGTGCTTTAAGTGCCTTTTCCGCTTTGGATGACCACTTGTTTGTTGTCGAAACAATCAATCGAGTGGTGAAACTGCAAGCGCCATCGGGTGTGCTAAATTTCTTACCGGAAGCCGCTAGAAAGGAGTCGATGCCCACCTTGTCGAGAGTATTTTCCGGGTCGAAGAATTTGCATTGGATCGCCCAGTAGTCCCCTGTTCCGCGTTCACGGGCGACCAAATCGATTCCATCGTCACTGCCCCATCGTTCCGGCCATTCCGGCCACAACCAAACCTCGGACAATCGATCCGCATACTGGGGATCGGTTTCCAGATACCTGGCAATCAGACGTTCGAACCAAGTTCCTTTGTCGCGATTCGTGCGGCTGGCTTCGGTGCATTCGTTCAGAAGATCATTGAATGTGGTCATTGCCTAGTTTTCCTGGTGGCCAGTTCCCGTCTTTGTTTTTCAGGTGTCTTTTTGCATGCAGTAGTCCCGGATCATCACCATCCACCATATTGGCGATGGAGCGGTATTTCTGTGGTGCGGAGGTGCATAGCGCCTTCTTTAGCCCCGGATTAATACGAAACGTTAACGTAGCGATCTTGGTGGTGGCCATGGCTCCCCCTCAAATGATCTCTGCAAATGTACTGCAATATCCAATATCATCCAAGGAAATCCTGTTGCAGGTAAAAAACGAGGGAGCTAACCCTATGCAGAAACCTTGGGAAACTGACAATTGTGAATCGATGAAGGCCCATTACAGAGTCTATTCGATACCCCAAGCCGCCGCCCTTTGGTGTGGCGTGCCCGAGAATCAAACTGCAGGAATCGTGCAGGAAGCAACAGCTCTTTCTAGTTCTGGTTTCGGTCGGAGTGTCTGGACACATCCCGACGTTCCATGCCTTGAACCCAAAAGCCGAGCAATCGCGGAAGCAATTGAAGACGGCTCGCTTCCCCATGGCCGTGAAGATGCCCAACCCGTTGCTGACGGGGAGTATGTCAAATATGAGAGGAGGAATTTTTTCGGGCGCGATCTCAAGAAGTGGATGGAAAAGGCATTCCCGAATGAAAAACCTGCATTCCTGTTCGATGATATTGAACGCAGTACCCACACGGCCATCAGCGCTGACGCCTATCGTTCCTTGAAGGCCGAACACGATAAACTGGAAAAACGCCTGGAGAACACCACAAGCGAATACAAGAAATTACGCGGTGAAAAGGATGCCATCGAATTGGAGCGTGATTCTCTCAAAGCCATGGTGGAAAAAATGGGAACACCTGGTGAACGGGCTGAATCCACCTATCTCAACATTATCGGCGCAATGCTTGAATTGATTCTCAGCAAGTCACCTGGTGGACAACCGTATTCAACCTTCGTTAGTCAAGCAGCAATCATTTCTGCGCTGTTGGCGCATTATGAAGGCAAACCTGGTATTGCCGCCCGAACACTCGAAGAAAAATTCGCCGCAGCAAAACGAAGTCTCACTACCACCTAATCACTACCGCAGTTGCGGAACCGGCCTCCGCAATTGCGATGCAAATACTGGCCACGTCTTAATAATACGTAACCGAATCTTCCATTACGCCCCAAGGAGGCACAAATGAATTCGGTTACATCTATCTTGAGGCTCCCCGCCGTCTTGGCCCTTACCGGGCTCTCGCGCAGCACGATCTATCTGCGTATTTCCGAGGGTCGTTTTCCAAACCCCGTTTCGCTTGGCGGCCGCACCGTCGGCTGGATCGAGGCGGAGGTGAACGACTGGCTGAACCAGCAGATCGAGGCCAGCCGCAAGGCGGTGCACCGAGGGGAGGGCTACCCAATGAATGGCGCACTCTCCCAGTTTAAGGATGCGATCCGGGCCGCCGGTCTGGAACCGCCCGCTGTGATCGTGCCGGGCAAGCTGCACCGCTTCCCCGGAGCAGGTAAACGTAACGGCAATACCGCCGGTTGGTGCACGCTGTTCGAGGACGGCTTGGGCGGCTGTTTCGGTGACTGGTCTTCCGGTCTTTCCGAAACCTGGCAAGCAACGCGGGAAAAGCCGTTTCACCGGCGGAACGTGCCGCATTCATGCGCCGTGTCAAAGCGGCACGGGAGCGCGCCCAAGAGAAACGCCAACAGGAGCACGCCGATGCCGCTGCAAAGGCCGCGACGATCTGGAAGGAAGCCACAACGGCGAATGATGATCATCCCTATCTTGTCCGCAAGAAGATCAAGGCGAACGGGGCGCGGTTGCATCAAGGCAAGCTGGTGATCCCGGTGTGTTCGGGCAACGAGATTCACTCCCTGCAATTCATCGCTGAAGATGGCAACAAGCGGTTTCTGAGCGGCGGACGGGTCAGCGGAAATTATTTCATCATCGGCACGACCCAGAACATGGCGGCCTTGTGTATCGCCGAGGGATTCGCCACCGGCGCGACTATTCACCAGGCAACGGGCTACCCGGTCACGGTTGCTTTCGATGCGAACAATCTGGAGCCGGTGGCCAAAGCCCTACGTCAAAAGCTGCCTGACCTTCCCTTGATCATCTGCGCCGACGATGATGCAGACACCGAAGGCAATCCCGGCATCACCAAGGCGAACCAGGCCGCACTGGCTATCAGCGCGAAGGTAGCTATTCCCGACTTCGGAGTGCAGCGCCCCGAGGGTGTGACCGACTTCAACGACATGGCTGCGTTGCGTGGGCCTGAGGCGGTCGCCAGGACTATCTGTCAAGCCACGGCTCCGGACCCGGTAGCCAGTGAGAGCTGGCCAGAGTCGGTAACTTTCCCCCCGCCGGAAGGTAAGCGGCCTGGCTATCGCGTGTTGGATGATTGGCAGGAAGGCGACGACGGACGGCGCTACCAGCCTGGCGTCCACTTCTGCGGAATACAGACATAAAAGGATGGCTCAACCGCACTGGTGGACACCTGGATTTGCTCGCCGTTGCATATGGACGCCGTCACCCACGATGGACAAAAGGACAATTTCGGGCGGCTGTTACGGTTCAAGACGACGCTCAACGAGTGGCGCGAGTGGGCGATGCCAATGGAGATGCTGAAAGGCTACGGCGAAGAGCTGCGCGGGGCACTGCTGGCGATGGGCGTCAACCTGGACCCGAACCATGCCCGCAAACAACTCGCGGCCTATCTCCAATGGCAAACCCCCAAGCGGCGGATGCGATGCGCCATGCAGACCGGATGGGCGGGAGCGGAATCATTCGTGTTGCCCGACACCGTCATTGGCCCCCAAGCATCCGACGTGACCTTCCAGACGCTTGATCGCGGCCATATCGAGTACACTACGGCGGGGACGCTGGACGGCTGGCAAAAGGAAATCGCGGCACGAGCCGTTGGCAACCCGTTGCTGATGCTGGCGCTATCGGTAGGATTCTCCGGTCCGCTGCTGTAGCTCACGCACTCGGAGAGCGGCGGCGTGCATTTCACCGGCGACAGCTCCACCGGCAAAAGCATCAGCGTTGAAGCGGCGTGCGCGATATGGGGAAGCACAAACTACAAACGGAGTTGGAATACAACCGCAAATGGAATGGAGGGTGCGGCATCGCTGTTCAATGACTGCCTGTTAGCCTTGGATAAAATCGGCGAATGCGATGCCCGCGAGGTAGGCCGAATCATCTATGCCTTGGGTAACGGGGTGGGTAAACAACGGGCGAACAGGAGTGGCGCGGCCCGCAGTCTCACGCGCTGGCGCTGTGCGGTCCTGTCGAGTGGAGAAGTCACAACCGAAGCAATGATCCATGCAGGCGGCGGCAAGATCAAAGCCGGTCAAACCGTGAGATTGGTCATTGTGCGCGCAGCACGGGCCTATGGTGCATTCGATCACCTGCACGGTTCCCCGGACGGCGCAACCTTCGCCAATGAGATCAGGCAGGCGACGACGGTTCACTACGGACACACTGGCCGTGCCTTCCTCGAACGGCTGACCCAAGATAACCGCGACTGGAGCGCCAATTTCGAGCGGACCAAGGCTCTACCGATCTTCTCCCAGGCCGCCGAAGGCCAGGCGAAACGAGTCTCGGCGCGGTTCGCGCTGTATGGCATGGCTGGTGAGTTAGCGACCGAGTACGGATTGACTGGTTGGCCCACCGGCGACGCAGCCAAGGCCGCTGGTGAATGCTTCCGGTTATGGCTCAATGAGCGTGGGCCTGGCAATGACGAGAAGCGGAAAATCATCGAGCAGGTTTGCGACTTCATTGACCGGCACGGAGATGCACGGTTCTCCAATGCAAAAGAGAAACCTTTAGACCGAAGCCCCACCATCCGAGAGCGAGCGGGTTGGTGGCAGGATACCAACGACGGGAGAGCCTACCTATTCACTTCCGGTGGGATGCGCGAGGCATTAGAAGGTGCCGACTTCTCGCGCGGGCTTGACGCCCTACAGGATGCCGGGATGCTACCGGCCCCCAACCCCAGCGGTAAGCGGCTGAAATCCAAACGCATTACCGGTCGCAAGGGCACCGTGAATGTCTACCCCATCACGATTCCTGCAGAACTCACGGAACCCCCTGAATCCCACTTGGAAGTGAGTGTTGGTGGGGTTGGTGGCTTCCGTGGTACCCCACCGGAGCATGGGGGAAATTTAAACCACTCCCAAGGTGATCTCCCTGCCACGCCGGATGCTCCACCACGCACGGTGTTACTGCAATAGGGCGCCCATGATTACATGATGGCAAAGCAGGAAGAGTGACGCCGATTTGTGTACTCTGTGTACTCCGGCGAAAAACAGGGTACACACCCGAACCCCGCGCCGTTATTGACTGTGTACTCGGTGTACTCTGTGTACCCCAAAAAATAGAAATTCAAGTACAAACCCAGCGGCGGGCTCCGGATGACCAACTTTCTGACCATCTTTGTTTTCAGAGTACACGGAGTACACAGCCAACGTGGTCAGGCCCTCGTGATCGAAAGCAAGCAAAGAAACGCGATCACCGGGGAAAGAGGAGTGATAAATGAGTTAACTTACTGATATTTATATCTAAATAATAGATTTTATGTAAATATAACTTATAGATAAAATTAATTAAGAATTCCCAATACATAAACAAATCTTATCTATCTGGTTTCGATCTTACCCATCTTCGTTTTCAGAGTACACAGTCAACAATGACGCGGGCCGGCAGCGTGTACCCATAACCCGGTCTTGGGTACACGGGTACACAAATGCCGGGCAAGGACCTGCCCATCACCCTGGCGGCTGTCATACCAAACGATCATGCCGCCGTGGCCACGCAGCCGGAATCCCCTCTGAACTGTCACCGGAGGCTCGCGAGTATTCTCAGGCATTAAGGGGGGTTGAAGCGGTTCTGTCAGTTCTGTCAGTACCCTCTCCAGGACTTTTGGCGATTTAAGCCCCCAGGGGCCACGGTGGAAAGCGTGAATTTCCCAAATGATTTCGACAAAAAACGACAGGGAGGCGTCATGGGTGGTAGCGGACGCCAGCGATGCTGGTTCTCAGGAGGCTCGACTGTCGATTACCTCCCCATCGACGTGCGGAGCTGGATAACGGAATGGCTGGCTCGCCCCACATCAATCCTTTTTGGTATCCTTCCACCCGTACCAATTCCACAATCACTTGCGATGTATCCCGATTCCTTGCTATGAGTGTATCTCGTGTGAGACCAATCCGTACCGAGCAGGACTACACCCGTGCTCTTGCTCGCATTGAAGCGTTCATGGATAGGGAACGTTCACCGGCCGAGGATGGCGAGTTTGACGTGCTCGCAACCCTCGTTGAGTCCTATGAGAACTGGCATTTCCCCGTGGATGACCCCGATCCTATCGAGGCGATAGAATTCCGCATAGGGCAACAATAGACGAAGCCATGCCTCGGAGATCGCAGAAGGTGGCCTTCCTGTCGCAGGACAGGAAGCTGAAAACGGAAAAGAAGGAACGGAAGGAGAGGAAAGACGCGTTGGAGAAACGAGAGCAGAACAACGATAAATTCTTATTTTTACGGTCTAAATCATTGACCTTGTTTAATGATAAATCGACATTTTTCCGAATGCTGGATGATGACTGAAGCGCCCGGCTGTCCACCTCGCCTCTCAGCATCCACACCTGAGTCTCTCAGGTCGCGAAACGGCCCCACAAAGGACAAAGGCCCAGTAACCGAAGTCACTAGGCCTTTTGGTTTCCCGGTTAGTGTTACGAGCACTTCCAGGAGAGCTACATTCTTGACAGCAAGTAGCGATGAAAATCATATGCTCTCCTGAACTAGATTTCAACCTAGTTGATAACAGGATCTTTCCCTCCGGTATCCCCACGCCGGCGGATAACCAGGATGCCTCCAAATTCCGAAAGTCCCGGAAATCACAGAAGAATGACGTCTTCCAGTCCAGGCTATCCAAGAAGATAGGATCCTCTCCTAAGAAGCAGGATTCCTTTAAGTCCCCTCTCAAGCAGGCCATCTTCGGGTCGCGCTCGGAAACTGCCCCAGGCCCTCAGCGCCCCACGAGCGCGTTTCCTTCCACCACCCCTTACCCAGATCCCACGCCTCACGAGAGGCACCGTGGCAGCGGTAACCGCTGCGGGCACGATCCGAGAAACCCCAAGCTCCTCGACATCCCAATACCGGAAAATCGCCCTAAATTCATCCAGGAAGCGGCAAGAAAGTTACAGTCGCACGTTGAAAAACTCGGATTATTGCCGGTTCTAAATTTCCACGCCGACGGACGCAAAGTCCGCAGCGAGCGCCGCGACGGCATTGGCATGCTGCTCGTCGCGCTGGTGCTGCGTATGGATTTAGCTACCGGACGCGTGGGCTTCCCGACGGAACATGGATTCTTCAACTACACCATGGACCACCTGGCGACCTGGGCGGGATTAGGCGAAAGGCGCACGGCGCGGATCGTAGCGACACTCAAGGACGCCGGGTATCTCGCCGTGTCCCAAATCCGGGAACGGTTGAAGGATGGCTCCTACAGAAGTTTCTCCGCGATCAAGATCGTTTCTACCACGCTCTTCGACGCTCTGGGACTCCGGGGCTGGCTTGACAAAGAACGCGCGAAAGCCAGAGAGAGTCTCAGGAAAAAACAGAAAGCCTATGAGAAAGCATGCGCCAAAAGAGGGGCAACGATGATGAAGCAGCTGACCGCGAAAATCGCCGGAATGGCCCCAACAAGTCCTGCCCGCAATGCGGACGAAAAGGCTCGGGAGAAGGCGGCCAAAAAGCAGCAGACACCCGTACAAACCATCACCGCCACAACCGGTACCCGCAACCTCGATCCAGTGAGCAAATATCTAGCTCAGCTCAACCCCGAAGCCAAAGTGCTCATCTCAAAACTCGCGCTTGCTATCCTGACGGAACACCCGGACTGGAGCCGAGACAAAATCTATGCGGAAGCCAAGAAATTGCTTCCCGGCGTCTACCGAAGTCCCCAATCGTTACCGACCTAGCGTCGAATCACGGAGGACAGGGATCGACGAGTGGAGAACGAAACTCCGCTATGGGAACCCATTACCCGCAACCAATGAAATGGGCCAGAAGGCCCTTTTTTTCGCTTGCTTCCAGACGTTCACACCAAAATATACAGAATAGACTGCAACAGATTTGCCTCGGGTTCTGCTTGTAGATAATAAGTGTCATGCGGAAAATAAGTAATTGTCATTTCTCTCTAATCAAATTATTATCATTCAAGTAATTCTTATCCATAAACAAACACCCATAACTACAATCAAACACACCTAAGAAAAACCACCGACTGATCTTGACAAGACAGTGGCTCATCATATACGATAAATCATCAGCTAGATAAGATAGGAAAGGAAATTTTCCACACTCTCATCGAATACTTAGTCGATCCATCCCAACTAATAACCATCACTGCAATATACCTATTAAGTAGATCTCCCCTTTCATACTCAATCAACTTTTCTTAGAGGTTTATTCGATCACTAAACAAACATAATCTAAACTACCATACTACCCTTCGGCACGATTCAACTTAACCCAGGTAATTTGCAGATATCAACTAGATGATAATCGCCGAGGCAATATTATTTCTAATAACTATTCTGAAGAATTTTTAAACGTACTGGCCTTAACGATTGGTTATCACTTTTAGTATTAATTTCTTTTATAGGTGTTATCATAGCACTTATCGTCCTTGCATCGTCAACTTGGAGCGTGAAATATACAACTGAGGTTTAATTATGGAAATTCTTCTAATATTTATAATAAACATTCTAATCACTATATTGGCTTACCGACTAATCGAACACAAAGCAGGATTTTCTGGGTGATAGGCACTACTAGCCATAATTCTCACAGTAAGTATAATTCTACTCTAGATGATAGCTTTTACCAAATAGCCCTCAAAAGAAAAAGAAAAAAAGAATCACTTATGATTCTTAAAGATCGATAAAACAAATGACGCTAAAAGTATCATGTGAAAAACGAGTAAATGTCACTCCTTAATGGCCAAAGAGAGTTTTTATCATCGACTACGGAAAATAAAAAATACGGTCCTCAAAATTAACAGAAGAAGCCCATCAGGAATGCACAAGATCTTTGTAAGATCATCTCTATAAGCCATAACTCCCAACCACATCCGACCTAGCACTCACCTAAGTATCGCAAGAAGAACAGTTCACAACTAGAGTGAAAACGATACGAGTTCAACAAATTTTTCGACCACCTAAAACCCGTCAAGAGCAATCCCTCTAGAATAAGGATCTTACCCGTAAGTGAAATTCCGGTATGGTGCAGTTTACTCCAGAGAATTCTGGGTACGCGAAACCTCCTTCTAAAATAAGAAAAGGCATGGATCGCAATAACCTTATCCGTGAGGTTACCCTCCAAATCGAAGACAGCAAGAACATAATTCAAATCAAGGATAAGAGGGAAGAGTCTAGCAATGGGAAATAAAACTGGAGCCAAGTCATCAACAAGGAAAAAACGATTCAAAACGAGTTATTACCATCGACTAAGGTTATCAGTCATGGCGATGACGCCCCACGCACGGGAAAAAATCCAATGTTGCAAAACAAACTATTGGAGGAAAAAGATAACGAACGGCTGGCCCTCCAGAACGGCGTGTACGCCAAGCCAAGCTAATCCAGAAGGTAGAAATCGACCAGGCCTAAGACCGAGGCCAGTAAAGCGGAGGTACCCAAAAACGCCTACAAAGATAGCACTTGGAGGTTATTACACGAGCTATCGCGTACACTGCGGGAGAAAAAAGCCCCTCTGAAAAAGAAGTTGAGGACTAGAATTCTACTTGAATCTCACCAAATTACGCACATCCTGCACGGCCACGCTGTCCCTCAGTCACTACGCCCCTTTCAGCCCACAAAGGGAATGGGACTTCGCTTTAGCACAGAAAGGCCCGTAGAGACCGTCACTAGAGGTAGGTAATATCAGATGTAGCAGGTAAGCAATTACGCCTCCTCGCTCCCCTGTGCTCCTCCTTTGTGAATTTACCGTAAACACCCGTGTGTACCGGTCATCAACCGCACGGATATTGTGCCCTTTAGTGGCTAACCAGGGACCTGGTTTCGGCTAGGATGACGGACATTCCAAGGTAACGGATTCCAACAGCAAGGCTAGCGCGCCGATCATCGCGCGCGATTAGTATGACGGTTCACTGTCTCACCGGGATCGGAAATGACAAGTATAGTTAGGATTTTAAGAGGTTAACACCTGAATGATCCAAGGGGAGTAAGACATATGATTACTCGCTCGAAGTTATGGTCCCTACTTATCATCAGCGTTATCCTAGTTGCAACACAGGGTTGTGGGCCGGACTCACTCCTGAAGGAAAACACGGGGACCATGGAGAATCTCGGTGTTCTCCCGGGCGCACCCCACCCCTTCAGTAGCGCTAACGGCGTGGATAGCGGTGGCATTTACGTCGTAGGATATAGCGATAGTAGGGACGGGATGCGCGCGTTCGACTGGCACCGTGAAGCGGGTATGCGAAACCTCGGAGTCCCCGAGGGTTGGACGACCAGTAAAGCCAACGCCGTGAGTGGCAATGGCCAAGTCATCGTAGGAACGATATCTAGGACATGGCATAGGACCAAAGCGTGCAAGATAATAGCTCCAGGTGTCATGGAGACCCTCGAAATTCTCCCCCTTGAGACAAACGAAAGCCAAATCCCATACAGTACGGCCAATAGCGTGAATGATGATGGTACCTTCATTGTGGGAGCGTCGGGAACCAAGACAAGCGAGGGAATTATTCAAACACAACATGCAGTCCGCTGGACGGGCAGTCTCGGCCCCCCCGAGGACCTCGGTGTCCTCCCCGGCGGGACACAGAGTGAGGCCAAGGGTGTGAATGGCAATGGCCATGTCGTCGTTGGGTGGAGCGATAGCAGTGATGGGAAACGCGCATTCCGCTGGACAGCGAGCGGAGGCATGCAGAACCTCGGTGTCCTCCCCAGCGGGACATGGAGTAGGGCTACGGGTGTAAATGGCAATGGCGATGTCATCGTTGGGGTGAGCAGTATCAGCGGGGGAAGAGGACAACGCGCATTCCGCTGGACAGCGAGCGGAGGTATGCAGAACCTCGGTGTCCTCCCCGGCGGGACATACAGTACGGCCAATGGTGTGAATGACAATGGTGATGTCATCGTTGGAGTGAGCAATATCGGCGGGCTTGAAGGACACGCAGTCCGCTGGACGGGCGGTTCCGGCCCCCCCGAGGACCTCGGTGTTCTCCCCGGTGGGACACGGAGTGAGGCCAAGGGTGTGAATAGCAATGGTAATGTCGTTGTTGGGGTTAGTGGGATTCACCCTAGTGATCTAATTCCAACACGTGCGTTCCGATGGACGGCGAACGGTGGCATGCAGGACTTCGGTGTCTTCGACGGCGGGACTCGATGAAACGGGCCAGCTAACCAAAAAGCTTGTTCTAGGTTCCTTTCCACAATGCAGTTCGGTTTTGAAGCCGATCAAGATCTCTCTATCGGAGGAGGAAAAAACTGACCTGATACGGCTCATCGCGCTTCAGAGGTTATTTGCGCCCTCGCCTTCGGTATCCCACAGCGAGATAAATACCGACTGAACCCGTCATAAGGAGAAATCCCTGCCGAGGGAAACGATCGGAGCGGAAGGTCAAGCCAAGGAACCTAATTCCAGCTCACTGGCACAGAACTGAAAACCTAAAGCAACAATGGATGCGCAGAAGCTATCGGAAAGGCCCTCAGAGCCTCTCTCAGGCGATTACAGATGTTTGAAATGGTTAAGCAACAAGGAAAGAAGGAATAGCTCTACGGGCTTCTCAGAGGCTCACGCGACAGAACCCTACCCATCCCCTTCGGCTCCATACAGTTCGTTTACCTCCAGGTAATTTGTCATATCTACTCCCAGGTGCGCACTACAATCGCTACTCCTGACGAGCAGTTCCTGCTTTTCATAACCAGACAAGCTGAACACTCGCGAGGCACGCTTGCTGGCGCCTCGCTGAGAGATGGACCCGATCACCTTAAGATTCGCCCGATTTTTATTTGCCGCGAACACCCGTGACAGATATTATGCCCTTTAGTGGATAACCAAGGCCTTGGCTTTGGCTAGGGTGACGGCCGTTCCGAACAGTTTGCTGTCTCCTCGGGATCGGATATGACGAATATACTTGTGATTTTAATAGGTTAACACCTAACAATCCAGGAAGGTGAGACATATGATCACTCGCTAGGACTTAGGTGCACTTAAGCACCTAGGTAACCGCCTTCCCTTCGTCCGCTTCAACATCAACAGTCTTATCTCCGTAGCTTGTGCGTGAACGACACGCGAGGAGCTATTCGATAGTGCAGGAAATCATTCTCCGGTATTTCAGGTTAAGATTTCCATGTACAGGATGAGTGTTGATATCCAGGAGCGATCTTTGAATCAGCCTCACATAAGATAATAAGAAAATGTTAGATATCCCATCTGGTAAAGCAGTAGGAGTTAGTGAAAACGGTACCATCATTGTAGGTACAGTCGGTGAGTTTTTTCCGTACTCCATATACTGGACGGAAGGATCACCACCAGAGAACATGGGATACCTCAGAGGCGGGTCGTACACTAAAGTATCCGCAGTAAGCGGCAGTCGACCTATCGCTGTAGGGGCTGGTATCACTGAGCATAATGAATGTACCTCCAATCATGCCTTCCGTTGGAGGAAAGACAGCAGACCACAAATGGAGGATCTCGGAGTTCCTGATGGCTATGACGATAGCTATGCCACCGACTTAAACGACGACGGCACTATCATCGTAGGGCATTGCCACCGCGATGCAGGCGGAGTAGATGCATTCTGTTGGGATGAAAGTTCAGGTACTAGAAGAATAATTAAACTCACAGCGCCCCAAGGGCTTTAGAAAATAGTACGAGGCTCTGTCGAGCTAATGGATCGAATAAAGATGGTACCCTCATCGTGGGAGATTGTAAGCTAGAGAATGGATCTACGCAAGCAGTCTGTTGGCTAGGAAATACAAGAACAGTAATAACTCTCCCATTACTTGAAAACGGTATTCGCGCTCAGGCCAATGCAGTAAGCAGTTTAATAACCGGTCATGACAATGTCATTGTGGGGGAGTGCACCGTCAACCCATCCATAACGCATGCAGTCCGCTGGAAGCGAATTCAAGGCACCCGTACATTCTATATAGAAAATCTCAACGTTTTACCAGAACCTCGCCAAAATTCCTGGTTTTCAAGTGCAAGTGGAGTAAGTCGCGATGGGACTGTTATCGTGGGGGGTGTTCATCAGGAGAAACACCTGGGACACACGACCACTCTGAGGCGTTTATCTGGATTGAGTATGCAACCCCAAAAGTTCATAAACTCAAAGACGCCTTCAGATACGTCAGCCCGAGCAACTTCAGTGCAGCCCATGATGTGACTAAAAAACCCGATGGTACTACTATCGCTGTGGGGCTGAGCTCATTTAGACCTGACCCCATTGCTAGCATAGCGGTTCGATGGAACAACCTATCAATAGAGAACCTCCACTTCCCCACGTAAGTCTATCGGAATCATCTTTGCGGCGGTTCGGTTACCTCCAGATGACTCGTTAGATCAACTTCCAGGTTTGCACTTCGACCGCTGATCTGAACGAGCAGTTCATGCTGCTCGAAATCGAATAGGAGTGAATACTCACGAGGCATGCTTACTGGTACCTCGCTCCGCGTTTCCGCTGCGCGAAGAATATCTGCTGCCCTGGAAATACTTGCACCAAGCGGGAGTAATGAGGCATAATAAAGTAACCGTTACAGTATCCGAAACATGTCTACTTGGGCGGATTTATACCGCTTGATGAGAAGCGAGAGGTAGTCCCTGTCCTCTTGAACCGATTATTAAATGTTATTCAGGATCCGGAAGCAATTCACTTTTACCTATGTAGGGGAGAATATACGTGCCATCAAGAATTTTCGTTGCCCATAGAGTATCTAAGGATAATGGTGGTTCTGCGGTTCCGCGGGAATGGACTCCGTTACATCTAAATAAACAAGTTTACAATGGTACTTCTAGTGTATTTTTTGACGAAAAAACTGGTCGATTCGAATTACAACCGGGTACGTATTGCGTAAAATCTAGATCAGTTTTCTTTAATGTTGCTGGGTGTAAAATTGCGATTATGGTTCCCTCTAAACCACCGGATCCTATTATATGTGGGTCTCCTGGTTATGGTGAATATAGCTCGGGTGGTAGTGTAGGAGGAGAGTCAACTTCATTTTTGGAAGGTGTATGGACTGTTGAACATACATCTTCTGTTTATTTGTATTATTGGGTATATAAATCCAATGGCATATCGGATTTGGGTATGAGATCAGAAGATGGTTTGGATAACGTTTATACAAGCCTGCTGATCCAAGAACTCTAATTTATGCGACGATTGCATCCTATAGGCGACTCGATCCCGAGCCATGCGTCCGTTGGACGGATCAAAACTTAAGTCGGGCTCCGTTCTCCGGCGCGTTTAAAGGCACGTTGATTGCCTGATCGGTATTGCCCCTGGGTAAACACCCAGGGGTATCCTCCCCCAAAGCCTCGCAGGGCCGGCCCAACGCGGTCGCGGTCAAGGTGGGGTTATTGCAAGCGTCGCCCCTGTGGGTCGCAGCGCACCCCCTGACCCGGCGTCTGGGCAGGATCAGAGGCAATCTCTCCCCACCAACCTGCGCTTTCAGCACCTCCCAAAGGCGTTCCTTCGTTCTGCCATGTTAGCGGAGCGATACTCCGAGGCGAGGCTAGTTATTGGTAACGTGGGGTACTCTGCAGCGTAAGGTGCCGGGTCGCTAAGGTATTCGGCTTTGGAGCGTGAAAGAAACCGCGCTTCACGTTGGCGCTCTGGACGTTATCTCCCGGCAGGATCGCGAGCACCTTCCCCGCCTCCCCATCGGTCTCCCACATCGTTCGAAACCGGTGCGCCTCGAACTTCTGATTCCCCCAAATGGGATCGCCGAGCAGTACCCGCCCATCCGCGTTAACGCCCCGCACCACGGAGAAGTGGTCCTGTCCTCGATGATGTAGATACGCGATGACCGGGATGCCGAGGCGCTTGAGCTGTCCGAAGCCGAGTGACCATGCAACCGCTCTGAACCCGAATTTCTCGACCGCTTGCTTAAGATCAGAAAACGACGCCGTGGCCGTGAGTTGGTCCCGGACTGCCTTGGCAAACCGCCCCTGGGTGTCCGTAAAGGCCATGCCGTCACCGGTCGCGCGGAGTATCCGAACGAGAAGCCGGGTTTTCAGTTTCTCGTTGGTCATCGTGCCGTCGATCGCGGCCCAGATGAGCGTTGAACGAATCGCCCGTTCGAAGTCCGAGGCCACCTCGGCGAGGTTGGCTGCAATGACTTCGGCAAGGATGTCCCGCTCGGAGATGTCCTGGCCGTAAAAGGCGCGCAGGATCGTCGCCGTAGCGGCGGGACCGCAGGAGGCATCCAACGTCTGCTTGACGATGCCCTCGACCGGCAGTCCTGGGCGCCGGCTCAACGCCCGCTGCTTTCCCGTTCCACGAGACGCTTCAAGGCTTCGGGGGCCTCCGGGCCATATCGGATCCACTCCGTGCCTTCTGCGCCCGACACATCCAAATCGCCTTCCGCGTCTAGCCCATCGTACCCGCATAGAAAGGGGTTGCAACTGTATAGAAAGTGTTCGGGCTTTCCGATCACACTGGTTAGTTCGTGCACCCCATTGAACCAATAACCCTTCTTGACGTGTGCCACGGCCTCCGTTTCCAGCGCGTAATCGGACGATCCGCCCCGATCGAAGACTGCATACTCGATAGAGGGAACAGGGCCGAAATCGCGGAAAAGGAGCCTCAGCAGATCGAGCGGCGCCCCGGCTCGGAGCTTGACAAGAAAATGAATGGCTTTGGCGGGGGGGACCAGCCGGTACGGCCAAGTCTTTGGGATGCCGTACCACAAGACCTCGATACCCGGATGCCCATCGAACAAGAGATGTAGATACCCTAAGCCCTCCGGGGTACTCGGCTGCGCCTGTATGATCGCGTAGCACGCCTTGGCGCGGCCAGCGCTTCCCCGCAGGAAAGCGTCCAGCCCGGTAACGATGGTTCGGATACGGGTTACCGGAACGGTGATCGAAAACTCCTCTAACTCCGGGTTCTGCCCCGGCCAAAACGTCTCCTCCTCTTCTTCTTCCTGTGCTGGCGCGCGCCACAGAACAACATTCCAGAAAGACTCAAGTAGCGACATAGCAGGCTTACCCCTTAGCAGTTGAGGCCACCCACCCAACGGCAAACTTCTGCTCTCGTGGGCTCTGTATACTGGAAGATAACACCGCGTAAACGTTCGGATGGCATCGGTCCCGTATAGGCCGGCGCTTCGGATTCTGTCGGCGTATCGGGTTCGGTCAGCGATGTCGGCTCCCCCGAATCCGAAGATGAATACGTTCCCGAACCGCCGGGCATCTCTTGTAGAACCAATTGGATCAGCTGGTCAGATGGCGTAAGCATCTCGTCGCCGACGTTCAGCGCATGCAAAGAAGACGGACTCTTTTGCCGCGGTTCACCCTTTTTCCTCCCGCCCCGGCTACCCTTCGGGTGACTGCCCGGCGGTTTCTTTGCCCCCCACGGGATGCGAAAGTTGCGATGAGACTTATCGACACCCGCCACCCAACGAGTGACCTGCCAATGGGGCCGGTTCCCCTTGAGCGGCCCCCACTCCCGCCCAAACATGTGGGGCCGTTCGTCATGGCGGATATAGTAAGTAAACCTCCCAATCGAAAAGGTCACGCCTCGCTGGATGCCGTGATAAAACCCCTGGATCGCGCGGGCGATCTGACGCCACCTTTGCACCCAATATTGGCCTTCGATCTGATCCATCTCCTCAGGTGAGAGTGGGATCAGCCCGTCCACCGTATAGCCCGCGGAGGGATCGAAGACAAAGTCGATGTCCGCCTGGGTCAACGCCCCGGAAACTGCCGGTTGCGCGATGGCGCTGGCGAATAGAATACCGGCGAGCATGTATTTAAATGCATGCATGGGATACCCTCGTCATTGCATCAATAACAGCGTCTCAATGTTTGGGAGCGGTTCACTCCATGAGGTCATAGGTGAACTGCAGATTCACCTGGGAGCCGGTTTCCCCACTGATCTCGGTATACACCGCCAGATGTGCGACGAGACGCCGGCTGATCACCGTGGAGACACCGAGCGTCAACCCCGTTTGTGTCGTGGGGATGCTAAATAGCTCCGCGCTTTTACCCAGGTAGGAGAAGTCGAGGCCGCCCGAGACCGATACCGCGTCGTTGATTGCGAAGCTGAGGCTCGGGGCGAGGGACACCAGATCTCCGGGGTCGATCTTCTTGCCACTGACGCGCCGACTCCCGGCATAGCGGTATACGGCCGTGAGCGAGAGGACGACCGGATCGATGCTGCGATAGGTGGAGACCCCGACCCGCCACGTCCGCGCATGGATGAGTTTGGGCGCGCCGGATGCGCGGATGTTCTCGACCGCCAGGACATCGAGGAAGCCCAACAGCGCCGGCGTATCGGTATCCGGCGAGAAGCGGTGATTGACCCCCAGCGTCAAATGGCGCCCCTGGAGCTGCCACCCGCTGCTGCTCGAAAACCGTTGGCGGAGATGGGAGCCGCGGCCCGTTAGCTGCCCGTATAACTCGGTGTTTGCCAGGACGCCATAGCGGATGCCGAGCTGCAAGGCGAAGGCGTCTTGGTTGTAATATTCTCGGTTTTGATTCGCATAACCGACGCCCAGTTCGAACCGCAGCGATGCCTCCGGCGTGAGCAGGTCATCGATCATGAGCGGCAGATCCGCTTGGCAAGGCCCCGCAAGCGCGATCACCCAGAGGCCTGCGCCTCGTTTCCCTATCCCCCACACAGCATTCCGCCCACCTCGATTTTTTCGTAGGCTCACTGATCCGCCAAAATTAAAAATAAAATTACTATAAATCAAATCGTTATATGATTACTCTACTAATTTGACCTCCAATTAGACCCCTATCGAGCCGAAATTCGACCCGGAGCCGCAGGTGTTCGGGTTAGTTGAGCACGGAAGAAAGGGGAGAACGGGAAGCCGCTCTGGGCGCGGGATGAGGGACGATTGATCGAGCGCAGTCAAACGCCTCCGATGCGGGATCGGAGGGGCTCGATCACGGGGCTATGGCTGGATTTGAGCAATCTATAGCGGATAATATATCAGACAAAATAATGTACGAAGGCGTCCGATAAAATCTAATAAATCTCCATAAAAACATACAATAATGGTCCAGTAAAGTCCTTAGCCGTCCAGTATAATCCGTGAATATTGGGGGTTTGATCGGGGTTTTACGTACGGAGTCCCCCCTCCAGGGAGGAGAAGGATGCCAACTCATCGCTAACCCCACGCAAGGAGGCGAGCGCCGGTCGAGGAAACACGAAGATGGCGGCGGCCTGCGGCTGGTGGTGTCCCGGACTGGAGCCCGGAAGTGAATGTTGCGCTTCATCCTTCATGGCAAGCGCCGGGAGATGGGCCTGGACAGCTTCGCCGACGTGGGGCTAGCTGAGGCGCGGGAGCGCGCCGCCGAGTACCGGAAGCAGGTCAAGCGGGGCCTCGCTTAAGTGAAAGGGGAGCGGCCCACCATTGTCTACCGGGTAAACCCCGCTCTGCGGCATGAGATGGCAGCGGGAGCTTGAGGCAAACGAGGTCGAATTGTCGGAAATGCCCCAAACGCCTACTACAGAAACCACAGAAACCCACTTGGAAGTAAGTATTGGTGGTTTTAGTGGTTTCTGCAGTACCCTCCAAGGCATTTGGAAATTCAAGCTGCCCAGTGCCCACGGAGGGAAATCCGAATTTCCCAAATGATTTCGACAAAAAACGACAGGGAGGCGTCATGGGCGGTATCGGTAGCGGATGCCAGCAGTGCTGGTTCGCAGGAAACTTGACTGCCGATTACCTTTCCATCGACGTGCGGCGCTGGAAACGAGATGGCCTGCTTACTCCGCATCAATCCTTTGTCTGCCAGTGGTCACGTCAGGGCGAGGTGATTTCGGCCATCCACACCAAGAAACCACGAAGATAGACCGCGCAGGCGATCACGCAGATAGGGTTGGCGTCTTCGGTGAAGACGGGTGTAAAGAGGCTCTGAGCGGCTTTCTGAGGCGTTTTCTTGCCTTCCCTAACGTCCTAACTCCTAGTATCCCCAAAAACTAATAATACAATACCAACAGCGACCAGAACTACTCTGGCTCGTAGCGAACCTTACGGGAGGTATGTATAAATAAAAAACGGTTTTTCTGTTTAGCTCATTCTGTATAGTTGATCGATTACAAAACCTTTCTTTGGTAAATTGATTTTGGACACACAACCTCTTTTCCAACCCGAAGTTATCTTTGCAGAATCTGTAAAACAACTGCTTCGATGAGGATCCACCAGCCGCCAGGACCTTCGATACCATCGTCATAGCCGCGAGAAATAGGGCCGCCAAACTTGATAGCGGCACGAGCATGACGGCCAGAAGGCCGTGGCTGGGTATGAAGCTGTCCGTTCAGAATCTCCCCGGTCATGCCTTCGGGGAGACCTTCCAGGTACTCGTATAGGGTATGCTTACGTTGCGGTTCCATGTCTTTTTAGTTGTTTAATATATGTAATCTCCGAGGTATGACTTTGCCTATTGTTGCCCTATGCGGAATTCGGTTGCCTCGATAGGATCTGGGTCATCCACAGGGAAATGCCATTCCTCATAGGCTTCAACGATGGTTGCGATCTCTTTAAACTCGTCATCCTCATCCTGTGAATGCTTCTTATCCATGAACGCATCAGTGCGAGAAAGAGCGTTGGCGTAGTCCTGTTCGGTTCGGATTGGATTCACACGAGACGAACTCATTATACTACCTCTAATGGTTATGTTCGATTCCCGCCTCGGTCTGGCGTGGATTTCGGGAGTTCTGAACGACGAGGACTAATCAGAATTGATTCCATCTGTGTAGGTTTTTCGGAACGGAAGTGTCAGTGGGTGAGCGATGCGGTTTGGCAATAGGCGCGTACATATTTGTCTTTTGCATACTTATTTTTTGTTGCTTATATACAAAGATAACCTTTGCCGCTAGGTTATTTTTGTATAGATTCTCTGAACGGTCTGGAAAGAAGAAAGAGAAAAAATTGTTGTTTGTTGCCGTCTCCCTTGTGGGTAAGGGGAGGAAACCGGTTAGCAACCTATGTGGAACAGCTTGTCTGTTCCGCATGGGTTGCTAATGGGTTTTTCCCCGATCCGAGCGCAGCGAGGATGTCCACAGCAAGGCGATAAGGCGCTAGGCCCTCGGCTAGCTTCACATGGATAGACTCAGGCCGGACTTCCTAGACCGCTTAGTCTGTTGCTTAACTTGAACCGGAGTGTTCTTGCGCTTATCGTTTAGTCTTTTTTGATCTAATTTGGCTATTAAATCGCCGGGTACGGGTCCCCCGCATTCACGATTTCATCCGCTTCCTTCGCCAGCCGGATCACCGCTTCGAGTTGTTTGGCTCCGTACTCGGAAGCAACGGGGGCATGGGAGATCGGCCAGTCCATCGGTAAACGATCCAAAGACCAACGCTTGAAGGATTCGTCATGTTCCTCCGGGTCGGTCAGGCGCAGCAGGTGGCCGGATTCCCAGGTAATGCAGGTATCCTCTCCATCCAGTTCAAAGGATGCTCCAGAGGGCTTCTGAGGGCCACCCAGGGCCGTTGAGATCGCCTTGGCTACTTATTTTTTTCGGCGATGTATAGACGCATTGGAAATCTCCTAATAAAGGTCAAAAATACTTTTATTTCTAGTCTGATATTCTTCAATCATCTCATGATAAATCCGTGCATTTCTTATTTCTTGAAGCCATGCTTTTAGTTCTTTTCTGTCTTTATTGCTTGCTTCTCTACTAGCGGAGATGAAACATTCATCAACCACGCCTTGAAGCATCGCTATTTCAAGACAATCTTCAAGACTCTTGATCTCTTTTTTAGTCATTGATTTTCTCGAAATTATATTTTCCTTAGCCATCTCTTTAATACAATATTTGATTTCCCTAATCTCCCCATCATTAATTGACAGTCGGTTTTTTAGTTCTTCGATCTCTTTTTTAGTCATTTGGTTTCTCCTCGTCGTCTACCTCGGTTGTACTTCTAGGTTTCGGTCATTCATTGCATGTCTCCTGGAAACGGTTAGAAAACCCACAGCGGTCGCACGACGGCCTGAATGGACGGGAGCGGAATGGGACCGAAATACCGCGATTCGTAGGAATCGGGTGCGTAATCGGAAAGCAGCTAGACCATGCCGTCGGGAACGATACCGGAGGTTGCCGTCGAGGTTTGTCTGCTCAAGAGTTTGCTCTTAGGAACCAACCGGCGATTTTGGTGGGGGTGCAGTGGGTTTCCCTCGTGCGATTTCCGCTCTTTCGATAACGATGGGACTCCGAAAGAAGCAGGGTCACCGGCTAGCGTTTAGCGTTCTAACGTTGAGCCAGAGGCGAGTAAGTATTCATGTGTTCGGGTCGCCGCCGCTTGCGGCGGTGGACCGAACACCTATCCTAGGGGGGGGAGACCCCCTTAATGGGACCCTATAAGCTAAATAAAATCTAGGAAAATATAAAAAAGTTTAGTGAAATTTAGGGTTTTTATGATATTGTATCAGGAGAATTAACTATGTTATAATAATATTAAATATATCCCTCCAATAGTTTAGGGGAAATTTAGTGGAGTTTAAGAAAATGCAGTCGTTCGATTTAATAGCCAAATTAGATTAAAGATGTCAATATCTTTAACCAAAACACAAATATTGTAATTAACGACCCACGAGCTGGCGAAGCGGTTGAAAAATATTCAACTATCCGCTAAATGAAGCAGCCGGACAAGTTGACATTAACTCGAAGAAAATTCCGGGAGAGAAATCGAGGTAGGAACCGATGATTCAAAGTATTTTGTTAATTTGTCTCAGAGAAAAGTCCAGGCGGATCATGTCTTCCCAGTGACTCTTGAGATTGTTTCTCCTGTGTTTTTTCATGGTAAGAAGTGGAAATTCAATGATAGGGGAAATACTTTCCAGGCAGCTATTGAAGATGAGGATTTTTTAAGAAGAGTGGACAATAGAGAGAGTTTTTCAAAAGGTGATTTTCTGGAAGTCGAGTGCCATCTCTTTCAAGAGATTGTTAATGGAAGTTTGACAACTACCAGAACGATCAAAAAAGTTATAGCTCATATCTCTCCACCAGTAAATAAGGGTTTGTTTATAGAATGAGAAAGGCCTTGATAAAATATTCATTTTTGCTAGTCAGGCATATAGGCCCCATTTTTCATTGGTTCCGTATGATTCAGTTTAGAAGCAAGTGCGAAAATCAACGATCGACCAATAAGAAGTTATCCGAATTGTTGCGAAAGAACATGAGGTGGTGATTGGAAAAGACGATGCGATACTGGTCTTTTTAACCGCCCACGATACGTTGCTGAAATCACGCATAGAAGAATTCGGATCTGATCTGCAAGACAACATGCTTCGCATAACGGATAAGTATCAGGATCGGGCGAAGGCGTTAGCAGAGAAAATGATCGGTGATGTGGTACGGAAAATCGCCGCTGAGAGACAGGAAATTCAAAATGGAATGTTGCTCCTTCGGAAGCAGGAACAAACCGAAAACAGAGAATTAATGAGGACGATGAAGCTAGTTTCCGGTGCTGCATTCGCAGCATCCTTCATTTCCATTGCAGCAATAATTCTGGTGTTTTTATGCTGACATAGATGAATTTTATGGTAGAGCATGAATGATGAGATATAGTTCCAATTTATCACTTGGAGATGCTGTATGAAAATCGCAGAAGTCGCTCAGAATTTCATGAATAAGGTTGGGCTTGTTAAGGAGAAGAATAATCTGGCTAATGCCAGATTTGATAATGATACAAAAATAGATCGTGAGGATTTAGAATCGGACTTTGATAACCATGCCGATTGGGTTGATAATATGCGTGACGGAAAAGTGGAGGATATAAAAGAACGTGGTCATGAGAAAGGATTCTCGAAAAACGCAGAAAAGGAATCACTTACCGAGATCAAAAAATGGCTATATAAGAATAACCTGGAAAAGGACCTTTCTTTTGAACAGTTGGAGGCGGATATTAAAAAGGATTTCGCGTATGGCCGGAAAGAGTGGAGGAAGGAACAGAGCGAATTATACAAGGGATTGCCGCCCGGTAATTCCTGGCAGAAAAGATTACTTAAAGAAGTCAACCGTGTGGGGAATGGATTTTCAAGGGAATATGAAAGTACTGTCATACATGATTGGGATTACGACAAAGAGACGTTCAAAGAGGGTCGGAGAGCAATTGCCGATGAGTTTAAAAACAGTACTGAGGTAAGGCACGCGCTGGAGAAACATATCGATATACCTAGGGATACTGCGATTAAATGGTAGAAAGAGATTGAAAGAATTTTTGAGAAAGGAAAAGAGCATGGAAAGCTGTCTGAGGGATTGGATAGAGAATCCAAAGAGAAGCCGAAAGAGGATAAGAAGGAGGTCAAAGTTGGCCGAATAGTTAGCCAAACCGATCAATCGAAGAAATCAGATCGATCGCGCAAGAACACTCCGGTTCAAGTTAAGCAACAGACTAAGCGGTCTAGGAAGTCCGGCCTGAGTCTACCATGTGAAGCTAGCCGAGGGCCTAGCGCCTTATCGCCTTGCTGTGGACATCCTCGCTGCGCTCGGATCGGGGAAAAACCCATTAGCAACCCATGCGGAACAGACAAGCTGTTCCACATAGGTGGAGACCCCGGCCTGCCACGTTCGCGCATAGATGAGTTTGGGCGCGCCGGATTCTCGGATGTTCTCGACCGCCAGGACATCGAGGAAGCCCAACAGCGCCGGCGTATCGCTATCCGGCGAGAAGCGGTGATTGACTCCGAGCGTCAAATGGCGCCCCTGGAACCGCCACCCGCTGTTCCTAGGTCTTGACAGTGGTTGGCGGAGCTGGGAGCCGCGGCCCGTTAGTTTTCCGTATAATTCGGTGTTCGCCAGGACGCCGTAGCGAATGCCGAGCTGCAAGGCAAAGGCGTCTTGGTTGTAATAGCCTCGGTTCTGATTCGCATAACCAACGCCCAGCTCGAACCGCAGCGATTCCTCCGGCGTGAGCAGGTCATCGATCATGAGCGGAAGATCCGCTTGGCAAGGCCCTGCAAGCGCGATCATCCAGAGGCCTGCGCCTCGCTTCCATACCCCATAAAGCATTCAGCCCGCCTCGGTTTTGTCGTAGGAGAAACGCCCTAGCGTAGCGTGGAATCCTGGGATCACTGCTCCGCCCAAATGAAAAATAAAGTTACTATCAATAAAAGCGTTATATGGTTATTTTTCCAGGTGGGCCCCCAATTATACCCCGATCGAACCAAAATTCGAGCCGGAGCCGCTGGCGTCCGGTCCGTGAGCGCGGAAGAAAGGGAAGAGCGGGAAGGTGCGCTGGGCGCGGGATGAGGGACGATTGATCGAGCGCAGTCAAACGCTTCGAATGCAGGCTCGGAGGGGCTCGATCACGGGGTTTGTGGCTGGATTTGAACGATCTATGGCAGAGCAAAGATCAGCCAAAAGTATGTGCGAAAGCGTCCGATAAAATCCAAGAACTCTCCATATAAACATACAATACTGGTCCAGTAAAGTCCTTAGCCATCCAGTATAATCCGTGAATATTGGGGGTCTGATCGGAGTTTTACGCACGGAGACTCCCTCCAGGGAGGAGAATGATGCCGATTCACAAACTGACCCTGCGTAAGGCGGCAACCGCCGGTCCGGGGAAACACGAAGATGGCGGCGGCCTGTGGCTGGTAGTGTCCCGGACTGGCGCCTGGAAGTGGATGTTGCGCTTCACGCTTCATGGCAAGCGCCGGGAGATGGGCCTGGGCAGCTTCGCCGACGTGGAGGCGGATCAGACTAGCCGCGCCCACCTTCACTGCCTGTGCCGCCCGCTATGTGGCGAAGTGCAGGCAGGGACGGAGGGGACTGAACTCGACCGAAGCCACGGAGTCAGTCTGCCGGAGCCTGCAGAGGCAGTCTGGGTCGGCCCTGAATCCTGGCACGGCGCTTGCCGCCCTGAATTTGGGGCCTATATACATAGCTAGCTAGAGGTATTTTGGCGAGAGGCTTAAGTAGGAGTGGATTGAAGGGAGGGTTTCCATACCTCTGGATTTCATCCGGTCTGCAAAGTGAAAATCCACCGGCCGTATATATAGGTCCATTCTTTCAATCAACCGCTTCATTCAACGGTGGTAGACTCTTAACGATCCGTGCACTCTCCACGCTCACGCGCACGATGCGCTTAACCAGATCGACGATGTAGCGCGGCTCTTCCGACCAGGCGTTGGGATCATTTTTGATGCCGCTCTCTTTGTCGGTGGTCACCCGGTAGCGTTCCATGATCCATTCGATGGCGGGCTTGCCATTCACCACGTAGTCGTAAGCTTCTTGGGGGATGTCGCGCAAGACCAGATGGGCGTTATAGGCAATCACTGTTTTATCGGGCTTTCGGTCTTTTTTTCCGAAGCGCATCTTGTCCACTCGGTAGTCTTCGTCTTCCATGACCAGGCGTTTCTTGTCCTCGGTGAGCGGGTAGGGAGGCACAGTTTCGTAATTCAGATGCCAATTTCCCAGCTCGCGTCCGGCGTCGCGGAAGGCGTGAAATTCCTGGGCGAAGGGGATACGCGGAAACATCTTCTTGAGGTTGGTGGAAAAGCGACTTTTGTATTCCAGCGAATGCAGGATTCCGTAGACGTACCAGAAGATGTCTTCCTTGGTGATGTCATCGTCGCCGTAATGCCCACGGAAAATATTCAGCGCCCAATCCGTGATGGCGTCGTGGCGAATGTAGTCATCCGCACCAGACATTACGTCAGCAGCGAACAGATCATCTTGAGGCTTGGCTTTCTCCTCCGGATTTTCGTACCAGTAGAGCGGGAAGCATTGTCCGGTGTCGTGAAAGTGGAGGTTGGGAATTGTATCTGACACCAAACAGGAAAAGCCTTTCGCCGCGCCGATTCCTGATGCAGAAATCACCACATTCTGATGCTTCGGCGTTGGGAAGAGATTGGGCCATTTGGCTACACGGTGATTCATTAGTCCATCAAAGTAGAAATGGCACTTTCTGAATGGACGGTACATGCCATCAATGATTGATGCCTGATTGAAAGTAGCCTCTCGTCCACGAGCAACATTTGGTAGTAAACTGCTTGTCCAACTAATTTTATTCAGGTTCCTTTCTACAACATCATCCGGGTCTAGCCATTCATCTCTGGTTTTGAATGCACAAAGCTACTTATATCGGTCAACCTCTATGTTATAGATAGTGATCATCCGATTCATATTGTCGGTTATAGTGGATTTTGAGAAATTATAAATCCAGGCATCCCGCCCAGAGATCAGGCCGTTTGACCGAATACTAAACAAACCTTCTCTGTCATCCCCTTTTTCGGTAAGCGGCAGGAAGTTGTCGAAAGCCGGATCACGTTGACTAATCCAGTCGCCCTCGGCATTTGGAGTAACCTTCTGCCACTTATCAATGCCTTCGATACCGCCAAATGCCCGGATGCGGTCGAGCTTCTCCTCGCGGCTGAGATAGTCTCCGATGTCATGGTAGCGCAGTTCACAGGAGCCGATATGGGCCGGGTCCTTGACCAGGATAGTGATGGCTACCGGAGTGCGGGATCCTTCGCCGAAAACACCGCCGCCTTCCTTGCACCGTTCCTCGCCTTGCGTGCGTGCATTGCCACGTAAATTGAGGACGTACAGATGGCTGAATTCCTCGTTCAGGCACTTGCGCAGGCCATCCATGTTGTTAGCTTCCAGGAATGATCCATTGGTGACGAAGGCAACGATGCCTCGGTCTTCGATCCGGTCGATAGCCCAGCGGATGGCGCGGATATAGCGGCTACCGATTTAGTGGCATAGGTGTCGCGGATACGGCTGTCGAGGGTGGGATAGGCGAGATTCTTGTTATTGTCGTTTTCGCTGCCCTGCTGTGCTGAATAGGGTGGATTGCCGATGATGACCTGGACCGGTTGTTTCAGTTGCTGCTCGGCGCGGGCATTGTTTTCCGGCAAGACCACCTTATCCACCAGGTCGCCATTTTCCGTCATCTGGAAGGTATCGGTCAGGACCATGCCACCGAAGGGACGGTATTCGCCGGTGGCGTCATGGTAGGCGGTCTCGATATTGATACTAGCGATGTAGTAGGCCAGTAATACGAGTTCATTGGCGTGCAGTTCGTGACTGAATTTATGGCGTAGGGCATCAGCGTCGATGAGGCCGGACTGGATCAGCCGGACCAGGAAGGTGCCGGTACTGGCGAAGGGATCGAGTATCTGCACATCGCGGCTGGCGAGGGTCTGGCCGAAGTGCTCGCGCAACGCGGAATCGGCGCTCTCGAGGATGAAATCAACGACCTGGGTTGGGGTATAGACGATCCCCAGGCGTTCGGCCATGCGCGGAAAGGCATTTTGAAAGAAGGTGTCGTAGAGGTTGCGGATGATGTCTTGTTTGGATTGGTCGCTCTTGGCGAGACGGACGCGCTCGCGGACGTTTTCATAGAACTTTTCCAACCCCTCGGTTTCGCTGTCCACCGCCGCGTCGAGCCTGTCTACGATGCCTTGCAGGGCCTTGCCGACGGCGTTGTTCTCCGGAAAGCCGGTGCCGGCGAAGATGGCCTGGAAGACGGGCAGGGTGAGGATGTGCTGGGCCAGCATTTCCACCACATCGTCCCGGCTGATAGCGGGGTTGAGGGTGTCTTGTAGCCCTTTCAGGAAGCGGGCGAAGTCTTGGCCAAGCCGGCGGTTATCGCCGATCAGCGCTTCGATACGGGCGATCAGACGAGTGGCGGTTTGGCCGATGTCCTTGGCCCATTCGCTCCAGTATTCCCGGTCGCCAAGCTTCTTGGGGATGGCGGCATAGACAGCTTCGTTGACGGCATCCAGGGGCAGCGGGTGGAAACCGAGCGGCAAGGTTCCCTGTCCATCCCCTTCGTCGCCTCCACTGTCTCCATTGATGACCCTGATTTTGCGCCGGAACTCGGCCTCGTCAACCAGGCTTTCGTCGTGGGCACGCAGGGCCTTGACGACCTTCCAGATGCCTTTGAATTGCGGGTCGTTGTCGATATAGCGGTTGTAATCCTCGACTTGCTCGGAGGGTATGCAGACCGGCAGGATGATATAGCCGTATTTCTTGCCTTCGGCCTTACGCATGACGCGCCCGACGGATTGCACGATATCTACAATGGATTCACGGGTATCGAAAAACACCACGGCGTCCAGCGCCGGCACATCGATGCCTTCGGATAGGCAACGGGCATTCGAGAGGATGCAGCATTCGCCCGCGTCCATACCGGCCTTGAGCCAATCCAAGTCGTCTTGGCGCTTCTGCGCATTCATGGTGCCGCCAACATGCCTGAGGTGGCAATCCACCATGCCGGCCGTCTCATCTCCGTACAGATCGACCAGCTTGCCGAAGCTCTCGGTCGTCTGCTTGGAAGCCTTGATGGATTTGGAGAAGGCTAGGGCGCGGCGCATGGGTGCGGTGTCCTCGGACAAGGCGTCCTCTTGGCCGTCCTCCCCCAGCAGTACCAGACCACACTTGGACAGCCCCTTCCAACTGCCCACGATCTTGGTTGCAAACCGAATATCAATGGCCTGCTTGTCGTCAATCTTGTAGGCGTGGTTGAAGTTGTTGACGAGCTTAGCCATCTCACCTTCCTTGACGACCACGATCAGGACCTTGTACTCGGAGAGTA
>Ga0209781_1000055_pt1 | contig 28505 bp, 24 predicted proteins | sample WorMetHERISLAND1_3_FD_187386 | JGI IMG/M metagenome (GOLD analysis project Ga0209781, IMG submission 187386) | Marine gutless worms symbiont microbial communities from Max Planck institute for Marine Microbiology, Germany - Olavius albidus HERON... | ecosystem: Host-associated > Annelida >...
GAGGGCGAATTGTCGGAAACCATAAATTCACCAAGCGTCCAGCTCAACTGTCACCGATTTCCGATTTTGAATCCCGCATCATGGACTTGGTGACTAACCCCAATGCTTAGCCATGTATATAATCGCCAAGTATTTATACACCACCGGCCAGTTGGGAAAATCACCCGGGAGCATTCGCCATTGGCAGCCGCTTTTCAATACATACGCAACAGCGCAAAAAACATCATATAAATCAACAACTCGCGGCGTAACCCTCTTCTTGGCTTGCTCCCATAAAGCTTGGATGGACGCGAATTGCTCTTGGCTTCTGTCACTTGGGTAGATGTTTCTCATCGCCCTTTCTCCGTATCAGAATCTCTCTATCAAATAGATCGTAAAGGCGATGAGGCATCAGTCTGAATTTGGCTTCCGAAAGGCATGAACGCCTGAAATACCTGTTTTTTCCTTGCATAACATAACCTTAGTATGCAGTTGCAGATGCTAAAATTATCTAGACCCATAAAGGATGATGGGATAGGCAAAGCCTAGCGCGGTCTTGTGCCCTACCCTATAGATCTTGGGACTACCTATCCCCATCGACGGCAATACCCCACCTCCGGGAATTTCGTCGGTCCTCGGGACCGGTGTCCCGATGGACCATATGAAGACCCGCGATTACCGGAGACAAGCGGGGTATATACCGCCACACGGCACAATCCGAGCTTTTGAATTTTCCCCTCACCCCTACCCTCCCCCTCCGAGGGTGTCGCAAAAGGCAGCGATCTTCGCCCTTTGCCCCCTCTCCCTAACCTCTCTCCCGGTGGGAGAGGGGCTTTTGCGACACCCTCGGAGGGGGAGGGTAGGGGTGAGGGGAAAATTCAAAAGCTCGGATTGTGCCGTGTGGCGGTATTAAAATAAGCACCGGCCCGCGACACCATCGGCGGGCTTCAAGAATCTGCTACTAGAGCGAGATCAGCAATGAGCCTTCGTGCCCTCCCTGCAGCGCAGGGACTCTACAACCCTGCCCATGAGCACGATGCCTGTGGTGTCGGCTTTGTCTGCAATATCAAGAACCGCAAGAGCCACAAGATCATCCGGCAGGGCCTGGAGATCCTGCAACGCCTAACCCATCGTGGTGCAGTGGGCGCCGATCCCAGGGCGGGTGACGGGGCCGGTATTCTGATCCAGCTGCCGGACGCCTTCTTTCGCGCGGTGGTGGGGTTCGAGCTGCCGCCCGCCGGCCAATACGGGATCGCCCATGTCTTTCTGCCTCAAAAAGCGGAGGCGCGGCGCGAGATGGAGTCGCTGGTGGAGCGGCACCTGACCGCGGGCGGGCACCGCATCCTGGGCTGGCGGGATGTCCCGGTGGACAACAGCGATTTGGGCGAGAGCGTGCTCCCCACCGAGCCTTTCATCCGCCAGGTCTTCGTCGGCCGTCCCGCGGACTGCCCGGACCAGAACGGCTTCGAGCGCCGGCTCTTTACCACCCGCAAGGGCCTGAGCAACGAGATCCGCCGGGCCAGTATCGACAAAACCGCCTATTACGTGACCTCCCTGTCCTCGCGCACCATCACCTACAAGGGGATGTTGCTCGCCGACCAGGTGGGCAGCTATTACCTGGATCTACGGGACGAGCGTTTCGCGTCCGCCCTAGCCCTGGTGCACCAGCGTTTCTCGACCAATACCTTCCCCACCTGGGATCTGGCCCAGCCCTTCCGCATGATCTGCCACAATGGGGAGATCAACACCCTGCGCGGCAATGTCAACTGGATGGCGGCACGCCGCCACACCATGCAGTCCGAGGTCCTCGGTGACGACCTGGACCGGATCTGGCCCCTGATCGCCGAGGGCCAGTCCGATTCGGCCTGCTTCGACAACGCCCTGGAGCTGCTGGTGATGGGCGGCTACTCCCTGGCTCACGCCATGATGTTCCTGATCCCGGAGGCCTGGGCCAGCAACGATCTGATGGACGAGCAGCGCCGCGCCTTCTATGAGTATCACGCCGCCTTGATGGAGCCCTGGGACGGCCCCGCGGCGGTGGCCTTTACGGATGGCCGCCAGATCGGCGCTACCCTGGACCGGAACGGCCTGCGCCCGGCCCGCTATCTGGTTACCAACGACGATATGGTCATTATGGGCTCCGAGATGGGGGTGCTCGACATCCCTGAGGAAAAGATCGTCAAGAAGTGGCGCCTGCAGCCGGGCAAGATGTTTCTGATCGACCTGGAGCAGGGCCGCATCATCGACGATGCGGAGGTCAAGGCAGAGCTGGCCAGCTCCCAGCCCTACCGGGAATGGCTGCACAAGACTCAGATCCCCCTGGATACCCTGCCCACGGACGTGGCCCCCATGGCCCCGGACGGGGAGACCCTGCTGCACGCCCAGCAGGCCTTCGGCTACAGCCAGGAGGACATCAAATTCCTGCTTACGCCCATGGTCCTGATGGGCCAGGAGGCGGTAGGCTCCATGGGAGCGGACAACCCGCTTTCGGTGCTTTCCAATCGCTCTAAGCACCTCTCAACCTATTTCAAGCAGAACTTCGCCCAGGTGACCAACCCGGCCATCGACCCCATCCGCGAGGAGCTGGTGATGTCCCTGGTGTCCCTGATCGGCCCGCGACCCAACCTGTTGGGGCTCACGCAAGCTGGCAGGCACATGCGCTTAGAAGTCAAGCAACCGGTCCTGACCAATGAGGACCTGGAAAGGGTGCGCCATATCGAGGACAATACCGGCGGCGTCTTCCGCACCCGTACCCTGGATATGACCTATGCGGCGGACGAGAGCGCCGACGGCATGGCATCGGCCCTGGAGCGGTTGTGCAAGGAAGCGGAGGACGCGGTGTTCCAGGGCCAAAACATCCTGATCCTCTCCGACCGCCACATGAACCGGGACTACATCGCCATCCCGGCTCTATTAGCCACGTCCGCCGTGCACCATCACCTGATCCGGAGGGGCCTGCGGACGAGTTCAGGTTTGGTGGTGGAGACGGGCGCGGCCCTGGAGGTCCACCACTTCGCGACCCTGGCCGGCTACGGGGCCGAGGCCATCAACCCCTATCTGGCCTTCGACACCATCGCCGAGCGGCTGCCGCGGCTGCCCGAGCGGCTCGACTTCGAGGCAGCCCAGCAACGCTATATCAAGGCTGTGGGCAAGGGCCTGCTCAAGGTGATGTCCAAGATGGGCATCTCTACCTATCAGTCCTATTGTGGGGCCCAGATCTTCGATGCGGTAGGGCTTGCCGCCCCCTTCGTGGACACCTACTTCACCGGTACCCATACCCAGGTGGAAGGGGTCGGTCTCGCCGAGATCGCCCAGGAAGCGGTGCGCTGGCACCAGGCCGGCTACGGCGACGCCCACATCTACCGCCGACACCTGGACGTGGGCGGGGACTATGCCTTCCGCCTGCGCGGCGAGGGCCACGTCTGGACGCCGGAGGCCATCGCCAAGCTCCAGCACGCCACCCGCGCCAACCAGGCCGAGACCTATGAGGAATACGCCCGGCTGGTCAACGAGCAGAGTGAAAAGCTCATGACCTTCCGCGGGCTCATGGCATTCAAGTGGGCGGACCAACCGTTACCGCTGGAAGAAGTCGAGCCCGCCACCGAGCTCGTCAAGCGCTTCGCCACCGGGGCCATGTCCTTCGGGGCCATCTCCTACGAGGCCCACTCGACTCTGGCGCGGGCCATGAACCAGCTCGGCGGCAAGTCCAATACTGGCGAAGGGGGAGAAGAGCCGGAGCGCTTTAATCCGCTCCCGGACGGGTCCCGCAACCCAGAACGCTCCGCCATCAAGCAGGTAGCCTCCGGGCGTTTCGGCGTGACCATCGAGTACCTGGCCAACTCTGACGACATCCAGATCAAGATTGCCCAGGGTGCCAAGCCGGGAGAAGGTGGTCAGCTCCCCGGCCACAAGGTCAACCGACAGATCGCTCGGGTGCGCCACTCCACCCCCGGTGTCGGCCTGATCTCACCGCCGCCGCACCACGACATCTACTCTATCGAGGACCTGGCCCAGCTTATCCATGACCTCAAAAATGCTAATCCTCAGGCCCGCATCTCGGTCAAGCTGGTGTCCGAGATCGGCGTGGGCACGGTAGCCGCTGGGGTTTCCAAGGCCCACGCCGACCATGTGACCATCTCGGGCTATGACGGCGGCACCGGCGCTTCTCCCCTGACCTCCATCAAGCACGCTGGCTCGCCCTGGGAGATCGGCCTGGCCGAGACCCACCAAACCCTGGTCCTCAACCGTCTGCGCGGGCGCATCGCAGTCCAGGTGGACGGTGGCATGCGCACCGGTCGCGACGTCGCCATCGCCCTGCTGCTCGGCGCCGACGAGATCGGTTTTTCTACCGCCCCCCTGATCGTGTCGGGCTGCATCATGATGCGCAAGTGCCACCTCAATACTTGTCCGGTGGGGCTGGCGACCCAGGACCCAGAGCTGAGAAAGAAATTCACCGGTAAGCCGGAACACGTGGTCAACTACTTCTTCTTCGTGGTCGAAGAGTTGCGGAAGATCATGGCCAAGCTGGGCTTCCGCACGGCCAACGAGATGATCGGGCAGACCGATCGTTTAGGCATGCGCCGCGCCATCGACCACTGGAAGGCCAAGGGTCTGGACTTCACCAGGCTCCTGACCAAGCACCAGGTCCCCAAGAATGTCGCCCTCTACAACTGCGAGCCGCAGGACCATGGCCTGGACAAGGCCCTGGACCATGAGCTCATTCGACAGGCCGGGCCGGCCCTGGAGCGCGGCGAGCCGGTGCGTATCGAGCTCCCGGTCAAGAACTACCACCGCACCGTCGGCACCATGCTCTCCTGGCGGGTCGCCCAACGCTACGGCCTAGCCGGGCTACCGGACGACACCATCTATATCAAGGCCAAGGGTGTCGGCGGTCAGTCCTGGGGCGCCTGGGTCGCCAAGGGCGTCACCATCGAGCTGGAAGGCGAGGCCAACGATTATGTGGGCAAGGGTCTTTCGGGAGGGCGTCTAGTGGTCTACCCGCCCTGCGAGTCGGGCATGGCGGACCAGGCCGAGGACAACATCATCGTCGGCAACACTGTACTCTACGGCGCCATCAGCGGCGAGTGCTACTTCCGCGGCGTGGCCGGCGAGCGCTTCTGCGTCCGCAACTCCGGGGCCAGCGCGGTGATCGAAGGCGTGGGCGACCACGGCTGCGAGTATATGACCGGGGGCGTCATGGTTTGTTTAGGGCCCACCGGTCGCAACTTCGCCGCCGGTATGTCCGGCGGCATCGCCTACGTCCTCGACGAAGCAGGGGGCTTTGATCGGCGCTGCAATCTAGCCATGGTGGAGCTCGAGTCCATCGCCGCCGAAGACGACGCCTTGGAGGCCCTGGACTATCAGGACGGCGACCTGGAGACCATGGACCGGGTGGACGTGAGCCACGACATGACCCGCTTCGACGCCCTTCGTCTACGGCAACTCACCGCCAACCACCTGCACTACACCGGCAGCCCGGTGGCCAAGCGCATCCTGGACGACTGGACGGCCTATCTGCCCCACTTCGTCAAGGTCATGCCCGTGGACTACCGCCGCGCCCTGACCGAGCTGCAGGCCCAACACCGCCGGCCGCCACCGCTCCCCGCGCGGCAGTCATTCGGTCGCGTTGACATTTAGAAATGTAGGTTGGACAAAGGGCCAGGGATGGCCCGTGCCCAACGGGAATGGTTAACCTCCCGGCTTGTCTCCCTTTGAGGTGGTAGATGAAACGTATGTTTGGGAACACCCTTGAATTTTGCAAGCCTCCGTTTAGCCTATGACCGGAATGACTCAATAATGCCGTTGATATGGCAATTGCCTCGCGCAAATTCGTTACGGATGGACGCGGAGATGCTCCTGAATAACCCATATCCACCAGTCCATTGTAGCCCCTCCAGCCATCCGAGTGGATGATGCCACGGGGGGAGGGTACCTGGCCCCGAATCGCGGCCTATAGCGGCTTCTTGGAGGCATCCGGGACGATCTCCGTGTAGACTTTCCCTGCCGTTCCAGGATTCCGAAGACGATTGTTTTACCCCCGGCTCCACGCCCCTTTTTTCCCCGAACACGGCAGGCGCCAAAAGAGGATTCATCCCCGTCAACCTCGCCAGAGAAAGGCGATGAGGCATCACAAACGCCGATGACTACTTCGGTGAGCCTACGCTCTCCGGTCTGCGCCGGGGGAGAGTGACCTGGCACCCTACAAGCCCCGTTGCGATATCCTCCTGGAAGCCACGGCCTATGCCCCCAAGGGCATGCCGACCGAGGGTTGGCCGATAACATCTAAATGGGCACCCACCAGCCCTTCCAATTGCTCACGCTCTACCCCGCTCAATCGCACCACATAACGTTTCTTCAGGGCTGATTCCTCAAGGCTTGACCACAATGCCAGCAGAATCAGTTTAGCATCCTAATTTTTCTTGTGGGTGGACTACTAGTAAGAAGGAAAAGGGGAGAATCAAGCAGACAATCAGGAATATCAAGGAGGCTGCTAAGCGAGCGGGTAAAGGTGAGACACACCACAGGCGCTGAAAAAACCAGTTAAGCATCCAAACCGTTTAACGGGCGGGTTGCCGATCCGTACGTTTGTCTGGTCGTGGTGTAACGATACGGCCACAGATACTAAGGGGTCAAGGTTCAAATGCTAAAGTGGAATCCGAATATAGGTGTCGGCGTGCGATCCGATCTCCAAACCGGAACACGCCGACACCTATATTCGGATTCCACTTTAGCATTTGAACCTTGACCCCTTAGTATCTGTGGCCGTATCGTTACACCACGACCAGACAAACGTACGGAATCGTTATATTTCTACGATGGGTCTAACGGAGTTTCCAGATGAGTACGATGAAGAGATAGGCCGGAAAGTCTACGGCTGGTCGGAACTGGAACTTCGCATCTGTGTTGAAGATGACAAGATTGTATCCATTGCTTGTTACGATGAATGTTGGTACCGAGGCATCAATCTGATCAGCACTGATATTTCCAAAGCCATAGAATGTATCGGGTCGGATCCTGAAGACAATCCTGAGGACTTCGATGTCGGTGGTGAAACGTAAATTGTTTCGGAATTTCCTAGTTTAAGGTCTTGATATTTCTATGTGTGGATAGACCATATTTTCCAGAGTATATCTGGCGTCTTCAGCCTTTTCTCTTTCGTCCATCGCCTTGCAATATCGTTTGTAGGTCATTTCGTGGGCGAAATCCTCTGGAAAGTCCGTGTAATCCCTGTGATACATGGGTTCATTGTATTGTATAGAATCTTTCCCAAGTCCCGGAGGCCGTCTCTGAGTTCAATATAGAGATTGATCAACTTATTTTCCTGTGATCCCATTGCGTATCCTGTCAATCAATGTCAAGACCTTAAACTAGGAAATTCCGAATTGTTTTTTGAATTCGATGAGGTCAAGGCACAGCTATGGGTCAAGGAAGACATTGTGGTTACGGTGATCTGTGATTTCTTCCTAGAAGAAGAAATTCTAGACCCAGTTATAAACCGCGACTGATATGAAAGGATTCCCCTATTTTTTGGGTAGTGCCTAATAGGTAGTGATGAATTTCCTGCTGAAGTTTTTTCTTCTTCGATGGGGTAATTACAGGATCACTACCCATTGAGCACTACCGGCAAAAGATACTGCCTAAGGTTGATCGAGCTTCCGAAAGATAACGAGAATGTGACTGATTGGATAGGCTACAAGATGCCGGGACAGGATATTTTCATCTATAGCGAAGACGACAAAATCGTATCGATCGCATGTTACGAGGACTATTGGTACGAGGGGTAAAACCTGATTGGTTCGGCATTTCAAGATGTCGTGCGGTTGCTCGGTCCCACTAATCTCCCGAACGAACCTGATGTCATTGAAATGACCAGCATCGCCCAGGAGCCGAGGCAGGGTCTCATCGCAATATCCGGTCCAGGATCTGGGAGAGCTTATCTGAAGCCTTCGCGGAGCGTCCGTGAGAGGCATCCAGCATCTGCTCGAGACGATGGCTGACGGCTTCGATCTCCCGGCGCAGTCGGCGGTTTTCGTGCTCGATTTTTCCCCGCAGCTCCGAGATGGATGTGCTTTGCTCGTAGGCCGCGATGCGCCTGTTCTTAGAGTCCTCGTAAGCCCTTTCCAGATCACGGAGCCAGGTGCTTTCGACGATGGCGAGGCAGGTTTCCCGCAAGGCATTGAGCAGCCGGGTGCCTTGGTCGTCCTCGCGGACCGAGTCGAGCTCGGCCCGGCTGACGATCAGAGATACGGCGACCGCGAGCTTCGCGGCCAGGTCATCCCGCTCGTAGAGAACACCGACGCGGTTGTGCCCCAGTGGTAGACCGACGGCACGATGGAGAATACGACAACGCCGGTACAGGACAATTGCGAGGGCAACCGCGGCGATGGCACAAAGGATCTCTCCGAGACTGACGGACAGCGTAAAGGTCAGCATTGGTTATTCCGTTAGTGGGAGAGCTCGCCACGGATTGACGGGCAGGGCCGGTTGCAGTCGATGGAGGTCCACCGCGGTCCCGCAGGTCCCACGATTCGACCACAAGGGAACCGGCCTTTGGTCCCCCGAACGCAGGAACCCCGGCCGGGCGCCTTCAGCGACCTATTTTATCGAAAATAGACTTGACCGAGTGCACGACCCGATCCTGCAGATCCTTTGCCCAAGGCGGTTGGGAAAGATTCCAGCCGATAACGATTCCGACGGCCAGGATGAAAAGGGTATACAACACAGCGTCACCTGAAAGCTATTTGTAATAGCTTGTAATAGCGTGCCTTTTGGTTGTTGTGTGGCGGTCTTTTCGGCACTGCATCGAGGTCCCGATAAGGGCCTCGATTACCGCCCGGATCAGCGGTACCCAGTATGGCCGAATCCGCCGCTACCGCGTTCGGAGTCGGTAAAGGCGGTGACCACCTGCAGGTCCGCGTGTAGGATCGGCACCAGCACCAACTGGGCGATTCGCTCGCCGATCACGACGCAGAATCGGTCGTGGCCCCGGTTCCAACAGGAGACGTAGAGCTGTCCTTGATAGTCGGAATCGATCAGACCGACCAGGTTGCCCAGGACGATTCCGTGCTTATGTCCCAATCCCGAACGCGGTAGGATTAGGGCCGCAAGACCCGGCTCGGCGATATGGATCGCCATGCCGGTAGGAATCAGCTCACACTGTCCAGGATCTAGGTCCAGCGGCCCGTCGGGCATCGCCCGCAGGTCCAGGCCCGCAGAGCCTGCGGTGGCATACTCCGGCAAGGGGTAGTCCCGGCCCAGCCTGGCATCAAGAATCCTGACTTGCAGTCTGTGCAAGGTAGCGCTCCACAATCAGGTCGGCCAGGGCGTCCGCCAGTCGGCCCTTGGGGCTAAGGGGCAATGATCTACGCCCGCCGGACCACAACACCAGCAGGGCATTCTCCGCACGGTCAAATCCCCCGGTTGCACCGCCGACCAGATTGGCCGCGATCATATCCAGTCCCTTGGCCACGAGCTTAGTACGCGCGTGTTCCTCCAGGTCCTGGGTCTCGGCGGCGAAGCCGACGGTGAAGGGACCCTGGGCCAAGGCGGCGACCTGGGCCAGGATGTCCGGGTTCTTGACCAGGCGCAGGTTCAGCTCCGCTTGGTCCTTCTTGATCTTCCGACCTGCCGGTGCCTGGGGCCGGTAATCGGAGACCGCCGCCGCGGCGATGAAGAGATCGCAGTCCCCTATCCGCGCCATTACCGCTGCTTCCATCTCCAATGCCGACTCCACCGGCATCTGCTCCACCCCGTAGGGCGCGGCTAGGGCGCTCGGCCCGCGGACCAGGATCACTTCGGCACCGCGGGCGGCGAGGGACCCGGTCAGTGCGTACCCCATATGGCCGGAGCTGCGGTTGCTGATGTAACGAACCGGGTCCAGGGCCTCCCGGGTGGGGCCTGCGGTGATCAGGACCCGCCTTCCCGCGAGCGGTCCTTCCATGTACCGGAAACCGGCGCTGAGTGCCAGGGTATCCAGTATCTCGTCGGGCTCCAGCATACGTCCGGGGCCCCACTCGCCACAGGCCTGATCGCCCTCTGCCGGCCCCAGAATGCGCACCCCTCTTTCCTGCAACCGGACCAGATTCTCCTGGGTCGCCGGATGGTGCCACATGCGATGGTTCATGGCCGGAACCAGGACCAGCGGGGCCGTGGTGACCAGAGCAAGGGTGGTCAGTAGATCGTCGGCCAGGCCGGCGGCCAGACGCGCCATCAGGTCGGCGGTCGCGGGCGCCACCAGCACCAGGTTCGCCCAACGCGCGAGCGCGATGTGGTCCATCCCTGCCTCCGCGCCCGGATCTAGGAGGTCGCAACGGACCTCGTGGCCGGAAAGCGCCTGCAGCGTCAGGGGCGTCATGAAGGATCGGGCCGCAGCGGTCATGATCACACGTACTTCGGTCCCACGTTCGCGCAGGCGCCGCACCAACTCGGCCGCTTTGTAAGCCGCGATCCCGCCGCTCACACCCAGCAGTACCTTGCTGCTCACGGGATCGGTGCACCACGCGGGGACGATACGGAGGGTATGGCCTCAAGGCCCTTCCGGTCCACGACAGGCAAAGTCGATATACCTTCGAAAGTAGGCCATTCCCTCCCGGAAGGACAAAGGGGGCGAGACGGACCCGGTGGGTGAATGGCTACACTAGCCGCCGTGGACCCGCTCACGCTTACGAGACAAAAAGCGGTGGACATGCTTGTGTTTTCCGACGAGGGTATCGGGAACCGATTGTAGCGCAAATGACGGCACCTTGAGTGGGGGTGCTTCCCCGCTCATAATCCCTGTGAAAAGCTATGGGTCTAGATAACTTTAGAGAGGATTTTCGCTCAGCGGAGAGTATATCATAATAGATTTTTCTCTCGATGATTAAATCTGAATTCACATTCTTTGAGGCGTAGATGAAACGTATGTCTGGGAACGCCCTAGAGCCTACGCGATATTGAAGTTTGCCTGCGCGCCCAGAAGGACAAAGCGCCGTGGCCGACGCGAATGAACGCCGAGACTGGCGTATCTAGGCAGATCTCGCTCAGGTATTGATTCGCACCGCTCGCCCCCTGTATGCTGACGAGGACTTGGGGCTTGATCTTGTATCCACATCGACGTTCAACTTCTTGACCAACAACTTCGCCATTCCAGCGCAGACGGTGGCGGATCTCTACCGATACCGCCGGCAAGTTGAATTGTTCTTTAAGCCGGAGCGTCGCCATTTTTCGCGCAACCCGAAACGGGGAGCGTCCGATTTCGGGTACAAACAATGGGGCGCCGGCCATTGCCTTCGGCGGCCCGCGTTCATCCTGCGTCCGTCCCGGCGCGCACTCCGCGCGGCACCAGGATTCCCGCAATGACTTAACGCCGTGTCGCATGGCCTGGCATTTCGTCTCCACCGGCGCTCACGCGCCGCACTCCGACCAAACGCTCGGCCCTACGCCTACCCGGGGGGCGTCGCACTTCGCTCGGCGCTTACCCCCCCTCGCTTCCCTGTGCTCCTCCGAGGATCAAGCAACACCTACGCATCAAATCGTTCTTCGGGGCCTCCGAGAACGTGGTCAAGTTTAAGTGGAAACATAGCTAATAGCAGTGTGTTGGACACGCCACGAGCTGCTCCCCTCTTCCGCCGGGGGTGTCGCAAAAGGCACCGATCTCTTCGCCCTTTGACCCCCTCTCCCCAACCCCTCTCCCGCCGGGAGAGGGGCTTTTGTGACGCGGGTCTCCGGGTGGTTGCAACGACTCCTTCCCACCGAGACAAGCCTATCCCGGTCGGCGAAACAAAACCGTACTCCCCTCAGTGGGGATACGACTGCGAGTGCTCAGGGACCGGGATCTTAATCTATCATTTTTAACTTTTGCCTTGCCTGGCCCAGGCATCACGCAGGGTCACGGTACGATTGAACACCGGCTTTTCGGGACGGGAGTCCTTATCCGCCACGAAATAGCCCTCCCGCTCGAACTGAAAGCGATCACCCGGCGCGATTTTTGTCAGGCCCGGCTCCAGGAAGCATGGGGTCAGGGTATGCAGGGAATCCGGGTTGAGGTCGGTACGAAAATCCTGGCCTCCCGCGCCGGGCTCCGGGACCGAGAACAGTCGATCATAGAGCCGTATCTCCGCCGCGACCGCGTGCGACGCTGAGACCCAGTGGATGACCCCCTTGACTTTGCGGCCCTCCGGGTTCTTGCCTAACGTGTCGGGATCGTGGGTACAGCGCAGCTCGATGATTTCTCCGGTCCGGTCCTTGACGACCCCGACACAGCGTATAACGTAGGCATGGCGCAAACGTACTTCGCCGCTCAGGGTAAGCCGCTTGAACCCCTTGATCGGCTCTTCCATGAAGTCGTTGCGGTCAATGTAGAGCTCCCTGGAAAAGGGAACCAGGCGTGCACCCTGGGTCTCGTCCTTGGGGTGATTGGATGCGATGAGTGCCTCGGGCCGGTCTTCCGGATAGTTCTCTATCACCAGCCTGAGAGGCCGCAACACCGCCATAGCCCGGTGGGCCTTGCGGTCCAGATCCTCGCGGATGGCGCTCTCCAGCATGGCCATCTCCACCAGGTTGTCGGCCTTGGTCACGCCGATGCGTTCACAGAAGGTGCGAATGGCCTCCGGGGTATAGCCGCGGCGGCGCAGCCCGGCGAGGCTCGGCATCCGGGGGTCGTCCCAGCCCGTGACTAGGCCCTCGTCCACGAGCTGGGTCAGCCGGCGCTTGCTCATCACCGTATACTCGAGATTGAGCCGGGAGAACTCGATCTGGCGCGGCCTGCAGGGTACCGAGACATTGCCGACCACCCAATCGTAGAGGGGCCGGTGGTCCTCAAACTCCAGGGTACAGAGGGAGTGAGTAATCCCCTCCAGGGCATCCGAGAGCGGGTGAGTGTAATCATAAGTGGGATACAGGCACCACTCATCGCCCGTACGGTGATGAATCACCCCGTGGCGGATGCGGTAGAGGACGGGGTCGCGCAGATTCAGGTTGGGCGAGGCCATGTCGATCCTGGCCCGCAGAGTCAGGGTCCCGTCGGGAAACGCGCCGGCCCGCATGCGCGCGAAGAGGTCCAGGCTCTCCGCCGGCGGGCGATTCCGGTAGGGACTCTCCCGTCCAGGCTCGGTCAGGGTACCGCGGTACTCGCGTATCTGCTCCGCATCCAGCTCACAGATGTAGGCCAAACCCTGCTCGATCAGTTCGACAGCGAACCCGTAGAGCTGCTCGAAGTAATCGGAGGCGAAGTAGAGCCGCTCTCCCCAATCGTAGCCCAGCCAACGCACGTCCTCCTCGATCACCTCCACGTACTCCTGGCTCTCCTTGTGCGGGTTGGTATCGTCGAAACGAAGGTTGCAGGTGCCCTGGTAATCCCGAGCGACCCCGAAATTAAGCACGATGGACTTGGCATGCCCGATGTGCAGATAACCGTTCGGCTCCGGCGGAAAACGGGTGGCAATCCGCACGTGCCTCCCGTGGGCCAGATCCTCGTCGATAATCTGACGGATGAAATTAGTCTTCTTCGGGTCTTCTTTCTTGGGCATCTGGATGGGACCGTTGCGGCAGGAATCGGATGGACGATGCAGGTTGGGGCCATTATGCCTCAAAGGGAGCAGATTACTCTGGCCGGAAGACGCACGAGCGGAGTAGGTGTGTGCGGATTTATCCGCGCTCGCCCTGCAGGCAAGCTTATTTTCGGAAGTATGTACTTAGCGAAATCCCAAGCCTCAACTCGCCGCGCCTTGTCAGCACGAAAAATTCCTCGCAATCGTCCTCGCTCGGATAAATGTCAACAGTGCCAAAAACAAGCTCAATTCCGCTGCTTACTCTTGCCCAACCCGGCAATGGGCACCACCTGCGCGGATTGGGGCTCGTCGGCGTAATAGGGCCGTTCGCCAGTGCGGCCCTGGGCGTCGGCCAGCTCCTTCTCCCGAGCGGAGATCAGCCCCAGACACTGGCGAACGTCGGCGATGGTCTGCTCGGAGAGGGGATGCTTCATCCCCGGCGGCGGCGTGACGTCCTTAATAACCGCGGCCAGGGTCTTGCGCATGGCGATGAGGATCTGCTGCTCTTTGGTAAGTTTTGACATAGCTAGTCTCTGCGGACCGGGTGACCTCAGTTGTCGGGTCTTGGATGATGATAGCAATCCTGAATGATTCGGCGTTGTCCGGAAGATATGACGTGTTGCGTTTCGACGCATAACAGCTCGTTGATCTACGGCCAGGTCAGTGCCAGCGTCTCAACGCAACCTACATTGCCGGTGGAATTCAGCCATGTTCACGCATCCACTCGATCAGTGCCGTAAGGCGGGATGCGCTACGCTTTCCTCCTACCCTTTTGCGACTTCCTAGACCCAAAGGTAACGTTTACCACGAGTCGGAGATCGAGCGCCATTTCTGCCCGGGCGCAGTCCTGGGTTATTTGGCGTTGATTGTGGAACTTGACGTGTCGGGTTACGGCGCGTTCGGCCCTGTCACGGTGCTTCGGGATCGGACAGCGCGCCTAACCCGACCTACAGCCACATGACCCCTGCGCGTTCGACCCGCGCGGACCTTGCAAGGAGGATAACGGCTTCTCAATCCTCACCCAGCAGGCCGGCGAGTCCTTCCTCGTCCACTACAGCAACCCCGAGCTCCCGCGCCCTGGTCAGCTTAGAGCCGGGGTCCGCACCGGCGATCAGGTAGTCCGTTTGCCTGGAAACACTGGTGGTTACCTTGGCGCCGCGCACCTGCAAGACCGCTTTGATCCGGTCGCGGGGTCGGCTCAGGGTGCCGGTGATGGCGACCGTCTTTCCGGTCAGGGGCAATCGGTCGGGTGTCGCGGCAGGGACCGCCAGTGTCTCCCAGCGGATACCGGCCTTCAGGAGCCGATCGATCACCTCCCGGTTGTGGGGCTCGGCGAAGAAGTCGACGATCCGCTCGGCGACTGTTTCCCCGACGCCGGGTACCCGGCTCTCCTCCTTATGCTCCAGATCCTCCACCCGCGCCTGGCTGAGCGCGCTGAGATTGCCGCCGAAGCGGACGGCCAGGGCCGTCGCTACCTTAGCGTTGACACCGGGGATCTTTCGGGCTACCAGCCAGTCGGCAAGCTCACCCTCACAGACGGGGTCGGGGTCGCAGTCGAAAAAATCGCGAATGGCCCGGGCGATCTTGGGACCGACACCCTTTACCCCTCGTTGCCACACCAGCTCCTCGACCCGGACCGCCATCAGCTGCTCCAGCTTCGGAAAGGCGTCCGCCAGGGCCTGGGCGGTGGCCTCGCCGACCTCCCGGATTCCAAGCGCAAAGATGAACCGGGCCAAGGTGGTCGATTTGCTCCCCTCGATGGCCGCAAGCAGATTCGCCACCGACTTCCCCCCCGTCCGATCGAGGTCCATCAGCAGCTTTAGCAACTTCAGGTCCGCGAGAGTGTCTGCGACCGTCCCGCCCTCGCCCTGGGTTCCGAACACAAGAATAAAATGAACCAAGGTAGTCGGAGACTTGCTCTTTTTGATGGCTTCGAGCAAATTTGCCGCCGATTTCTTACCCATCCGATCGAGGTCCATCAACAGCTTCAAGTCCGCGAGGGCATCCACGGAGGTGTTCACAAAGCCCCTTACGGTCGTCTCACCCACATCCCGGACTCCCAACAAAGAAATAAAGCGATCCGGTATCATGGGTGTGGATTTGCTCTTTTCGATGGCTTCGAGCAGATTTGCCACCAGCCACTCAGCCTGCTCGGCAAGGTCGTAGATCCCGGCCGGGTCTTTGAGGATACCTTCTTCCAGCAGCTGCTCGATGAGCTTCTCCCCAAGCCCTTCGATATCCATGGCCCGCCGTGAGACGAAGTGTCGGATTGTCTCCTTGCGCTGGGCCGGACAGTGGAGGCCGCCGGTGCAGCGGGCAACGGCCTCTCCCGCGGGTTTCACCACCGGGGAGCTGCACTCCGGGCAACTCCGGGGGAGCTCGACCGGCTCGGTACCGGGTGGCCGATGCTCGGGCAAGACCCGCACCACCTCGGGGATAACGTCGCCGGCACGGCGGATGTAGACGGTGTCCCCGGCCCGAATGTCCTTGCGTCGGACCTCGTGCAGGTTGTGCAAGGTGGCGTTGGAGACGGTAGCGCCGCCCACGAAGATGGGTTTTAAACGGGCTATGGGGGTCACCGCCCCGGTGCGGCCAACGTTGAACGCCACCGCCTCGACGGTGGTGCTCTCCTCCTGGGCGGGAAATTTGTAGGCGATCGCCCAGCGGGGGGCGCGGGCGACGAAGCCCAGGGCCTCTTGATCGGCCAGGGAGTCGACCTTGAACACCACGCCATCGATGTCGTAGTCGAGGGCGTCTCGTCTGGTCTCGATCTCCCGGTAAAAAACGATGCAGGCGTCAATGCCGTCCAGGACCCGCAGCTCCGGGGAAACCTGCAGCCCCCAAGCTTTCAGCAATGTCAGACGCTCGCTGTGAGTCGGCACCAGGGGACCGCCCTGCACCGCGCCCAGGCCGTAGCAGAACATAGTCAAAGGCCGCCGGGCCGTGATGTCGGGATCGAGCTGCCGCAGGCTGCCGGCGGCGGCGTTGCGGGGATTGGCAAAGGTCTTGCCGCCTTCTTTCCGGGCCTGGGCATTGATGGCCTCGAAGCCGCTTTTGGGCAGAAAGACCTCGCCACGCACCTCCATCAAGGCCGGCCAGTCCTCACCCCGCAATTGCAGGGGCACGGAACGAATGGTGCGCAACTGGGCCGTTACGTTTTCACCACGGCGCCCGTCGCCGCGGGTGGCCGCCCGGCGCAAACGTCCTGCTTCGAAGGTCAGACTGATCGCCAGGCCGTCCAGCTTGGGCTCGGCCAGGTAGCGGATCCGATCACGCCCGAGCCGCTCCCGCACCCGGCGGTCGAAGTCCCGCAGCTCGGCCGCGTCGAAGGCGTTCTCTAAGGAGAGCATGGGGACCCGGTGCTCGACCTCGACAAAGCCCGCCAGGGGCTCGCCATCCACCCGTTGGGTCGGCGACTCGGGAGTCACCAGCTCCGGATACTCGGCCTCCAAGTCCCGGAGAGCGCGTAACAGCCGGTCATATTCGGCATCCGGGATTTCCGGGTCATCGAGGACATAATAGTGGTGATTATGGCGCTCGATCTCCCGCCGCAGCGCCTCGATACGGGAGCGAACAGCGCTCGGGACGCTCATTGGGGAGCCGGATCGATCAGCCGCCAGGCCATCAGCTCATGGACCTGAGTTCGCAGACGCTCCTCCGACTCGGGCGTGAGCAGCTCCCTGGTCTCATCGCGGACCCCCGCCTCAAGCGCGTCGGCCAGGCAATGCGCGGTGGTGAGCATCACCTCCAGCCGGGACGGATCATCGGAGGCACCCTCCACCTGAGAGAACAGGGTCAGACCGGGCGATTCGAACTCGGCCATAGCCCCGAAGGGAAAGGTTCCGGGCTTGACCATGTTGGCCATGCTGAACAGCGGATGCTTGGTGGACTCGACGTCGGCATCGGCGTAACGGTGGAAGATCTCCATTCTGCCAGGCTCGACTCCGCATTGACTGGCCGCCCGCACGATGGCCTCGCCGTCGAAGACCCCCTCTTTCGGAGTGATATGGAGCGACAGGAGCAGCGGGGTCTCGGGGCGTTCCAGCTCCCGACTATCCGATGCCGCCGGCGGCTGCAGCTCGAGCTCCGGTTGGTCCGGCGGCAATGGAGATTCGGACCACTCTCGCACGTCGTCGCCCGCGGCCATGCCCTCGACTTTATCATCCGTCTCATCGGGCCAGGCGTCGAGCCAGGGCTCGTGCCTGTCATCGTCCAGCTCTGCTTCCTCATAGAGCGTGTCCTCATTGGAACGATCCCGCTGCCGTTCCCAAAGATAGAGTCCGCCCAGCACCAGACCACCGGCGACGATCAGCAGCAAACGCAGCGTATCGGCATCCATTCGAGACCCCTTCGACGTGAGGAAATGGACAGGTAATTGGGTAAGTATAATCCCAGAAACGGCTTGCAATCACGCTATGCGACCATCGGTTCGGGACAGGCGCGTACAAATAGCTCTTCGATCACTGCTGTCCGACAAAACGTTTATTCTTGTTGCGTAATCCCTTGTAAGGAAATGGAAAACAGCCGCTTTAAGAGTGTCACCGATTTGAATCACCTCGCGCATCTTCAGTGGTCTGAGCATCCGCCCGGTCGAGCCGGAGGCGATGGTACAACCGCAGAAGAACAAAAAGGTCTTTGCCACGTCTTACCAGCCGAGCGTACTGGCCAACTCCGTTTCTGCTAGGTTTTGATGGCGTTTTTTTAATACTTGACGCATGGTCTCGGGGAATATCGATTCCACCACCTTCAATTCCACCAAGCGATCCCCCAACAACCGTAAGGTCCGCCGGCATGTCCCGCCGGCGGCTCGCTACAGACGATACTCACCAAGCGCGCTTCGCCTTCACCATCCAGCACCCGCGAACGTTGGCGCCGCTCCAGTGCCGCCCGGGAAGCCCTCGCACACACACCGTTGGCGAATTCGCTCCACCGTACGACGGCTACAACCCACCCGCTCCGACACTTCTCGGTCGATCAGGCCGTTTCCGCGTTCGCCTTCGTCCGCCCGCAACAACACTTGGGCGTGACGGCGACGATAGGCGGCCTCCCATCCTCGCTTCACCAGCCCTTCCAGTTGCTCACGCTCTACCCCGCTCAATCGCACCATATAACGTTTCTTCAGGGCTGATTCCTCAAGGCTTGACCACAACTCCTATCGTCGGGCAGCTTACATCACTCAGCGCGGCGAGTTTCGAGGCCGGTAGATCATGCGTAAAATAGCACATGATCAGTCTGAATTTGGCTTCCGAAAGGCGTGAACGCCTGAAATACCTGCTTTTCCCTTGCATAACATAATCTTAGCATGCAGTTGCAGATGCTAAAGTTATCTAGACCCAAGCTATTTACGGGAGAGAAAGCAGGAGATGCCAATCACGGAGCGGCCGGAGGAGGAGCGGCCTCGGGAGAAGCTGTTGTCCCGCGGCGCCCAGGCCCTTACCGATGCCGAGCTGTTGGCGATCTTTCTCCACACCGGGGTCTTGGGAAAGAGCGCGGTGGACCTGCTCGCGGAGCTGGGGAGACTCAAGGGCCTGTTCAGCGCGGACGAGAAAGGCTTTTGCAGGGTCAAGGGCCTGGGCAAGGCAAAGTATGCCCAGGTGCAGGCCATGTTGGCATTGAGCCGCCGTTATACTGGAGGAGGAAATCAAGGACCGGGACCTGTTGACCAGCCCGGAAACGACGCGCACCTACCTCAAGGCCTAGCTGTACCACTATGCGCACGAGGTCTTCACCTGCGTCTTTCTCGACAATCGCCACCGCGTGATCCGATCCGCTGCAAAGAGCTCTTCCAGAGCACCATCGACGGTGCCAACGTGCACCCGCGCGAAGTCGTGCGTCGCGCCCTGGAGCTGCACGCAGCCGCCGTCATCTTCACCCACAACCACCCTCGGGCGTCACCGAGGCAAGCCAGGCGGACCTGCGGATCACGCAACGTTTGAAAGATGCCCTTGCCCTTGAAAGATGCCCTCGCCCTGGTGGATGTGCGGGTGCTCGACCACTTCATCGTCGGCGAAGGGGATGCAGCATTCGCCGCATCCCTGGCCGAGCAGGGGTTGTTGTAATCTACGCACAATTGGGGATACCCAGGGACAACAAAATGACTACACCACCCCTAGCACACCATTTCGAATGATATTGCGAATGCATAGAGAATATTTGCACCAAGCTCAAGCGACTCTGTCCGCAATATCAAGAGAAATGAGGCGCTAGGTGCTGTTGACATTTGGCGTCGTGTTGCGTTACGCCGCGTTCGACGTCATGCCTGTCCGGGTGCAGTCCTGGGTTATCCTGAGGCCCTGAGCCTGTGTGGACAGATTGGCTCCCCACCCTCTTCGTCCATCCCGGAGAGTATCTGAGACCGTGAGCGGTGCTCGTGAGCCTGCATACACAAGGTCGGTAGACGAGGGTACAGGGCCGGAGAACCAGGTCACCCTCCTAATGGGTTTTTACTCACGGGGGAACTGAACATGAAGGTCGCCGGAATTGATGTCAGCAGCAAAACCGTTACCTTGATCATCCACTATGATGGCCGCATGGGAAAGCCTGGCAGCGCCCCGACGACCTGGCTCTGGCCATCCACGCCTGCGCGCGCCACGACGACATGCGTGCCAAGCAGTGGGGCGCCATGGCCAGCCTCGATCCACGCCAGCACCCGTCTCCAGCGCGAGCAAAAAGCCCCCCTGTCCAAGGCCGGGAACCGTTACCTGCGGATCGCCGAGCTACAACAGAGCATCGACCACCTCGAGGTCCACATTGAGCATCTACGCCGGCAGATCCTCGACCTGGTTCGCGCTCATGAGAACTTGCAAGCGATCTTCAACCGTTTAGTCAGTATCACCAGCATTGCTGCCGCCAGTGCCATCCAGCTCCTCGGTGAGCTCCTGGTCCTGCCCGAGGACATGTGCGCCAAGCAAACAGCCCCTACCCTAGTAAACGAGAGGAAACCACACACATGGCTATGAACACCAATATTCTCTTAAAATCGACACTGCGCGGGGTTCATCGCGCGGCAGATCGAGAATGGTCGTAACGGTTCCGTCAGCGAGGTGATCGACGTCGGCTTGCGCTTGCTCGAAGAACGCGAACGGAGGTTCGAAACCCTACGCCGGGCCCTCATCGAAGGGGAAGAAAGCGGCGGAGATTCACCGCATTCGAGTGCTTCATGCACGGATGGACCCGGATCTCCACTTGTAAAACTCCGGAATAGACAGGGATAATGGCGTGATCAGTACCGTGGAACAATCCAAGATCAGCGTTGACGATTATCTGGCGGGTGAGGAGACCGCGTCGATCAAGCATGAGTATGTCGCCGGCGAGGTCTTTGCGATGGCCGGTGCCGGCGAGGCCCACGTCACCGTCGCGCTCAACTTGGCCGCCATGCTGCGCAACCACGTCCGCGGCAACCGATCCCGCCGACAGCCGGGAGAAGCGATTCAAGCGCAACCCGATCCTGGTGATCGAGGTCCTAAGAGCCGGAGCGGCTGTCTGTCGATAACTTCCACTGCAACGCCGAGGGGAGGCTGGGTCCTGCACCCGGTTGCCGAGGGAGGGGAGCTGGTACCTGCTTCCATCGACTTCCGCTGCCCGGTGGCCGCGGTTTATGAAGACGTGGCGCTCGGCTGAAGGGCGCTCCCGATCTAAATGACGACTACCCCGGAGGCCTTCCGTACCCAGTCCATAGCGCATGGACTGTCCAGGAAAGCACTGGAGCCCGACCCCATCCGTCAGTTCCAGCACTGGTACGAGGAGGCGATCGCTACCGGCATTCCCGAACCCAACGCCATGAGCCTGGCGACGGTGGCCGCGGACGGCCAGCCTTGGGTGCGCACCGTGCTGCTCAAGCTCTACGACGAGGCCGGCTTCGTGTTCTTCACCAATTACGAGAGTCGCAAGTCCGAACAGATGGCGGAGCAACCCAAGGTCGCCTTGCTCTTTCCCTGGGTCGCGCTGGCCCGGCAGGTCCAGATCACGGGCAGGGTTGGCCGGGTTTCGACCGCCGAATCCCTCAAGCACTTCGCCACCCGTCCCCGCGGCAGCCGGATCGGCGTCTGGGCCTCACCTCAGAGCCGGGTCATCGGCTCCCGTTCTCTGCTGGATGCCAAAGTGGAGGAGATGCGGCGCAAGTTCTCCCAGGGCGAGATTCCTTTGCCCGGCTTCTGGGGCGGATTCCGGGTAAAACCCGACACCATCGAGTTCTGGCAAGGCCGGGAGAACCGGCTGCATGATCGTTTCCTTTACAGCCGTACCCCTCAGGCCGGTTGGCGCATCGAGCGGCTGGCACCATGAGGAGACTCTGAAAGATGCCTTCCTTATAGGCCTGGGGTCGGTTAACCTCCAGTCAGATCGCGAATCGCCTCCCGGTTGAGACGGTCGATGTCATCTCCCCCCAAGGTGTTCAGGATCGCGGCCATCGGGATACCCATAGAACGGGGGGGCTGATCCGGCGCGGTGAACACCAGCCCCAGATCCCGCAATGCTCGGCGCCCCCGGCTCCTTTCGTAGCCACTGAAGTAGCGTCAGCGTCGGTGTGTTCCCATAGGCCTAATTCCTCGCTCGTGGGAGCTGGCCGACTGTATGACCGACGAAGACTCGGGCCTCGCTTGCCTCAACCTCTTGCTCTACGGCCTCGGCAAGCGGTAAACTGTCCAGGCTTTCCATGCGAATCCCATCAATTGATGCGGCGACTGTATCTAGCACCAGTGTTTTCGCTCTTCGCTGCACTATCCATGCCTTATTTCTAACCGGCTCGGCACGTTTCTGTCGTTCCTTATTCAGCTCCTCCTCGAGCCGGTTCGCGGGTTCCTTACTCTCTTCCTTGCGAAAACCCTCGCATCCGAGCAACCGCTCGGCCGTGAGGAATTCCCCGGAGTCGATTAACTCCCTGCCACACCTCATGGGCAGCCTGTAGAGACGCCAGCCCTGCGAGGAGATACTTCCGCAGCAGGTCCTCGTCGAAGCGATTGGATCGCCCCAGGAGTATCCAGAGCCGAGGAAATCGCCACGTATCTTGCCAGTGCTTGAGCATCTCGTTCAGATCTGCGTCTACAGGACCTCCAAACTCGTTTTCATCGCCTCGAACAAGGGACGACTGACGACGCGGTAGGGGTGTCCGGGGTCCGTTTCAATTGCAGCGATCCGTCCCTCGATATCTTGCCCCAATGCCAGTGCTTGGGTCTCCAGATAGTACTCTTCGCCGATAGCCGCGAGCTTCTCGCTGCGTGCAACCCAGTATCGGGTACTGCCAATAATCTGGTCGATCGCGGATACACAACACTGCCGCCGCACGCCCTTGATGTGTTTGTTGCGCACTGATGTTGGGTCGTGCTCGTATACTAGTCGAGCCGATCATCTTCCAGTGTCTCCAACCAGCGGGTGGTACCGAGACTGCGTGGATCAGCAGCTCGAGCGTCGCGATACAGCTCCAGGCTACGGACCCATCCGGATCCTCTTTGCAGTCAAAGGCCCCTAAAAGCAGCACTGACCGGCCTCCCGGATAGTCTTTCAGGCCGCAGACCACAGCGGCCTTAGCCAATCCCATTGTCGGCAATCCTTCTCCCATCAACGGACGATCGCCGGTCAAGAGCAAGGCCGCCTCCATGAATCCTCGGTTCTCCCATCGCTCCCGAATCAGCCAGGCATGTCACCTGTCGGATCCCTGCCGGTCAGGCCCCTGTTCTTCTGGTCCGGCTTCCAGACCCAGAAGGGCCGCGACCGCCCGGCGACCAAGCTGCGGGGGCAGGAGCCGGACGAAGGCACCGAAGAGTTCCCAACGGTCCTTGTCCAGAGCGAGTAGGGCCGCATCCCTCAATACGTACCCAACGGAGACATTCGATTCCTCCTCCTCGAAATCACCGTCCAGGGCCTTTCTCTACCGTCTTGGCTGGTCAATCCCTCAGGCACGTGGGATTGTACGTCACTCGGTCGATCCTCATGTCGGATGGATGAGGTCCCCTGGTGACCGAATAGCTGGAAGACCTCCGCGGCGAAATCCGGGCTGTGCACCAGGACACCCACCCACAGGCGGCGTTGATGAGATGCCTGTTGCAGAAAACCCGGCGTACCCAGGATGTCAAAACCGGAAATGACCGCAAACGTATCTGTTGCAATGATCCCGCCGTCGGTAGGGAGCTGTCGCCCGCGCAGTCCGGGAAAGCGGGTATCCAGAGAAGTGACCCGTTCGACGGCGCGGTCATCCTTCTGGCGGCCCAAGTTCGTAAACAATGGAAATCGTCGCTCTGTTTACTGCGCAGGCGGCGATCTCGTCCTCCACCCCCGGATTCAACACATCCAACGAAACTCAACGGGAGGTCAACAGGAGATTGGTTGGTCTGGACGCCAGTGCCTGCATCAGTAGCTGGTGATGGCAACCGTCGAAGACGGTCTCCACCGATTCGCCCAACCCTTGGCCGTATCGGCGGGTCGGGTATGGTCGGTATGCTTGCGGTCAATTCCTCGTCCTCCGTACGGGAGGTGAACTCCGAAAAAGACCGGGCCAGGGCGTAATCCGGAATTCCACCGCAGGCGAGGTCTCGGGAATTCTGTTGCTCTTCGATCGGGCATTCCTCCAAACCCTCGATACGCCCACTCAGATCGGCCAAAAGCCCTTCGAGTAGCATCCAGCCTGCACCTCCTGCAACCTGTACGGATTGCTTCTCGATGCGCTTGAGAAACCGGAGGCAGAAGAGATCGTCTGGGCGTTCTTCCACCAAGTTGCCGATGCCCTTTTCCAATTGGCGCTTGACCTGACCATCGAGCCTGGCCGGAGAGGTGATGACGGCGATGGGGCGATCCTGACGCTTGTTACATTCGAGCCTGAGGTGCAACAAACGGCGCACAACCCCCAGTGTACTGCCCCCGGACGTACGCGATTACAGATAGCATTGAGGATCTTATAGGAACGGGTCTCGTCCAGCCGGCTGAAAGCGAGGCGCGAGGCTAAGCCTACGATCCGGGACTTGGAGATCTTGCGAAAGCTCCCGAAGGGTAGTAGCTGCGGAATGATCTGGTAGCTGTTATTAGTCGAGGTGTGGAACAAGGCCGGCAGGACCGATCCGGTCACTAGTTCCTGCATCAAAAGATAGGGCAGGTGCACCTACCACCGCCTGAAGTGATCAACGGGAGGCTGAAGACGTTCAACTTCTTGACCAGCAACTTCGCCATTCCCGCGCAGACGGTGGCAGATCTCTACCGATATCGCTGGCAAGTTGAATTGTTCTTCAAGTGGATCAAGCAACGCCTACGCATCAAATCGTTCTCCGGGACCTCCGAGATCCGAGAACGCGGTCAAAAGCCAGATTTGGATCGCTATCTCGGTTTACATCCTCGTCGCTATTATCAAGAATCGCCTTGACAGCAAATCGGATCTCTACACAATTTTACAGATTCCGAGCCTGACCTTATTCGAAAACACTCTTCTAGCTCTGTTGGTTACTAGAATGGAATCCAGAAGCGATACTGCCTATACCTAATAACCAACGGAATCTATTTGATAATTTCACTGGACAATAGTGGTGCGGACGGTATAGCTACCGAGTCGTTTGTCATGGGTTGAGGTAGACCCCACCGTCGAGTCTGCTGTGTGAACCGATCCGACTCACCAAATGTAAGAGAACAAGCGAGATGTCAGTTGCCACCGAACGCGCCCACAAGATCGCCCAGGTACTCGTCGAGGCCCTGCCCTATATCCGGCGTTTTCGCGGCAAGACCATGGTCATCAAATACGGCGGCAATGCCATGGTCGAGCAATCCCTCAAAGCAGGCTTCGCGCGTGACCTGTTGCTAATGAAGCTGGTGGGCATCGACCCGGTGGTGGTGCACGGCGGCGGCCCTCAGATCGGAAGCCTACTCAAACGCCTGGGCAAGGACAGCGAGTTCGTGCAGGGCATGCGGGTTACCGACAGCGAGACCATGGATGTGGTCGAGATGGTGCTGGGCGGCCTGGTCAACAAAGAGATCGTCAATCTCATCAATCGCCACGGCGGCGCGGCCGTTGGTCTGACGGGTAAGGATGGGGACCTGATCCACGCCCGTAAGCTGCTCATGCGCCGCGACGCACCGGAGCTTAAGGCCCCGGAGATTCTGGATCTCGGTCACGTGGGCGAGGTGGAGCGGATCGACGCGAGCGTCGTCGACATGCTGATCCGGGGTGAATTCATCCCCGTCATCGCCCCCATCGGCGTCGGGGAAGACGGCTTCTCCTACAACATCAACGCCGACCTGGTGGCCGGCAAGATGGCGGAAGTGCTGGGGGCGGAAAAGCTTTTATTACTCACCAACACGCCGGGGCTGCTCGACGCCTCCGGCGCGCTCATCGGCGAGCTGGATGCGAAAGACGTCCCCGAGCTGATCCGGCAGGGCATCATCACCGGGGGCATGTTGCCCAAGATGAGATGTGCCCTGGACTCGGTCCATGCGGGCGTGCGCTCCGCCCACATCATCGACGGCCGCGTGGAACACGCGCTCCTGCTGGACCTGTTCACGGACGAAGGCGTCGGGACCCTGATCCGCGGAAAAGAGACAAAAGATGGGGAACCGGGTGAGCACGTGTAGACCAACTTGCGGGGCCTTCCAGTCTCGGCAATCTCTGTCAAATCAGCAGCACTGCTTAACTCAATGGTATTGGGTTGGATGGGGGATGTGGTTCCTGTGTCACTCCAACCCGCCGCTCTGTTCTCCCTCCTCTCGGATAACACCAACCTCCAAGACTTCCAAATACCGCTCGGCACTCGCAGCTTGAGTGTAGTCGGCGACCGCGGCCTTCAGCATCTCCGGCGGCGGCGGATGGTCCAGGGTCTCAGCCATGGACCGGGCCATGGCCTGGATGTCTCCGACCGGAACCAGGGGGCCGTACCGGCCGCCGTCCAGCAGATCATGGGGGCCACTAGGGCAGTCTGTCGCCACCACCGGGGTGCCCAAGGCCATAGCCTCCGTGAGCACATTGGGAGAACCCTCCCACCGGGACGAGAGCACGAACAGATCCGCGCGGGCCAGAAAGGGGTAGGGGTTGGTCCGGAAGCCGGGCAGCGCCACGTCGGCGGCGATTCCCAGCTCCGCGATCAGTGCCTGGAGTCGCGCCAGTCCGCTGCCTTCGCCCAGGATAACCAGCCGACAAGGGCGCCCCCCTTTACGGACCTGGGCGAAGGCGCGGATCAGGGTCGGGAAATCCTTCTGGCGCTGTAAACGGCCGGCGCCGAGGATGACCGGCGGCTGGCCGGGCCGGAACCAGGCGTGATTGCATGGCGCGGCCGCCAATCCGGGCAGTTCCGGCGTAATCACGGGATTGGGGATGACCCGGATGCGCCCGCGCGCGATTCCGGCGATGCGGACAGCGTCGTCGGCGACCCCGGCGGAGACGGCCACGATCCGGTCCACCCGTGGATAGAGCCGACGGATCGGCCAGAAGCGTAGCCAGCGCGCGATAGCGGCCCTCTCCGCCATGGCCGTGGAGACATTGGTGCCCAGGCGCATGACGATCCGGGTATCGGTGCCCGCCAGCCACCGGGCCAGGACCGCTGCGCGTCCGGCCCGATCCTTCACCGCCAGCAGGGCGGCGGGGCGGTGTCGGCGTAGATAGCGGGCCAGCGCTGGCACCGCCGCAAAGGTGTGCTGCGTGCCTGAATGCAGTCGGTTCACCTGCCGCGGCAGGCGTTCGAGGTGGGGACCCTCGGCGCGCACCAGGATCAGCTCCACCTGCCGACCAAGCGCCACGAAGCCGCCGATCAGGTTCACCACCATCCGCTCCACCCCGCCGTGACCCGAGAAGGAGACGAAGACGGCGATGGGACGCGTGCGATCGGGCATCACCCTATGCCCCTTTCCGTCATTGTTAACGGAAACAGCATGTCATCAACTCAGTGGTCGCAAATGCCAACAGCCTTTTTTAAGGTGTGTCGCCCAGTAGATGCGCGACCTCAGAGGCTCCAGCTCCCCACTCCGGCCGCTCGTCGACCGCATCCAGCGGCGGATTGCGCCGGACCCGGACCGGCAGCACCACCAGCTCGAAGGCCGTGTCTCCGGCAAAGAAGGCGAACACCGGATGGGTGCGGCGCAGGCCGTCCCCGTAGCGGAAGACCTTCTCACGCTCTTGCCAGGGGATGCCCCGATCAAGCAACGCAAATACCACATCCTCGGTATTGTCCGTGAACAGATGCAGGCGCACGCCCTGAGTAGGGAGCGCGCTTCCAGAAAGTACGGGGCCCACGAGCCTGGGCGCAAAGTCGGCGAAGGCATTCATGGCCCCAGGGCCTGTCTGCGCAGGCTGGTGAGCGCGCTCTCCTGCTCCGCGCCCTGAAATAGGTGCTGTTGCTGCAACAGCGCCTCTTGGATCTCCCTGTTGCCGGGCCACAACCACCTGTCCTCGATACCGACTCGCTCGGCCGCTTTGCGCCGCGCACGGTCGAACCCCCGGATCCCCTGATCCGCCATGATACGGGCGGCCTCATAGGCCAACCTTCGGCAATGTGCGTTCGATCGCTTGCGCCCAGTCATCCGATGCCCCTAAAGAGCTTCGTTATCAGCGTGTGACATCGATAGGATATCACCTACAAAACTATGTACGCGGCGACCGGCCGGCTGCATATCGATTCTGCCGCGTCAGAGGTGGAATGCTTCGAACTGCTTAGAGCCTGTCCGGCTTGCGCGTCCGTTACGAGGAATTGGGGAGGCAAGGCGAATTCCCGGCCCGATTGAGGCAATAGCGAGCGAGCGGGTCGTGTTTTGATTTTGTTTGGGTCCGGATTCCAGGCTCCACGATCTACGCCACACTTGCGCCGCGTAGTTGGTGCAAGCGAGAGTCCCGCTCACAGAAGTTCGAGATGCCCTGGGACACGGCACAATCAGGATGACTGAGCGATACGCACACCTTGCTCCGGAGAGCAATTGAGCTTTCGCTCGCAGTTTTTCCATCACCTGCGACATTTCTCCAACCAAGCAAACGAGCGCTCGACAACCCAGTGTTTGGGAAGCACGGCAAAGGTGCGCAGTTTGTTTCACTTGGCAACCGTT
>Ga0209781_1000058_pt1 | contig 27909 bp, 22 predicted proteins | sample WorMetHERISLAND1_3_FD_187386 | JGI IMG/M metagenome (GOLD analysis project Ga0209781, IMG submission 187386) | Marine gutless worms symbiont microbial communities from Max Planck institute for Marine Microbiology, Germany - Olavius albidus HERON... | ecosystem: Host-associated > Annelida >...
CCCGCCCAACCCGACACGCGCACGGCTCATCCGCTACGATGCCGAACTCTACAAGGAAAGGCATGTCGTCGAATGCTTCATCAACAAAATCAAACACTTCCGACGTATTGCGCCGCGCTACGAAAAAACCGCCACAGCCTACTTGGCCATGCTACACCTCGTTGGCACCATGATATGGTTGCGTTAACTGTCAACAGGACCTAGAGAAGACCCAGGACACGGCTACGGCCATGGCCAAGATGGCCAAGGATCTGCAGGTTCAGAACATGCTCAACCGTCAGGCAGACCGTGTTTTGAGGCGCGTCGATCAGGCCGAACAGGACGGTCGGATCACACCCAACCAGGCCCGCGACCTGCGCCACAAGGCACTGTCGGCATCCATCGACGGCGACGCTGGCTCGAACGAACCGTTCAGTTCGTCGGAAGTCGATCGGATCGCCGCTACGGCCCAGGATACAGAGTGCCCCATTTCCGTCGAGACGCCCGATGGTGGCCGGGTCGACGTCGGTCCTGAGTCCATGGACGACATCATGCAGCGGGTCATAACTGACGACACGGTCAACGACTCGGAGAGCCGTGCTTTCCACCCGGCTATGCGCGGCGTACCCGAGGTCCAGCGCATGACGACCCCGCAATCCAACGGCGGCACGGAGCTCAACGCCAACGTCACCGATGCTGAAGTGCCAGGTAACGTGACCGTCCTTTGGGAGGCCGAACCGCCTGACGCCGTCATGTTTATGGGTGGCGCGGTGCAGAACGAAAACGTCTACCAGGGCGGAATCGGAGATACGGTCAACATGCTTCCCATTCGCCCGGGGCGGGCAAAAATCCGTGTCTCCGCGACTGAAACCATCAACCTGAGCACGGGTACCCGCCAACGCAGACTCGGCAGCAGCCGGATCGACATCTCCGTTCCGCAGTACGTCCAGGTCCAGACGTTCAATCTGGCCCCCCAATGGAATCCCGCTGGGATCGTTAGGAACCTGTCTAATTTGGGTGAGTTCAACCTTTTCGAAGACTTCATTGCCGCGATCGGACTCAACGCCGGCCAGCGTCATGCCCTCCTGGCGGAGGCGAAGGCAACGGCTGATTATCTGCTGCGTGATGCCAACGTCCGTATCGTCTGGTTCATCAACCCCCTCAACGAGACGCTGCCCAATCAGTTCGGAAGCTCGAACTCGCCGGTACCGGGAAATCTGCCACCCGACAGCATGTACATGCGGGTAATCCTGGAGGGAACATACAAAGACCCACGCGGGTCACTCTCCGCCGAAGACCGCTTGGCTGCGGAAGAGCCGTTCGACAACGTACTGGGACTCACGACGCCCGGTCCGGCGCCGACCGCCGGCTCGGCCCGCGAGATGCAACCGGATATCGGGCCGTTCCATTACAACGAGGGGATTAGGATCTTCCCGTCCCAGGCCATTCTGACACCGCAAAGCGGGTTCCCGCACGAGGTTCAGGAGCGCATGATGGCCCTGTTGGATAAATTGAACGACCCCGCGGATCCCGGAGACAGGGGCTCCTGGGTGCGCTCGCCGCCCTGGCCCTCGGCCGCATCATTGGCAGCACCATCGCACACGAGATCGGCCACGGTCTAATCGGGTCGAGGCCGCTTCTGATCGGCCCCGGGGGGCATACTGTTTTCGCCTCGCGGAACGCCCTCATGTCGTCCAATCCCGATACCACATTTGCCAACCTAACCGGACTGAGGCTAACGGAGGACGTGGTGCCATGGCCCGACCCCGGCTCCTACGAGGACGAGGCGTTGGTGCCGGGGCCGCTCGGGCCAGACCGCATCGGCGAGTTCGGGTCCGTCATGCGGAACGCTCTCCAGCGCCGTCACCCGGTCGACCCTTAGATTGTGACTAAGGGCCTGTGCGTGGTTCTTCTTCTCGGCTAGGGCGGCGGTCGGTCATACGTACTGCCGGATCCACGATTTCAAATGCTCAGCCGGCATGGCGCCGGCCTGGCGGGCCACTTCCTGGCCGTTCTTGAACAGCACCAGGGTTGGAATCGAGCGGATAGCGTAGCGCATGGCCACGTCCTGGGCGGCTTCGGTGTCGACCTTGGCGAAACGCACCTCCGGCTCCATCTCGCCGGCCACCTGTTCGAAAATGGGCGCCATCATCTTGCAGGGCCCGCACCAATCGGCCCAGAAGTCGACGACGACGGGGATGTCGTTGCTCTCCAGATGGCGCGCGAATCTGCGTCCGTCGAGCGGCACCGGATGGCCTTCGAACAAGCGCGCGCCGCACTTGCCGCATTTGCCGGCGCGCGCCTTCTTTTCCCGCGGCATGCGATTGACGGCGGTGCAGTTGGGGCATACGACGTGGTAACTCTCGCTCATGACGGCCTCTTTCTGATCCGGTCTTTTCGGGTAACATATAGGCCGCTTAGCATGGCCCCGCCAGTGGCCCTGCGCGTTGCCCACAAGCCGGCGATGGGTTAGGACAACGGGAGTTCTCAGTGAGGGGAGGGCATAGAATGGACGATCGCCGGGATTGGTGCGCCGAGGCGGTACGCATCATCGAGGCCGACTTCAACCGCTCGGCCGACACCCATCTCTTCACGCTCGACCTTCCGGCGCTCCCCGGCGTCGATCTTTATTTCAAGGACGAGTCGACCCACCCGACCCGCAGCCTCAAGCACCGTTTGGCCCGGTCCTTGTTCCTCTACACCATTTGCAACGGCTGGGTGACGCAGGGTACGACGGTGGTCGAGGCGTCGTCCGGTTCGACCGCCGTGTCGGAAGCCTATTTCGCGAGGCTCCTGGGGCTGCCCTTCATCGCCGTCATGCCGCGCTCGACCTCACAGGAGAAGGTCGATGCCATCACCTTCTACGGCGGGCAGTGCCATTTCGTCGATACACCGGCCGAGATCTACGATGCATCGAAACGCCTGGCGGCCGAGACCGGCGGGCACTACATGGATCAGTTCACCTACGCCGAACGCGCCACGGACTGGCGCGGCAACAACAACATCGCCGAGGCTATCTTCGAGCAGATGAAGCGCGAGCCCGAACCGGTCCCGGCCTGGATCGTGGTCAGCGCCGGCACCGGCGGCACGTCGGCGACCATCGGGCGCTACGTGCGCTACTGTCGCCACGAGACCCGCATCTGCGTCGTCGACCCCGACAACTCCGTATTTTACGACTGCTACGAAAGCGGTGATCGAAGCCTCACCATCGACACCTCATCCCGAGTCGAGGGCATCGGCCGTCCGCGCTGCGAACCATCGTTCATTCCGGAGATCATCGACCGCATGATCAAGGTGCCGGACGCCGCCAGTTTCGCCGCCATGCGGGTCCTCGGTCAGCGGGTCGACCACCTGCCCGGCCCGTCGACCGGCACCAACCTTTACGGCGCCCTGCAGATCATGGCGGAAATGGTCGGCACCGGCGAAAAGGGGTCTCTGGTGACGTTGCTATGCGATCCCGGGGAACGCTACCGGGATACCTGTTATGACGATGCTTGGCTCGTCGCCAACGGTTTCGCCATCGGCCCCTATGTGGAGCAGATCAACCGCTTCCTCGATACGGGGGAGTGGCGCCCCATGGACGACGCCTAATCAACTATTGTCCACTCAACTCGCGGATGCGCGCGCGGGCCAGATCGGCCTTCATCTTGTCACCCAACACGTCGTAGGCCCGGGCCAGGCGTTTCCAGCCCTCGAGGTCGTCCGGGTTCTCCTTCAGGCGGTCCGCGAGACGCTGGACCATGGAGCGGATCATCTCGGAACGTTCCGAGGCCGACATGCCCTCGGCCGCCTGCTGCAATTGTTCACCAGACATGGCCGGCCCGGCGCTGACCGATGCTTCGCCGGTTTGAGGTTCGGCTTGCGGGGCAGGGGTCGCGGCGCCGACGGCGGCCACCGCCCGGGCCAGTTTCTTCGCCATTTCCGACGGCTCGAAGGTGATGGACTCGTCTCCCAGATCCTCGCGGGCCCGCGTGATTTGGGTTTCGACCACGCCGCGCCAGGGTGCCTCCGACGGCGACCAGGCGAGCAAGTCCGTCCAGCCCTGAATGGCGCCCTTGTAATTGCCGGCTTGTGCCGCGGCGAGGGCCAGGTAATAGGCGGCCCGCGGGATCGCCGGGTTGTAGCCGAGCATCTCCCTGAAAATGGCCTGGGCTTGCTGGGTGACCCAGCCCTCGGCCTGCTGGACCATTGTCTCGGCGAGGTCGATGGCCAGTTGCTCGTCGTTGTCGACCAGTTTCAGAGCCCGACGGTAGGCAGCGATGGCGTCCTCGTAGCGCTCCATAACGGCATAGGACCGGGCCAAGAGCGCCCAACCTTCGGCGTTGTTGGGGTTCTGCTCCATCCGTTTGGCCAGGCTCTCGACCATGTTCTTGATGTCGGCCGGTGCATCGGCGTGCTGCGGCGTTTGCGGGCGGGCGGCGAAGGGCTGGTCATCGTAGCCCGGGGTGCCGAGTTGGAAGTAGATGACGAAGGCGGCGACGGGCACGGCAACGGCCACGGCGGCCGTCGTCAGCCGGTCGGCGGTCGGCGATTTCGCACCTTTTTTGTTGGCGCCGTCTACCGGAGCGGCGGCCAGCATGCGCCCCTCGATTTCGAGACGCGCCGCATCGGCCTCGGTCTCGCTCAAGACGCCGCGCTCTCGGTCGGTCTCCACCTCCCGAAGCTGGTCCTTGAAGACGGCGAGGTCGAAGGCGGAACGTTCGGCCGACGCCCGTCTTCCCTTGCCGACGAGCGGCAGGGCCAGGGCGGCGATAGCGGCCAGGGTGAAGGCTATGGCGACGGCCCAGAACACGGTCAACAGCTTGTCTCCTCGGCCGCTCTCAGGCGCTCGCCGGTGCGCTGGTCTTCGCCGAAGCGCGTTTCGGAACGCCGACCCGATATCGCCGGTCGGTGATGCTCAAGAGGCCGCCGAAAACCATGACCAGGCAACCGGCCCACATCCACGGCACCAGAGGATTGAAGTAGAGCCGCGTGACGAACGAACCGGGTTCGACATCCGGATCGCCGATCACGGCATAGAGGTCGCCCGAGACCATGGAATGAATGACCGCTTCCGTGGTCGGCATACTGCGGACCGTGTAATTGCGTTTTTCCGGTTTCAGCACGACCACGGGCTTGCCGTCCTTCTTGACGATGAAGGTGCCGTGGACGGCCGTGTAGTTGGGGCCGTTGGTCTTCTGGGCGCCCTCGAAGGTGAAGTCGTAGCCGGCGACCGTGACCGTCTCACCCGGCTTCATGGTCTGGATTTTCTCCACCTTCCAGCTGCCGTCGCCGGTCATGCCGACGATGACGATGGCGAGGCCCAGATGCCCCAGCGTCATGCCCCAGGTGGCCCTGGGCATGCGCCCGAGGCGGCGCAGGGAAGAGCCAAGGCTTTCCTGGAACAGCCGCATTCGTCCGGCCAATTCGACCAACGTAGCGATGCCGAGCCAAGCCGCCAGGGTCATGCCGACGATGCCCATGATCGGCCCATCGGTAACCAGGGCCCAGGTGGAGAAAGCGACGGCGAGCGTCCCGGCACCGGCCACCCACAGGCGTTTCATGGCGGCAGCCAGATCGCCGCGCTTCCAGGTCAGCAGCGGGCCGACGGCCATGGCGGCGATCATCGGGATCATCAGGGGAATGATCACAGTGTTGAAGAACGGCGCGCCAACCGAAACTTTTCCGCCGCCGATAGCATCCAAGAACAGAGGATAAAGGGTGCCCAAAAGTACTACCGCGGCGGCCACGGACATCATCAGGTTGTTGAGCAGGAGCGCGCCTTCCCGCGAGATCGGGCGGAACAAACCGCCGCCGCCGATCTGCGGTCCCCTCCATGCGAAGAGCGCGAAGGAGCCGCCGATGACGATGATCAGGAACACCAGGATGAAAACGCCGCGCTCCGGGTCGGTGGCGAAAGCATGGACCGAGGTCAACACACCGGAGCGGACCAGGAAGGTGCCCAAGAGGCTGAACGAGAAGGTGACGATGGCGAGAAAGATGGTCCAGGTCTTCAAGGCGTTCCGTTTCTCGACGACGATGGCCGAATGCAAGAGCGCGGTGCCGACGATCCACGGCATCAGGGACGCGTTCTCGACCGGATCCCAGAACCACCAGCCGCCCCAGCCGAGCTCGTAGTAGGCCCACCAGGAGCCGAGGCCGATGCCGATGGTCAGGAACACCCAGGCGGCCAGGGTCCACGGCCGCACCCAGCGGGCCCAGGCGGCGTCGACCCGGCCCTCGATGAGGGCGGCGATGGCGAACGAGAAGGCCATGGAGAAGCCGACATACCCCAGGTAGAGGAACGGGGGATGGAAGGCGAGACCCGGGTCCTGCAACAGCGGGTTCAGTCCCTGGCCGTTCAGCGCCGGCGGGTCGAGGCGCTCAAACGGGTTCGAGGTGAACAGTATGAACAGGATGAAACCGATGGTGATCAGGCCCTGCACGCCGAGAACGCGGGCCTTCAGGCTCGGTGGCAGGTTGCGACCGAGCGCCGCCACGGCCGATCCGAAAAGCGACAGGATCAACACCCAGAGCAGCATGGAGCCCTCGTGATTGCCCCAGGTGCCGGAGATCTTGTAGATCAGCGGCTTGTCCGTGTGCGAGTTCTGGGCAACGTTGAGAACCGAGAAATCGGACGTTACGAAGGCATGAGTGAGGGCGCCGAACGACACCGAAACCAAAAGGAACTGAGTCAACGCCGCCGGACCGGAGGCCGCCATCCAGTTGACGTTGCGCCGCTCGGCGCCGGCCAGCGACAGGACCGACTGGGCGATGGTCGCCGGCAGGGCCAGGATCAGGGCAAAGTGTCCGAGTTCGGCAATCATGCGCTAGGTTTCCATTGTCTCACAAAGGTCATCGCTCAGCGGCCTTTTCCTTACCGCGCGGCGCCGGTGCCATCAACGCCAAAGGCCGCGGGTGTCGAAAACGGGCTTTCCTTCAAGTAGGGTTTCATCGACGTTTTTGAAAGCCTCGTGGTCGGTCAGAAGGACAATAACATCAGCCGATTCGAGGGCGGTGTCCAAATCAACCAACTTCACGTGATGTTTACCGGCGAAGGCTTCCGGCAGGGCCGAGATGTGTGGTTCGACGATAAGGAAACCGCCCGTGACCTCGTCGGCCAGCCGGTCGACGATTTCGATTGCCGGGCTTTCGCGCAAATCATCAATATTAGCCTTATAGGCAAGGCCCAGGAAGGCGATGACCGGTTGGCTAAAGGTCTCCGCCGCTGCCACGATTTTGTCGGCAATGGCGGCGGGTTTTCCGTCATTGACGTGGCGCGCCGAGCGAATTAGCGGCGTCGCGTCCGGTGCCGAATGGACGATGAACCAAGGGTCGACGGCAATGCAGTGGCCGCCGACGCCCGGGCCGGGATTAAGGATGTTGACGCGCGGATGGTGGTTGGCGAGCTCGAGGGTTTCCCAGACGTCGATATCCAGTTCGTCGCAGACGAGGGAAATCTCATTGGCAAAGGCGATGTTGACGTCGCGATAGGCGTTTTCGGTGAGCTTGACCAGTTCAGCGGTGCGCGCCGTCGTCGTCAGGCACTGGCCGTCGACGGCGACCTTGTAAAGCTGGACGGCCCGCTCGGCACATCTCTGGCTGATGCCGCCGATGACGCGGTCGTTGCGCACCAACTCCATCAAGACCTTGCCCGGCAGCACCCGCTCCGGACTATGGGCGATCTGGATGTCGGCGTCGTCTCCGGCGGCGTGCGGAAAGGCGAGGTCGCTACGCGCCGCCGCCAGCTTTTCGGACACCATCTCGGTGGTGCCGACGGGCGACGTCGATTCGATGATGATCAAATCACCGGCCTTCAGCACCTGTGCCAAACTGTCGACCGCCGCCTCGATGAAACTGAGGTCGGGCACGCGGCTGTCGGTGAACGGCGTCGGCACGGCGATGATGAAGGCATCGGCCGGCTCAGGCGCCGTACTAGCACGCAGTTTGCCGGTGGCGACGGCGCCGTTGACCAGGATGTCGAGGTCCGGCTCGATGATGTGGACCTTACCTTCGTTGATGAGTGCCACGGCCCGTTCGTCGATGTCGACGCCGAGCACGTTGAGCCCTCGGCTGGCCAGGACCGCGGCGGTCGGCAAACCGACGTAGCCAAGGCCGATCACACAGACGCTGCTGAACGGTTCGTTAGACTGCCGGTCCATGGCGAAGAGCCTCCAGAATTCGGGCGCTGGCCCTGCCGTCCCCGTAAGGGTTGTGGGCACGGCTCATGGTCGCGTAATGATCGTCATCGTCAAGCAATCGTTCGGTCTCCGACGTGATCCGGTCTTCATCGGTACCGACGAGAACCACGGTGCCGGCTTCCACCGCTTCCGGTCGCTCGGTAACGTCGCGCATGACCAGGACAGGTTTGCCCAGCGACGGCGCCTCCTCCTGAATGCCGCCGGAGTCGGTAATCACCATGAAGCTCCGGTCCATCAGGTAGACGAAGGACAGGTATTCGGCCGGTTCGACCAAATGCACACCATCCCGGTCGCCGAGAATCCGATTGACTGGCCCTTGGACGTTGGGGTTGAGGTGGACGGGATAGACAATTTCCACGTCACCACGATCGGCGATTCGGGCCAAAGATCGGCAGATCCGTTCGAACCCGTCTCCGAAGTTCTCGCGGCGGTGGCCGGTGACCAGGATCAAGCGCTTGCCGTCGTCGAGAAAATCGAACTTCCGCTGCAGCTGATCACGCCGCTCCCCGGGTTGGCGCACGGTGTCGACCGTCTGCAACAGGGCGTCGACCACCGTGTTTCCTGTGACGACGATACCCGCCTCGCCGACGCCCTCGCGGCGCAGGTTGTCTGCAGCCGATTGGGTCGGCGCGAAATAGAGGTCGCAAATTGCGTCGGTCAGCTTGCGGTTCATCTCCTCGGGGTAGGGAGCGTAGATGTTTCCCGTGCGCAGGCCCGCCTCCACGTGTCCGACCGGGATCTTCCGGTAGTAGGCGGCGAGCGCCGCGGCGAAGGTCGTTGTCGTGTCCCCATGCACCAGGATTCGGTCCGGTTTCGCCTGGTCGAGCACATCGAGCATGCCGATGAGTACGGATTGAGTGATGTGGGCGAGGTCCTGGTCAGCTCGCATGATGTCGAGATCGAAGTCCGGTTCGATACCAAAAATGGCGAGGACTTGGTCGAGCATCTGGCGGTGTTGGGCGGTGACGCAGACGAGGGAGTCGAAACCATCATCTTTGCGCAAGCCATTGATCACCGGAGCCATTTTTATGGCCTCGGGACGGGTTCCAAATACACTGAGTACTCGCATGTGGATGTAGAAACGGTCTAAGCCGAAAAGAAAAAGGGGCCCACAACTCACGGGTCCACCCGCGCCCGATGGATATCGTGCGCTACGCGAAAGGGCAAGAATTGGTTTTGTCCCAGCACGATGTCGGCCTATCGTATGAGAAACCCGGGCGCAGGCCGGGGTGACGAATTCCGGTTCAAGCCGGGACAACTAACGCCGGTTCAAGCCGGGGAAAGGGATGGTGCGTCAATGAAAAAGACATGGGGACTTTTCGCTGTCATAGTCATCGCTCTGTCGAGCGGTGCCGCTTCTGCTGGCGCCTTGGAATTGGCCGCGCATAGAGCGTTTTATGCGTTGGAGATCAAAGACAGCCGCAACAGCAATTTCGCCGACGTCAGAGGTGCCGTGCGCGTCGTGCGAGAGCGGTCCTGTGAGGGGTGGATCTCGGAGGAAACCGTGAGAATGGCCGTTGAGACGGACCTTGGCCGGGTCCTTGAACAGGGTTTGCATTTCACCGGTTGGGAGTCGTTCGACGGTCGGCACTACAGGTTCGCGTCCCGCGCACGGTCGAACGCCGAAATGCTGGAATCGCGGGGATCCGCGCAACGCGGCAAGAGTGGGGATGTCGGCGAGGTCACCTATCGGCTGCCCAGCGCACAAAAACAAACCCTCCAGCGCACAAAAACAAACCCTGCCGCCGGACACGTTCTTTCCGTCCAACCTGGTCACCTGGGTCATCGCCAAGGCCAAAGCCGGCGAGAAACGCCTGCAGGCCCATTCCTTCGACGGTACCGACGAGGAGGGGGCCGAATTGATGGTCATCTATGTCGGCAAGGAAGAACCCGCCGACATCACCGGAAAAAGCGGTGACCACGAGTTGTTGTCGGGGAAGGCCTGGAACGTCCGTTTTGCGGCGTTCGCCATGGACAGCACCGCTGCCGAGCCATCCTATGAATTCGAGGCTAAGCTGATAGAAAACGGGATCCTCGCCGAGGCGGTCCTTGATTTCGATGAATTCACAGTCCTGCAACGCTTGGTCAAGATCGAAAAAGTCGACATCCCGGAATGTTGACGGGATACATCAGGCGCCGGTTGTTTGCAGGCCATGATGTGACTAATATCCCAACAGGTAAATGAGTGGGCCGAGGATTGCGAACATGCGGCGTGGACGCACCATGATCGGGTTGTTTGGGAGGTCGGCCGTTTGGCTGACGTTCGTTCTTGCCTTGGTCGCTGGCGACATCACGAATGCTCGTGCCGAACCCGGGTTCTCCGGCATGCAGTTACAGGGCGTTGGCGACCGGATCGCAAAGGCGCTCGGCATGGGTAAACCCACAGGCGTTCTGATCCGCGATGTGGCCGTCGGAGAGGCGGCGGCGATAGCCGGACTCAAGCGGGGCGATCTGATCGTCGGTTTCGCCGGGACCCAAATCGATACCTTTGACAACCTGATCAAGACGGCGGTGAAGACTTCGGTCGGGCAGGTAGTGGACGTCGAAGTCTTGCGCGACGGCAAGCGGGTCGAGGTCAAGATGACCCTCGGCCGCAAACCGCCGACATGGAAAGTGACAAGTGGCGCTGTCGCGAATCTGCCCAATGCCGGCCTTACCCTGGCCGCCATAACGCCAAAGATACGCAAGCGCTTTAATCTGCGCTGGGGTGCCGTCGGGGTCCTGGTTACGCTGATCGATCCCGAACACGCCCAGCGGACGGTCATGAAACGGGGTGATGTCATCGTCCAGATTAACCAGAAGGACGTCTGGCTGCCGAACCAAGTCATCACCGCCTATCAGGACGCCAAGGCGGCCAAACGCGACCGGTTGCTGCTCCTGGTCGAGCGTTTGGGAGCCTACGAATTCATGCTGCTGCCGGTTCGCTGACCGCGCCGTTCCCTCATCCCGTCATCACCGCATTGCGGCGAGGCAGAAATCAGCTGCCCCTGGATTTGGCGATCAGGCGACGAATAGTCGCAATATCGACGGCCCCGGGGACCAGTTCGTCGCCGATGACGAAAGCCGGCGTGCCGGTGATCCGGAGGCTGTCGGCCAGTTCATAGGTGTCGCGGATCATCGCCTCGATTTCCGGCGAGCCCATCTCCTTGGCAACGCTGTGCGGATCGGCGCCGGCATCGGCGACGGTCTTCATGATCTTGTTCATGGTCATACCGCCTTTGATCGCCAGAAGCGCCGCGTGCACGTCCATGTATTTCTCCGGCTCGAGGCGCCAAACGGCCAAGGACGCCTTCGTTGCCATCACCGACTCAGGTCCCAGGATCGGGAATTCCTTGAACACGTAGCGGACTTTCGGGTCTGACTTCATGACCTCCATGAGGGCCGGGAACACGCGTTTGCAGAAACCACAGCGGTAGTCGAAGAATTCAACGATGGTCACGTCGCCATCAGGATTTCCGCCGACAGGCGACGCCGGATCGCTGATCAGTTTGTCGCGCGATGAGACCAGATTTGCCTTGGCCCGTTCCTCTTCTTCCCGCGCCATCCGATCCTGCAGGCGTTTGATCGACTCCATCACCACCTCCGGGTGGTCCATGATGTAGCGTTCGATCATCTTCTCGATCTCGCGGCGCTGGTCACCGCTTAGCCCGTCCTCGGCGGATGCCGGCACAGATGAGGCCAAAAACGAAAGGGCGAGTATGGAAGCGGCGAAAAGCGGTCGGAGGAATGTCGGCATGAATACGATATCCGGCAATTGGTTCAAGAGCTGGCGCGCATCATCGAATGTCTGGCGCCCGGTTTCAAGACAAGGGTGCGAATATCCCGAACCCCTCACAGAGAAGTGAGACGTATCAACGGGATAGCCGGAGCCCGCCTATGGCCATGGTTTGTGGTGTCGGAGACGGTTGCGATACGACCCCGATGAATACGACCCGCGCCGCCAGAACGTCGTCATTCGGCCAGGACTCCCGGAACAGGCGGGAAAGGTCGAGGGAATCATCCCACCACGAGCCGGCGTTCTCGCGGCCACCGCGTGCCGTGTAGTGGACCTGCCGGCGCCCTTTGGCAGCCGTTGTAATCGGCGACACCATGCCGCGTTGCAAAGCCGATTTCCCCCACAGCACGGAGATCAGACGGTCGTGCGCCGGGAGCCCGCGGTTGCCGCTCATCGTCGCCATCAAGCCGGCCAGAAAACCGCGTTTCTCGTTGTCTTGCGGTTGGCTCCGGATACCGGCGACGATGCGCACCGGGTGAACTTCCGCCGCCCCCTTGTGAACCGACCACGCCCAGTGGAGGAACGGCGTCACGGCCAGATGGGCATCCGTGCGCCTGGCGACGAGAAACGCCGACGCCCCGCTGGTGACCCCGATCATCGGGTACCCAGTGGCCCGGCCGCCGGTAACCTGGGTTGGTGAAACATCGCCAGTCACGATCCAGTCCGGAGGCAAGTTTTCGATTTCGAAACGCCCGGAAAGGGGCAGCACGTCAAGTGTCTCGCTCATCGGAACGGCGGCGGGTGGCGCTGAACAAGCGCCGAGGAAACCCAACGCGGCGACTGCCAGATTCCGTATTTTAAGCCCTCGGAACCCGGTTCCGCATTTTCGATCCGCCGAAATTCTCATGCTCCGGGCCCAGCGGGCGCACCGGATCATGTATCCCGTCATTTCTCTTTATTCTTTTTTCTCGCCATGCCGTTGGCGGCAAGCGAAATGTCTTGAGCCTGAATCCATTCGCGCGAGCCTTCCGGAAAATACCGTTCCGCCTTACCGGCGTGAAACTGGGCGACATCGGCCTTGCCGCGGATCAGGGCCTCTTCCGCAAGCGCCAGGGAACTGCGCCCGATGTCGCCCTTGCGGCCATAGCCGATGGATAGCTGGCGCCAGAGCATGGCTGTTCGCGGTTCCTTGGCGACCGCTGCTTCCAGTTTAATGATCGCCGGGTCGATGAACGCCGGATCGTTGGTCTCCAACTCGGCCTTTGCCAGTTGATAAAGGATGACCGGCGAGGTCGGCAGCAGGTCGGCGGCTTTCCGGTGGTGCACGATGGACTCCCGGACCTGCCCGCTTTCGAACAGGATTTGGCCCTTCAATTCGTGGAAGTAGGGGTCGTTAGGGTGTTCGGTTATCAGTCCGTCCATCAACGCAAGAGCCTTTTCGAAGCGGGCTTTCCGGTGATGGGCGACAGCCCTGGCGTAGCGTGCCGGGACGCTGTTGTCGTCGGCTTTGTAGACCCGCAGTGTCCGGCCGACCGGATTGATGAAGCCCTGCAGCTTGGCCTTGATGCGTTCGTGCATGCGGACGAAGCTTTCGGGTGTCGGGACGTCGGAATAGGGTGAATTGGCGACGTGGTGTTCGATGGTCCGGATGCGATCGGCGGACAGTGGGTGGGTGCGGACGTAGGGGTCCTGGTTGGCCGAACTGAGCAGTTCCTGGCCTTCCAGAACCTTGAGGAATTCGAGCGTGCCGCGGGCCGATTGTTTGGTCGCGTCGAGCAGCTTGAGAGCGGCCTGATCGGCCGAGGCTTCCTCGCCACGGCTGTAGCTGAGGAAATTCCGCATCGCCATCGATTGGCCACCGGCCGCGATCGCCGCGCCAACGTCACTGCGGCCTGTGGCAATCGCGGCAGCACCGCCGAGAATGAAGCCGAGGATGGCGGATCGCGAGCTCTTGGCGATCGCATCATGCATGCGGGTCAGATGGCCGCCGGCGATGTGACCGGTTTCGTGGGCGAGCACACCGATGATCTGCGAGGCGTTTTCGCTTTGCATGATGAGACCGGTGTGGATGAAAAGATTCTGCCCGCCGGCGACGAAGGCGTTGAGGGAATTGTCCTTGACGATATATATGTTGACCGCGTCCTGGTCCAAACCGGCGGCCGCGAACAAGGGGGAGGCAAAGGCCCGTATGGTATTTTCGGTTTCCGCATCACGGATTACCGACAGTCCTTGGGCGCTCGCAAGGCGCGGCGCCAGGGCCAATAACGATATGAAAAGAAATACGGCGATCCGTCTCAACACGAATTTCGCCCTCGACGACGATTGTTTGTGCGTCGGCCCAACAACGAGTCTCAGGAAGCGTAAACGCCGCTTGGGGTGGCGTCAATTCACGGCACTCGCGATAACGCTGTCGTTATCGGCCTGCTCGACTTTCGGTGGCGACGAAGAAAACCAAGTTCCTCTTGGCCGGGTCGGTTTCGTTAAGGGTTTCATCGGGGGGATCGCGGCCGATGAACCGTGCGCCGTCCTTATCGGACGGGAGGTGCTTTCGGCGGGCGGTTCGGCGGCCGACGCGGCAACGGCCGTCTATTTTGCCATGTCCGTTATCTTGCCTTCGGCAGCGTCGCTCGGCGGCGGCGGCATGTGTTTGATCCGCGACCACGAAACGCAGGCCGTCGAGGTGCTCGATTTCCGGGCGCGCCCGCCTTCAAGCAGCCGGCCCGCCGGTCTGCGTCCGGTTGCCGTGCCCGGTAACCCGCGCGGGTTCTTCGCGCTTCATGCCAAATACGGTCGCTTGAAATGGGGCGAATTGCTGCGTCCGGCTGAAAACCTGGCACGCTTCGGCACACAGGTCTCCAAGGCGTTGGCAGCCGATCTTCGTATCGCCGGACGCCTGCTCGGCAACGACCCCAGAATGTGGGGGGCGTTCAAAGGTGACGACAACAGGCTGGTCCGCGAGGGCGGGTTCTTGGATCAATTGGAACTGGCCGCGACGTTGGGGCGGCTTCGATCCCGCGGCGGCGGCGATTTCTACTCCGGACCGTTCGCGCGTCAATTCGCCCAGGCGGTGACGGATTCCGGCAGCGCCCTCAATTACGACGACCTTCGAGCGTTCGTGCCGAAATGGGGTCGACCGATCACGGTTCCGTTCATCCGCAGCACCAACCTCTACTTTCCGGCCGGCACCGGCGATGCTGGGCTGATCGCCGCCGAGATGATGGCGATGTTGAATGTCGATGACGCCTATGAAGATGCCGACGGCGGCGAGCGTGCACACCTTATCGCGGAAACGGCCGAGAGAGCGTTGGCCGAAAAACAGCAGTTGGCGCGCTCTGGCGGATCGGTGGCCGGCAGTGAAAGGGTCACGGAAGGTCGTGCGGAACAGCTGATGGGAACCTATAGTTCCGAGCAGCGACGCCCGGTCAAGGGTGCCGCACCGGCCCCCGTTCAATCGGTTCTGGAAGCCGGCGAGGCGTCGCTCGCCGTACTCGACCAGAGAGGGTCCGTCGTCGCCTGTTCGGTGACCATGAACCGGCCTTTCGGTGCCGGCATGTTCGCACGCGATTCCGGCGTGCTGATGGCGGCGCCGCCGCTCCCGGGGCGCGAGGGCGAGTCCCTGTCCGCAATGATCCTTGCGAGCACAATCAGCAACAGCGTGTTCTACGCCTCGGCATCCTCCGGCGGCGCCGTTGCGCCGACCGCGCTGGTCAATGTGGCGGCCAAGGTCCTGCTCGATGAGGAATCGGATCTGTCGAGTTCGTTGGCGGCGAAACGAATCCACCATGGCGGATCGAACGGCGTCACCTACGCCGAGAAGGGAACACCGCGGCCGATCCTTGAGGGGTTGGTCCGTCGCGGACACCGAACCGCGCTCGTCGAAAGGCTCGGCAACGTCAACAGCGTCTATTGCTCGACCGGCCTGCCGGCCGAAATCATCGATTGCGGTGCCGGGTCCGATCTGCGCGGCCTCGGTATCGCATCAAGTTCGGATTGAGATGATGGTCTTGAAGATCGCCAAGCGCGGTGCCATTCCGCCGTTCATCGTCATGGATGTCATGCGCGCCGCAAACGAGCGCGAGGCGTCGGGCGAGGACGTTCTGCACCTCGAGGTCGGGCAACCGGGAACCGGCGCACCGGCCGGGGTCGTCGAAGCCGTCCAGGCGGCGCTCGGCAGCGACAAGCTGGGATACACGGACGCCTTCGGCATCCCGCCGCTTCGTGAGAGGATTTCCCGCCACTACGCCGATACCTACGGGGTCGCGGTCGATCCCGGGCGGGTATTCGCCACGACCGGCTCTTCCGGGGGGTTCGTGCTATCCTTTCTTGCGGCCTTCGATCCGGGTGACCGCGTGGCGTTGGCCAGCCCCGGTTACCCGGCTTATCGTAACATCCTGTCCGCCGTCGGTATCGAGGTCGTCGATTTGCCGGTCGGGCCCAACACCAACTTCCAACCGACGCCGGAAATCGTCGAACGGGAGATGGCGTCAAGCGGCGGCCTCGACGGATTGATCATTGCCAGCCCATCCAACCCCACCGGGACCATGATCGCGGAACCGGATCTCAGGCGTTTGGCCGAATTCTGTGCTGCCCACGGAATCCGTATGATTTCGGACGAGATTTATCACGGCATTACCTACGGCGAGCAGGCGCAAACGGTCGCAGCGCTTCTCGATGATGCGATCGTCATCAACAGCTTCTCGAAATACTTCTCGATGACCGGCTGGCGCCTCGGCTGGATGGTGGTGCCCGAGAACCTGCTGCGTTCCGTCGAATGCCTAGCGCAGAACCTATTCATCTCGCCGCCGACCCCGTCACAGGTCGCCGGTGTCGCCGCTTTTGATTGCATGGATGAGTTGGATGATAACGTCCGCCGCTATGCGGCCAACCGCGAATTGCTGTTGCGCGAATTGCCGAAAGCCGGTTTCGAAAAACTGGCTTCCGCCGACGGAGCCTTTTACATCTATGCCGACGTCGCACACATGACCAACGACAGTCCCGACTTCTGCCGCCGGATTCTCGCCGAAACCGGTGTCGCCGTGACGCCGGGAACGGATTTCGATCCGTCTCGCGGCAACCACTTCCTTCGGTTTTCCTTCTCCGGCGAAACCGACGTCATGGCCGAAGCCGCCCGACGCCTACAGGCGTGGGCGGCCGGTTCAATGTCCTAGGAGCCGGATTAACGGTTCCACCAACCGCGCTTTGCCGGCTTCGGTTCGGCATCGCCTTCACCGCCTCCGACGTTGATGACCACGGTTTTCGCTGCCTCGCGCAGCCGTTCGGGGTCTTCCTCGGGTTGGTTCTCCGCGGCTACCGGTTCCGACGGGCTTTCGGTTTCGGTCGGTTCCGGAGCGCTTTCACGAGCCGTCGGTTCCGCCGCATCCACTTCGGGTTCCGGTTTCGCCCGGCGGCGCCTGGGTTTCTTCTTTTCTGCGGATTCCGGCTCACCAACGGCCGGCATATCGGTCGTTCCCGCCTCGGCCTGTTCCACCGTTTCGGACGCCGTTGACATTGCCTCCTCGGTGTCTTCGGCCGCTTTCTTCGCCTTGCGGCCGCGTCTTTTACGGGCTGGAGGCGCCTCCTCTTCACCGGCCTCGACAGCCGAGTCTTCGTTTGCCGCTGGTTTCCGTCGCCGTCTGCGACGTTTCGGCTTCTCTTCCGCTTCGGCCTCACCTGCGCCGCTTTCGTCGGGGAGCGGGATCACCTCGGCCTCGGACTCCGCCGGCGCTTCGAGAAGTTCGGGTGCCGCGGGCGCCTCCAACAAAGCCGGTTCACCCGCCGGTTCACTCGTTGGTTCCGCCGTCGCTTCGCCGTTCTTTTGCGTCTGCGACTCCGCTTGCGTGCCGTCGTCGGCCGGTTTGCGCCCACGCCGGCGCCCGCCGCGGCGTCCTCGCCGCCGCCGTTTGCCGCCGTCCTCGTCGTCGCCGCTATCGGTTTTTTCCGTGCCGCCGGTTTCCGAAACGGCCGCACTTTCCTCTTGCGGCGTCTCTTCGCCTGCCTCTTGCGGCGTCTCTTCGCTTGCCTGATCGCTATCGCCGCGCCGTCCGCGCCGCCGCCGCCGGCGTTTTCCGCCTTCTTCTTCCGACCCTTCGCGTTCCGGCGTCTCCGCTCCGCGGCCCGACGGCGCCCGTTCGCCTGTGTCGCCATCGCGTTCGATGCGGAAGTCGGGCGGGATCAGGCCGTCGTCGTTCTCGATCAGGATCGTCGTTTCGTAACGCTGTTCGATCTCGGCCAAAGCCGTCCTTTTTTGATTGAGAAGATACAGCGCAACCGCCGTCGGCACGAAACAGGTGAAAGTCTCGGCCTTGCGTTTCATGCACTCCTCTTCGATGCCCCTGAGGACGTGAAGGGCCGTCGAGTCCGTGGATCGGCGGATGCCGGTGCCGGCGCAATGCGGGCAGGGCTCGGAACTCGTTTCGATCAGACTCGGGCGCAGCCGTTGGCGCGACAGTTCAAGCAGGCCGAACGGGCTGATGCGTCCGATCTGGATACGCGCCCGATCGGAGCGCATGGCGTCCTTCAACTGGCGTTCGACCCGGCTCTGGTTGCGGTTGACTTCCATGTCGATGAAGTCGACGACGATCAAGCCAGCCAGATCGCGCAGTTTAAGTTGCCTCGCGATCTCCTCGGCGGCCTCCAAGTTGGTTCTGAGGGCCGTTTCCTCGATGTTCCTCTCACGTGTCGCCTTGCCCGAGTTGACGTCGATCGACACCAGGGCCTCGGTCGGGTTGATGACGATGTACCCGCCCGACTTCAATTGCACTTCGGGTGAGTGGATGGCCGCCAATTGGTTCTCCACCTGATAACGCTGCATCAGGGGGACGCCGGATTCCTTGTTGGGTTGCACACGCTTGGCGTGGCTCGGAATCAACAGCTTCATGAAGTCCTTGGCGCGCCGGTACCCGTCTTCACCGGCCACGATGACTTCGTCGATGTCCTTGTTGTAGAGATCGCGGATCGAACGTTTGATCAGATCGCCTTCCTCATGGACCAGGCAGGGCGCGATCGATTCCAGGGTCAGTTCGCGGACCTGGTGCCACAGCCTCAGCAGGTACTCATAGTCGCGCTTGATCTCGGACTTGGACCGTTTGGCCCCGGCCGTGCGGACGATGACGGTCATGCCCTCCTGGGTGCCTAGGTCGCCGACAATGGACTTCAGGCGTTTGCGATCGTTGGCGTTGCTTATCTTTCTGGATATACCGCCGCCGCGCGCTGTGTTCGGCATCAGCACACAATACCGCCCGGCCAGCGACAGGTAAGTCGTCAAGGCCGCGCCCTTGGTGCCGCGTTCCTCCTTGACCACCTGCACCAACAGGATCTGGCGGCGTTTGATGACCTCCTGGATCTTGTAGTGGCGCCTCAGTTTCGCCGGGCGCCGGGCTTCGACCTCTTCCAGATCGTCACCGCCCAGCGTCTCGACGCTGCCTTCTCCGGTGCCACCGTCTTCGTCGCCGTCTTCGGTCGAATCGGCCTTTTGTTCGGCAATCAACGCCTCGCGGTCGGCGACGGGGATTTGGTAATAATCAGGGTGGATTTCGTTGAAGGCCAGGAAACCGTGGCGGTTGCCGCCATAATCGACAAACGCCGCCTGCAGCGACGGCTCGACACGCGTCACCTTAGCCAGATAGATGTTTCCCTTGAGTTGCCTACGTGATTCGACTTCGACGTCGAAATCTTCCAGGCGGTTTCCCTTGACGACGACCACCCGGGTCTCTTCCGGATGGGATGCGTCGATTAGCATGCGTTGGGTAGTCATATGGTGTGTAACTCCAAAGCGCGACTTTTCCCAGGGCCGACCGGCCCTCGGATCCGTCACCGCTTGTTCCGATCGTGCCGGAGGCGCTTGTTCCGATCGTGCCGGAGGCGCTTGTTCCGATCGTGCCGGAGGCGCTTGCGATCAGTCCCATCGCCGGCATTGCCGGTGATGGGGAGGTGTCAATTTCTCGCGCTGCTCTTACCGACACTGAAAAAACTCCCGAGGCCCAACCTCGAACCTCATTCAAGTCCCGCGGCCCCGGATACAAAAGTATGCGGATAATGGCCCAAAACCGGGACAAAACCTTTCGCGACGTTCTCCCCGCCGGCCGCGAACCCGTCAGTCGTTGTTGGGCCGATACAGGCGGATTTTCAAATCGTCACTTTGTTAATCTAACCGTAGGAATTTGGTTCGACAATCACCTTTGTTCAAGGGGATCGGCTCGATCGAATATTCGTTCCAATCCGGGCGGTCGGCATTGCGGTGACGATGATGATTGGAGGTCTGACGGAATTCACTGTATATTTGGTCGAGTTTAGGAGGGATTGCCCAAAATGTTGGGGGTAATGCGGTTTAAACCTTGGCGATGGATATCCGCCGTTTCGATGCTCGTTGCGATTGCAGTGGCGATTGCGGCGGTACCGAAGACGGTCGGCGCGGCCGAGGCACTCGTCACCGATGTCCGGGTCGGCCCTCACGCCAAGGCGACGCGTGTCGTCTTTGAGATCAGCCGCCTCGTTCCGTACCGTATCTTCATGCTCGGCAATCCCAGCCGCGTGGTCATCGATCTTCCGGAAGTCGGTTGGCGCCTGCCTCCGCGGCCGTTGCCGCAACGGGTCGGTGTCTTTGAAACCCTGCGATACGGTCTCTACAAACCGGGCAACTCCCGTGTCGTCGTGGACCTGAAGTCGCCTGCGGTTATCGGCAAGGCCTTCCTGATGGGACCGTCCGGCACCCATGGCCATCGTATCGTCGTCGACTTGAAGCCGGCGACGAAGCGGCAATTCGCCAAATTCCTGAAAACAACGCCGATCGAGGTAAAGCCCGACCAGCCCGGGGCCGTCGCCAAGCCTGTTGTGGCAAGGACAAAGACGCCGGTGGTTGCCGCCGCGACGCGGAGCGTTCCCGGCAACACTAAACGGGCCGTCACGACGGTCAGGCAGCCCTCATCACCGAAAACGGTCAAGGTTTCGTCCGAAACAAGTGAGCGAGCGGCGGCTTCGTCCTTCCGGTTGGCACCACGAAAACCGGCGCTGCGTCCCGACAAGGCGAAACGCGTGGTCGTCATCGACCCGGGGCACGGCGGACCGGATCCCGGAACCATTGGCCTGTCCGGCTCCTACGAAAAACACATCACGCTGGCCATGGCCCGGACGATACGCGACAAGCTCGAGGCGACCGGGCGCTACAAGGTTGTCTTGACCCGCGACCGCGACATTTTCATCCGTTTGCGTGACCGCATTCAGATCGCGCGTGACTCCGGCGGCGAGCTGTTCATTTCGCTGCACGCGGACTCGATCAAGAACCGCAGGATCAGGGGGCCGTCGGTCTACACGTTGTCCGAAAAGGCCTCCGACAAGGAAGCCGCGGCGCTGGCCGAGAAGGAGAACAAGGCGGACGTGATCGCCGGTGTCGACCTGACCCACGAAAGTCCGGAAATCGCCAACATCCTGATCGATTTGGCGCAACGGGAATCGACGAACCAGTCGGTCCGATTCGCGACCACCCTGCTGCCGCAACTGAAAAAGCAGACCAGACTGCTGCGTAATTCACATCGTTTCGCCGGATTTGCGGTGTTGAAAGCACCGGATATTCCCTCGGTACTCGTTGAAATGGGGTTCCTGTCGAACCGCGAGGACGAGCGCGCCTTGCGCAGCCAGGGTTACCGCAACAAGTTGGCCATTGCCGTGACTCGTGCTGTCGACGGGTATTTCAGCCAGGTCGAGGAAGCGAGCCGGCGTTAAAGCCCGGGCGAAGCGGTATTATCCATTGTTTGCGCCACAAGGCGGCCATAATCTACCGATAAGCGATTACCCGGTGCCACTCTTGTGATAAAGGTTATTTGTTGGCTGGCCATGGCCGTTGTTACGAGCCGCCGGCGCCTGGAACTCCGACACGATCCCGACAGCGACCGCCCTGAAGTGACAGCCCTGACGTAATACGATGATCCGAGCCCTACTGACGACCCTCGGGACGCTTTTTCTTCTCGCCGCCATTGGTGCCGGCGGGGCGGTCTATGTGTTCCACAAGTTCGGCCGCGATCTTCCCGAATACCGGCAACTGGCCGACTATGAGCCGCCGGTGATGACACGGGTCCATGCCGGTGACGGCCGCCTGCTCGCCGAGTATGCGGTAGAGAAACGCGTCTTCGTGCCGATCCGGGCCATGCCCCGGCGTGTCATCCAGGCCTTTCTCGCGGCCGAGGACAAGAACTTCTACGAACACCCGGGCATCGATTTCCTCGGCGTCGTCCGTGCCGTGATCGTCAATGTCAAGAACCTCGGGTCGAACCGTCGCCCGGTCGGTGCATCGACGATCACCCAGCAGGTCGCCAAGAACTTCCTGCTGACCAACGAAGTCTCGTGGGCGCGCAAGATCAAGGAAGCGATCCTGGCTTTCCGTATCGAGCGCGCGCTCACCAAGAACCGGATTCTCGAGCTTTACCTCAACGAAATCTATCTCGGCTACGGGTCCTATGGTGTTGCCGCGGCGGCACTGAATTACTTCAATAAATCGCTCGACCAGCTTTCCATTGAGGAGACGGCCTTCCTCGCCGCTCTGCCGAAAGCTCCCAACAACTACCATCCGATCAAGAAACCGAAGGCGGCGATCGCGCGGCGCAACTGGGTTGTCGAGCGGATGGTGATCGAAGGTCACATCAACGCGGCGGACGCCGAAGCCGCTAAAGCGCGACCGCTGACCGTCTACAGCCGCGACGAGACCGAGTACGTCTCGGCGCCCTATTTCGCCGAGGAAGTGCGCCGGGAGCTGGCCCAGCGATACGGCGAAGAGGAGTTCTACAAGGGGGGGCTTTCGGTCCGCACGACGATTAACCCCAAGCTTCAGAGCATGGCAGAAAAGACCTTGCACGAAGGTCTTATCGCCTACGACCGCCGCCACGGCTGGCGGGGCCCGCTGTTCGCTCTCGGCGACGATGCCAGGCTCGATCTGCCGGGCGATTGGAAGCGGGCCATCAAATCGGCCGGCCGGCCGGGCGCCCTGCACGGATGGTTCTTGGCCGTGGTCCTCGGGACCGATGCGGAGGTGGTTGAGATCGGCGTCGAGGACGGTACGGCCGGCAAAATTCCCCTGGCCGAGTTGACCTGGGCGCGGGCCTGGAAGGAAGGACAGAAACGCGGACCCAAGGTGAAGGCGCCGTCGGATGTGCTGCAGAGGGGGAACATCGTCGCCGTCGAACAGGTATTTGCCGATGCCGAAGGCAATCCCTATCCGCCGGGTTATTACGGGTTGCGCCAGATTCCTGATATCAACGGCGGCATCGTCGCCCTCGACCCGCACACGGGTCGCGTCCTCGCCATGGTCGGCGGCTATGACTACGATCTCAGCCAGTTCAATCGCGTCACCCAGGCCCTGCGCCAACCGGGTTCCGTCTTCAAGCCGTTCGTTTACCTGGCGGCCTTGGACGAGGGTTACACGCCCTCGACACTGATCCTCGATGCACCGTTCGTCATCGACCAGGGTCCGGGGCTGCCCAAGTGGCGGCCGGCCAACTACACCAAGAAGTTCTACGGACCCTCGACCATGCGGTTGGGTATCGAAAAAAGCCGCAATCTGATGACCGTGCGCCTGGCCCAGACGATCGGCATGGAGAAGGTTTCGGAATACGCCAAGCGGTTCGGTATCGTCGACAGGCTGACGCCGACGCTGGCCATGTCCCTCGGCGCCGGCGAGACCACCTTGATGCGGATCACCACCGCCTATGCAATGCTTGTCAATGGCGGCAAGCGCATCTTCCCGACCTTCATCGACCGTATCCAGGATCGCCACGGGGTCACCGTGTTCCGGCACGACCGGCGCGGCTGCAGCGGGTGCCGGGCCAGCTTCTGGACCAACCAGCCGCCGCCCGCCGTTCCCGACACCCGCCAGCAGATCACCGACGCGGGCAGCGCCTACCAGATCGTTTCCATTCTCAAAGGCGTTGTCGACCGGGGTACCGGCCGGCACATCAGAGCCGTCGGCAAGCCGCTTGCCGGCAAGACCGGGACCACGAACCAGGAGCGCGATACCTGGTTCATCGGCTTTTCTCCCGATTTGGCGGTCGGCGTCTTCGCGGCATTCGATAACCCGACTCCGCTGGGCAAACGCGAGACCGGGTCTTCTGTCGCGGCTCCGATCTTCCGGGATTTCATGACGCTGGCCCTGAAGCAGGAGGCGTCCATACCGTTCCGGATTCCGCCCAATGTGCGGATCGTGCGAATCAACGCGAGAAGTGGCCGCCTTGCTGAACCGGGTGACAAGAACGTCATCTTCGAAGCCTTCAAGCCCGGCAGCGAACCGGCCGGTGAGTCCTTCGTTCTCGAAGGCGAGAACTGGACGCCGGGCGGTGCCGCGTCGGCCGGTCCGGCGAGAGGCATCGGCGGCCTCTACTGAATGACTTTCAATCGATAAAGGTGTTCAAATGGCAGAATCCGACCAAACCGAAAGCAGTCCCAGTGTCCAGATTGCCAATCAGTTCATCGATATGGCGAATACCCATATCCAGAACGGCAGCGACGTTCAGGACATCGCCTCGGGTCTGCGTCATGCGGCGGCGAACTTCTCGGCCTACGCCTTTTTCCGCGACGACCAGATGCCCAAGGACCCGAACACCGCCGTCGAGGAGTTCATCCGCTTTCTCGAGCACTATCTGGATCTCCATAAACCCAAGGAAGCCCCGGGCGAAGGGTTGTTTCAAGTCATCGAGCAGGCGAAGAAGGATCTATAGCGAACTCGCATCGCTCGATCTTCTTGGCACTGTCGGTCATCGGCGAAAAGCCCTGGTTGAGGTCCCGTGAAACAGCTGGTTCAATTTCGCCCGACGGGTAGCTTTTTCGCCCACGCCTTCAAAGCAGCGTTCCGCCAGCATCATCGCGAAGCGATTCCCTATCTTCGCAAGTTGATCCCGCCCGACGGCACCGTCATCGACGGCGGTGCGCATGCTGGCCAGTTTTCGAAACTCTATGCCGGTCTTGCCGGGCAGGGGCACGTGTTCGCCTTCGAACCGGCAAGCTACACGCGAGCCGTATTACGCATCGGCTTGCTGTTCAGTGGCAGCACCAACGTCACCGTCATTCCCATGGCGCTCAGCGATCAAGAGGGAACTCAGCTGCTCAGCATGCCGATCAAGAAATCCGGTGCCGTCGATTTCGGGTTTCCCATTTGGGCGGGGAATCCGACCTCGCCGATCGTTACGAGCTCAGGCATGACGTCGTCGCCGTTACGACCCTCGACCAGTTTGCCGAAAACATCGGGCTTGAGCGCCTCGATCTCCTGAAACTCGACACCGAAGGTTTTGAGTTGCGCGGCCTGCGCGGCGCCGAAACCTGCATTTCCCGGTTTCGGCCGGTCATCATCTGTGAACTCAATGCGGCGGCTCTCAGCCGGGCCGGCGATACCGTCGACGGCGTCCATGCCTTGATGGCGGAACACGATTACCAGTGTTTCACCGGCCACGACGTCACCGACGGCGAACTGATCCCGACGGACGGACTCGTCGACGGCGACTACGTGTTTTTGCCGAAGGAAAAGATGGCAGGCAACTGACCATCGGATGCCGGGTGAAAGATTGCATTTTCGCGGTGGCGGCCCGGGGCCGAGTGCAATTACTCGGCCGCCATCATCGCGGGTTTTCTGCCATTGGTCAGGGCCCGCGCGATCCAGGCATGGAACGCGTGTGTCGGCGGGTCCATGGCGGGCGAGAAAACGCCACCATCGAAACCCGGCGACGATCGGCCCCGTTGCATGCTTTCGACGGCATCGCGATCCTCTGCGAAGATGGTCCGCCAAAGCTCCCGGTTTGCGGGCCGCGACAGATCGAATTCGGGGCCGCGCACCATTTCTGCGTAGTAGTAGATTTCGAAGCGTTCGCGGGTCCGGCTCGGCCCGTCAGGCTGAATGAGACCGGCGAAGAAGTGGTCGCGGTGGATGCCCAGCAAAACGTTGGGGAAGAGCGCAATGTACTCGGCGCCGGTTTGCCAAAAATCGGAGAGATTTTTGGCATCGGGAAAATGCGGTGCGTCGTCGGGAAAGGTCGGGGAATAACATTCGCTTCCCTGACCGCTAAACGTTTCCTCGACGATCGCATAGTGACGATCGAGAGGGGAGTATTTGTTCAGGCCTGGATGGACCCAAGGAAGGTGATAGGCCTCGCAATAGTTCTCGACGGCCAGTTTCCAATTGCATTCGAGTTCGAACTCGATCGTACAATCGGCGCCTGCGTGAACGAGTTCCACGGCATCGAATTCACGCCACCGCTCGGCTACGGGCCGGATGTAGTCGGAAAAACCCTCGGCGGTTCCGGAAAGGTCGATGAAGACCAAACCGAACCACACGACGCTTCGAACCGGCTTAAGCCCGATGCGGTCTCTGTCGAAACCGGGACACGAATGCTTGCCGGGTCCGCCCACGTGAGGCGTGCCGATCAATCGACCATCCATCGCATAGGTCCAGGCGTGATAGGGGCAAACCACGGCCTTTCTGATATGGCCAGGCGTTTCGACCAGAATGCGGCCCCGATGGCGACAGACATTGTGGAATACCCGGATCTCGTCGTCTTCGCCTCTGATCAGCAGCAGCGGGAGGCCGGCAAATTCGAAGGGAAAGAGGTCGCCGGCGGCCGGAGCGTCCTTGGCGAAACCCGCGCACGCCCAACCGCCTGCGAAGACGGTATCTCGTTCTCGCAGGAATGCGTCGGCACCGGTGTAGCAAGGATTGGGTAAACCGCGTGCTGATTCAATCGGCTCAACCGCTCGCGCCAAATCCTGTTCATTGATTTGAAGTTGATCCAGAGACAAACTTTCAACGCTCATGCCATACCCCCTAGTGTTCGTCGATTTCGCCAGCAAACTGCGTGTGAGCGCCACTTATAACGGCTCAGTATCGATCGATCGAACCGCCGTCAAGATCAGAAAAATTCGATTTTGAGATAACTTAATGTAATCTATCTAGATGCGCCGCAACCTTCCCTCTCCGACCGCCCTATTGGCATTCGAGGCCAGCGCCCGGTTTCTCAGCTTCAAACGGGCTGCCGAGGAACTCAACGTGTCGCCTGCCGCTGTCAGCCGACAGATCCGAAACCTGGAGGAACACATAGGCCAGCCCCTGTTTCGACGCCTTCATAGACAGGTCGAACTGACACCGGCCGGCGTCAGTCTTTTCGAACCGGTCAGGCAGGGATTTGAAGCCATGGCCACCGCCTTGGCGTCCCTCAGGGAGACGAGGCAGGAGCATCAGGTCACGGTCGGTGCCTCCGTTGGTTTCGCTTTTTTCTGGCTTATGCCGCGGCTTGGACAGTTCTCGGAAACCTGTCCGGAGATCACGGTCAATCAGGTCGTTGCCGACGACCCGATCGACATGCTGGATGGCCCGGCCGATTTTGCCATTCGTTATGGCGCCGGTCAGTGGCCGGATCTGGATAGCCGGTACCTGTACGGTGACCGCGTCTATCCGGTGTGCAGCCCCTCCTACCTTGAGACGGTCGGGCATCCGGAAACAATTGCCGATCTGTCGCAAATGGAATTGATCGACATCCATGGGATACCGGGCGATCAATGGCTCGATTGGGCGACGTGGTTCCGATACGTCGGTCATCGGCAGGTCGGGATCAGGAGGCGGTTTTTGACCTATCTAATCGGGATCCAGATGGCTCTTGATGGGCAGGGGTGTTCCCTCGGGTGGCACAGCTTCGTCGGCGAACTGGTCAAACAGGGGCGGTTGGTAAAGCTCCTTGATGTGGAAATACGGTCACCGGGCGCTTTCTTCCTGACGACGCCGGTCGGACGGTCCCTGTCGACCGATGCCAGCATTTTTGCGGAATGGCTGGTTTCCGAGGCGAAGAGGCCGGGTTAGGTCCTGTTGACAGTTAACGCAACCATATCATGGTGCCAACGAGGTGTAGCATGGCCAAGTAGGCTGTGGCGGTCTTTTCGTAGCGCGGCGCAATACGTCGGAAGTGTTTGATTTTGTTGATGAAGCATTCGACGACATGCCTTTCCTTGTAGAGTTCGGCATCGTAGCGGATGAGCCGTGCGCGTGTCGGGTTGGGCGGGATGACCGCCATCATC
>Ga0209781_1000063_pt1 | contig 27507 bp, 22 predicted proteins | sample WorMetHERISLAND1_3_FD_187386 | JGI IMG/M metagenome (GOLD analysis project Ga0209781, IMG submission 187386) | Marine gutless worms symbiont microbial communities from Max Planck institute for Marine Microbiology, Germany - Olavius albidus HERON... | ecosystem: Host-associated > Annelida >...
GTGTATGGTGTAAAATGAAAATAAAATTGTTAGGTCTACAAAAAATCCAAGCCTTTAAGGAGAGCAGATATATGAAAACTTCCTGTAGTTTCATTTTGGCCCTGATCATCCTTTTGGCATCCTGCAAAGGTTCCACATCCACAGCCCCATCCCCAGCCTGGGTGGTAAGCACCTTTGCGGGCGGCACGGCTGGTTATCAGGATGGCGACGCGGCAACGGCGCGGTTTAACAACCCCGCCGGCGTGGCCGTGGACTCATCGGGCAATGTCTATGTGGCAGATAGAAGAAACAATCGCATTCGGAAGATCACCAAAGAAGATGATGGAACCTGGACGGTAAGCACCCTTGCGGGCGGCGCGCAAGGTCTTGTGGATGGCGCCGCCGCAGATGCGCGGTTTTACTGGCCCTACGACGTGGACGTGGACTCATTGGGCAATGTCTATGTGGCAGAGTATGGCAACCATCGCATTCGGAAGATCACCAAAAAAGTAGATAATGCTGGTGATGAAACCTGGAAGGTAAGCACCCTTGCAGGCGGCGCAACGCCGCAGTTTAGCGCCCCCCAAGGCGTGGCCGTGGACTCATCGGACAATGTCTATGTGGCAGATTTTGGCAACAATCTCATTCGGAAGATTGAGATCACTCCAGGGGAAGGGCAGGAGGAAGATACAGTCGAAGTAAGCACCTTTGCGGGCGACGGCACGGGTGCTCATCAGGATGGCGCCGCACTAACGGAGGCGCAGCTTAGCGCCCCCACCGGCGTGGACGTGGACAAATCGGGCAATGTCTATGTGGCAGATCAAAACAGCCATCGCATTCGGAAGATCACCGAAACCGAAGAAGTAGATGATGATGATAATAAAATCTGGAAGGTAAGCACCCTTGCGGGCGGCAGTCTGAGTGGTTATCAGGATGGCGCTGGCGCAACGGCGCGGTTTAACAGGCTCGCCGACGTGGCCGTGGACAAATCGGGCAATGTCTATGTGACAGATGGAGGCAACCAGCGCATTCGGAAGATTGTGATCACTCCAGGGGAAGGGCAGGAGGAAGATACAGTCGAAGTAAGCACCCTTGCAGGCAGCACGCAGGGTTATCAGGATGGCACAGCGGCGCGGTTTAACAGCCCCACCGGCGTGGCAGTGGACTCATCGGGCAATGTCTATGTGGCAGATCAAATCAACAATCGCATTCGGAAGATAGAGTATAGGGTGCCCTAGGATTACTTAGAGCCTTCCCTCCACCTTAAGGGGGGCTCCGGGTGATCGGATATTGCTTGATTTTCTCCCTGGCAGGTTTGCTTCTTTCGGCCCAGTAAATTTTTTGTGTGAAGTCCAGGTTACGGGTTGAATCGCCCTTCGTATTCGGTCCGATTCATAGCAAGTCTCCATTTCTGAATGGCCATTGTCCGCCTCCTGGAGGCCTGCTCAACGGCTTGATGCCCCCTCGGAGGTTTAGACTTCAAGCATCCAGTTGTGCCTATCCGCCACAGCGCCGTACTGTATTCCTTTTAGTTCTCTTAGAAGACGCATCGTGAGAGAGTTCTCTCTGAGACTAAGAAAATTCTTCTTCTTTCCCAAATGGGTGAGCGAGCTCAAGGGGGCAATCCCGGCGGCGGTGCCTGTAACAAAACACTCCTCCGCATCGTTTAATACATCATTTAGGCGCAATTTACCCTCTTTCACAGTCAAACCCATCTCCCTTGCCAGAGTGATGATGGATTCCCTGGTGACACCGGGGAGAATGGTGTCTCCTATTGCCGGGGTTTCCAAACGACCGCCGGGGAATAGGGCAAAGAAGTTACTCGAGGAGCCCTCCTCAATGCAGCTCCTATCTGCGGCATCAAGAAATATGGCTTCCATGTAGCCCTCATCAATGGCCTCGGCCTTTGCAAGAATGGAAATGACATAGTTGGCCGAAGTTTTAATCCGTCCGATTCCGTTATGTGTCGCGCGAATTCGCTTTGAAGTAATCGCATCGTTTGTTCCGGGCGTAAAATACCGCGAAACCGTGGTGCAAACAGTGATTACCCAGGGGCGCTGGGACAGGTTTATCCCTATCCCTCCCTCCGAATATGAGAATGGTCGTACATAAACGGAATCGCCGCTTTGCCAAAAATCGTCTTCCCAGGCCGGATTATACTTGGGGGCGAATCCAATAGCGGCATTTCTCCGTACTGTCACCTTCATTGCCTTCAACAGGAGTTCCTCGTCAATAGGCGGCATTCTAAGCCCCTTCATAGAGGCTGCCATGCGAGAGCAGTTGCGATCGGGCCGAAATAGTTTTAAGGCTCCGTCCGGCTGTGGAAAGGCTTTGAGTCCTTCAAAACAGCTAAGTCCGTATTGAGTTGAGTAGTTGACGATGGGCAAATGTGCCAGTCTGTTGCGGCTATCTACCAGAGCCGCGTATTGCTCCCTATCCATCGCCGCCTCTTCTTCCGGTGTACTGTGCGTTTGTTCGATGTATTCTTCCTCCCAGACCCTGCCATTGAAGCGAGCTTGATGAATCCACGGGTATACCGACAGTTGAAACCCCACCTTGTCACCTCGTAATCCTTAGTTTAGATTCATAGTATGGTGTTTCTGTGGTTATAGTCGAGATCAAAGCAAGCTAGAATGCGAATATGATTGAAAATGTGATTATCATGGCTGGAGGTTCCGGCAGACGACTTTGGCCCGCGTCCCTGGGCAGCAAGCCCAAGCAATTCCTAAAGGTGAATGGAAAAACAAGCCTGTTTCAGGAAATCTTGAAATTGGCCTTTCATTTGGGAGTGTCAGGCCGCATTTACGTTGTAACGCACCAGAGTCATGTAGAAGCTGCGGTAAGGGAATGCCAGTATTTAGGCTCCGATTCGCGCTCTAGACTTGCAATACTGGCAGAGCCGATAGCAAGAAATACCGCGCCCGCACTTGCCCTCGCGGCATCTAGAATGGTGCTGGATGAACGGAGCGAGCAAACATGTCTTGTAATGGCCGCAGATCATATTATTTCACCGCCCGATGAGTTTCTCAACTCCGTTAGCTCTGCCTCAGCCGAGGCTGAAAAGAATCGTATTGTGTTATACGGTATACCTCCAACAAGTTCCGCTACCGGCTATGGATACATAGAAATCCCCCCCTCTCCCGGCGGAACTGACCCTCATTCCCTCTCGGGGACAGAATTCTTCGAAACTAACTTTTCTCAATCCTACAAGGTGAAAGCCTTCCATGAAAAACCCGATGTCAAAACTGCGAGGGAATATCTATCTTCCGGCCGATATTTTTGGAATGCCGGAATTTTTACCTATAGGAACGATGTATTTCTCCGTGAATTAGAATCGCATGCTCAATCTGTGAGCAAATTATTTAAGCGGCCGCAAGAAGAATGGTTCAAGAAACGAAGTGAAAAAGGCATAGTTATATACGAACCAAAAGAAAAACTGCGGTTGATGTACACTCTCTGCCCAAATATTTCCGTTGATTACGCGATTATGGAGAAAACTGTGAGGGCTCGAATGATTAGGGCCGGCTTCGAGTGGAGCGATGTGGGCAGTTGGGATGTTATTGCGGAACTGAATACTCCCCCCGAAGCGAATGTGTACTCTCATCAGTCCTCGGACAACTTCGTGTATTCCGAACTTCCGGTTGCCCTCTGCGGAGTAGAAAGACTAATCGTGACTGTCGCGAATAACAGAGTTTTAATATGCAAAAAGGGAATGAGCCAGCTCGTTAGGGAAGCAGCTTTGGAAGATGCGGAAGAAAAATAATCATTTCCAGCACCTCAAGCAATACGCAATCTTCAGCGGTAACTACATGTAAAGCTGATTACCATAGGAGGTGTGTGGCGATGAACAATTTGAATTCTATTATCCTGGAGGGCAATCTAACAAAGGATCCACTGATGAACAAAACCCCAAAAGGAACCATGGTGTGCAATTTTGTGGTTGCCTCAAACCGGTTTTATAAAACCGAGGAAGGACGTCAGAGCGAGGTGGGTTTTTTCGATGTCGAAGTCTGGTCGCGTTTAGCGGAAACATGTTCGGAATACCTGAATAAGGGTCGCGGAGTTCGAGTGGTTGGACGCCTAAAGCAAGACCGCTGGGTTAACCCGGAAGGTGAGCACCGTTCCCGCATTCGAATAGTTGGTGAGCATGTGGAATTTCTGGGAAGTCCCAGGAAGAGTGGAGTTGGGGAATCGGAGAAATTGAAAAACACGAGCGAGTCGGCTGAAGATACGGCCGCCGATACCTTGGAGAGGGAAACAATGCCGGCTTATTAGGATCCGAAGATGGGATCAAAGCTTCATCAATAATTCCAATTCTTACTCATTCGAGAGGGGAGGTTGAAAGGGGCCTCCACCTCTTTGATTTGCCAGCCGCCGAAGTGTATTTGGATCGGCGGCTCCGGTCTTCCATTCTTGATGAGAAAACATTTCCAATGTACGATCAGGCGTGCGATGCAGTAGGGTGTAAGCGCTTCCGCGTTATGTCGTAAATCTCTGGTTGCTGAATCAAGATTTGGGGTGGTTGCTGATGACAGAAACGGAGCTCAGGAGGAAAATACTTGGGCTGGTAGAAGATTTTTACAGGATCCGATTTGGGGGGAAATCCTCTGTTCCCGGGAGAGACCCCATAAGGTACGCGGGCAGAGTTTTTGACGAGAAAGAATTGAAGAGGCTGGTTGATGCTTCTTTAGATTTTTGGCTGACGGAAGGGCGATATGCCGATGAGTTTCAGGCCGATTTCGCAGATTATGTTGGCGCGGAATACGCCATCCTGACAAATTCAGGGTCTTCTGCAAATTTGCTGGCTTTGACTTCACTTACTTCTTCGCTTCTTGGAGAGCGAAGACTCAAACCTGGTGACGAGGTTGTTTCGGTTGCCGCGGGTTTTCCCACGACACTGAATCCCATATTGCAAAATGGAATGATTCCGGTTTTCGTCGATGTCGAGTTGGGCACCTACAATGTGAGAGCAAAGGAGGTTGAAAGGGCTATCTCACCCCAAACCAGGGCCATTTTTCTTGCGCATACCCTGGGCAATCCCTACGATTTGGATGGGATCATGGAAATTGTGGAAAGGCACAATCTATGGCTGATTGAGGACTGCTGCGATTCCCTGGGTGCCACCTTTAGAGGAAAAATGGTAGGAACTTATGGGCATGTTGCTACCTGTTCGTTTTATCCGGCCCACCACATAACCACGGGTGAAGGCGGTGTGGTTATTACTAACGATGATACTGTCGCCAAGGCAGTTATCTCCCTTCGAGACTGGGGAAGAGATTGCTATTGCAAGGGCAGCGAGAACAACACCTGCGGCCGTAGATTTTCAGGAAAATATGGTATATTGCCGGAGGGTTACGATCATAAATATGTCTATTCCCACATTGGCTATAACCTCAAGATTACGGATATGCAGGCTGCTATCGGCGTTGAGCAGCTAAAGAAATTGCCTGGCTTTGTTGAAAAACGAAGAGAGAATTTCAGTCTCTGGGAAAAGGGGTTTCAGAAATGGAAACGATTTTTCATACTGCCGGAGGCAACACCCAACAGTAATCCATCGTGGTTTGCCTATCCTATTACCATAAAACCCGATGCTGATTTTTCGAGGGCAGAATTGACGAATTATCTTGCAGGCAAAGAAATTGAAACCCGCAATATGTTTGGGGGAAATCTGCTGAGTCAACCGGCATATCTGGACATACCTAGACGGATCTCGGGAAATCTTAAAAACACGAATATCATTATGAGAAACACCTTTTTCCTGGGGACATATCCGAACCTATCGGAAGCTGCCATTGATTACTGTTTTAGGGTTATCGAAAATTACCTGGAATCGAAGAAATGAAGGTTGTATTACTGGCTGGCGGGTACGGAACAAGACTTAGTGAAGAAACCGAAATAAAACCCAAGCCCATGGTGGAGATAGGCGGGAAACCAATTCTTTGGCACATCATGAAGATATATTCGTTTTACGGGTTTAACGACTTCATAATCTGCCTGGGTTATAAGGGCTATGTAATAAAGGAATATTTCGCAAATTACTTCCTGCACATGGCCGATGTCACCTTTGATGTAGAGAAAAATGAGATGATGGTTCATAACAGGCACGCCGAACCATGGAAGGTGACATTGGTTGATACTGGATATGGAACCATGACTGGCGGACGGATTAAGAGGGTTATGGATTATATAGGTGTGAACACTTTTATGGCCACTTATGGAGATGGAGTTTCGGATGTTGATATTGATATGCTGCTTCAGCGTCATCAGGCTAGCGGCAAAATAGCAACTCTGACAGCCGTTCAACCAACGGGACGCTTTGGTTCCGTTGACATTGGTGAAAGGGACTTGATTCGAAACTTCGTAGAAAAGCCCCGGGACTCCGGAATTTGGAGCAATGCGGGTTTTTTTGTTTTTGAGAGTGAGGTGTTTAACTATATTGAAGGAGACGAATGCTCCCTGGAAAAACAGATACTAGTCCATTTAGCTAACGAGAGACAATTGACATCTTTCAGGCACGAGGGTTTTTGGAAACCCATGGATACCCTGCGTGATAAGCACGAATTGAGCGAACTTTGGGCTTCTGAAAGGCCGCCATGGAAAAAATGGGATGGTTGATCCGAAATACTGGAAGAACAAAACCGTATTGATAACCGGACATACGGGTTTCAAGGGAAGCTGGTTGTCGATATGGCTTCTGGAAATGGGAGCCAGGCTAATCGGCTATGGCCTGGATCCTTACACAGCAAAGGACAATTATGTTCTTGCGAAACTTGCTTCCAAAATGGTTGATGTGAGGGGAGATATTCGGGATACTCGCAAGCTCAGAGCAGTCTTCGAGCAATACAGACCCGAAATAGTTTTTCACCTGGCAGCGCAACCCCTTGTCGGTATCTCCTATGATATCCCCGTTGAGACCTATGAGGTAAATGTCATGGGAACCATCAACATTCTTGAATGCATCAGAAGCTCATCAAGCTGCAGAATAGGAATAATGGTAACCTCGGATAAGTGTTACGAGAATCGGGAAGAATTTTGGGGCTACAGGGAAACGGATCCCATGGGCGGATATGATCCATATTCTTCATCAAAAGGTGCGGCTGAAATAGCGATAAGCGCCTGGCGGCGATCGTATTTCAATCCTAAGCAGCATACGGTTCATGGCAAAACCATCGCAAGTGCGAGGGCGGGGAACGTAATCGGCGGTGGCGATTGGACTTGCAGCAGACTAATCCCCGACTGCATGAGATCGATAGAAGAAGATAAGACGATTGGAATCAGAAATCCAAAGGCCACGCGCCCATGGCAGCATGTACTTAGCCCAACCGCCGGATATCTGTTACTGGCGCAGAAACTCGCCGAGGATCCGGTGAAATACTCAGGCGGATGGAATTTTGGACCAGAACAGGGCTGTATGCTGTCAGCTTGGGAAATTGCGACACGACTGATTGCCCGTTACGGCAAGGGGAAACTGGAGGCTGCCTCTCAAATGGATAACCGGCACGAGGCACTTCTACTTAGTTTGGACAGTACCAAGGCCCGTATAGAGCTTGATTGGAAACCTATGTTGGACATTAGTAATTCGATAGACTTGACGGTTGATTGGTATAAAAAGTATGAATATGAAAACGTATATGCGATATGTGCTGCACAGGTTAGCAAATTCTTTCTGGAATTGTGACCAAAGGACGTCTCCAATCTCAGTTATGCTGAGCTCGAAGAATCGAGAGGCTTCACGAAAACTGGAAGGGGAGTCTTCACTTCATAGGGCAATGGACTGATGACTTCTGAAGTGGAGGTGTTCATAACGACGCGCAATCGTGAAGAGGGACTGCATGGGATGCTCCAATCACTGGTTTCATGCAGATCTGAATTTTCGTCCGTGACAATAATAGACAACGGCAATTGTGATATTGATAAGCTGCTGAAGTATGGGAGCAGCTTCAAAGTTATATATATAAAAAATGCATCAGATATCGGCTTTTTCGGAAGTCTGGATGTGGTGCTCAGGCGCGTTAGCAAGGAATTCTTTGTGGTATACCATGACGATGATTTAGCAGTACCTGGTGCATTGACGAAACAGGCGAATTTTCTTGAGAATAACCCGCATGTCGCTTTGGTTGGGACGGATATCCGCATTACTAACGAGCTTGGAGAGGAATTGAAATATTCAAGCGGTTGTCATGAAGGTATAAAAATATTCAACCGTCGGGAAATAGTTAAGGCATATTTGGAGAGATCCTTTCGGATGCCTTTTCCCACTATTATGTATCGGAAGAAGGTGGTAAACAGTAATAGCGTGAGTTTCCTCAGAATTTTTTCTGGACCATGTACCGATGCTCTTATGACGTTCAAGTTGAATTGTGAGCACGAGGCAGCGTATATAAGCCAGCGGTTGTATAATTACTACAACCCAACATTGCAGACAAGATTTGATGATTCAGCCATAGGTCAGTATTATGTGTACCAGTATGAACTTCTGGCAGGACTAGTTGCCCACATAGGGCCCAGGCGCGATGAGTTGAGAATGATTAGGAAGGAGGCGCGCAAAATCACTAGAGGAAACATCGTGGGATTAATACTGATGGCAGACAATAACCAGTTAGCGGCCTTTTCCAGAATAATCCTTGAGCGTAAGGAATTCCGGGAGCTCTGCAGATATTTGAGGTGGATGTATGTTTTCCGTAACAATCTGGGGAGAATTATATCCATCCTCCGATTCGTGAGGAACATAAAGAAAGGGTATGAAAGGTTGATGGTGCTGCTTACTGTAACCGCGGCGCGTTGACACGATTGACCATACCTGTGCGATTACATAATTTGGGGAAGGATTCAAAGTACGTCAGTTGACTGAACAAAGTACCTCAAAAAAAGCATTGTCCTTATCTGAGACGGATTGCCCATTGGTGAGGAATTAAATACCGTGGACAGATATCCCAAAGAGGATTTGCCGTGTCGTTACTGAACATTAGTGTAGTACGATATCTCAGAAGAGTAATGAAGCACTTGCCGCCAAGTTACAAGAGAAGCTTCATTTTACTTCTCCTGTTTATGGTAGCCGTTGCCCTTGTTGAGGTATTGGCACTCGGTTTGATTTCCCTGTATGCAACTTCAATTTCGATTCCGGAAAAGGTGCTGACATCGCCACTGTTTATCAAATTCATTGATTTTCTTGGAATAGAAGGATCCATAATTAGTGAAAGGTTAATTCTGGCATTGAGTGTGTTGGTTGTAATTGCAGTAGCGATAAAGAACTGGCTCTTAATGCTTGTCACTCTGTACGTTGGTAGGTATGAAGCGCAGGTGCAGACTTTTTTGGGGAACAAAATTCTGGAAAAGGTTATGGATGTGGGCTACGAGTGGCATCTAGGCCGCAATCCTCAAGAACTCTTGGTTATTATCAATCAAAAGGAACAGATAGGGCAATTCATGCAATTGGCTTTGTATATCATAAGCAATTCTATTCTTGCGCTTGTTATACTTACAAGCGTGTTCTTTGTCCAACCAACGCTGATGCCAGCTATGACGATGGTGATTGGACTGACATCTTACTATATATATAGAATTGTGCGAAAAAAAATCGACGGGAACGCACAGAAGTTTTTTGACTCCTTGATGGCTAGCTCTCTGGAAGCATCTAAGGCGGCCTATGGGATGAAGGATGTCAGGATTGTTGGCTTAGAAAAGAAACTGCAGGAGTCATTCGCTGAGAAAAACTATCGATACTCTAAATATGGCAGTTTGCACAGGGTTCTGAGTGCTATTCCGGCCAATGTTATGGAAACCATTGGTTTTATCTTTCTATCCCTGTCTATCATTCTGATGGTTAGCATACTTCGATTAAGCTGGTTGGAAATCATTGGCACCCTGGCAGTAATTGCCGTTGCGGCTTGGAAGGTTTTACCCGCTATCAACCGAGTAGTCAGTTTTTTAACACAGATTCGAAGTGTTATCCCACGCGTCGATCGTTACTTCGAGGCTATGAATGAAATTGAACAGTTTGCTGAGCAGGAAGGCAAAAAGGCGTACCTCACCTCCAAGCACTACGGCGGTAGAGACACAGAGTATGATAACGCGCCACTTTTTAACAATGAAGCAGAATTGATAAATATTTCGTTTTCGTACAGAAACTCAAAAAAATATGCGATAGAGAATTTGTCGTGTAGAATCCGCAGGGGTGAATCCATTGGGATAGTTGGTCATTCAGGGGCTGGAAAGAGCACTCTTGTAGATATACTGATCGGGCTTCTTATACCGGACAGGGGGCAAATGAAAATCGATGGTGTCGGTGTAACGCCGGAGAAATTATCGAAGTGGAGGAGACTCTTCGGATACGTTCATCAGTTTCCCTATATTTATGACTGCACGCTTGCGGAGAATGTGGCACTGGGTGAGAATTTGGATACGATTGATGAAAATAAGATTCTTCAAGTTTGCGAGAAGGCTTCAATAGATTTCGTTGATGAACTAAAGGATGGTATTTATTCCAGAATCGGTGAACGAGGTTCCATGCTCTCCGGCGGTCAGAAACAGCGTATAACAATTGCCAGAGCCCTATACCCTAACCCTGATATATTGATTTTTGACGAGGCAACAAGCTCACTGGATGGCAAGAGCGAAAGGGCGATTAGACAGACTATCGATAAGCTTAGGGACGATCAGACGATAGTGGTTATTGCCCACAGGCTGTCGTCCGTTGAAAATTGTGATAAACTCGTCTGGCTGGAAAACGGAAGGCTGAAAAAAACCGGCACTCCTGAGGAAATCTTGCCCTTGTATGAGGAAACCGGGTGCTAAGCCGCGGCGCCTGCGGCAGTCCATGTATATCTACTGATGACTTTTGCGCCAAGCCCAAGAAGCATTGATGATGGGTATAACGTCATCCGTAGTGCGAGAGAGAATTCTATGCGGCTCGCTATCCTTCTGTTTCTCAAACACCATCCGGATAAGCCTGCTCCCGGACTTCCTTGGGGTATCTGTTTCCCTTCTCATGACACAATCCTCCCGGAGTAGTTGTGTCTTGAGTAAAGCCGGAGTGGCCTCAGCAAAGGATAGGCTTGACTCTTGCCGGTGTGAGAGCAATACTTGCGTCATCATGAATCCGATCCAGACGGTGGAGGATTTTCGAGCTCTGGTTAGCGGAGAGAAGCCGTTCTGCGCCATTTTTATCGCTGATTGGTGTTCCGACTGCCGGGTTTTGAAACCGGTACTGCCCAGTCTTGAAAAAGAATTTGCCAACAGGTACACTTTTGCCACGGTTGATTGGGATGCCTTTAGAGCTCTTTCGGATAAATACAATATCCTGGGTATTCCCAGTCTCGTTTCATTTCACAGAGGCAAAGTTATCGGAACCCTAATCAGCGGACATCGTAAATCCCGCCGGCAGATAAGCACCTACCTCACAAACACCTACCTCACAAACACCTACCGAGAAATTGGGGAACACATTTAAGCTTCTCGCCCGCATCGCTTATCAGGAAAGCCAGAGAGTATTAGATAACTATCTTGGGCTCCGGTAGGGATGTCTCCATTTGACCGAATTCACCAATCCGGGTTTTCATCCATGTTTTTCGGAGCCTGCTTGCCATCACTGAAGCGACCCTCATAGTGCTCACCGTTTGCCCAGGTGAACACTCCCATTCCATGCATTTTTCCCTCTCGAAACTCACCGACGTAAGTGCTGCCATCCGTCCATTTGCAGTGCCCCTGTCCCTCTAGCCGGCCCTTGGAAAAATTTCCCTCCATAGTCTTCCCATCAGGCCAACTCAGCTTGCCGAAACCCTCCATAAGTCCATTTCGGAATTCGCCCTCATAACGGCTTGAATCGTTATACTGAAACACTCCTTGTCCCTCGGGAATCTTCCCCTTAAGCTCGCCCCTGTACACTCCGTTTTTGAAGGCAATCGGGCTTGGTTTGGAGTCTTCATGCGAATCTCGGGAGCCGCCGCCAGCGTTTTCAGGGAGGGGTTGGAATTCGCTGAATGTGAACGAGCGGGAAATAATTTCCAGCGGGCGTCGTTTTTTTCTTGGACCTGGAATCCAAACCGTACACTCAAGCCACATTGCACCGCATTTTGCCGGGCTATACGAATATGATTCATCCTTGATTTTCCTACCCTTCCCATCAAATACAAGTTCCGATTTCGGACGACCCTCTTCGTCGTAGGAAAAAAGGGTTCTTCGTTGGATTTCTCCCTCCGTTTTCCCTATCACTGTGGACACGCGGCGATTCTCAGTATCATATTTGTGCCAGATGACTAAATCGACCCTGTGTTCATCGTATAGATACTCCTGTACCAGTTTCCCTTCCTCATCCCTCCTTTCCACTCTCACCCTTTTGCCCTGTCGTTCAGCAATCATGCGTCCTGCCTCATCTTGCTCGTATGTCCAGACCGTTTCATCAGGATTGTTTCTGGTTTTCAGGGAACGCTTTTGAAGCCTGTGGTTATCATCCCACTCCCATAATTCCCGTTCTTCTACCTCTCCTTTCACGTCCAATTTGTAGCGGGCAATTTTGTCATTGTTACTGCTGTATGCGAAGAGTTGAACACCATCCTCTTCCTCAATTGAGGTAAGTTTTCCCAGGGTGTTCCAGCCGTATCGGGCATAAAAGCGCCGCTCACCTTCCTTTCGGAAAAGATATCCTTGTACGAATTCCTGACGTTCCAGGGTGAGAGTATCCACTGTATTGGCCGTATCAACCAGGAAATCTTCAGTCATGTCCCTAGTATACTGATGTAATTTCTTGTTGCTACTTAAGAAGTCACTGCCCGATAATGCTGGTATGGCCTACAGATTCGATAAGATCCCATTTGTGAAGGCGGTGGAAAGCTATCCTGAAGGTGTTGCCTACATCGGTGAGACTGCGGAGATAGAGGATTCTAACCAAGCTTTTAGGAAATTAACAGGTTTTGGTGAGGGTTCTCTGGAACGCTTCAGCTCTTTGGTTCACCCCAGTTATGTCGGGAAGTGGAGACGAACCCTGGCAAAATTTCTAGGCGATCACTCGAAAGTCACTCATTCAGTACTCAAATTATGTGGGAAGAAGAGTAAAGAGCGATGGGTTCGCCTAACCCTGCTGCCTCTGGAAGATCTACAAGTCAGCTATTTGCTGTTTCTTTTTGACATCACAAATCAGAAAAAAATTGAAATGAAACTCACTTTGGCTCGGATTGCTGCCGAGAGGGCCGACCAGTCGAAGAGCAGCTTCCTGGCGAATACCAGCCATGAGATTCGGACTCCTATTCACACTATAATTGGTATGTCCGAACTACTGGCTAACACAGCGTTGGATCAGGAGCAGTTCGATTACCTGGAGCAAATACGTTTTGCCGCAGGAGTTCTAATTACCTTAGTCAACGATCTATTGGATTTCTCGAAAATTGAGGCAGGTCATCTGAGTTTGGAAAGGACAAAATTCAATCTGACGGGAATGCTTGAAGATGCCATTGATCTAAGCACTTTGGAAGCGCACAAGAAAAAAGTTGACGTTGGACTCTATATAGATCCGCAAGTTCCATCAAATCTATATGGGGATCCCGTGAAGTTGAGGCAGGTTATCGTGAACTTGATGAACAATGCCGTTAAGTTCACCCATCAGGGTCAGGTTGTGTTGGATGTGGAAACAATTTCGATTAGCAGGACCAGCGTGAAGCTTAAATTCGCGGTAAGCGACTCCGGGGTGGGCATACCTGGGGAAGAGCAGGCAAAACTCTTCAAGGCCTTTCAACAAGTCGATAATTCAGCCGCCCGTCAATACAAAGGAAGCGGGCTGGGTCTGTTTATCTCGAAGAACATTGTGTCCCAAATGGGAGGCATCCTATCGTTTACAAGTGAGGTTGCCAGGGGCTCAACGTTCTCCTTCGAAATTGAACTGGAAAATGCTGAGGCTGATGTGTCGAAATCCAGTATGCACAGAGATTTTTTCCCGGGTAAAAAGATCTTGATAATAGACGACAATGGGGCGATACGCGATAGAGTCGCAAGAACTCTTGAATTCTGGGGGCTTGTAGTACACCAGGCCGATAGTGCCGAAGAGGCTCTCCGCATGCTGGTTTCCTCAAAATTCGAGGGCTTCGACTTGATCTTCGTCGACCAGACAATGCCCGGCATGGATGGCTGGCAGTTCGCCAGCAAAGTACATTCCGACCTGTCGGTGGTTCCCCCCAAAATGATACTCATGTCCATGAAGGGAGAGCAGCACTCTTCCGAGACAAAGATGAGGCTTCTTGGCTGGTATAATTCCTATCTCACCAAGCCGATGCGGCAGAAAAACCTCATCTCCACATTGCTCCGACTCCTGAACGTCGATATTGATGCCGCACTGGAGTGGGCAGAGGAGGTGGAGGACATAAAAATCGCCGATGAATCCCCAAGTCACAGCAGGGGTTACCGGATATTGATAGTCGAGGATCACGAGATTAATCGCAAGCTGCTCCACACCATATTGAGAAAGGGCGGACATGAGATATGGGAGACGGCAAATGGTGAATTAGCCCTGGGTATCATTCTGAGAAAGAAGCCGGATTTGATTTTCATGGACTGCCAAATGCCGATTATGAATGGATATGAATCCACTCGAAAGATAAGAGAGGCCGGGATTCATACACCGATTATCGCAGTTACTGCTAATGCTATGGCCAAAGAACGAGAGAAATGTCTGGCCTGCGGCATGAATGATCTGATAACAAAACCGTTTGGGCAATCCGATATATATATGATGATTGAACGATATCTCGGTATCGGCAAGGAATTTGAGGAAGGCTTTGAAAAGGGTGTGAAAATCAATCTGGATGAGTATATGGATCAACCGGTCTTCGACTATAAGGCGGCGGTGAATATTTTTCTTGGGAATGAAGATACTGTTGGAAATCTCATGGAAATCCAAATAGAGAAAATGGAAGAGGATTTGGATTTAATTCGAAAAGCGCTCTCTTCCAAAGATTGGAAGTCGCTTAGCAAAGCCGCGCATTCTATGAGGGGGAGCTGCAGTAACATGGTAATGCTGCGCTGCGCAAGTATTGCCAAGTGCCTTGAAATTGCCGGTAACAATGCCCTGGAAGCAGCAGCACTTACCAGTCTCGATAATCTTGAGCGCGAAATCCCTCGTTTAAGAGCGGAAATCGAAAAAATTGCCAGGACCCGGAATTTTCGCCGATAGTCGTACACGGGCAGGCATATCTATGTCGTTACGCCCCTAACTCGGACATTGAAGAGATATCTGTCGATGTCATAACGCAGAGAATCTACCGATTTTGGTATCTCCATGTTGATTTCATGGAAACAGGGCAAAACGCGGCATTGTCAGTGCAAGGCCGCGGCAGGTTGATTTGCATGCTTTAGAAAGTCGCGAATGGCAATCAGTAACTGAGAATGGTCCTCAACGCAATCGAAGTCAGGATGCTTCCTCTTAACCGAATCTGGCGCGCGAAAAAGCATACCTCTGTGGGCAGCCTTTAGCATGGAAATGTCATTGTAAGAATCTCCTGCAGCAAAAACTTCAAAACCCATCCCGTGGAAGGCCTCCACAGCTCTTCGCTTGCCATCACTTTGACGGAGTTTGTAAGAGGATATCCAACCGTCTTTCTCCACTAACAGTGTGTTACAAAGCAGGGTGGGGAAATTGAGTTTGATCATCAGCGGGGAGGCAAACTGATCGAAGGTGTCTGAGAGCAGCACTAGCTGCGTCTCCATTCGAACCTGCTGAACAAAGTCGTAGGCTCCGTCGAGGAGTTCGAGTTCGTTGATTATCGCCTGAATATCCTTCAGAACCAACCCTTCCCTGCTAAGAATGGACAGGCGATATTTCATGAGCTCGTCATAATTTTCCCTGTCTCGGGTTGTGAATCTAAGTTCTTCAATCCCGGTTTTTTCCGCTACTGCTATCCATATCTCCGGAATTAAGACTCCTTCAAGATCCAGACAAATCAATTTCATTTCGTACCCAAGTGCAACAAGGTTTTTGTAAAAGTTTAGCTTCAATGTGCGAGTCTTTTCAACAGAGCAAGTATAGACCAAAATTCCGGCACTGGCTATACTACGCCGACTTTTTTGTATAACTCCCAATTAGGTAAGTATCTGTTTAGAAATTTTCACCAGGCGGGTTATTGCTGTAAGGTAGGCATGTATGAGCTTCGATATCGAAAGGCTGCGCAATATTGGGATTAGCGCTCACATTGACTCAGGGAAAACAACGCTTACGGAGCGGATTCTGTTTTTCTGCCAGAAGATTCATTCCGTCCACGAAGTACGTGGCAAGGATGGAGTTGGAGCCACTATGGATTTCATGGAGCTCGAAAGAGAGCGTGGTATTACGATTGTTTCTGCCGCAACCAATGTTGACTGGAAGGATCACTCCATCAATATTATCGATACTCCCGGTCATGTCGATTTCACAATAGAGGTGGAAAGAGCCTTGCGTGTTCTGGATGGAGCCATCCTGGTTCTCTGTTCGGTAGGCGGTGTTCAGAGCCAGTCCATCACCGTTGATCGCCAACTGAAGCGCTATAAGGTGCCCAGGGTAGCCTTTATTAATAAAATTGATCGCACTGGCTCGGATCCTTACAAGGTTTGCCGTCAGCTTGCGGACAGGCTTGGACTGAATTCCGTGATGATGCAGGTTCCAATTGGACTGGAGGAAAGGCATAGGGGAGTAGTGGATCTTGTTAGCATGAAGGCAATCTACTTCGATTCCGATGAAGGCCGTGGAATTCGCATTGCGGAAATACCAATTGAGTTTCAAGCTGAGTCGGCGGAAAAACGTGAAGTTATGCTGGAAGCTCTTACCATGTTTGAAGATCAATTAATGGAGAAGGTGATGGATGGTGATGAAATTCCGGAAAATCTCATCCACAAGGCCGTTCGTGCTGGTACTCTGACAAACAAATTGGTTCCTGTTTACCTTGGGAGCGCGTACAAAAACAAGGGTGTACAGCCCCTACTGGATGCGATTATTCGCTATCTGCCTTCTCCGACGGATGTTGTTAATGAGGCTCTTGATTTAGATGAAGTTGAAAAAAAAATAACCCTTCAATCGGATCTCATGAAGCCTCCTGTCGCACTGGCGTTCAAATTGGAAGATGGACAGTATGGACAACTGACATATATACGAATTTATCAGGGTGCCATCAGAAAGGGTGCTGAACTTTTCAATGTTCGCAGTCAGCGAAAATTCAAGGTTGGACGTCTTGTTCGAATGCATTCCGATTCAATGGAAGATATTGTCGAGGCAGGCCCCGGGGATATAGTTGCTCTCTTCGGCATTGATTGCGCCTCAGGAGATACCTTTTGCGGATCCGGATTGAGACTTTCGATGTCCTCTATGTATGTTCCCAATCCAGTTATTTCTCTGTCGGTAAAGGCGAAAAATAAATCGGCATCGGATAAGATGGCTAAGGCTCTGAGTCGTTTTACCAAGGAGGATCCAACATTTCGCAGTCATGTGGATGCGGAAACGCGTGATACCATTGTCCAGGGAATGGGTGAGTTACACCTTGAAATTTATGTGGAACGAATGAATCGTGAGTACAACATCGAGGTGGAAACCGGAGCGCCCCAAGTGGCCTATCGTGAGACGATAACCAGAAGAGTGGAATGGGAATATACCCACAAAAAACAGACGGGCGGCAGTGGTCAATACGCAAAGATAATTGGAATCATGGAACCCTGCCGGGAGGAAGACTATACTTTCGAAAGCAGGGTGAAGGGAGGCAGCATCCCCATTGACTACATCCCCTCGTGTGACAAGGGATTTCGGAGTGTGATGCAAAAAGGTCCCCTATTGGGTTTCCCGGTTATTAACGTGAAGATGACAGTTGTGGATGGGGATTCACATCCTGTTGACTCCTCGGATGTGGCCTTCCGAACAGCCGCTGTTTTGGGTTTTAGGGAGGCCTATAAGAGGGCGGAGCCTACCATTTTTGAGCCGATAATGAAGGTTGTAGTGGAAGGACCAACCGAGTTTCAGGGCAGTGTATTTGGTAGCATAAACCAGCGGCGGGGCGTTATACTGTCGTCACAGGAAGAATCACATAATTGCACGGTGGAAGCGGAGGTGCCGCTTAGCGAGATGTTTGGCTACTCCACAACACTGCGCTCCTCCACTCAGGGCAAGGCAGAGTTTACAATGGAATTCGCAAAGTTTGCAAAGGTGCCTCAATCAATCTCCGAAAAATTGATTGGGAGTGCGGATGAGGCTCGGAAATTCGGCAAATAGGGGGGTTTGTGGTAAAAGATGAGCTGATTAGAAAGAGCCCGCTTCGGAAATTCGATAAATCGATTAGAGGCGGATTGCGCCGGGGGAACATTGGTATTATTGCCTCCCGCAGAGGTACTGGGAAAACCGCATGTCTTGTTCATATTGCCACCGATAAGCTGATTGTCGGACAGCGGGTTATCCATGTTTCCTATGCGAGAAAGGTGGATCACATTATCAGTTGGTATGAGGACATTTTTAAGGAGATTAGTCAGAAGCGCGGTTTGGAAAACGCGATGGAAATTCATGATGAGATAGTTCACAATCGCGTAATTATGAATTTCAGCCAGCACGGCATTGCGGTTGCGCAGGTTATCTCAGGTCTCTCAGCTATGGTGGAAAATGGGCAGTTGAACACAGAGGTTGTTGTTGTTGATGGTTATGACTTTTCCCGAGCGGATTACCGGGATGTCTCAGCATTCAAAGAATTCGCCTTCGATAAAAAGGTGGAACTCTGGTTTACGGATGAACACCCTGACACCTCAGTGCTCAGTGATGGGGGTATACCCGCCAATTTGATTCCCTTCCTTGATCTGATAGGCATAATCGTGGTCTTGAAAGCTGAAAAGGACTATCTTCATTTGTACTTGGTGAAGGACCATGAGGAGATCAACGTGAAAGATCTTCCACTTAAATTGGATCCGAACACCCTGCTTATTGCAGAGGTATAGAATAATTCCGGGAGGATTGAGTCCCACAAGGTGATGACTCGGAAAATTTCGTATCGGGTGCGATTTGGAGTTCCCGCCGAACTCGGGGAACGAGAGCACATGCTTGCCTCAGTCGAATCGGCTCTCGGAGCAATTGAGGGGTTTGATCGCCTGGTTGCAAATTCCATAGGTCTGGAACTAATCTACAAGAGAGAGCTCAGAGAGATTGGAGCCGCATTTTTCGACTATGAAGTGACGCTCTTCCTAGTCTGGCCAACTCAGATGCAATTTGGCGGTTCTCCGAAGCCAAGTTCTATCAGCTTCGTTATACGTCAGATTCATGAGTTTCTGCTTAAGTGGCTTGGATCTGACTCCGTGGGTGTCAACGCATTCATCGATAATTGGAATAAATGGGTCGAAAAGGTGGGATTTTCGGATGTCCTCATCTATCTTGCCCCGTCTGCGGAGCAGCTCCGATCATTGTTTGATAGCTTTGACAGAATTACTCATGATCTTGATGTTTTTATTGAATAAGAGGTTCGTCTGTTATTTGGGAGCCGTCTTCGCCTGATGTCTCTGTTCCCTAATTCCCTTTTCTCGTTATCTTCCTCCGTTGGAGTGCCGATAACAAAGATTTTCTGCTCAGTCGCGGCAACTTCCTGTCTAATACGCTCATATCGGTCCATAATGCTCACATGGTTATTTATCGGACTGCTTAGCTGCTTAGATCTATCAAAAAAATCGGACATTCCATGCCTAAAAAAATCTCGAAAAAACATGTAATCTGTGGAAGACTTTTACTTGGGAAATTATTATTCGTGTAGGAGGAGCCCATGCTCGATTTGGATGAGCCCATCGATTCCGAGAATGGCGATGAAGAAGCCGATGACGGTGAGCTGTCTCTGGAAGATCTTGAGAGCATAGAAAACGAAGGAAATAGTCAGATTGATAATTTTGTGGATGAAGATGGATGGGGTGATTCATTCGATGATTTGGATGGAGGAGCATGGGAAGATCGGTATAATGATGAGGAGATAGAGCAAGATCCATGGGAACTCGGATGAAAGAGTGAGAAGCAGGCGCGATGAGTTAATTGACAGATTGCAATATACCTTCATCCGAGGCACGTATCGGGAGATTGATGCCCTAATCGTCGCGCTGCACGGTAAAAGCAATTTCGAAAACATATGTGAGGAGCTTTTTCAGGGATGTTCAATAACTGACAATGGATATTTGGTTCCAGCAGGCTTTTTCTCGGATGAGGATGAATCGGCCTCCTTGCAATATGTGATGTACGAATTATTGGGTCGTTCTCCGGATACTTTCTTGCTGAAGCACAGAGTTACCAGAGTTAAATTTATTCGAAGCCGGCTTAGCGGAACATTTCGCTTCCCTGTGAAGCTGTTTTCACTGCCCCGTTTACAGGTACTGATCGTGCGTGATATGGGAATTAGCCGATTTCCTACGATTACCGGCATCAACAGAACTATTACGGCTGTTGATTTGGAAGGAAACGAAATCGAAACCTTCCCTGATGAATTCTTTTGCCTGCCAAATCTGTCTATTTTGAATCTTTCTTACAATAAGATAGAGAAGATTCCGGATGCTCTATGCAGATTAAAGCATCTGCAGGTTTTAAGCCTCAAAGGTAATATCATCAAGGACATCCCCGAGGATTGGCACAAGATGCGAAATCTTCGTATTCTGGATATATCTTTGAACCGTTTGGAGACTGTTCCGGATTCCCTGCGCACACTTGAGGCACTTAGGATTTTGAGATTGTCATTCAATGATCTCCCGGCTTCCATTGAGGCGTATTGGGAGAGGAATATTGCAAAGAAGGGTAGGGAGGAGCAGCCCTCCCAAGGGATTTATAGCTATGTATCTTCCCAATATTTCGAAGGATCGTTATGAAACCGATCTGACTCATCGCCGCCGCTGTTCGTCTCGAAACATGCTTACAGGTACGATCTGGTTTTACTTGCAGTACATAATTCTGGTTATTTGCTCAGGGATAAGGTTCTTTTTTGTGAAAGATCCTCAGTGCGCGGTTGTGCGGCAGGCGCGCCTTGTGATGCGGATTGTGGAGAGACAGGGAGCGCATATGATATTTGAAGGGTTGAACAAATATCCGATTGAAAGAGGACCTTATGTCTTTGCTTGCAATCACATGGGCACCTTTGAGGTTAATGCTCTGCCGGGATTGATTGCTTCAAGAATTCCCATGACCTTCGTAGTTAAGAACAGTCTACTGAAAACGCCGTTTTTCGGAAAGGTTTTACGCAGGCTTGAAGCTATTCCCGTTAGAAGGCGCCATCCCGGCGAGGATTTGATGCAGGTTATCAAGATTGGCGAAGAAAGGCTTTCCAGAGGCATTTCAGTAATTCTCTTTCCCGAAGGCACTCGTCAGAACGTCTTTTCATCCCGATGCTTCAACAGCCTGGCCATCAAGCTCGCTCTTAGGGCAAAGGTGCAGATTGTTCCCGTAGCCCTCAGAACAGATTTTTGGGGAACCGGCAAACTGATAAAGGAGTTTGGAATTCTGAACAGAGATAAACGGGTAAATATAGCTTTTGGGGATCCAATTATGCCCATTGGGCGAGGCAAGCTAGAGCAGCAGATGATTGTGGATTTTATTTCGAGCCATCTTCGTGAGTGGGGTTCGCCGGTGGATGCGGCTTAAAGCAGTAACCCTTGTGGGTATCCTGTGGATAACCTGGGAAAGTTAGATATAACCGAAGCCCTGCAATTTCTTCTTCTTTAACCAAATTGCTTCAATAGATACGAATATATCTGTTTAACAATCTTTTTCAACTGAGCTTTGTATTTTTTTTTAAGAAGTTGCCTCATGTTTCCCTTGCGGGAGACGGGAAATCATGGTCGTGAATCATCTTTGCACCTTAGAATGCGGGCACTTTGTCTGTGGATAACTTGTGGGTAACCTTGGAGTATTCGGGGATACCCGGAGAAAGAATAGATGCTTCAGTCCTCATCATTTCGGCAGTTTCCCAGGAGACATGACAGATTGGAGTTTCGTTGGTTAAAGGATTCGCAAAGAGCTCGTCTAGTATCCGTCTGGGTCGATCTCCCTCATATCCAAGGATTATTCTCTTGGGGTGTAAAAAATCGTGAAGATTCCTGTCCCTACCGAGAAATGCCGGGAAGGCCACCACATTTACCATGTCGGAGTGCATAGTTTCGTTCAGCCAATCTTGCAGGCTATGACAGGAGCCGTTTGGTACCCTGGCACTTACAACAACTACAGAGAAAGTACCTATGATTCCTGTTAAGCACTCCGCTGTTCGCAGCAATGCTTCCTTATTGGGCATAGCGTCATTGCCCGGATTGAATACTTCGGAGATTACAACAACCTCGGTCTCCGAGAGACATTTCTCCAGCTCGGATGTGAATTTTAGCTGTCCACCTCTTAAAACCAACTTCATATGAGAAGAAAGTTCCTCATCACGTATGTCCAATACGCCGCGCTGCAGATGTCTTGCCCTTATCGGGTTTACATCTACGGCGCTTACTGCGTGTCCAAACACGGCAAGCCCAACCGAAATTGTTATTCCTTCGTAACCTGCACCTAAGATAGTGATATGCATTAGCCCTCCCTGCATATGCGGCATAGATAAGGCTAACCCTATTTTTTTTAATCTCACAGGGAAAAAAGTAAGAATTTCAAAAAATGAAGCTGAATGCACTCCACTATTTCAAACCGCGGCTATCCGCAGCACCACTCCAACGGTCAGTTTTAGTGGCCTCTCGGATCTAGTGAAGCATCGTTCTGAAACTCCTCCTTCTTAAGCCCAAACAGCCGCTGGCAATCCACCCTCATCACCGTAAGCCTATTGGAGATAGACGGCACCCATTTCCTCCCGATTATGGGGGGATTGCGAACCTAAAAAAAACACCTGTTTTATTATGACGAGATGTTCCCTTATTGTGAAGATGTGTTTTCAAAAATATAATGCCTATATGATAGGCTACTTCGCCTACCAATCATGTAGAATCGATTCCTTTGTGAACGAATACCCGAATTTGTTCTGTAAGGAGAATCCCCTATCAAAATCCACCTTCTACATCGTTGAAAATCGTGAAATGGGAGAATGGCTGAAACGGTATTTGGCTGATAAATTCGGCTCGACTCTGGGGTTGCGCATATTGAAGACCGATCAGGCCCTGCAAAGGTTCAGTGCCTGGTACATGGGGCCATATTCGGACACCGCGGCAAAGACACTGCTTTCCGGAAGAGAAATAAGACTTGCAATTTATAAGGCGGTTGAAGAGTTGCTGGAGGAGGGTGCTTCTTCCTTTGATCCCATACGATCCTATCTTGCCAAGGCACCGCATGGGGGGAAATCTGAGTGGCTCTGGCAGTTTGCCGGCTTACTGGCGGATGCCTTTGACTTCTACGACATGAATTTCCCGGGACAGTGGGAAGGACTGGAAGCAGAATGGCAGCATCAGCTTTGGAAGAGAATCTTTCACGCGGGACTTCCGTATAGCTCTCTTGGCAGTAAGTTGTCCGAAATTGCGGCATCGGGAAGGATGTCGAACAGAGAACCGGCTCGAATTGTAGTTCTACTGCCTAAATTGCTTGGCGAGCCGGCGATACGTTTCTTTCAGCATATGGGAAAGGAGCACGAAGTTCATCATCTCCTTCTTATGCCCGCGTGGAAGAAGAATCCCGCTCAAATTTTCGTATTCAACAACTCACGGCCGGCGCGGCATATGGCTCTGCTTTGCGGTCAAAAGACGAGGCCCAAATCCGTTCCCGTCAAGGATGAAATTGGAAGGGGGAAAACCCTTCTGGAGCGGCTGCGAGAATCACTAGGAAATGATGGTTCCGTGCAGGGAGGGGCTATTTGCGACGATGGCAGCCTTGGCATACATGCTGTATACGGGCCGCGCAGGGAAATTGAAGTACTTAAAAACCTCATCCTCGCCGCGCTTCGAGACGATGAGAAACTTGCCCCCGCCGAAATAGCGGTGCTGGCCCCCGATATAAGCGTCTACGCTTCGTATATAGAAACAGTTTTTCCCTCCCAGGGTGATAATTCCGAAAAACGGGGTGATCATCTCGAATATGAAATCATGGATCTGCCAACCCGCACCTTGGCGCCCTATTCAAGTGCCTTCCAGGTACTTACCTCATTACCGGGTTCCCGTTTTGGCAGAGGGGCATTGCTCTCGCTTTTTGACAACCCCTGCTTTGAGCCCACCTCCGGCCAATCGGAGCTGGCATCCGAATGGAAGAAATTTGTCCGGGAACTCCACGTTCGCTGGGGCAGCTCCGAGGAGCACCGGCGTGAGGAGGGCGCCTCTGATTTGAAAACGGGAACTTGGAGTAGTGCCTTTGAGCGTCTGCTGGCCGCCTACTACCACGATGAAGATGACGGCTTAGATTTACTGCCGGCCAGGTATTTTGGTGATACCGACACGCGGGCCGCTGGCCAGTTGATAGATGTAATTCACAGCCTGGATGCACAACTTCGCGGGCTCAGCAAGGAAAGTCTCTCCCTTGCCGAATGGGTCGATCGTTGGCGTGGAATCGCAAAAGAATGGCTTGTGCCGCAGCCGAACAGCGAAGATACACTGCACATAAACAGGGGGCTGGGAGAACTTAATACTCTCAGTAAGAAACTGGACAATTTCTCTGATTTTTCCAATCAGCTAATACCCTGGCCGGTGTTCTTTGCCCTCCTAAATGAGCTGTGCTTTCCCGGGCGCATACATCAGGGCCGCAGCTCAGGGCGCGGGATTGTATGCGCGTCGATTCGAAGCCTCCGCTGCATTCCCTTTCGCCGCGTCTATTTACTGGGAATGAACGAGGGGGCCTGGCCTTCCGGAGAAATTTTTCCCGGTTTCGATCTCAGAAATACTATGAAAAACTATGAAGACCTCTCACGCGAGGCAGAGGATAGGCTTTGCTTCCTGGAAGTATTCTTTGCGGCTAGAGACAGCGTTTCACTGATATACAGCGGGAGGGACAGTGAATTCGGGAACGAGCTTTCTCCCGCCGCGCCAGTGGTGGAGCTGATGGAGCACTTGGGCGAGGGTGCCCGGAGTTTGGTTAAGGAGCATCCCCCTGCCCCCTATCACTTCTGTTCCCCATCAGCGGGAGATGGCGGGGGAAATGCTCCTAGCGGAGTTGGAGAGGGCGATGGAGGGGTGGGCAAAACTAGGAAGAGGAGACAGATTGATTCCTCCCTTCCCCAGCATCTTGCCATGGCCCGATCACTTTACGAGAAGAAAATGCGGCCCGCGCCGCCCCGGGAAGCTCTCCCTCTGGAGAAGCCAGACATCGTAGACTGGCAGGCACTCGTGAAATTCTTACGCAATCCGGTGGACTATTTTTATCGGAGGCGGATGGGTGTATCCAGGCCGGAAACACCAGATGACCGCGATGAGTACGATGTGCTTGAGCCGGATTATCTGGAGTGGTGGAAATGGCGCAGCAATGCCGTGTTGGAGAGTCCCGATAGTTTGAGTTCCGTCTCTGCATTGATAGATGGCTTTCGTAATCAGATCCGCCGCGAGGGCTCCGTTTTGAATTCCTTGATAGGTGAACTGCAGATAGAAAGGTGGCTGAAAGAATCGGAATCGCTTGCTTCCGGTTTGAAGAGTTTGGGGAGACTTGAACTTCCCTTCCGCTGCCGATTCTCCCTCGAAAATTCCCTGCGGCCCCACCAGTTTATTCGCGCCATCGAAGCGGGCAGCAGAATCCGGCCGATGCCCGAGGAGGAACTTTGCTTTCCGGCTCCTCAGGTGGGAGGGGGAGAGGCGATTCAAGTCACTGGAATTATCGGAGGTCTAAGATTGCTTCCCGAGGAATCGGATGGATCGGTTTGGACGATGCTGGATTTTGTGGATGCAGGGAAAATCGGCTCCAAACATAACTTGCATACCTGGGCTGCCGCTCTCATGATAGGAAGCACTTTGGGAACCGGGGGGCCCCGGGAATTGCGAGTATTCCGCCTGGGACGGGGCGCCAAGAGGCCTAGGCGTTATTTTTTTTGTGAGGACTCATTCGAGGAAGAAAAGGATTCCATCCTCATGATGAATCCGAAGAAATTGCTGGAAACACTGCTGGAGGTGTTTTGGGCCGGACAGAGGGCGCCGATACCGCTCTATCCGGAACTGGTAGATGAAATGGCCGAGTTGGATAGGAAGGCACTAAAGGCGGCAGCGAAAAATGGATTGGAGAGCAGGGAAGGAAGCCTCGTGAGTCTTGCCGAAAAGGCCTGGGACAAGCTGATAAATCCAGGGGAACATACCCCCAAGAGAGTTCGAGATTGTTGGTGTCGGAAAAATTTTCTTGGTTCACCTGATTTTACATCCGAAATTTTTGCCCGTGCCTGGAAAGAGCTCTATCTTGGGGGCGGCCTGCTCCCCGCGTGAGGAAGGCTACTGAAGATGAGAAATGTCCTGTTTGCCCGCTGTACCGGATACGGTTGTCAATCTATAGAAACTGAATTCCGTGGGGGGAAGTTTTTTTGGGAGATTCCTTATGAGTAGAAACTTTCAGCCTGAATCCTGCCCGAAAGAGGGAATTTTCTTTCTTGAGGCCTCTGCCGGAACAGGCAAGACCCATGCGCTTGAGGAGATTGTTGCCCGGCTTGTCGGGCGGGATGAGAATCCACTGAGAATTGAGAACATTCTGGTAGTTACATTCACCAATCGGGCAGCTAGGGAGATGAAGGAGCGTATCAGGAGTCATCTGCTATCTTTGTCAAGAGCAAGAGAGGGGGAGGAGCGAGACCGCTATCTCAGGGCAATTTCGAGTTTCGATAGGGCGGCCATCTACACGATTCACAGTTTTTGCCGGATGGTACTTGCCGCTTGGCCCTTTGAGAGCGCTTCACCCTTTAGACAGGAATTGCTTGTAGACGGCGCAATCGAGAGACGGGAAACCAGAACATGGATTGCTAACCTCCGTAAGGAGAGTTTCAATTGGAAATTGATTGGATGTGCATATCGCCACAGGCGGGACGTCGAGGAGATGATTCAGGGTTTGGCTCATGAAATAAGCTCGGACAATATCCCGGCCGGGGCGGAAGTAAAACCGGACGAGAAGGATTTGTTGAATTTCGTGAACTTCTTTGAATCTTCCGAGGTACGGGGAAGTTCCCTTGAAAAGGCAGGAAATGAGCTCTTTGGGCGTGATTGGGATGCGGCGGAAATTAAGGCCGTGTTCAAAGAGGGGGGAGGGAGAAAACAGGCTAAAAGCATCGAGAGAATACAGGAGCACATGGCTGCCTGCCGGGGAATTAAAGATGTCGAGACTCTTCTTGGAATGGTTTGCGGCAGGGAATCGGAGAAACATTTTTTGGAACTGCTCAAGACTGCCCTGACATACGAGGCCGCGAATTTCAAGCTCGGAAAATCACTGGCGGATGCGATAGCCGGTTTTTTTGCGCAGATGGAGCCCTATGTGGAGCTTCCCCCCGAAGGCCAGCCTGATTCGTTGGTTGATCGTTATATGCAGCTCGCCTTTATTGACTCTGCCGCCCGAGAAATCCAGAAAAGAGTTGAGCGTGTGAAACTCAGTTCCGGGCAGTGGGGATATGCCGATTTGATCCACAGGGTGGCTAAGGCAGTGGAAGCGTCGGATTCCCCCCTTCT
>Ga0209781_1000064_pt1 | contig 26743 bp, 20 predicted proteins | sample WorMetHERISLAND1_3_FD_187386 | JGI IMG/M metagenome (GOLD analysis project Ga0209781, IMG submission 187386) | Marine gutless worms symbiont microbial communities from Max Planck institute for Marine Microbiology, Germany - Olavius albidus HERON... | ecosystem: Host-associated > Annelida >...
CAGTGAAACGATCGCCGCGTTAACGTCCCGTTTGGCCATGGTGTGCTCCTTTTTGCCAAAGTGATCTCATCAATCACTCGGCATGCCATGGCCGACTTCCTTTTTGCAGAACTATTTGTACAGGACCCGATCGGACACGTCCGACATGGCGCCTATCCTTTCCGGGCCAATATACGGATGCCGCCCGGGACCTTAAAGCGGCGTTTGATCAAAGGTGTTGAGCCGCCGCACCGTTTCCCGGTAGCGCTCGGCAATGGAGTCCTCGTCGGCGTGGCGGCCTTCGTGCACGACCCAGGTGCTACCGACCATGACGTCGCGCACCGGATTGGCGTTGCCGCTGAAGACCAGGGAATCGAGCAGGGCGTCTTCGTCGCGGCCGGCGAGTTGCGGGTGCGTATCGTCGACGACGATCCAATCGGTGCGGCACCCGGCCGCGATGGCGCCAACCGGCCGGCCCAGGGCCCGGGACCCGCCGGCGAGGACCGCATCGATAAGGCGCCGCGCCGTCGAACCGCCATGATGGGGGGTGGCGACGTTACGGGCCAGCGTGTTGAGCCGTTGGCCGTATTCCAGCCAGCGCAGTTCCTCCATGGGGCTGACCGAAACATGACTGTCCGACCCGATGCCGATGAGGCCGCCGGCGTCCAGGAAGGAAACAAGCGGGAACAGGCCGTCGCCCAGGTTGGCCTCGGTGGTCGGGCACAGGCCGGCAACGGCACCGGACAGGGCGAGACCGGCCGTTTCCTCAGGCGTCATATGGGTGGCATGAACGAAGCACCAGCGCTCATCGACGGGCGCGTTGTCGAGAAGCCAGGCGATCGGCCGGGCACCGGTGAAGCGCATGTGATCCTCCACGTCTCGAACCTGTTCGGCGACGTGGATGTGAACAGGCGCGGCCGGATCGAGGCCGGCGAGCCCCGCCAGGCAATCGGTCAGTGCCGCTGCCGGCACCTGGCGGATGCTGTGCGGTGCTGCACCGATACGCACCTCGCCGTCGCCGTCGAAGGCCGTCATCAAACCGCTGAGCGTGTCGAGGAAGGCATCGACGGCCATGATGAACCGTCGCTGTCCGGCATTGGGTTCGGCGTCGCCGTAGCCGCCGACCGAATAGAGGACGGGCAGCAACGTCAAGCCGATACCAGCAGCAGCGGCGGCGGCGGCGATCCGCTGCGCCATTTCGTCGGCCCGCTCGTAAGGTGAACCGTCGGGCCGGTGATGCAGGTAATGGAACTCGGCAACGGACGTGTAGCCCGCTTTCAGCATCTCCACATAGAGCTGGGCGGCAATCGCCTCGACGTCGTCCGGTGCCAGGCGCTCGACGAATCGGTGCATGACCTGGCGCCAGGTCCAGAAGCTGTCGCCGCTCTCCGCCTGGCGCCGTTCGGTGAGGCCGGCGGCGGCGCGTTGGAAGGCATGGGAATGGAGATTGGGCAGGCCCGGAAGGACCACGCCGTCCACCGGGACCGCACCGGCTCCGTCGGCATCGGGCTCGACCGTCGTGATCGACCCGCTACCGTCGATGGTGATCCGGACGTTCTCGCCCCAGCCGTGCGGCAGCAACGCGCGTTCGAGAAGGTAGTCGTTCATCCGCTCATAACGCGGGCCTTGCCCGGTCATGTCAATGGGATTTCATGGGGGCGGCAAGGCCGCAAACGGCATGAACGCCAAGGCGTCAGGCGTGGTAGACGGAACTCGGGTCGAAACGGCGCACATCCTCGACCGCGTCGCGGATAGCCTGGGTTTGTTCACCCAGTTCTGCCGGTGCCCGACGGACACTCATTAGGATCTTGACCTGGTGTTCCAGTTTTTCGAGACGGACATCGATGCTGTGCAGCGTGGCCCTGTTGTCGGCCAAGCGGGACTTCACCTCCCGCAGGTGCGGCCGAACCAGGGCCTCGCCCATGCCGTCGGAACGGCGCAACGCCTCGCTGGTCAGCCACAAGGCTCCCAGTGACATGATAAACGCGAGCGTACCCAATACGACAGCCATCGGATTCTATCCATCTCTTGGTGTTGACCTTTCAACCCCTATGAATAGCGCCAAATCGTAAACAGAAAGTGAACGGACTACCCGCGGCCGTCGATGCCGGATGACGCACTTCGGGCCATGGCCTTACGCATGGCGTTGTCGAAAAACTCGCTTCGCATGCGTTCCGCGAAATCCCGGGTCGCCGCCTCGCCGGGCCCGCCGGACATCGCACCGGGTGTCGGCCGGCGGCTCTCCGGTTGCGATGGTCGCGGTGCCGGCTGGCCGCCCTCGAAAACGGTCGATTGCAGCTTGTCCAATGCGCGCTTCAAGGTGCGGCCGTAGAAACGGCGGACCGTGCGGGCCGCTTGTCGCTTCGAGATCGGATCGCCGTCACCGATGCGCACCGGAACGGGCGCACCGACGGAGACATCGGCTGCCGGGATCAGGGGCGTGGCAGGCATCGGCCTGTCCTTTGGATGCCTGAGTACGGCTTCGAGTCTCGCCAGACCCTTGCCGACAATGCCGTTCAGAAATCTGCGTTTCACGTCGAAGGCCTGATCGAAAACGGGCGACGCGCCGGAATGCGGTTGTTCCTCCGGCTCATCGACCTTCACCGGCTCGCCGGGCCCGGATGCGTTCAGGAACGGTAGCCGCTCGATCATGCCGGCAAGGAATCGCCGTTTAACCTCTCGTCCGGTCTCCACTGAGACCTTGGCCGCGGCCGGGCGGTCATTGGTCTCCCTATCGCCGGACGCCGTATCCTGTCCGTCCAACGGGGCGCGTTTGGCGGCCTCGGTCAGGAATTTGCGTTTCAATTGTTCGCCTGCCGCAACCGAGAACCGCCGTCCGTCGGCGCTCCTGTCGAGATCGATGGCCTCGCCGTCGGGGCCGATGGCGACGACGTCGCTCCACGATCCGGAAGCGAGCCCCAGTCGGTCGTAGGTGCCCTCGCGTCCGGGATCGATGTGCGGGTCATCGCGCCCGCGGACGAAGGAGCGCAGGGCCGCCAATTCGCTCATGACGACGCTGTCGGCGGCGTTTTCCTCGCTGACGTGCACGACCAGCGGCTGCGCGGCCGGGTCTTGGGTGGCTTTCCCGGGCTCTTCGTCGGCGTCTGCGGATGAGCCTGTCCCGTCGGTCTTCTTGTCTCGTTTCCGCCTCGGCTCGCCGGCAAAAGCGCCGGCGACATCGAATACGAGCTCGCCGATCCAGGACTTCAGGCGAGCGGAACCCGGCCAGGGAACCCGACCGTCATCGGCATGGGCGTAGGTTTCGCCATCGCGCACCCGCAACCCGTCGACATCGATCCAGTCGACCAGCAGGGCCCCGTCCGCTTGCGGCTCCGAGCCGTGTCCGAGTTCGTAGCGCAGACTGATTTCGTCGGGAACAACGGCGGCAAAGTCCCAAGGGAACCGCACCGTCTGCCAACAGACGGCCCCTTCGCCTCCGTCCTCGACGGCAGGCAGGCCGAGTGCCCAATCGACGTTCCCGCTCGCCACCTGACGGCCGTCGACGGCGATCCGGTAGTGGGGGTCGCCCCGTTCCGGTGCGCCGCCGAGGCGCACAACGATTTCGCCCGTCGGTTGGCGCCGTTCGCCCGGGGTTGGCGGCGGTGTCGGCGGCGGAGCGGGTTTCTCGGGCTTTTTCAGCACCACCCCGGCCTTGCGGGCCGCCGGCTTGGAACCGGGCGGGGTTTCGGGCGGCTTGGACGGCCTTGGCGGCGGCGTATCCGCTTTTCTGACGGTGGCCGGGCGCAACTGCACGGAGGCGCCGACCTTCTTTTTGGCCTGCGGCTGCAGCGTCGGTTTTGCCGCAGGCGCCTTCGCCGTGGCTTTTGCAGACTGCAGTTTGACGGATGCGGTCTTTGGCTCCGGTTCTGCGGTGGGCTCCGCCGTCGGCACCGGGGCCGGTTCAGCCGGCCCGACATCCTCACGCTCCGTCACCGCTTCCTGAACCGGTGGCTCCGGTTCCTTCGACGCATCGGCCGCAATCGGTTCAGGCTGGGCCTCGGTGTTATCTTCCGCCGATGGCTCCGGTTGCGGTCGGGGTTCCGGTGGCGGCGGCACCAGATGCCGGATATCGACCGCGGCCTTTTCGCCGTCCTCACCCTGGCTTTCGCCTTCGCTCGCGGCCCCGCCCCGCGGCTCGGCCTCCCACGACGTTTCGACTGTTTCCGGCGCTTCGGACGGTGAACCGGCGATTTCCATTCGAATCGCCGCCATATTGGTCACCTTGTCCCCGCTCGCCTCCTCCGTCGCTGTCACTTTGACGGTCAAGTTGGCGACGCTCCAGTGGTCATCGGCCGGCAACAGTTCGAGCCCCTCGACATCTCCGACCTCGAGGAGCCACACGCCCTCGCCGCCGGTGCGCCCGGCGTTCATGGCGGCCCCCTCGGGCAGGCCGATGATCTCGACCGTTTCGATGTCAGTAAACCCGTCGAACAAATCCGCCGGCACCTCGACGGGGACCGGCGGCGCGCCGGCGGCGGGTGCCTTGATCGGGAGGAGCGACGGCAGGGGGACCGATGACAGAACGTCGGGGGCGAGCGATTGGAGATGAGTGATCGGGGGCGGCGGCCCGTCCCACAGGACCCGGCCCAACCAATCGCGGTTTGCCGCGGTCAAATCGCCTTCGGGTTTGTCGAGATTACCGGTGTCGGCGTCGTCCGTTTCCGCCAATTTGCCCCCCCGAACAGGGTGTTTCCTCGCCGCCGGCCGGCGCCGACGGCCCCGCGGTCAACCGGCCTCGTTCAATCGGTTGACGATTTCAGCGACGGTTGCGTCCGCCTTGTCATCGGCCACACGGCACGTCCCCGCACCGGCATGGCCGCCCCCACCGTATTCGAGCATCATCAATCCGACGTTGGCTTTTGATGACCGGTCGAACACCGATTTCGCGACGGCGATGGACGTCATCCCCGCGTCGGGTCCCAATTGCAGGTTCACGGAAACCGTCGCCTCCGGATAGAGCGCGTAGATCATGAACCGGTTGACCATCTCGACCTTCGCCTCCCGGCGGAGGTCGGTGACGACGACGGAACCCTGCATCTCGGAACAACGGTCGATCTGCAGTTCGCCGAACTCGGAATTGAGCTGGTAGGCGTTGACCCGCTCGATGACATCCGGCAGCGCCAAAATCTCGTCGATCGGATTGTGGCGGCAATAGGTCATCAACCTGAGCAGGAGCTCGTCCTTGTCGATGGAGAAACCGTCGATCCGCTCCATCCCCGTCCGCGGGTCGATGATGAAATTGAGAAGCGTCCAGCCTTCCGGCGCCATTACCTCTTCGCGCGAATACTGCGCCGAGTCGGCCCTGTTGACGGCATCGATGAGTTCCGACGAGATTTCCGGGAAACCCTGCTTGCCGCCGTAATACATGTAAACCACGTAGGCCGCCGACGGCGCGTCCGGGTCGATGACCCGGTTGCCTTGGTCGGACACCCGTTCGGCCTCGCTGATATGATGGTCGAAGCAAAGATGGACCCCTTCCACATAAGGAAGGTTGGCCGTGATGTCGCGGTCGCTTACAGCGAACTCACCGGCCTGCATTGTCTGCGGCTCGACGAACACGACGTCGTCGATCATATCCAGTTCATTGAGAAGCGCGCCGCAAACGACGCCGTCGAAATCGGCACGGGTCACCAATCGGTATTTCTTATCGTCTTCGGCCATGCGATCCCTCTTTGCAGATCAGTGTAAAAAATAGCGCTCCGGCCGTTCCGTGACAATGGGGCGCACGCATTGGCACGGATTCTTTTTGAATTCGATCAAGAGATTGTGTCCGCTTCGGCCCGCAAAGGTCCAGTATGCTTCATTTGTCGCCGAACCGCCTGTTCCTTGCTCGCGTTGCGGCGCGGTGACGAAAATCACGTTTTAGTCGTGAAGGAATGTCGGTTGCGGAGGATGATCAACGGGATTCGTGGGGTGCTGATTCTCGCGTCCATAGCTGTCGTGGTTCTGTTGGGCGCCCACGCTGTGGCCGTCGCCGGCGAAGAGGAGGCGCTGGCTGGAGCCTTCGCCGCCTACGACGCCGGCGATTACGGTGAGGCGGTGACCCTTTGGCGCCGTCTCGTCGATGGCGGCAACGCGCTCGCCATGACGGCGCTCGCCAACGTCCTGGTCCAGGGCGAAGGGGTGGCGCGCGATCCCGGCCACGCCGCCGAATGGTATCGGCGTGCGGCGCGCCTCGGCGATACCGTGGCACAACTCAACCTCGGCGACATGTACGCCCGCGGCCTGGGTGTCGCCAAGGACCCGGTCGAGGCCTATTTCTGGCTCGGCCTGGCGGCCGGCCAGGGAAACGCCTGGGCGCGCGAGCGGCAATTGGAGGTCACAGCCCTTCTGGACCCGACACAGGTCGAGAACACGGAGCGGCGCATTACGGCGTGGAAGGAGCCGGGCGACACGAAGCCAGCCGACGGCGGAACTAAGACCCGGTGATTTCCGTGGTGCTGACCAGCGCCGTATCGATCAGCGCCAGAAGGGAAAGTTCACCGCTTTCCACATTGTCGGCGGTCGATCCGTTCTCTGCGAAATAATAGACGGCGGTATCCGTTGTGCCCTGGGCGACGATCAGGGCGTCGTCTCCGCTGGCGCTGGTCACGCCAAGGCCGTTGATGGTGCTGATCAGGGTCGTAAAAGAGGCTTCGACCAAATTCGCGTCGGTCAAGCCGGTGACCAACAGTGCCTCGTGGGTCGAGGTGAAATCGGCTGCCGCGTCACTGGCAAAGGTCAGGGCCGCGTCCGCCGAAATATCGTCGAGCAAGGAATCAAGGGTGCTGCCGACCTTGAACGTATCTGTCGACGTCGAGAACCCGGTGATCGTGTCATAGCCGCTGTTGGCCCCGGCGCTGCCGCCGTCAGAGGATGTGAAGTAGAGGACGGTATGGGCCGCTGAGCCGTCGAGAGCCAGGGTGTCGGCACCGAGACCGCCTTTGATCGTCGTGGCAACGGATCCAGTGTAAGTCAGTTGGTCGGCGCCATCGCCGGCGTAAATGGTTTCAGTATTTGAGAGGGAGAGAACGTCCGCACTATCGCTGAGGGTGAGGATATCCGTTCCGGTCCCCAGGTCGACCGTCCCGGACCCGAGTGCAGAGGCGAAGGTTACGGAATCGTCACCGGATCCGCCGGTGAGGGTGGTCAAGGACGAAACGCTGACGTTGGAAAAATCGGCGGTGACGTTGGTGCCGGTCAACGTAATGGCGCCGCCGAAGTTAACCGACGGCGATCCGTCATGGGAAAAGTCACCTGCGATTTCCAGCGTGTGAGAACCCGCCAGCGTAATGGAACCGCTTCCGCTCAACACCGTGCCCGACCCGAACACCGTGGTACCGCCGCTGACGGTCAGGGTCTTGCCGGCGAGCACGTCGATGGTGCCGTCCGACGACGTAAAGGTGGCGCTCGTGTTGGTGATGGTCGTATCGGTGTCGATGTCGACGGTTCCGGTGTTGGTGGCGGATCCTTCGATGGTGCGGGAACCGCCGTCGCTGGTGGTATCCAGCGCCTGCAAGGTGCCCGAGTTGGTGAACGAGCCGGTAATGACCAGCGTCGCGTTTTTCCCTGTCGACATCACCAGATCGTCGAGTTGCAGGGTGCCCGCGTTGGTCGACGTGCCGGCCAGGGTCAGTTTGGGATTGTTGTTGGTGTTGTTGTTGGCACCGATGACGACGGTGCCGCCGGCGTTGACCTCGAAGGTTCCGTTGATCGTATCACCGGGTTGACCCATGGCGCGGAGCGTGCCGCCTGAGGCGACGACCAGGGTGATGCCGCTGTCGAAGGTATCGTTGGTGATCGCCAGGTCGCCGCCGTTGCCGATGGTGAACGTCTTGCTCGTGCCCGTTACCGTGACGCCGCCGCCGAACGCCAGGTTGTCGGTGTTGTGGGTGAAGTCGCTGGAGAGCGTCAGGGTATGGGTGCCGGTCAGGTTGGTGGTGCCGACGGTGCCGCCGACCGTATTGAAGGTCTCGCCGCTGAGCGTGATCTCGATGGTCATGGAACGGTCGGCATCGACGGTGCCGGTGTTGGTCAACGAGCCGTCGATGGTGCGCGCGCCGGAACTGCCGCTGGTGGTCAAGGATTGGATGGTGCCCGCATTGCTGAGCGATCCCGTGGCCGAAATGGTCAGCGTCGCCGCCTGGACGGAATTCGAGTCCGCGTCATCGAGCTTGATCGTGCCGTCGTTGGTGACCGTGCCGTTGAGCGTCAGGTCGGGATTGACGTCGGCGTAGGTGTCGGAGGCGCCGATGACGAGGGTCGCATTGGGCAGGATGTCGAGCGGTGCGGATATGGCGACGCTGTCGCCCCGCGCCTGCAGGGTGCCGGCGACGAAAAGCGTTCCGGTCGTGCTGCCGTCCGAGTCGTCCCTTTCGGCGAAGGTGCCGCCGGTCATGATAAGGTTGGCGCTGGTCTCGACGCGGGACTGGTCGTCGATCTGGAAGGTGCCGCCGGAGATCGTCAGGCTGGCCGTGTCGTCGATATAGACCGAATTGGCCCCGGACGTACCGCTCGGGTAGGTAACGGCGAACGTGCTGTTGATCAGGATGTCCTCGGTATCGTCGGGGTCGGTGTTGAGGCTCCAGTTGGCGCTGGTGCCGAATACAGAGTCTGTGTCGCCATCGAAGGTGTTGTGGAAAGTCGGTGTCAGGGTGACGTTGAGTTGGCCCGCTGCGAGGGTCGCCGAGCCGGCGAATGCGGCCGATAGGTCATGGGTGACGCTCGGCGCCGAGCCGCTCGATGTCGCATAGGTGACGACGCCGTTATAGGTCGTCGCGCTGGCGGGGTTACTGCCAGAGGCGAATTGCATGTCGATGGTGCCCGCACCCTGGTAATCGCCGCTGACGGCGAGGACGTCGAAGGTCGGGCCGGAGTCCGGGTCAATGTCGACCTCGAGGACCGCCGTGCCCGTCTGGTCGACATCGCCGGTGATCGACAGGGTGCCGATGGTATGCGCACCGGCGGCGTTGATGGTGCCCTGGTTGGAAAGGGTGGCGCTGGAAACGGTTAAGGTCCCTGTCCCGTTCAGCTCACCGCCGCTGCTTAGAGTTGCCGTTCCGCCGTTGACCGTGAAGTTGATGCCGGATGCGATATCGATGGTGCCGGTGTTGGTGAAGGTGGTGCCGGTGTTGGTCAGGGTCAGCTGACGGTCGACGTCGAGGGTGCCCTGGTTGTCGAGGGTCGCGGCGAGGACGTGGTCCGACAGGCTGTTGGCGACGGTAGCGGTGGTCAGGATGGTGCCGGTGTTGGTCAATGTGCCCGACGAAACCGTCGGCGAAGTATCGGTATTGAAGTCGCCGTCGTTGATGTCGAACCGAAGCGTACCGGCGTTGGTGAAGCCGTTGGCGACGGTCAGATTGGCGCCGGGGTTGGTCGCCTCGATCTCCAGCGTCGCCCCGGAGGCGTTGGAGAACGTCCCGTTGATGGCGGTGCTGCCGCCCGTTACGCGGAGCGTGCCGGCCGAATTGGTGGTCGTGCTGTTGAAGGTGGTGTCGTCAGCCGTGGTTGTGCCCTGGTTGACATAGGCCGCGCTCAATGTGGTGCCGTCGAAGGCGGCGCTCGACGCCACCGTCAGGGTGCCGGCGCCACCCACCGTTCCCGATGCCCCGGCCATGGAAAGGCCCAGTCCGCTGACCGTGGTACTGGCGTTGACGGTGAGTCCGCCGCTCGACGACAGCTCCAGCGTTCCGGCGCCCTGAAGCGTCGTGCCGCTGTTGAATTCGGTGGTACCGCCGTTCACCGTATAGGTGATGCCCGACGCCACGTCGATGGTGCCCGAGTTGGTAAACGTCCTCGACGTGTTGGTCAGGGTCAGCTGACGGTCGACGTCCAGCGTGCCCTGGTTGTCCAGGGTCGCGTCGATGACGTGGTCCGACAGGCTGTTGGCGGTGGTGACCGTGGCGAGAATAGTGCCGGTGTTGGCCAGCGTACCCGAAGACACGGTCAGCGACGTGTCGGCATTGCCGCCGCCGTTGATGTCGAGACGCAGCGTGCCGGCGTTGGTGAAACCGTCGGCGATGGTCAGGTTGGCGTTGGCTTGATCGGTCTCGACCTCCAGCGTCGCGCCGGAGGCGTTGGAGAACGTCCCGCTGATGGCGGTGCTGCCGTCGGTAGTGAGGATGGTGCCCTGATTGGTGAGGCCGACGGCGACGGTTTCGCCGGTCAGGGTCAGGCTGGTGCCATTGACCATGGTGTCCTGGGCCGCCGTCAGGCCGTTGGCGAGGGTGGTGAACTCCGCCGCCGTGACCGACGAACTCAGGGGCACCACGTCCGTCCCGGCGCCGCCGGTCAGGCTCTCGATGGCGGATATGGTCACCGTGTTGCCGCTGTCGCCGAGCGTGATCGTATCGGTACCGCTGCCGCCGGTGATGGTTTCGGTGTTGGATACGGTCAGGCTGTTGGTTCCATTGGCAAGCGCAAGACTGTCGCTGCTGCCGCCGGCGAGATCGATGGTTCCCGACGATTGCGCCGAGCCCAGGGTCACCGTGTCGTTGCCGCTGCCGCCAGTCAGGGTGTCGACCGACGACACGGTAAGCGTCTCGCCGCCGTCCGCCAGTGTGACCGTGTCGGTGCCGCTGCCGCCGGTGAGGGTCTCGACGTTGGAGACGTTCAGGTCATTGCCGCTGTCGTCGAGCGTGAGAATGTCCGTGCCGCCGGCCAGATCGACCGTATCGCCGATGGCGGCTATGCCGCTCAAGGTGATCGTGTCGGCGCCCGAGCTTCCGGTGACGGTGTCGTTTCCGGCGGTCAGGACGACCGTTTCGGTCCCCGACACCAGGATCTCGCCTGACGCCGTCGTCGTGAAGTCGGCTGTGTCGAGGTCGCTGCCGGTAACGGCGGTGAGCACGATTTCCATGTCCTCGTTGCCGTCGCCGTCGATGTCGATCTCGAGGACCTTGTTGGTGTCGTCGAAGCGGGCCGAGGTGTTGCCGCCGCCGGCAAAGGCCGTCGGCGTCGAGGTGTAATGCCCGACGAAGGAAAAGGTGCCGTTGCGGATGCTGTCGAGGAAGATGTCCTCGGCGTCGTCGGTGGCGTCGAAGTCGGTGATGGTGTCGTGGTTGCCGGCACCGGTTCCCGAATCCGTGTCGCTGGTAAAGATGAAGGTGTCCGACTGGTTGCCGCCGGTCATGGTATCGACGCCGGCGCCGCCGGTGATCGAGTCGGTGCCATTGTTGCCGAGGATGGTGTCGTTGCCGGTGCCGCCGGTCAGGGAATCGGCGCTGTTCGAGGCGTCGATATAGTCGTTGCCGGAACCGCCGTCGACGGTGACGGAACTGGTCGAAGCGTCGACCGAATCGTCACCGGCACCCAGATTGAAGGTGCCGCCGTTGACGCCGGTGGTGACGGTATCGTTGCCGGAGCCGCCGGTGACCGTGTCCTTGCCGCCGCCGAGCGTGATCGTCGTATCGGTCGAATCGGTGATGGTGATGTCGTCCTGGCTGGCGCCGCCAGCGTTGATCGTCTCGACGCCGCTGAACGATACGGTCTCGTTGTTGGAAACCAGCGAAACCGTATCGCTGCCGCTGCCGCCGGTCACCGTCTCGACGCCGATGATGGTGATGTCGTTGGTGCCGTTTGCGAGATTGAGGATATCGGTGCCACTCGACAGGTCGATGGTCTCGCTGCCCGAGAAGGCACTGTTGAGCGTGATGGTGTCGTCGCCCGAAGTGCCGGTGATGCCCTCGATGAGGCCGACGGGCCGGTCCGTCGAGGTTCCCCATGTGGCGCCCGAGATGGTGCCGGTGGCGCCGCCGGAGACCTCGTTGGTGGCCGTCGTTCCCGTACCCTCCTCGAGGCGCCAATAGCCGGCCAGGTTGGCTTCGGTGCCGTTCAGGACCTCATCGAAGTTATCATTGATCTCGCTGGCGGTGCGGGCGTCGGTCCAGAATCGGACCTCGGTGATCTCGCCGTTGAACCACTGGCTGCTGCCGCCGTTTTGGCCGATGAAGATCTCGTTGCCGTTGATGGCCGGGCTCTTAGCCTCGGAACTCACCAAGTCGCCGTCGAGATAGAGGGAAAAGGTGCTGCCCTCCATGACGGCGGCGACGTGATGCCATTGCCCGGCGGTTATCGCCCCGGCCGCGGAGACCGGCCCCGAGTCGCCATTCAAAGCCAGGGTTAGGCTGCCGTCAGCCTGAACGGTGATCCCGCCGGCTTCATCCGATCCCCCACCGGTGACGTTGCCGAACTTCAGGACCTTCATCAGCGCCAGCGTCGAGGCCTTGAGCCAGGCCTCGTAGGTAAAATCGCCGCTGCCCGTGGCAACACCAGTCTGGGTGATCGATATGTCGTCGTTGCTGCCGTCGAAGGATAACGTATCCCCCAGGTCGAGGACGATGGTGCCGTCACTGAATTCCAGGTTGTAGATGCCGTGCAGGTTGTCGGCCCCTTCGTCGCCGGAAGTGCCGGCATCCGTATCGACGACCTGTTGCCCACCGCCCAAATCACCGATGGAATAACCGGCCATGGCGCCGGAGAACGTCGCCGTGTCGTTGCCGCCGCTGCCGAAGAGATCGTCGTTTCCCGCACCGCCGGTCAGGGTGTCGTTGCCGGCGCCGCCTTCCAGGTCGTCGTTGCCGCCGCCGCCGGTCAGCGTGTCGTTGCCGGTGTCGCCGGTGATGGTGGCGAGGTTGAGGCCCGTGGTGTCGCCGCTGAAGTTGTAGGTGTCGCCCTGGTTGGTGCCGGTCATCGTTTCGATGCCGGTGACCGACATGGTGATCGTGGTGTTGGTCTTGCCCGAGGCGTCGAAAGACGGATTGGAGAAGGTGACCGACTGCCCTTCCGTACGGCCCGACAGGTCGAGGACATCGTTGCCGCTGCCGCCGTCGATGGTGTTGGAACCGGCCAGCGAGGTGATGATGATGCTGTCGTTGCCGGCCCCGCCGTAGAAGGTGTCGCCGTCGTCGCCGCCGGAAGAGTTGAGCGTATCGTTGCCGGCGCCGCCAAACAGGATGTCGCCGCCTTCGGAGCCGGTGATGACGTCGTTGCCGTCGCCGCCATAGAGTACGCTGCCCAGGATATTGTCGGACGCATTGTTGATCGTATGGCCGGCCCAGGTCTGACCGTCGGCAAGCGAGATCGTGTGGTCGGTGCCGTCGTTGGGCGCCACGACCAGGAATCCGAGGCCGCTCTCCGTGTCCCCGTTAGAATTTGTGACTTCGGCTTTCTGAGGCCCCTCGATACCGTCATCAAAAAAGATCGTCTCGATGGACGTAATGTCCACGGAGCCGAGCGGCGACGACCCGTCGTGGGAGTTCATCATGGTCAGGGTCGGCGTGGTCGTCGACGCGGTCGAGTCGAACAGGCCGGACACGTCCGTCAGGTTTTCGAAGGTCAGGGTGTCGGAACCGCCGCCGCCATCGATGGCGTCGTCGCCGCCGATGTCCGCTTCGCTCAGGGTGAAGGTCGTATTGCTCGGCCCACCGGTGAGAACGTCATCATCAGTTGGCGAAAAGTCCGCACTGGTAAAGTCAAACTGTTCATTGGTCTGATCGTCACTGCCTTGGGTGATTTCCTCCTCCTCGTCGTCGTCATCGTCCCCGTTACCGTCATCCCCGCCGTCTCCGTCGCCGGGAAGGCCGTCATCGCCGGGGAGACCATCATCGCCGGGAAGACCGATATCACCGGGGAGACCGGTATCACCGGGAAGACCAGTATCGCCAGGAAGACCCGTGTCGCCCGGGAGGCCAGTGTCGCCGGGTAGGCCGGTGCCGCCATCGCCTGGAAGCCCGGTTCCGCCATCACCCAGGCCATCGCCCAATCCCTCACCTTGACCCTCACCCAGTCCATCCCCTTGGCCTTCACCTAAACCCTCATCTTGGCCCGTCGCCCTGGCCTTCGCCCAAACCTTCACCCTGACCATCACCAAGGTTCTCTCCCTCGCCGTCTCCTTGACCATCGCCCTGGCCATCGCCCTGGCCATCACCTTGACCGTCCCCCTGTCCGTCACCTTCTCCTTCCCCTTCTCCTTCCCCCTGTCCGTCACCCTGTCCTTGACCTTCGTTTGCGGCCTGTTGAGCCTCGGCGGCGGCTTGAGCGGCGGCCTCCGCTTCGGCGGCGGCGGCCTCCTGGGCGGCCTGCGCCTCGGCTTCGGCGGCAGCGGCTTCCGCTTCCTGCGCGGCCTGGGCTTCGGCTTCCTGCGCGGCCTCGGCTTCGGCTTCCTGCGCGGCCTCGGCTTCCGCTTCCGCCTGGGCCGCCTCGGCTTCCGCCTCCTGGGCCTGGGCTTCGGCTTCGGCCTGCTGCGCCTCCGCCTCCTGGGCCGCCTGCTCGGCCGCCTGTTGCTGGGCCTGGCCCTCGTTGGCGCCGGCGATGACGTCGGGCGGGATCAGGTTCTCCACATTGGGCAGTGCGCTCAGGGCATCGCCGAAGGCCTGGCCCAGTTGCTGCGGCGTCATGGTGAAGGGCTGCGACGGCGGCAGGTTGGCGCTGGCGATGTTGACCGCCGACAAGGGGATGTTCAGGGTCACCACGCCGGCCGCCGTTTGAATGGTGAACTCGCCGACCAGGCCGCCCGCTTCCGGCACCACGACCACGGTCGTCACGCCGGCCGTATCCGTATTGCCGCCGCCGGCCGAGCCGCGGATACCGATGGTTGCCGTCGGCGTTCCGATCTTCATGGCGTCGACGCCGGTCTTGGCGATCTCGCCGGATACGAAGGTAAAGGCACCCTGCAGCAAGGACAGGCTCATTTCACCCTGCTGACTGCCCGGGTCGTAGATCATCTCGTCCAAGGTCATGCGGCCATCTTCGGCCAGCGAGAAGGTGCTCTCGTCGGCGAAGACGATACCGACGGCGCCCTCGGCACCGGTCTCGACGATGTCGCCCTGGAACACCGGGTCGCCTTGCGACAGGGTCGCCTGCGTTCCGTCGAGCCGCGTCACCGTGACCTCGCCGGTGGCGGTCTCGACCCGACCGATGGGTTCACTGGCGACACCGGGGGCGGCTTGTGCGTATTGTCCCGGCGCCTGCGGCCCGGCCAGGCGGGACACCAGTTCGCCTTTGAGGACGACGCCATCGGGCGTGCGGATTTCCGGCGGGTTTTCGAGACGGAAATAGCCCTGGATCAGGAGTTCCCGGCCGTCGGGGCCGATCAGCCTGAGGTCCGAACCCTCGCGAACGAACTCGGCACGAAGGAACCACGGTTCGCCCTCGATGACGATGGCGTCACCGCCTGTTGTCGGATCGACCTGGATATAGGTTACGTCCGCGCTGGGATTCCCGCTCGCGTCGTCGAGCATTCGACCCTGCTCCCCGGCGTGTCTTGTTTTGTTTTCGGACCCCCAAGAACCCCCGCACAATAGCGTAAGTCGAAATCCATTGACAGTTGGCTATGGCGGTCGGACGGCGGCGGACCGACCAAGATGGATTGAAAAACCGCCCCTATGGCGCTACCCATGCGGTCTGGGCACCGCGTCGGCTCGCCCGGTTCAAGGAAGCGCACCGTCATTGCGGAGGGAATACGATGGAATTCGTAGTCATGATGGCTGTTACGGTCGCATTGTATTATTTTTCTTCGCAGGTGCTCGACCGGATCGAGGCCAGCCGCGGCGAACAATTTGAACACCGAACCGTCGTATTCTTCGTGATCTTTCTGACGTCGTTGATGCTCGCGTTCTACGCCATCAACACCTTTTTCGCGCCGTCAGGCCCGGTGCCTGCGGCCTCCTAGCCGGGGCTTTCAGCTTCTGTCAGCAGCGCCGCATTGCCGCCGGCGGCGGTGGTGTCGACGCAGAGGTGGCGCTCGAGCACGAAACGTTCCGGCGACAGGCGGCCTGAGATCAACGGCACCAGCGCACCCGCCCGGGCGGCGAGGCTTCGGCGGATGATGCGTGTCTCGCCGTCTTCGCCATTGAAGGCGACGGCGGCCATGCTCTCCAAGCCTTCCAGTTCGGTCGGGTCCAAATGGCCGTCCAACGCCGCCACCGGCGCGCCGGTAGCGACGAGCGGCGCCAGCCAGGCCGTCGCCTCGGCGCCGACGGCGACGGCGCCGTTGCCGAGGGCCAGAGCCTGAACCACCTGGATGACAATGTCCTCCTCGCCCGGCCCCAGGCACAGCACGACGCCTCTCGGATGCACGGAATACCGGTTGCTCTCGCCCGTCGGGCCGGGCATGTCCAAGGCGCCCGTGTCGACCGATGCCGCCGACGACAAGGCGGCGATGGCGGCCGGTCCCAGGGCCGTGGCGGCCTCACGCAAAAGGGCCTCTCCGTCAACGGCCGCCCATGTTGACGTATCCGTTTTCTTCAGTGCATCGCTGACGGTTTGCGTCGCGATTTCCGTGATCCCAGCGATCGGTTCGGCGCCGTCGGGTCGGCCCGGCGTCATCAGGAAGCGGTCCACGTAATGGGGGCCACCGGCCTTGGGACCGGTTCCCGAGAGGCCCTCGCCGCCGAACGGTTGCGAACCGACGACGGCGCCGATCTGGTTGCGGTTGACGTAGAGATTGCCGACGCAGGCACGCTCGACGACCTTCTGGACCCGGTCGTCGACACGGGTGTGCAGCCCCAGGGTCAAGCCGTAGCCCTTGGCGTTGACGGCATCGACCACGGCGTCGAGTTCGGTGGCGGCGAAGGTGGCCACGTGCAGCACCGGGCCGAAGACCTCGCGTTCCAGGTCCTCGATCCCGGATACGCGAAACACATGGGGCGCGACGAACAATCCTCCTTCCGGCGCCTCCAGTTTCTTGATTAGGCGGCCTTCGTTTTCCTTGGCTCGGCAATAGTCGGTGATCGCCCCATGAGCTTCGGCGTCGATCACCGGGCCGATGTCGGTGGACAGCTGCCACGGGTCGCCGAGGCTGAGTTCATCCATGGCACCACCCAGCATTTCGAGAATCCGCTCTTCGACGTCCTCCTGGAGGTAGAGGATGCGGAGTGCCGAACAGCGCTGGCCGGCGCTCTGGAAGGCCGATGCGATGATGTCGCCGACGGCCTGCTCGGGGAGCGCCGACGAATCAACGATCATGGCGTTGAGACTGCCGGTCTCGGCGATCAAGGGCGCGGCGGGCGCCAGATGCTCGGCCATGTCCCGGTTGATCGCCTGCGCCGTCTCCGTCGAACCGGTAAAGCAGACGCCGGCGATCCTGGGATCGCAAACGAGGGCGCGGCCGACCGCGGGCCCGTCGCCGGGCACCAGCTGGACGGCGCTCTCCGGGATGCCGGCATCGTGCATCAGTTCGACGGCACGGTGGGCGATCAAAGGAGTCTGTTCGGCCGGCTTGGCGACGACCGTATTGCCGGCGGCGAGCGCGCCGGCGATCTGTCCGGTGAAGATGGCGAGCGGAAAATTCCAGGGCGAGATGCAGGCGACGGGGCCGATCGGCGGGCGGCTGCCGTCCAGGGCTTTCGCCCGGCCGGCATAGTAGCGCAGGAAATCGACCGCCTCGCGGATATCGCCGACGGCATCGGCAAGGGTCTTGCCGGCCTCGCGGGTGGCCAGCGCCATTAGCTCGGGGGCGTGGTCTTCATAGGCGTCGGCGGCCGCTTCCAGTTTCGAGGCGCGTTCCGCCGCCGGCGTCCGCGACCAGGCTTCGAACCCTTGATCGACCGTTGATACGACGGCGGCGACCTGATCGCCGTCGGCCTCCCGGGCGACGCCGACGGTTTCACCAGGCCGGGTCGGATTGCCGATCTCTCGAAGGGTGGCGCCGCCGTTCGTCCCCGTTGGTCCGGCCGACCAGCGATGGTTTCGGAAACCGCCTCGCCCGGCGTCCAGCCGCTCGACGGTCACCGGGTCCGTCAGGTCCCAGCCCCTGGCGTTGAGCCGTTCCGGACCGAAGATCCCGGCGGGTGAGGGAATCACCGGGTTGGCGACGGCGTCGCCATAGGATTCGACCAGCGCGATCGGGTCGTGGGCGATCTCCTCGGCGTTGACGCTTTTGTCGACGATCTGGTTGACGAAGGAACTGTTCGACCCGTTCTCCAGGAGCCGGCGCACGAGGTAGGCCAGCAGGTCCCTATGCGCGCCGACCGGCGCATAGATCCGGCAGCGGGTGCCCTGGTCTTTCAGGATGATGTCGTGGAGCGATTCCCCCATGCCGTGGAGGCGCTGGAACTCATAGCCCCGCCGGTCGGCGCCGGCGATGGCGAGGACGGCGGCCGCCGAATGGGCGTTGTGGGTGGCGAACTGCGGGTAGATGCGGTCCGTCATGCCCAATAGCTTCTTGGCACAGGCGATATAGGCGACGTCGGAATTGGCCTTTCGCGTGAACACCGGATAGCCGCCGAGCCCTAGGACCTGTGCCCGTTTGATCTCGCTGTCCCAGTAGGCGCCCTTGACCAGGCGGACGACGACCCGCCGGTCGAGGCGGTCGGCCAGGTCGTAGAGCCAGTCGACCGTCGGCACCGCCCGCGGACCGTAGGTCTGAATGACCATGCCGAGGCCGTCCCAGCCGGCGAGCGACGGATCGGACAGGACCGCCTCGAAGACATCGAGGGTCAGGTCCAGACGGTCCATTTCCTCGGCGTCGATGTTGAAGCCCATGCCGGCGCTCTGGGCGAGCGAGGCGAGCGACAGCGTGCGCGGCACCAGTTCGGCCATCACGCGCTCGCGCTGGGCATATTCGAACCGCGGGTGCAGCGCCGATAGCTTCACCGAGATGCCCGGATTGTCCCGGATGTCGCGGCCGGCGCAGCGGCCGGCCAGGGCACCGATGGCGTTCGAGTAGGCGAGGTGGTAGCGCTGGGCGTCGGCCTCGGTCATCGCCGCCTCGCCGAGCATGTCGTAGGAATGCGTATATCCCTGCCCCTCGAGGGTTTCCGCCTTGTCGATGGCCTCGTCGATGGTCCGGCCGAGCACGAACTGGCGGCCCAGCTCCTTCATCGCCTCGCCGACGGCGCGCCGCACCACCGGTTCGCCGAGGCGGCGCACCACGCCGCGCAGCGCGTTGACGACGCCTTCCTCGCCGGGGTCGGCGATCACCGTGCCGGTCAGCATCAACGCCCAGGTCGAGGCATTGACCAGCGAGGAGCTCGATTGGCCCAGGTGTTTCCCCCATTCGCCGGGCGCGATCTTGTCTTCGATGAGGGCATCGATGGTCTCGACGTCGGGGACGCGCAGCAGGGCTTCGGCCAGACACATCAGGGCGACGCCTTCGCGCGTCGACAATCCGTATTCGGCGAGGAAGCCCTCCATCATCGTCGGCGCCCCCGATTGGCGGACCCGCTCGACCAGATCGACGGCCATGCCGGTAATCCGTCGCCGGTCGTCCGCCGACAGATCGGCGATCGCCACCAGGCTCTCGACAGTCGCCCTTTCGTCGGCCAGATAGGCGGCACGGATTCGGGATCGCGTGGGGTTCAAGAGTTCAGCCTCCGACATCGGGGTCTTCCTGTAGGGCCGTCACCCGAGTCAGCCTAATGAAATTGGTGCAGGAGATGGTCCTTATTTTCTGGTATTTTTAGGCAATTCGTTTAATTTTTTTGAATTCTTAGGCACTTTTGACCGCAAACGGATGATCGGTGGATGATTTGGACAACATTGACCTGAAGATCATCGCCGAGCTCAAGGTCGACGGCCGCATCACGATCACGGAACTGGCGTCCCGTGTCGGTCTGTCGAAGACGCCGTGCCAGATCCGCATGCGGCGCCTCGAACAGAACGGCTACATCCAGGGATACGCGGCCATCGTCGACCCGGTCAAACTCGGCGCCGGGCACATCGCCTTCGTGCAGGTCACCTTGAACGACACCACGTCACGGGCCCTGGAGTCGTTCAACCGGGCCGTCGGCGCCATTCCCGAAGTCGAACAGTGCCACATGATCGCCGGCGGCTTCGATTACCTGCTCAAGGTTCGCAGCAAGGACATCTCGACATACCGCCATGTGCTGGGTGAGAGGATTTCATCGTTGCCCCATGTCTCGCACACCTCGACGTTCGTCGTCATGGAGGCGGTCAAGGAGGCTACGGACACTTTGCCGACGGCGATCGCGACGCGACCCAATTGACGACAAAAAGAGCCCTGCGTGCTATAATACGCTCACGCATTCTCCTTACGATTCTATCGTACTGAGAGGAGAAAAGCTCCATGGTCGTCAAGGTTGTCGGCAACCTCGCTGAAGAAGCGAAGGTTCGGTTCGGTTGGTTGATCCTGATCGTCGCCGCCATTTGCCTGGTCGGCGCGATCTCGTTTTTCTTTTCGGAGGACCTGGTGATCGCGGGCATCGACATGTCAGGTGACGAGGATACCTTCGGTTGGTACTTCATGGCGTTGTCGTTCGTATTCGCCTTCTCCGGACTGTTCCTCGCCCTGTCCATCAACAGCGATGATTAAGACCGGTCGCCTGAAATTCACAGAACCGGTTTACGAGACACTTTACAATTCCTAAATATGTCGAAACGCAACCGCGCCGGCTGGGGCCTGACGGGCCGGGTCGGCCCACGACATGGGGTAGACAATGGGATATTCGAACCTCGAACAAACGGACACCGGTTTTCTCGTCAATCTCGAAGACTGGTCGGATGACGTCGCCCGGGAGATTGCCGCCGACGACGGTCTCACGGAGTTGACGGACAAGCACTGGGATTTGATCAACTACCTGCGCGAGGAATACGTCAACAACGGCGGCAACCAGCCCAGCGAGCGGCATATGGTCAAGGCCATGTCGGCCGCCTGGGGCGAGAAGATCAGCGCCGGCGATCTCTACGACCTGTTCCCCAAACAGCCCTCCAAACAGGCGACCAAGATCGCCGGGCTTCCGGAAACCAAAAGAAAAGGCGGCTACTGAGTTTCGGCACCTGGCTTGGGATTGGCCTTGCGCCAGTCCCAGGGCCAGTCGAAGGTGCCGCGCCACAAGCCGTCCTTGCGGGCCTCGGCGAATTTCTGGGCCCGGAGAAAGGGGTTGTCGTCGGTCGGCTGGGCGAAGGCCCGGCCGTCGATGACCATCTGCTCGTTGATGTTGAGCCAGCCGAGGAAACAGTCGGCCGCCATGCGCCCCGTTTCGTCGGTGGCGACGGGTTTGCAGGTCAGCTTTCGGGTGCCGATCACGCCAATCAGGGCTTGTCGCGAGAGGGCACCGCAATCGAACGGCTTTTTCTTTCTGGAGAGGCAGGTTTGGCCGAGTTCGGGCGCGTCGATGCCATGAAGGTCGATTTCCACCGAACCGATGACCACGGTATCGCCGTCGACGACTTTGGCCGTGCCGGTTACGAGCTCGGTGGCGCCGGCACCGACCGGGCAAAGACAAAAGACGCCGGCCAACAGGCCGCCAAGGACCGTGGCGAAGGCCCGGTCGCGGAGGTTCGGGCCCCCCTTCCATGCGCCGCTGGACAGGAAATCCGGGTAATCGCTCATCGGCACCGCCCTCTCTGGTCGCGATCCGTTCGCCTGGCCCGGTCGCTTCTTAGCCGATCCGAACGGCTCCTTCAGATTTATGCCGTTTGACACGGTCGTTGTCGATGCGGTGAATTGCTCGGTCGGCCCGCATTTCACCGGTCGGTTGAATTCTGCCCGTCCCGTTGCCTCTCCAGGTCGGGAGCGATACAGTCTCCGCCACGTCTTCAGCGAAAGGTCATCGTTCATGTCCCGGCTTCCGATTCTATCGCTAATCATCCTGCTGGTCGCGGTGCCGCTTTTCTCCGAGCCGGCGGTGGCCCAGGAAAAAGAAACCTACCAACTTATGAAGGCGACCGAGAATACGGTGTGGCGCCTCAACAAGTTCACCGGGGAAATCGCCGTCTGCACGCTCAACGGAACAAACTTGGTCTGCACGACGACCGCCGAAGCGCTCTCGCCCAAGGAGGCGGAAGAAAAACGAAAGATGGAAGAGGCGGCCCGAAAAGCCGCCGAGAGAGAGCGACGCCAACGGGAGCTGGCCATGCTCGATCGGATCATCCAGTTCATCCGCGATTTGATCGGTATGGCCGCCGAGAGCGAACAATAACCGCCGGTTCCGACACGTCAGCCGCCAATAGGCCGATCGACGCTCTGACCATTGATTATTTTGTGAAGCCCCTTTATTTGTGTGGCCTTCTGCATGGGGGGCCTCGGAACGTGGCTGAAATTCTTCCACAGCAATTGCTCTTGCTCGAGCTCTTGGTCATGTCCGGCGACATTGCCGTCGCCCACGACACCAAGACGACCATACTCGGCCGCACCCTCGAGGAATGCGAAGCCAATGGCTGGACGGTCAGCAAGATTTTCGGCCAAGGGTTCAACAAGGTGAGCATCACCGACCAAGGTCGAATCATGGTCTCCCGCGCCAAGGGTGCGTCCGTCTAATCGGGCGCGGTGCCGGCTTCGATCCGTTTCCAACGGTTGACGGCGATATTCCTCCTAACTAGACTGCGCTCATATTCGAAAACTCGAATATGAATTGCAACGCGGCCGTTTCAGGGATGGCGGCGTTCAAATAAGGAGGCTTCAATGCAAGTGATCGACCTGCTCGATCGAACCGCCCGCTCGCCCGTAACCGCCCGGCCGGAAGACACACTGCAAACGGCCGCGACACTGCTCGCCAACAACAACATCGGCGCCATGCCCGTGCGCGACGGCGAGGGTCGCTTGGTCGGCGTCCTGTCGGAACGGGACATCGCCCACTGTTTCGCCGACCTTGGAAACAAGGTCGAGGATCTCCGTGTTCAGGACATGATGTCGCGTGACGTGGTGACCTGCTCGCCGACGGACGACGTCAATGACGCCATGCGGGTGATGAGCCAGCGCCGCATTCGACACCTGCCGGTCGTCGAGGACGGCGCCCTCAGCGGTATGATCAGTTCGCGCGACGTCATGGAAGCGATGCTCGAGCAGACCGTCCTCGAGCGCGACGTGCTCCGGGATTACGCGATCGCCGCCCGCTGAGCCTCGATCGGCCAGCACGTTCTCTCCAACCAGACGACCGGATGCCATCGGAAAGGGCCGTTGGCCGGCCGATGGTTATTTTTCTGCGCAGGCCGCGCGCTCGAAATCGTCGAGATAGGCGGCGCGCAGGCGCTTGTCCTCGCCTTCCCTTTTCAACTGGGCGAGGGCGGCGCGAAATCTTGCTGCCAGGTCGGGCGCCGTATCGCGGCTCAAGGCCATCCATAATGGATTGGAAAGTTCGGTGATCCGAAGCACCGGTTCGATTTTGTCGCCGTCGAAGCCGTTGCGACACGTGTTGGCCCGCGCGACGAACGAGGTTAGCGGCATCATCGCGAAGCGATGGTTGAAGAGCATTTTGATGCCATGGCTGTAGTGGGAGTAGGTGACGAAATCGTGGCCGTGCTGGAGCCCGCGAGAGCGCAACAGTTCCTCGGTATTGCTGCCGGTTTGAACGCCGACCCGGTATCCGCTCCCGTGCATATCGTCTAGCGAACCCGGGTCCGCGATCTGACGGTCTCTCAAGCCGAAGAAAAACACTTCGTAGGGAGACACTTCCCCGACCCAGATAAACTTGTCTTCGCGTTTTTTCGTCCGCGACAGCGAAAACATGAGGACATTGGGTGATTCGGTCGCGATCTTCATGGCTCGGCGCCACGGGACGATCTCGATCCCGGTTGTTGTCAGAGCCATTTCGCCGGCCACCCGATCGATGACCAGTTTGGCAAGATCGGCCACGTATCCTCGCACCTCGGCTTCCCTGGAGAATTGCAGGGGGACGAATTGCGGGGCGACAATACGGATTCGTTGATCGTCCTCCGTCGCCGGTTGGGCGGATGCCGGCGGCACCGCCAGGACAAAGAGACAGGTCAGCAATAGCTGGCAAAGGACTTTGCCGGACGTCGCCGCCCGCCCCCCCGGATTCCCGTTCAATAAGATCAAACGGCCTCAGCATAAGCGAGATCCTTTCATGGGATCCTGTCGGTTTAAACCTTATTCGACTGAGAGCATCTTTGGCCGATCACTTGTTCGCCCATGCGACTGAGCCTAACCTGTGTCTCGGGCAAAGTGGCGGGCCGATATGAGTACGAATATCGATCTCAGCGGACTGCAAGTTCTCGTCGTCGATGACGAAGAGTTCTATAGGGGCCTCGTCGTGCGCCTGCTCAGGTCCTTGAGCATCGAGGGCATCGCCGAAGCGGCGGACGGTGCCACCGCATTGCAGGCCCTCGAAAGGCGTCCCGATCTCGTCATTCTCGACGTGATGATGGAACCCATGAACGGTCTCAAGTTCTTGAAAGCGGTCCGCATGGGCATGAGCAGCGCGCCTCGCGACCTGCCCATCATCATTCTCACCGGATCGTCCGACGAGGCCGTCATGGGCGCGTCCCTGGCCCTCGATTGTGACGCCTTCGTACAGAAGACCGATGGCCGAGACGTGATCGAGGACCGCATCGTCCGCGTGACGACGACAACGCGCGAGGTGAAAGACGCGCCGGTCTACCAAAGCGTACGGCTCCCCGAAGTCGCTGTGCCGGTATCGTCCGATCCCGCGGTGAGCGGCGCGGATCGACCCTCCGGCATAAGCCGGGACGTCCCCATATACGAGGTCGAACCCGGCGCCGTGCTCGACAGGGACCTGCTGACGCCAGAAGGGCATTTACTGATGGCCGCCGGCACCCGTCTCGCCCAGCGCGACATCGACCGGCTCGACGACATTTCGGAGATTGTCGACCTGCCGGATTTACGGATCCGGGGGGCCTGATCCGAATAGCGCCGACCACCTTTGATAATTGTTCACAGAGAAATGTTACAATTTTGCGGCAAGCCCCCATTTTTTTTAGTAACATTCCCCGAACTGAAAATCAGCGATCCAGGAGGACTCAATTATGGGCACGCGGGAGAAGAAATCGCGGCTGAAGAAAGAACGCGAGGCCATCAAAAAGGCCGTGGTCCAAGAGGGCCATACCGAAAAGAAAAAGCGCCGGAAAATCAACAACGAGCTATACGAAAAAGAGCTCGCGTCCCTTCAGGTCGAATTGGTCAAACTTCAGGAATGGGTGAAGTACAAAGGCCTCAAGGTCGTGGTCATCTTCGAAGGCCGCGATGCGGCCGGCAAAGGCGGCGTCATCAAACGAATCATCGAGCGCCTCAATCCGCGCGTCTGCCGCGTCGAGGCCTTGGGGACCCCGACCGAACGTGAAAAGACCCAGTGGTACTTCCAGCGCTATGCGGCACGCTTGCCGGCGGCCGGCGAAATCGTCCTGTTTGACCGCAGCTGGTACAACCGGGCCGGTGTCGAACGGGTCATGCATTTCTGTACCGAGGAAGAACACACGGAATTCCTGCGCTCCTGTCCCGAGTTCGAACGCATGATCGTGCGCTCCGGCATCATCCTTATCAAATACTGGTTCTCGGTCAGTGACGAGGAACAGGAAAGGCGCTTCCAGGCGCGCGTCGGCAATCCGTTGAAGCGCTGGAAACTGAGCCCCATGGACATCGAATCCCGCTCGCGTTGGGAAGCCTATTCCCGGGCCAAGGACGAGATGTTCGCCTTCACCGACATCAAACAGGCGCCCTGGTATGTGGTCGATGCCGACAACAAGAAGCTGGCGCGGCTCAACTGCATCGAACATTTGCTGTCGACGATTCCCTACCAGGACCTGACGCCGGATACAATCGAGCTCCCGGAACGGACGGAAGCCAAAGGGTACATTCGCCCGCCCTTTACCGATCAGACGTTTGTTCCGGACACCTTCGGCACGGTGCGTTCGATCATCAAGGCTCCCAAGGTGAAAAAGAACAACGGCAAGAAGAACGGCGGCAAAAAGACCAGCGAGCCGAAAGCAGAGGCAAAAAAGGCCGCCGAATGACATTCCGCCCTTTTTCCTGAAACCGGCGGTCTGCGACGGCCGCTCCTTCAGTGCGCGACAACGGTAAGGAGGGACCGGCCCCTTGCGGGGCCGGCGAGTTTCACAGGGAGGAAGAGATCTGACCGAAGCGGCGGTGAACTGAGCTGGGAGAGAGAGGGAGGGATCCGCCGCCTCGATCGTCTCCATAACACCAGGAAACCGCCGGAATTTCAGTGACCGCGGTCACACCGGGAAAAAAAATCCGAAACCCTGCGGCCACCTCGGTTTCGAACTGGACCTCCCCTATTCATCGGTCAACAATGGCCGCCGGTCGTTAGCTTTCCGACGAAAGGTCGACGTTCATGCGAAACGGAACACGGATCACCGCCTCGACGTCGCGGTATCGGTTGGCTGCGCTTGTCGGCGCCGTCCTGTTTTTCTCCACCTTCGACGCCACGGCCGGGGATCGCTACGCCGGCTACTATTATCCGCCGCCGGAACGGGTCGAGACCTACCAGGCGCGGACACGCACCCTGGCCGGAATGACCGTCAAGAAGCGGGGCGCCTTCGTGACGGCGATCGCGCAGCAACTGACAGAGCGCCCTTATCCGTCTCCGGTGGCCGTTTTCGCGAAGGGCGGGAAGAAGGAAAAAATGATCATCGTTTCCAATACGGCGGGCCGACTCGATACGATCTACCGGGTTCGCGCCTATCTCGCCACGCTAACGGCGAGCGCCCGGCTGACACCCATATTCAGGGAACTGGGCATGGAGGAAACGCTGACCTTCTTTGATCTCCTGAAGATGATCGGCTTCGAACAGATCACCGTATCGGATGGTGCCGCCTTCACCCACCAGGTGCGGTTCGAATAGCCCGGGAGCCGCAGCGGCCACCGTTCCCGCGTGTCGCCGTCACCACGGCGGCTAGTTATGTCCAGAATCTTCTGCAATTAGGTTGACCATGTAGCCGAGTGTTCTCCCGGGCATGGTCGGTGCGTAGGCTTCATGTATCGCAGCGCCGACCATGCCCAGCCGCGTCAGGCGGTTTTCTTCATGCGTTCTCGTTTGTGCTCCTTGAGTAGGTCCATGTTGATGTAGCGGTTGGCTTCGAGCCAATCCTCATGCGTTTCGACGGCGAG
>Ga0209781_1000066_pt1 | contig 26468 bp, 37 predicted proteins | sample WorMetHERISLAND1_3_FD_187386 | JGI IMG/M metagenome (GOLD analysis project Ga0209781, IMG submission 187386) | Marine gutless worms symbiont microbial communities from Max Planck institute for Marine Microbiology, Germany - Olavius albidus HERON... | ecosystem: Host-associated > Annelida >...
TCTCGCTCACGGCCGCATACCGCTATACCGGGAGTCGGTCGGTCGGTGGCAAGAAAATCGACCCCGGAGACCTCATGTCCCTCGCCCCGAGCCTCAGCTTCGCGATCAATGACGCGGTATCGGTCTCGGGCGGCCTCGACTTCTCCTACCTGGGCCAGAGCGCGGAGCCGTCTAGTATCCCCACGACGCAAACGGGGTTGACGCTCGGCGTCTCCACGGTGATCAACCGGCGTCTTGTCGCGCACATGGCGGTGTATACCGAGATCAGTGGGGGAACGGGCTCCCAGGTGAATCTGCAGTTCAGCTATTACCTGATGAAGTGAACATTCATTCAACGACGAGGTAATCCATGCGTGCGTTTAAATACCTGCTGGCTGGCATTCTCTTCGCCTGCGCAACTGCGCAGCCGGTAGTTGCCGGGACATTGACCCAGGCGGACATCGACTTTGTCTTCGATCCCGCCGCGGGCTATACGGTGGACGGGCTGATCCCGCTTTCGCCCGAAGCAATGGATCGGATCGAAGGCCAGTATTGGGTGCTCTATTGGCGACGGATTGGCCGCGCGATCCAGGGCTTTTATCGCGGCATCCAGCGGGGCGTGACCTTTTCGATCGGGAGGTTCACCTACAAAATCCACCACGATCCTCAGGGCCACAATTTTGGGTCGGGGTGGGGGGCGCTCAAGGGGAACCGCCCCCATTGGCAGGTCGATCGTTGGGTGGCAGGTGTCTCTGAGTCTACTCGTACCTTTCGCATCCCGTGGGGGAAGGTGACCCCGCCGGGCAGTATCCCGAAGGGGAGCCGGGGCGGGAGGAAAAAGGGCGAACCGCGGAAAAAGAGCGAACCGTCTTCCTTACATACTCTAAACACCGGCGCCGAAACGCTTACGCCATCTGACGAGTTCATCCGATTGCTTCAAAAGGAGATGCCCGGCGGTTCCGGAACGCCCGCGGATTCAGGAGAGCCGGCACCTCTGAGCGCATCCGAAACCGAAGCGCCGGCGTATACTGGACCGATGCCGACCGAACGGTTACGCGGCTTTATCTTCCAGTATACCCAGCCCACGAGAGTAGAAGTTTGCCATTGGGTGGGTGGTATCAACTGCTAAAGGGTCAGCCGGTTATGTCACTACTCGCGTCTTTCTGGAATACCGTTCTGTGGCGTGCGCAAACCCAGGAAGAAGAGGAAGATGAGTTTTGGCCGGGGCAGAACCCGGAGTGTGAGGAGTGGGAGGTAACCGTCCCGGTAACCCGTATCCGAACCATCGTGACCGGGCTGGATGCCTTCCTGCGGGGAAGTACCGGCCGCGAAAAGGTGTGCTACGCGATTGGGCAGGTACAGCCGAGTAGCCCGGAGAGCTTAGGGCATCTATACCTCTTGTTCGATGGGCATCCAGGTATCGAGGTCTTGTGGTGCGACGTCCCGAAGATTTGGCCGTACCGGTTGGTCCCGTTCGCCGGAGCCACTCATTTTCTGGTCAAGCTCCAGGCCGGGGCGCCGCTCGATCTGCTGCGGCTCCTTCTCCGCGATTTCAATCCTGTCCCCATCTTTGAGTATGCAGTCTTCGATCGGGGTGGGTCGTTCGATTACGCGCTGGAAGCGGAGGCAATGGCGCACGTCAAGAAGGGACAATTCTTCAACGGGGTGCACAAACTAACCAGTGTGGTTAGCAAACCCGAACTCTTTCTATACCACTGTAAACCCTTTATCTGCGCCCCCGAAGGGCTGGACGCGGCAGGCGATATGGATGTGTCAAGAGAAAAAGGCACGGAGTGGATTCGATATGGCCCGGAGGCCCCCGAAGCCTTGAAACGGCTCGTGGCGCGGGAAAGCAGCGAGCATTGAGCCTGCGCCAGTGGGTCTTGCTGTTGCTCGGCGCGTTGCTAGCGACCGCCGCGCGGGCCGTGGCTGCCGGCGAAATCCAGCTGCGCTATCCGACCGTGGTGGGCAGCGTCCCGATCAAGACCTGGAAGGACCGCCGGGACGAGGGCATCGTCAAACAAACGTTGGATGCCTCGTGCGGTTCCGCCGCTACGGCGACGATCCTACGTGCCTTTTATGGCCAGGACATCTCCGAACAGGACATCCTCGCCGAAGTTATCGCAGCGAACCTCGCCGGGGTGGCTTCGGACTTCGAGCGGGATATCCGTTCAACGCTCATCCGGGCCGCGCTCGACGGTACGATGACTACCGAGGAACTGAAAACCCGGCTGCTCGTTCGGATACTCCGCGCGACCGGTGACGGCGTGACCTTTACGGATACCCAGCAGCGGTTTGCCAAGGCAATCCGGGACCAACTCACGGCCACGGCGTCGTTTTCCGATCTCAAGCGAGCGGTCGAGAAACTCGGGTTTAGAGCGGTTGCCTGGTCGCTCGGCTTCGGGCAGATCAAGCGCCTTGGCATCCCGGTCATCACGTACCTGCGTCACCGGGGACAGGATCACTTCTCCGTGGTGCGGGGCGTCAGCACGGATGGGCGGGTGCTGCTCGGCGATCCCATTTGGGGGAATCAGAAGTTCGAGGCGCGCCGGTTTCGAACGATGTGGGAGACCGATGGGGAGGAGGGGAAGGTGCTCGCGATCCTGCCACGGGGTAACGTCCAGAGCGCCAACGTGAAGCGCGGCTTCTTTCGTGCTCCAACGCCGAATACTTTAGCGACCCGGCATCTTATGCTGCGGAGCAACCTACTCTACCCACACGATTGACAGAGAGATTCCGCCATGGAGTGCACGATCGAGATCAGGGGCATTTCTCCATGGTACGGGGCTTCCACTCCTTTGGGAGAAGGCCGGGATAGGCAACTCAATCATCCAGAACTGTAGCTGGTCTTGGCTACAGTACAGTGGACTTTTTTTCAAACGCTGAACCGCACAAAATCTTTATTTCAAATTCTGAAATCGGGTAAGAAAATCGACCAATCCCTGCTGCCCCTATAGCGAATATGGCGTGCTTTGATTCACCCTCTGAAGAACCTCCCCAAATCCCCTGTCCCGCGCCGGAACACGGCGAGGAGACGGTGCTCTTAACGTTTCGACAGCGCCACGGTAAGTGGCTGGTATCTTGCCCTAGCTGCACAAAGGAACGCCTTCGAGCAGTTGCTGGACGCGCAGGGTTGGTGGGTAGAGATTGCCGCTGATCCTGCCAAGAGGCCTTGGAAGCCTCGCTGAGGCTTTGGGGGAGGTAACCCAGGTCAAATGCGATCAGGCCATCAGCGCGCCGGAGACCGGCTTATCGCCACCCATCCGTCAGGCTCCGAATCCGCGAAGCCGCGAGAACGAATCCAACCAATTTTTCGGAGTACGCAGGAACCCAAGCGTGCCGTCCGGGAAGGCACGCGCTCAAGCCGCTTAAGCCGTCCTCTTCAAAAGCCATATTGAGCTAAGGCCTATCGACATGTGCCGTCCCCTATACTTTCCAGGAGACGATTTTTCGCGTCTTGGCTTCTGATCTTATACGACATATTGCCTCACCCACCTGAAGTCCGGTAAGCGAATATCTGTCACCGAAAATTCGTCTTGTCGGACCTGGTCTCGCCTGAGTGTTGAAGGCCAGCGTCATTCCCATATTGTCGAGATATCCATCTTCCGCACTCTCAAAATCATCTGGAGATTGGGATACCAGCATAACACTTCCGCCTTTCGAGCGGCTCATCCGAACCAAGTTTCCTAGCGCCGGTAACTTCGTGGACAATATGACGTGAGCTTCATCCAGCATAGTTACATGGCGTAGTGCCCGCACGCCCGAACTGCCCGTCGGTGCATCAGGAAGAGAATTGATCCACCGATCGAGGGAATCCAAAGTCAAATTTATTATCAGTCGCCTCATTTCGGAAGAACTGTCTTGTGGTAGCTGAATAATCCAGCTTTCAGAGAAGAAATTAGCGGGCTTCTGCTTGGGCTCGAAAAGACTGAACTGCGTCAACTCTCTAATCGAGGAAGTGAGTTCATCTGGATTTCGATTTCGGTCTTGGTATTCAGAGTCTAAGGCTTCAGCGACGGTTAGTAGATTGATTTTTTTCCCTCTCTTGCCCAACCGTAAAGTGGACACGATCGCTTCTCTTAGCGCTTCCGACTGAATGCCACTAAGTTTTCGTCCCTTAATGGAAGAAATAGAATCTCGGATTCGTGCCGCAGCGGTCTTAATGGAGGTGTCATCAATTGCGGAAATGAACAACACATCCAAGGGCAAAGCCTGTTCTGGTGGCTTTATGATATTGGCGTGGAACGTGTCACCAAGTCTTTCCGCCAAATCACCTTTGAAATCAAATGCGAGCAACGGAACCTTTCCGAAGGTGCGAAGTTCATTGAGCATATGTACGGCTGTCCTTGTCTTGCCGGAGCCCACACCACCCATGATGGAAAGGTGGGGACTACCACCCGGTGCATTCATTTCGAATATGACACGTTCCTCGGTATGAACATCTTGCGCAGTTTCTCCGACGCAAAGAGAAATCAACCCTTCGATCTTGGTTATCGAGATCGGTTCGTCTTCTGACGATAGTGACGGACCATCGGACGAAAAACTAGCAAGTTCCGCGAGACGCGCAACAAAGTTCCTCATCTCGCCGCCGCACTGATTCCAATCGTCTTTAAGGAGTTCAGAACCTCGTTTCCAGTGCAAAATCACGAGTGTTTGGAGAATTTTCTTGCTTAGATTGGGCGTTCCGTTTCGTTGCGCAATTAACGCCAACCATGCCGCGGAATCGACCCCATCACCGAACAATTGTTGGCCACGCAACGGCGTGGCCATATCGTCGCTTTCACTATCCGTCAAATCCGGCGGATCTGTGGTTAGTGCGAGAGAACGCGCAATCGCCAATCGGGCAGCCACGTATCTATGCTTCCAGCCCATTCGCGTGGTGAGTTTTCTGCAGAAGTCATCGGCCACCTTGGTCGTGCGGAAGGTGGTGTTTAGAAGTTCAGGGACTGCAATCGCCATGGTCAGATTTTCGAAATATCAAGATCATGTACCGTAGTCACGGACACGCCATTATCGTGCTTGATACGCAATTCATAGGAAGCAGCAATCCTTCCACGAATTGCGTTAAGTTTATCATTAACAACTTCTTCATCAGTCGATAGCAATACCACTTGTCCTGTTCGATCGGTAAATGTGCGGACCACCCCTACCCTTTGTTGACGACTTAGTCGTGCCAATGGTGTGTCAACGACGAAAGGAAACGTATGACCGCTCACTTTTGTAATCGCTGTGATTAATGCTTGGGTGAAGACTTGGCTCGCTCCAGCAGATTTATCGATTTCATGAATATCGTCCCCGCTTTCAGTTACCATTCTGACTTGGCAGTCTTCTGATATTTCAATTTTCTCGATTCTATCCGACAAGTGCGCCATGCTTTTCCACGCTTTGGTCATCTCTACTGCGACCTTTCCTACTTCATTGGGCACGGCTTCGCGAAGTAGCTCGTCAATCAATTCTGCGTATTCGTCTGCGGCGGAGGCTAGTTTTAGTGAAGGCGCGCTCGCCCCAATTTTTTGTAGATAACGCCCAAGTTCCGCCCTCTGACTGGAGAGTTTGGACGACAACGCATCGATGTTTTTTTGGGCAGTATCTTGTTGCGTCTTGAATCGCTCATGTTGTTCCGACAATTTTCGTAGTTTCGTTGCTTGTTCTTCTAGCTCCGGTGCAACTTGTTCAAGCTCCAATCTTTCGCGCTTTTTCGCATCTGCAGTCGAAACACTTGTATTGAATCGTTCTATTTTGTCAAGAATTTCGGAAGACGAGTGCCTTTCAATAAGCCCGATCCGATCTATAGTTTGAGCACGCATCACGCCGGAAAGAGAGGAATGTAGGTAGTTATCGGAACAACCTTCAGGCGGGGGGTACCATAGAGCTTCCCAAGCAGCCTTGTCCGCATCCAATACAGCTTCGCGAGTGTCGTCGTTAATCGTCGGCTTAAGCGAAATAAGTCGGTTAGAAAGATCTTCCTCAAACCGGGCCAAATTTTGATTTCCTTCATTTCTCCCGGCCTCCCAACTTTCGCGTTTTTGTTCGGCACTCAGACGCTGCAACGTGTCTTGTCGCAACTTGGGGCCAGATATTGCCAAAGCAATATCTCCTGACAAGAGAGAGTTAAGGTCCGCAATGGCGCGTTCTGCTTCGCGCCGATAATTCTGTTCATCCACATGCAACTCAGATACAAGGGCAACGGTAGCTTCTCCGTGCCCACTTAAACGGTGTGTCAGCTCTTCGAGCTCGGATTCAAGTTTTGGAACGATTTCGTCGGCTTTTTCGCGTTCTCTTGTTTTTTCTGCAATTTCCTCTTCTATTTGCGCGATTTCCGCTTCTACGGTTTTCACCGTGCTGTCTGACGGCGCTGCGGTAGATGTCCGGCGATTTTGCGCATATGAACCGAGAGAATCTTTTAAGTTGCGTAAAATGGGTAGGCCAAGCAATCCCTCGATTCCTTGACGAACTTGCTTACTCATTTCTCGATTCGCATATCTTTGGACTTGTTCGCCGTCGAAAAGGAAAAACTCTGCAAGACTAGAATGAATAAAGGTCTGGGCAATCCATTCCCTGAACCATCCTTCATGGTCTTCGATCGATTGAGGTGGGACTAATGGTCTTCTCTCTGAACCCTCAAAAATCTGAAGCTGATCATCAGCGGGCTTGTGTGATCTGTCCTCACGAAAATACCAAGTGCGTTTTAACTCTATTGGTTCACCATCGTCGGATTCCCACTTAAGCGATACCATACATCTTGCGGGACCTGACTCCGTTGCCTGACGGTGAAGTGTTCTACTAAGAAACTGACTGTAGCTAGCCTTTAGACGTTCTTTGGCGTTGTCACCTGCAACCGACCTTGCCCTCGGAACCAAACTCAAACCATCGCGTCCAAACAGTCCAAGCGTCAATGCCTCAAATAACGACGTTTTCCCGTATTCGTTGGGAGCCATTACTAAAATGACGTTCTTTTTTCCATGTGGGCGAGGAAAATAGAACTGTGCATTCCGGAATGATCGCCAATTGACGAGATGGACGGAAAGCAGAAACACTAATTTTCATCCTCTTCATCAATCTCACCAAAAATCTCATCGAAGTCTTCGTAAAGTCCACGTTTTCTCAGTTTTCCCATCTGATTGACTTCAGCATCGATAAGTTTTCTTAAAACAGACAAGTCCAGCCCCGCCGCCTTGCATTTTCGCTGTGCGAGCTTTCGACCTTCCTCACTCATTAGCAGGACAACTACACCGGATGACAAGTCTCTACCTTCCCGTTGATGCTAGCTTTTGTTTTTTAACAGATCGGTCAGCACTTTGAAGAATGTCTTCAACCCAGAGTAAGCGTATTATTTTAAGCTCTACGTCAGATATAAACCGCCTGTTGGTTTCCTTCTCAAGAGATTTCACCCGGTCAAGGATTTCCTGTCTTGTGGCCATGTTGAAAGGGCCTGGTACATGAACACCCTTTTTTGAGATGGTAAACTTTCCATCGCGCCGGCGGGCCAATCTGCGATCTGGCTCATTGCGAATAGAAACTAACCAATCTCGGAAACTAAGCAGCGGTAAAAAGTTCTCAAATCCGGCTTCGACAAATCCTGCCAAGCTTTTATCTTTTTCCACAACGGTGCATGTCCAGCAACCGAACCTGGATGAGGATGTGCCGCATGAAGGGACATCTTCTTTCGAAGTAACGACAGGACACTCACCCCCACCGGCATCACGATACAATTTAATAAGACGATGATGTGTGCCGCCCCAGGGTGGTGGATTTTTGGCCAAGAACTCCCACACATCATCAACATCGAGCTCGACAATTGGACGAAATACGAGACATTTATAGAGGTCGTTATGTCGGTTTAGCCTTTCTCCATTGTCATACTTCTTCACAACGGCAGAACGGGTCGCACTTTCATTGCGCCGTACACCAAGTAGGAGAATCACCTCATCGGCGAGAGATGCTTGCTCTCTGATGTATCGGCTCGTCGGTTGAATTTTCATGCGGTCCGTGCACCACCGAAAAGATTGGTTCGGAGACGGATACCCGCGTCCAATTAGGTTTACCCAAAATGTATGATCTGGTACCGGCGAAGTTGTGGCCACGTTGATTGGGAGGTCAAAAGCGTTGGCGGCCACTGAAATCTCAGCCAGTGTTTCATTGATGTGCCCAATGACCAACGGGCTTTCAACCAACGTGTCATTCGCAACGATGTGAACAGACCGCGAGCGTTCGCTCCTGGGTAACGTTAACAAATGATCGACAACAAGATGTGCGACCAAAGTACTATCTTTGCCGCCTGAGAAACCGACGACCCAAGGTTTATCGTGGTCCTCTGCGTATTCTTCAGAAATGTCGGTGCGAATACGTACAAATGGATTATCGACGGAAATTGTAGGGCTCGTCATGGATTTGTGACATTCCTTTAGGTTTTTTCTGATCGTCCGTTAACCTCCGTCAAATTTGTTTCATATACATTTTCCACTAACTTCGGAGACGAATCCTCCCGGGTAGTACTGAGAGATCTGTGCTAATGCGATACGGAATTTCTGTTTGAATTTGTTATCAGATCGGCTTGGCGTGTACGCTGCCTCGGGGGTCAGCCGTTTGCCATATTTTTCCCGAAGCGTTGCCATTTTTGGCGAACTCCAAAGGGGATCCGTCCGATTTTGGGAGCAACCAATTAGGCAACGGCCATTGCCTTCGGTGGCCCGCGTTTGTCCTAGGCTCGTCCCGGCGTGCATTCCGCGCGGGCACCAGGACTCCCTCAATGACTTTATGCCACGCCTACCCAGGGGGCGTTGCACTTCCGCTTGGTCCTTACGCTCCCTCGCTTCTCTGGGTTCCTCCTTGGACGGAGGTATTGTTCCATTCCGAAATGCCACTTACGGGTGAGGCTATTATTTCAGAGGGATTGCTCTCGAAAAATTCATCGAAATCCGCATCTTTTTTATTCCAATTGTGGATCGTTTTCCGTGTGACATCCAGGTGATCCGCTAGAGCGTCTGCGGTTGATGTTCCTGGCTCATAGAGTTGATCTTTCAAAGATCTTGTGCATTCTCGACGAACTTTTTCTGTTAATTTTGAGGTTCGTATTTCTTATTTCCCATGGTCGAGTGTAAAAACTCTCCTTGGCTATTTTAGCTTGCTAATGATCGAGTATAGCGAGCTCTACTATCTTGTCAACATCCGTTTGTTTTTTGTTTGCTTGAACGTATCTGTCTGTAGCGATGGGTATCCGGTTGTGGATAAAAAAGGTGTCTGAATATTTAATTTGATTAGAAAAGAATGACACTTACTCGTTTTTCGTATGACACTTATTATCCACAAGCAGAACCCGAGGCGAATCTGTTGCAGTATATTCTGCATATTTCGGCGTGAACGGCCGGAAGTAAGCTAAAAAAAAGGGCCATTCGGCTCGTTTCTGTGGTTTCGGGTAATAAACGCCCGTGGCGGTTTTTCGTTCTCCACCAACCGATCATTGTGCCCCGTGCTTTCGACGCTAGGTAGGTAACGATTGGGGACTTCGGTAGACGCCCGGAAGCAATCGCTTGGCTTCCGCGTAGATGTTGTCTCGGCTCCAGTCCGGATGTTCCGTCAGGATATCGAGCGCGAGTTTCGAGATGAGCGCTTTGGCTTCTGGGTTGATCTGATCGAGGTATTTGCTCACCGGATCGAGGCTGCGGGTGCTGGTTGTGGCGGTGATGGTTTGCACGGGCGTCGGCCAATTTTTAGCTGCCTTCTCCCGAGCCTTTTCGTCCGCATTGCGGGCAGGACTTGTTGGAGGCATTCCGGTGATTTTCGCGGTCAGTTTCTTCATCATCGTTGCGCCTCTTTTGGCGCATGCCTTCTCATAGGCTTTCTGTTTTTTTCTGAGCCGCTCTCGGGCTTTCGCACGTTCCTTGTCGAGCCAGCCACGGAGTCCCAGCGCGTCGAAGAGCGTGGTGGAAACGATCTTGATCGCGGAAAAACTTCTGTAGGAGCCATCCTTCAAGCGTTCCTGGATTTGGGACACGGCGAGATACCCGGCGTCCTTGAGCGTCGCTACGATCCGCGCCGCGCGCCGTTCGCCTAATCCCGCCCAGGTCGCCAGGTGGTCCATGGTGTAGTTGAAGAATCCATGTTCCGTCGGGAAGCCCACGCGTCCGGTCGCTAAATCCATACGCAGCACCAGCGCGACGAGCAGCATGCCAATGCCGTCGCGGCGCTCGCTGCGGACTTTGCGTCCGTCGGCGTGGAAATTTAAAACCGGTAATAATCCGGTTTTTTCAACGTGCGACCGTAACGTTCTTGCCGCTTCCTGGATGAATTTGGGGCGATTTTCCGGTATCGGGATGTCGAGGAGCTGTGGATTTTTCGGATTGGATAGCCTGGACTGGAAGGCATCATTCTTCCGTGGTTTCAGGGACTTCCTGGATTTAGAGGCACCCCGGTTACCCGCCGGTGCAGGGATGCCGGGGGGGGAAACTGTTATCAACTAGGTTGAAACCCAGTTTAGGAGAGCATACAATTTTCATCGCTACTGTTGCTGTAGTACTCATTCCTGGCAGTGCGTCTAACACTAACCAGGAAACTCAAAGGCCTAGTGACTTCGGTCACTGGGCCTTTGTTCTTTGTGGGGCCGTTTCGCGATCTGAGAGACTTAGGTACGGATGCTGAGAGGCGAGGCAGACAGCTGGGCGCTTTAATCATCATCCGGCATCCGGCATCCGGCATCCGGCATCCGGAATTCTGTCGCCTCGATAGGATCGGGGTCATCCACCGGGAAATGCCAGTCCTCATAGTCCTCAAAGAGGGTTGCGAGCGCGTCAAACTCGTCATCCTCGGCCGGTGAACGCTCCCGATCCATGAGCGCTTCAATGCGAGCAAGAGCGCGGGTGTAGTCCTGCTCGGTATGGATTGGTCTCATACGGGACGCACTCATAGCAGGGAATCGGGGTACATCGCAAGCGGTTGTGGAATTGGCACGAATGGAAGGATACCAAAAAGGATTGATGCGGGGCGAGCCCGCCATTCCGTTTCCAGCGCAGTGCGTCGATGGATCGGTAATCGCCCCGATAGAGTTTTTCGTGCCCCAGTACCAGCGCCGTCTTCTCCCCATGCCACCCATGTTCACCTCCGTGATTTTTTTACCGAAATCATTTGGAAAATTCACCTTGATGTTTCAGCCCTTGTGGGCTTTGGTTGGTCGTTGTGGGTTTGCCGTAGCCTTGGTAAAAAGCGTTCATAATAGCGCCGGTCCGTGTCCCACAATCTGGCAATGGCTTCCGGTTTGTCGGATGCTCGGTTCCAGCACCAGGGGAAGCATGGAATCTCGCCGTAGAACCACAGCCAGATCGGGCCGCAGTGCTTGCAGGTGGCCTGCTCGGTGTAGTGGGCAGGGCGCTTGCCTTGATCCCTTTCCCGCCGCTGCACCAGTGAGCGGGCGAATGCGGCCAGGGTATCGCTGCTGATCGCGCCCTTGCGCCGGTCGTCGATGTCCTCTGGCGCCAGTGCTTCCTTGGCTTCAACGAGCGTGATATCGAGTCCCCGGCAGACGTCGGCCAGGGTCTCCAACAGATTGGCGTTTTCCGTTTCTGCATCCCTATACGCAGAATTCGCACAATTACCCCTGCTCGGCGGGATTCTGCGAATTGTGCGTATAGGATGCGAAGTGCCCCGAAGGTTTCACGCCAGTTCATCGCCAGGCCCTCGCAATCTTGGGTCATACCCGTACCATAGGTGAAGAAGGATGGCTGGGGCGACCATGCGGCGGTTCGTTTACCTCCAGATAGCCACGTTCTTCCAGCATCTCCAGGACAGCATTCAACCCGGCGATATGGGAAAAGGTGCGGCGCAGGGCGTTGAGGCGTCGCGCACGGTGAAACTAGCCCGCCGGCTCCGTTCGATCCACGCCCACACCCACCGGGCGGCGGCAATGGTGGGATCGGACCCATCAGGTCTAGCGCGCGCTCCGGGAAGAACTCACAATGAACATCGATGCTATCCCATGTCCCCGGTGCCAGAAGGGATCGTTCAAGAAACGCAACGGCGCGTACGGCCTTTTGGGGATCACCTACTATCCCGTTTTCCGGGCCTCCTACCCGGATGGGAAGGACGGAGAGCTGGACCTGTCCGGAGCATCACCGTTTCAACCGAGCATCGATGCCTGAATTGTCAGAAAGGATTGATCCGGCGGGAAGCGAAGAAAGGTGAAAGGGAAAGGAACCCACTGGTGGGGATGCAGCGGATATCCGGCCTGTGACTACCGAACCTTCAGCGATGCTGGTAAACTCAGCGTGAGGTGATTCAAAGATTGGCGATCCAATATGGGCTAAACTGTTCAACGACGAGCCTGTCCATCCACCTTCTTGGAGTATTCATCGATGACCAAATTGGCTAAACCTGTCACGATTGCGATCGCTTTCTTATTTCTCTATGCATGCACAGGTCATCAACCGAATCTTGTAATGGTAAATCAGCATGGAGACGATCAAAAATCGTGCAAAACGCTTGAATCCGAGATGGAAAATGTTCGGGATGAACTCCACAGATCACTCCACAAGCGAAATAAACTCGTTCCACGTTCTTCGATGGACTTCGGAGATGCAGAAGTCAAAGAATACGAAGCCTATCGTGAACGCTACAATCATCTCGCCAGCATAGCCAAAGCCAAGAAATGCCGCTTGTCCACGAAGGAGTGCCCGGCTACCAAGAAGCTGCAAGAAGGTTCTAAAGACCAGCATTAGCGAGAATCGTAGGGATGCAGAAATCCAACGTAGAGATGATGTCTTGATGGACATGGCTGCCGGTTGCGGTTGGGTAGGACAGATGGATTTTTCCGCCTTCCGCGCATTCTCCCTGGAGGCTTAATGCCATGCTATCGGTCTTTTGCTCCCCGACCGTTATACCCAAGGCAAGAACGCCACCGAGGTCCTCGGCCAAGAAATGGCCGGCCTAGGCTTGGAAGGTCCGGTTTCCTTTCAGCGGTGAATGTTCCCTAACCGAGATCGAGCGGGCCAAGACCATGGCTCGGCAACACAAGGCACAGGTGATTATCGGTGCCGGAGGCGGCAAGGTGCTGGACACGGCCAGGGCAGTGGCCGACGACTTGACGTTACCGGTCGTCAACTGCCCTACCGTGGCCTCCAGCGGTGCCCCGTGCAGTGCCTTTATCGGTGATCTACACGGAAGAAGGCACTTTTCAGGAATATCGGTTCTACCGTAGAAACCCCGAGCTGGTACTGGTCGATACCCAAGTGATTGCCCCGGGGCCACCCCGGCTACTGGTGGCCGGAATCGGTGATGCCCTGGCCACTTGGTTCGAGGCCAACACCTGTGTTGCCGGCCACATCCCCAACATGCGAGGCGGGGCTTCGACCCGTAGCGCCTCTACCCTAGCTAAACTGTGCTACGAGACCTTACTGGCCGATGGAGCCGAGGCATTGCGTGCCGTCCAGAACCAGGTAGTTACTCCAGCCCTGGAACGACTCGTAGAAGCGAACACCCTTCTTTCGGGCCTGTGCTTCGAGTCATCGGGTCTGGCGGCAGCTCACGCAGTACATAATGGCTTGACCACGGTTCCCGCGACATACGACTATTTTCATGGGGAGAAAGTCGCTTTCGGCTTGCTCGTGCAATTGGTTCTCGAAGGGCAACCTCGATCCGTCCTACACCAGGTATTGGCTTTCGCTACCGAGGTGGGCCTGCCCATCACTCTGGCGGAAGTTGGGCTAACCCAACTTTCCAAGGAGCTGCTGGAGCGAATCTCCAACCGGGCTACAGCCAAGGGTGAAACCATCCACAATGAGCCTTTCGAGGTGACGCCTGACATGGTCGTCGATGCTATCCGAGCCGCCGATGACCTCGGGAAATGCTGGCAAAAGCAGAATTAAGAGCACCGATTCGAATCGATTGATTCGACGGTGAATCCAGGCAGTTATGATGCGCTCTCGCACAGTGCCCAAGCGCATGCGGTCACAAACGCCTCCTCCCCGACAGGCCCTCTCGGCGGGTGATCGGCAAGGTGTATCAGCAACGCCAAGCTTGGAACCAGGGAAACGAATTTGGATAAGTGGGATTCCAGGGCTGATTCCATATCGGCGGCTCGGATGCCAATCGGGTTTTGGCAGTTTTGGCGGTAGGGGTAGGGGCAATTTTTGAACATTGTCCTCGCTTTCCTCAGCTCCCTGGTAGGTTTTTAAAGTTCCAAAAGCGCTGTGGTGGGTACTGACAAAACTGACAGAACCTCCCTCCAATCGGGTTTCGGCAGTTTTATCGGTAAAGGCTGGAGCAATTCCCGCAGCCGGTCCAGAGAGTCCATGTCATGCCCTCCTCAATGCGGGGTTTACTTGGTAGACGGTGGTGGGATGCCCCCCTTGCGGGGATGCTTTTCGCTTACCACGGACACGAAAGTGATCCTCCAGTACCGCGAGCGCCCCTGGTGTAGATATGAGGCGGCACTTTCGGCAGGTCGTTGCGCTTCCTCCAGAACTGGCCTGCGACGGTATCGGCATGGAGCAGTGCCGAGGCACCCTTCCAGTATTCGGGGTTGTGGAGGAAGGCCCACATGAACTTGGCGTGCAGTCCGTCGATGCTGGAGATCTCTTCCGGGAAGGTTGCGTCCTCGTAGAAGGCCGCTTCATTACGTAGTGCATCGATGCCGCCATCGTTGGCCAGTGCGTTGATGTCCTGTAAATCCACCTCCAGGTTCGCCTGCTGTTCCTCGGAGAGGGCAGCGAGTGCCTGAAAGATAGGCTCCACGTCTGTTTCGGTCAGATTCTCGAAATCCACCCCCAGATCCACGCCCCTGGTCTCAAAGTATTTGGCCAGTAGCGCGTTCGGTACCCGGCGGAAGAATTGGCGGTGTTGGTATTGGCCGGCCATGTTTTCGTCTCTACCTCTGGCCAGGCAGACTCCTGTTCTCTCAGGCAGGAAATTGTGGTGGCTCGGCGATGAGCTAGCGCGAGACCCTCGGGGTGTCACCTTCGGCGGGAATACCCTCTGCGCACAATTCGCACAATACGCAGAAATTCACCGAACCCGCTCATTCTACGTATTGTGCGGATAGGGATGCAGAAAGGACTTCCCTATACGGGTCAGGCATGCTGGTCGAAGGGTATGGTCGGCTCCCTGCACACGTAGTTGGCCCATGCCTGCATCATCCGGTGGCGCTTGGCGACCAGGTCACCGCGCCGATAGGCGGCCTCCACATCATGGAGGATTTCACGCGGAATGTGGCCAGTAAAACGCTCAAACGAGAAATCAACAGACAGTATCTGGAAGGGAAACGACGAACAATATGCATCCGAACCCAGGCAAGAAGGCAACGGACAAGTTTTTGGAGGCTAACGGCATCAGGCTGCACTATCTCCATCATCAAGGGGTGGAGCCGCCTCTGATTCTCATACACGGCCTTACCGCCAACGCACATTCCTTCGATGCAATACTGAACGCAGGTGTCCGACGAGAGGTTTTGGCCGTAGATTTACGTGGACGGGGACTCAGTGATAAGCCGGCACACGGATATACCATGCAAGACCATGCGGCCGATATCATCGGTATGCTGGATCGGCTCGGCATGGAAAGTGCCGTCATCGGGGGCCACTCCTTTGGAGGATCGTTAAGCATCTATTTAGCCTTCCATTACCCTAATCGCGTCGAAAAGATCGTCATGATCGACGCGGCGGCCAGGATGCATCCCGATGTTGCTAAGATGGTCGGACCTTCCATAAGACGTTTGGGTAAGAGATGGCCGTCCTTTTCCGATTATCTGGAAGAGATAAAACGTTCCCCTTGTCTGAAGGGTAAATGGCTTCCCGAGATGGAGAGTTACTATCGAGCGGATGTGGTACCAACCGAGGCGGGCGGAATGCTGTGTGGGGTAGGGAAGCGAGGCGCATGCCTCTGGGTGATCGCGCTTGCGGGGCCTTGCCAAGCGGATCTTCCGCTCATGATCGATGACCTGCTCACGCCGGAGGAATCGTTTCGGCTCGAGCTTGGCGTCGATCATATGCGGAACCAAGGCTACACGGACAAAAACGTAGACCACATCGCCTTGCAGTTCGGCATCCGCTACGGCGTCCTGGCGAACACCGAGTTATACGGAAAACTAACGGGCCGCGCTTCGCAGTTCCGCTATCGGTATCCAAGCACTACGAGCACCCGCGAGCGACCGGAAGGGTGACGATTACAGGGGCGTAATTTAACGCTCGGTATTAATCACCGATTTTCGCCGGATACCGATACACCGGCGCTGTTGGGCTTCCTCGATGTCCTAGCGGTCGAGAACATCCGCGAATCCGGCGCGCCCAAACTTATCCATGCGCGGACGTGGCGGGCCGGGATCTCCACCTATTGCCGCATCGATCCGGTCGTCCTCTCGCTCACGGCCGTATACCGCTATGCCGGGAGTCGGTGGGTCGGTGGCAAGAAGGTCGTTCCCGGAGACCTGGTGTCCCTTGCCCCGAGCCTCAGCTTCGCAATCAACGACGCGGTATCGGTCTCGGGCTGCCTCGACTTCTCCTACCAGGGCAAGAGCACGGAGCCGTATAGCATCCCCACGACACAAACGGGGTTGACGCTCGGTGTCTCCACTGTGATCAGCCGGCGTCTCGTCGTGCATATGGCAGTGTATATCGATATCAGTGGGGGGGGCTGGCTCCCAAGTGAATCTGCAGTTCAGCTATGACCTCATGGAGTGAGCCGTTCCCAAACATTGAGACGCTTTTATTCATTCAATGACGAGGATAATCCATGCGCGCGTTTAAATACATGTTCGCCGGCATTCTATTCGCCAGCGCCAGCGCGCAGCCGGCAGTTGCCAGGGCGTTGAATCAGGCGGACATCGACTTTGTTTTCGACCCCGCCGCGGGCTATACGGTGGACGGGCTGATCCCACTCTCGCCCAAGGAGATGGATCGGATCGAAGGCCAGTATTGGGTGCGCCGGTGGCAACAGATCGCCCGCGCGATCCAGGGGTTTTATCACGGCATCCAGCGGGGCGTGACATTTTCGATCGGGAGGTTCACCTATAAAATCAAATATGATGGGGCGCCTCATAACTTTGGGCCGGCGTGGGGGCCGCTCCAGGGGAACCGGCCTCATTGGCAGGTCACCCGCTGGGTAGCGGGTGTTAGTAAGTCTCATCGCAAATTTCGACTCCCGTGGGGGGCAGTGAGACCGCCGGACAGTATCCCGAAGGGTAGCCAGGGCGGGAGGAGAAAGGGCGAACCACGTGCTCCGCGTTCTCCAAATTCTTCGGATTCTCTGAACGCCGGCGCCAGGACGCGCACGCCATCTGACGAGCTGATCCAATTGGTTCGACAGGAGATGCCCAGCGCATCGGAAACATCCTCAGATTCGGGGAAGTCTACACCGCTGACCGAATCCGAAGCGCCGGCGTATACGGGACCGATGCCAACCGAACGTTTACGCGCCCTTATCTTCCAGTATACAGAGCCCACGAGAGCAGAGGCTTGCCGTTGGGTGGGTGGCCTCAACTGCTAAGGCGTAGGTGCGTTATGTCACTGTTCAAGTCTTTCTGGAATATTGTTCTGTGGCGCGCGCCAGCACAGGAAGAAGAAGAGGAGGAGACGCTTTGGCTGGGGCAGAACCCGGAGTTAGAGGAGTTTTCGATAACCGTTCCGGTAACCCGTATCCGAACCATCGTTACCGGGCTAGACGCCTTCCTGCGGGGAAGTGCCGGCCGCGCCAAGGCGTGCTACGCGATTGGACAGGTACAGCCGAGTAGCCCGGAGAGCTTAGGGCGTCTACACCTACTGTTCGATGGACATCCGGGCATTGAAGTCTTGTGGTGCGGCATCCCGAAGATTTGGCCGTACCGGCTGGTCCCCCCCACTAAAGCTACTCATTTCCTCGCCAAGCACCAAGCCGGAGCCCCACTCGACCTGCTGAGATTCTTTCTCCGCGATTTCAACCCTGACCCTATCCTCGAGTATGCGGTCTTCGACCGGGGCGGGTCGACTGATTACGCGCTGGAAGCGGAGGCCGTGGCACACGTCAAGAAGGGTGGTTGGTTCAACGGGGTGCACGAACTAACCAGTGTGATCAGCAAGCCAGAACACTTTATATACCGCTGCGAGCCCTTTATCTGCGCCCCCGATGCGCTGGACGCGACAGGCGATTTGGATATATCGGGCGAAGAAGGCACGGAGTGGATCCGATATGGCCCAGAGGCCCCCGAAGCCTTGAAGCGGCTCGTGGCGCGGGAAAGCAGCGGGCGTTGAACCAGCGCCGATGGGTTCCGCGGTTGCTCGGCGCGTTGCTGGCGACCGCCGCGCTGGCCGGGGTTGCCGGCGAGATCCAGCTGCGCTACCCGACTGTGGCGGGCAGCATCCCGATCAAGACCTGAAAGGACCACCGGGACGAGAGCATCGTCAAGCAGACGTTGGATGCCTCCTGCGGCTCCGCCGCCACGGCCACGATCCTGCGCGCCTTTTACGGCCAGGACATCTCCGAGCGGGACATCCTCGCCGAAGTCATCGCGGCGAACCTCGCCGGGGTGGCCTCGGACTTCGAGCGGGCGATTCGTTCAACGCTCATCCGGGCCGCGCTCGACGGCGCGATGACCAACGAGGAACTGAAAACTCGGCTCCTCGTTCGGATACTCCGTGCGACTGGTGATGGCATGACCTTTACGGACACCCAGGGGCGGTTTGCCAAGGCAATCCGGGACCAACTCACGGCCATGGCGTCGTTTTCCGATCTCAAGCAAGCGGTCGAGAAATTCGGGTTCAAAGCGGTAGCATGGTCACTCGGCTTCGGGCAGCTCAAGCGCCTCGGCATCCCGGTCATCGCATACCTGCATCATCGAGGACAGGACCACTTCTCTGTGGTGCGAGGCGTCAGCACGGATGGGCGGGTGCTGCTCGGCGATCCCATTTGGGGGAATCAGAAATTCGAGGCGCGCTGGTTTCGAACGATGTGGGAGACCGATGGGGATGCGGGGAAGGTGCTCGCTATCCTACCGTGGGATAACGTCCAGAGCGCCAACGTGAAGCGCGGGTTCTTTCATGCTCCAAAGCAGAATACCTTAGCGACCCGGCACCTTACGCTGCGGAGCACCCCACGCGACCAATACTAAGCCCAGCTTCGGGGTATCGCTCCGCTGATATGGCAGACATGATGGCTACCCTTGCGGCAAGTTTTGACGAGATCGAACAAAAAATCCGCCTGCGTTTGCGCCGCGCGGCTTAAGAATGAGTTGTCAGCATCCCTTCTTTAAGCAGCAGTGCGCCTCTCTACATCCTTCAAAACCTGTGTGACCTCGGTTCCTGTTACAAGGCGTGGGTCAACAGGACTGTCAGCTCCGCTTCGGTCAGGGTGATCGGATTCCCCTGTATGCTGCTGGAGAGCATAGCCTTGTTCACGATAGCGGCCACTCGGCTCCGGGTCAGGCCATAGTCGGTGAGGCCGGGCACGGCCAACTCGTCACTGAGTGCCCGGATCCAGGCGACGCCGTCGGCGACCTCGGCGGTGGCATCACCGGTGAGGATGGCCGCAACCTCTCGGTAGCGGGCTAAGGCTGGCGCAGTGGGGGTGCGTTCTTCCAGTGCGCGTACATTGGTCTCCATCACAAAGGGCAACAAGCGTGCGCAGACGGCGCCGTGGGGCGCATTGAACATACCTCCGATGGGAGCGGCAAGGCCATGGACCGCCCCTAGCTTGGCATTGGACAAGGCCAAGCCGCCGCATAGGCTGGCTAGGGCCATGTCCCGGCGTGCCTCGGTATCCGAGCCCGCATGGAAGGCGCGGCGTAGGGAGCGTGCCGCACACCGTATCCCTTCGCGACAGAAGCCGTCAGTGAGGGGGGCCAGATGGAAGACGAAGGGCTCCAGGCACTGGGTCAGGGCGTCTAGGCCAGTACCGGTGGTGATCTCCGGTGGCACGGTGTAGGTGAGTACCGGATTGATGAGGGCAATCCTGGGCAGCATGGATCGATGGCGCAGGCTCACCTTGACCCCTTGTTCGGACGCCGTGAGTACGGCGTTGCGGGTTACTTCGGCACCGGTGCCCGCGCGGTGGTGGGGATGGCGACGAGCGGCGCGGCCGGGCTGGCTAAGGGCCGACCGCGGCCGGTGATTTCTAGATAGTTAAAAGGATCACCGGGATTGGACAGCAGGGCGGCGATGGCCTTAGCCGCGTCGATGGCGCTGCCCCCCCATGCCGATGACTAGATCGACGCTGTAATCGCGAGCCTGCTCTGTACCTTTCAGGACCGCTGCCACCGTGGGTTCGCCGATGACGGGAAGAGTACTGACCGGTAGCCGCTGATCCTCAAGCAGGGCCAGCAGGGGCTCGCTCCGCACCGGGGTGCTGCCGCTTACTACCAGTACCCGGCTACCCAGCTCGGACGCCAAGGCGCCTACTGAGTTGAGAACGCCTTTACCGAACAGGATGCGACCTGCGGTCGCGAACTCGAATGTCATGGCGCTACCCTCATGCCCACACTGGGTCCCAGCCCTGCTCATCCGGGAAGGTGTTCGCGTACTTCAGGGCATGGCGGGGTTCGGTCATTATGTCGGAGACGGCGTTGCCCCAGGTGGCGTTGTAGAGAACCGGTGTTTTGGATTGGGGAGGCAGGATAACCAGCAAGAGCAGACCCAGAAGCGCCTGAACGGCTTCCTTAAGTACTTATTGGGTTGGGAATTTTGCTTGATCTGACAGAGAACTCAGTGATGCCTGAAAATACAGTTAGCACCATGCATGACACCCCATTGAATATCTCCACCGTCTAAAGATGTTCAATGACACCATGGCCGACTACAACGGCCATCCCAGCTTCGACGATATCCGCGCCGATAGCAACATTACGGGGTACCAAAGCCGTACCGAACCAGGACCCTTTTCCCATCCGTTGATAGGATGTAAGCTTTTAGCTGCCTGGCTGCTGAGGGTGCCCCCTTCAGCACCGTGATACCGTACTTTGCACTGACCGAAAGCGCATCAGGTACAGTGACAATCTTGAGCTCTGGAACCTCCTTTTTTGTCAGCACCGCATTGGTACAGTAGGTTAGGAATAGGTCTGCTTTTCTTCCCTCCATAACCCATCCGTACTGGTTACGCCCTTTGGGTGCTTTGGGGGTGTGACGGTCTCCGGTGAGCTTCAGGGCCTTGGCATCCAGAACCTTGAAGGCACCAGGCTTGATTTTATCTGCTTTACGGAACAGTGCCCACGCGTAATCACCGGATGGATCGGCCTTTGGGGTAGAAGTGCCAACCCGAGTGTTCGGGTCCAGCAGAACATCCAAGAGTGATGCCTCGTCCACCGAGGTGTCAGTCTGCACGATGGCGCACAGCTTATTGCGCGCAAACATAGCTACCGGGCCGGCGTGCCCGTCCATATGAAGTTTAGTCGGGTGCTTCGTATTGGCCGACGCGAACACCTGAGCTGGCTCACCCTGTTCGATGCGCTGGCGCAGCAGACCCGACGGCGCGAAGGTGGTTTTCACCCGGTGGCCAGTTGCCTTCTCGAAGTCGAGGGCGACTTCGCTGAGCGCTGCTTTCAGACTGCCGGCGGCGTAAAGCGAAACTTCATCAGCTACGGTCACTGCCGATAGAAAAAGGATGGTGAGTGTGAGGAACCTTAATAGATTCATTATCAGAGTATATTTCTACAGCGTCTTTTCAGTTCGAAAATAACCTGACAGATGATTGTATCTATGTCTTTATTGTAGTTCCTGTGATTTGTAGGCACAATAAAGCGTTGTTCGAAATGATGCGTGCATCACGACGATACCCCTAGATTACACCTATCTTGGTAAGATCGATACCAACTTACACTGCAATACCGAAAAAATTGGTTACCTGAGGATGTTGACTGTTATGGCTTTGGATTCTATGTCACACTAACTAAAAGGAGAATTACCCGGACGCCCTTACGGTACACACAGAACAGGCCAGAGGAGGACAGATTTTCGATCTCATCCGAGATGTTTCCTGGCGTAGCGAAATGCCAGTCCTCATAGGCTTCAACGAGGGTTGCGAGCACGTCAAACTCGTCATCCTCGGCTGGTGAGCGCTCCCGATCCATGAGCGCATCTCAGGCATCCTGTCTAACCGCCCTAAAAGGCGTTTAAGCCGCTCCCTTCAAAAGCCATGTCTTCTAGCTCAGCACCCACAAGCCCCTTAGACGGGGATTGTGGGCGTTTGGAGGGCACCTTTGAGTTTCCTTGCCGTCCAGAGAATCCTGTATGAGTCAAGCTCCTTTTCCTTCCCCATTCGTGTGTTGCTCTTGAGGGCCGTCAGGTCCACAAGAGATTCCCTGTGCCTGTGAAATGTCACGCACCTGTGATCCTAAATGTAATGCCTGCTCAATGCCAGCCTGCGCCATTTGCTTCTCCGGCACTGTGAGCCAGTGGGAGAAGGTACTCAAGAAACCCTGTGCCCCGGCCTTGCGGCTGCTCGACCTAGCAGACTGAAAAAGGCTTGAGGCGATCGTCTGAGGTGTCAGAAGTCTACTTCAACCGTAGTCGCAAATAATGTTGAAATTCTGGTTGACCATGTCGATTTCGGGTTTGACCTTGGCAACGATGAAGCCGACCCAACCGAAGCGCGGATCTGACCCCGAGGGCACGATTTCCTTTTCGTAGTTGATGGGGACCCACATGACGACATCATCGGGCTTCAGGGGGTCGCCCCTGGCGCTCAGGGTCTTCGCGCATACGATGAAACCGCGTCCTATGAAGCCACTCTGAGAATGGCTGTTTGCCTTCCGTCATCCTCTATCTTCACGGAGACGGAAGTTCCAAATTCCTCCGATGAATCGAGCACAAGAGCAACAATACCTTGCTTCGTCTTGATATCTGTTTGGCCGTATTTGAACTGGCATTCGAGGACTGACTGCTTCGTCTTCTTGGAAAAAGGCCATATCATCGGGCGCGCCTCCTATTAAATTTCTAGTGCTCGTTGTCGGCACAATTCGATCGCGTGCTAACTTTCAGTGTGCACAACAAGCACAAGGCATACTGCATTCTGTGTGCTTGCAACTATACCGTGAGCATACCCCCCGGCCGAGAACGAAGAGGAATCGAGCTCGAAGCCCAGGGCGTGCTCTACGCCATCCTGGCTTCTCGCCAACAAGGTGCTACAAGAAGGGGACATTGGCCACCTCCTCAAGCACCCCGACGGCCTGCCGCCCAAGGACGTTCGCCGATATCACGCAAGCTTCAGCTATCAGGTTGGCACCTGGGACAAGCCCCGCCGCGTCGTCGCCAAGATAGAAAGTTGTATCCGAGCGAGCTGTAGCGCGTCGGGTTCATCATAATCAACCTGAGCCGTCCCGCCGAGCGGGTGGTCGCCTCCCACAATCAGTACGGCACGGCCGAGTAATACATCAGGGAGAGATCGCTGGGCTACAGTCACGATTATGCACGTCTCAAGACCTGATCCTATTATTGTATGTCTCACCTAATGGCCGACAAAAGTATTCCATTCATCAATCGATTTCTGCGACTCGCAGTTCGCGTACTCGATGGCATCGTTTGCAAAGTCTTGGATATCATCTGCATACCGCTTCATTTGATTCAGCCACTGTTCGACTTCATCTCGGAAGCTGCGAACCTCCCACTCCGAGCAATCAGACAAGTTACCGTAGCTCCCGCAGTAGGGTGCCGTCGGCGCGCTTCCCCATGGGGCCTTTGGAGCACTGGGTTCAGAGCAAAAAGTCCTTGCTATTCCTGGGATTATGAGTGCACCCAAGCCAACAATGAGGTGTAGTTTTCTAGGATAGTTCATCAAATGCTCAAGCCCATAGGTTGCCGGGTAAGCTTCGTACTACTCTCATCAATTAGGCCATGTAGGCGCTGTAGGAGGACTCAAGGGGTGCTTGCTGTCGAAGCAAAGACCTGAGTGCCACTCTCGGAAAGCAGACCCTTGAAGGGTAACATGAGCACCTCAATCAGGCGAACAAGCTATCCTGGACCTGGACTATGCTTCTGGGTATTCTAATGTAAGGTAAAACATCCATGCCATTGCCCCTGCGCCTGAGTCCTCGATGTGGAAGCCAGGACTTGGGACAGGACGCCATACTGGTCGCCCATGATGGCGAAGGCCATTGCGGAGTGAAGAGTGGTCGCAGCTCTCATCTGATCCCTGCGTGGACTGGAGGAAGCAGTGGACATGCGGGATTGATGGAATAGCCGAAACCAAGTCTAGAGGTCATCTTTGGGGAAAACTAAACACTCAGATGAGACCCTTAATCTGACTCTCATTTGGTCTTCATCTTCGTTTCCAGGAGGGCCTTTTTGTGCTCCCGCAGCGCACGCGATAGTTTGCATAACAGCCTCCAAGCGCCACTTTGCAGGTATTCTGGGACACCTCCGTCTTACCGGATTCGGTCTTAGGCCCAGTCGATTTCTCCCACGGTCGCCATTTCCGAGTCAGCTCGGCCTGGCGTGCACGCCGCTCTGGGGTTTAGCTGTTCGCTATCTTTCTCCTCCAATAGTTTGTTTTGCAGTGTTGGATTTTTTTCGCGCGGGGCATTATCGCTATGACTGATAACCTTAGTCGATGGTAATAACTCGTTTTAAATTGGTTTCTCCCTTGTTGATGTTGGCCCCAGTTGTATTTTCCATCGTTAGGCGTTTCCCTCCCCATCCTTGATTTGAATCGTGTTTTTCCTTCTTCAATTCGGAGGTTGACCTCACAGATAAGGTTATCTGTGACCCATACCTTGTCTAATTTTGAACGGAGGTTTCGTGTGCTCAAAATTCTCCAGAGCAAACTGTGCCATACCGGAATGCCACTTACGGGTGAGGCCCTTATTTCAGATGGATTTCTCTTGATGGGTCTTCAGGCGGTCGAAAAAATCATTGAATTCTTCATCGTTTTCGCTCCAATTGTGAATTGTTCTCCACGCGACACCCCGGTGAACTGCTAGATTAGCTGCGGTTAGGAGTCCCGGTTCATGGAGTTGATCTTCTAAATATCTTGCGCATTCTCGACGAACTTCTTCCGTTAATTTCGAGTTTCCCATGGTCGATGGTAAAAACTCTCCTTGGCTGTTTTAGTTCACTAATAATGAAGTGTAGATTAGTCCACCGTCTTGTCAATATCCGTTTGAATTTTTCGTTTGCTTGGGCGTATCTGGTTGCAGCGAAGGGTATCCGGTTGTGGATAAAAAAGGTATCTGAAAAGTTGAAGTTTGGCTAGAAAGAAATGACACTTACTCGTTTGTCGCATGACACTCATTATCCACAAGCAGAACCCGAGGCAAATCTGTTGCAGTCCATTCTGCATATTCTGGCGTGAACGCCAGGAAGCAAGGTAAAAAAAGGGCCTTTCGGCCCGTTTCAGTGGTTGCGGGTAATAGACTCCCATACCCGGAAACCGGGAAAGCCGTAACCCGCGTGAAGGAGCAGATCGCGTTTCTTGTCCGCGAACTCGAAAAGAACAAGGATAAGATCATCGTTTACCCTCAGCAAGAGTGCTGCCTTCAAAATCGCGGATTTCGATCAACGTGCTGCTGTCGAGGTAGCTGCTGTGACCCGTGAGGCTATCGGTGCCGGTAATAAGCGAAGCGGCTCGGAAAGTGCCTAGGCCAAGGTCAAATTCGACCGCCAGATCATCGCCATCGCCAAAGTTGAAGGAGCGTCTACCATCTATTCTGATGGCGACATTGCGAGATTCGCAAAAAATTCAGAGATCACCGTTACCCGGGTTAGCGACCTTCCTCTACCCCCGGAAGATGCTCAGCGATCCCTTCCTTTCAGCAAAACAAAGAATATATCACAACTATACTCACTGCTGTCCGACAAAACGTTTGTTTACGACGGCAACCGCAACAAGAAGACATTTTCCTGTCTCGAGCAATACCTGCGCATGACCTTCGCGCAGTTAACCCATCGCGAGAGCCTACGCGATATTGAAATTTGCCTGCGCGCCCAGAAGGACAAGTTGTACCATAGGGGTATCCGGGGCAACGTTTCCAGAAGCGCCATGGCCGACGCGAATGGACGCCGAGATTGGCGTATCTAGGCAGATCTCGCAGGCATTAATTCGCACCGCTCGCCCCTGTATGCCGATGAGGACTTGGGGCGTGATCTTGACAACGCGGTTTATGCGCTCGATGCCTCTACCATCGACCTGCGCCTATCCGTCTTTCCGTGGGTACTGTTTCGCTCAACCAAAAAGGCAACATCCCAACCTTTATCCACATTTCCGACGGCAAGCTACACGACGTCAATGTCCTTGTTCTGCTGATCCCGGAGCCCGGCGCCTTCTACATCATGGATCGTGGCTACGTGGACTTCGAGCGCCTGTTCACGTTGCACAGAACAGGGCGTTTCTTCGTCATCCGCGCCAAGTCCAATACCAAATACAGGCGTCGCTACCCTCATCCCGGGGACGAATCCGGTGGGTGTTCGATGCGATCGGACCATTACGCTGAGCGGAGTTAAGTCCGTGCGTGACTACCCCCTGCCATTACGCCGTATCCGCTACCACGATGTTCAGGCCAGCAAGACGTTCAACTTCTTGACCAACAACTTCGCCATTCCAGCGCAGACGGT
>Ga0209781_1000067_pt1 | contig 26184 bp, 24 predicted proteins | sample WorMetHERISLAND1_3_FD_187386 | JGI IMG/M metagenome (GOLD analysis project Ga0209781, IMG submission 187386) | Marine gutless worms symbiont microbial communities from Max Planck institute for Marine Microbiology, Germany - Olavius albidus HERON... | ecosystem: Host-associated > Annelida >...
GCTCGTGCCGTCGTCGCCGCCACAAAGTGCTCCATCAAACGATCACGCTTCCAACCACTGAGCCGGCTTCTTCTCGCATACATCCTGCAATCCTAGCCCAAGCATCTCGCTTAGCTAGGACAGCCCCTAAAAATGTTGGTTTGGTCGTGGCAGGATTAGGTCAACCAAGGGAGGGACTAATTTGCCGATCTAACGAACTCGAAACCATTACTCAGTGTGCAGTTCGAGCGTCACCCGGCCGTGTCGTGTCGATCAGTGTCGCTAGAACATTGAACGTGCCAGGATGGGAGGACAAATCATGGCAAAAAACAAATCGAAAATTAACCGTCGGAAATTTCTGAAAGGCTCCGCCATCACCGCCGGCGCCGCCGCCGGCACACTTGCAATGCCGAATATCGCCACCGCGGCCCCGACCGTGTTGAAAGTCCAGGCGGCCTGGGGTGGCGGCATTTTCCTCGAGAATGCCAAGAGCTACGTCGACCGCGTCAACAAAATGGCCGGCAATGGCCTGAAAATCGACCTGTTGTCGGTTAACTCCGTCGTCAAGACCAGTCAGATGCAGGATGCCGTTCACCGCGGCGTGCTCGACGGCGCCCACTACGTTCCGGCTTACTGGTACTCGAAATCGAAAGCCGCGTCGCTTTTCGGAACCGGCCCGTGCTTCGGTTGGTCGGCGCAGAAACTGCTCGGCTGGATCCACTACGGTGGCGGCATGGAGCTGTTCAACGAGTTGATGGGGTCCCTCGGCCTTAATTTGGTCAGTTTCTTCAACAGCCCGATGCCGGCGCAGCCGCTTGGCTGGTTCAAGGAAGAAATCAAGGACGCTTCCCAAATGAAGGGTCTGAAGTACCGCACCGTTGGCTTGGCCGCCGACGTTCTGCTCGAAATGGGCATGTCCGTTGTGCAGTTGCCGGGTGGCGAAATCCAGCCGGCCATGAAGTCAGGCCTGATCGACGCCGCCGAGTTCAACAACCCGACCTCGGACAGCGACTTCGGCATGCAGGACGTGTCCAAGCACTATCACCTGGCCAGCTTCCACCAGTCCCAGGAATGCTTCGAAGTGACCTTCAACAGGAAGAAGTTCGACTCCCTGTCGAAAGAACTTCAGGCGATCCTGGAATACGCTTCCGAGGCCGAGAACTCGAACTTCTATTGGCACAACACCCTTCGTTATGCCGACGACTTGGTCAAGCTCAAGGAGAAGCACGGGGTCAACGTCTACCGGACGCCGGACTCGGTCATGTCCGACCAGTTGAAGGCGTGGGATGTGGTCGTCGACCGAATCTCCAATGAAGATCCGTTCTTCGCCAAGGTGGTCAAGTCGCAGAAAGAATATGCCAAGAAGGTGATGAACTACCTGCTTCTCAACCAGCCGGACTACGGCATCGCCTACAAGCACCACTTCGGTTGATCGGTCCCAGTATTCGACTCGATCCAATCACCGAGGTGATATATTCCGAGGGACAGCCGCAAGGCTGTCCCTCGGAATATATAAGCTCCGAAGGCGAGAGGTGAATCCATGGTATTTATCGTTCACGCTATCGAAGAGCTCAGCATCTGGGTCGGGCGCGCCTTCGGTTGGTGCATTCTGATTCTGACCCTTTCGGTCGCCTACGAAGTCTTCGTCCGTTATGTCCTCAACGCCCCTACCGTTTGGGTTTTCGACATGATGGTGCAGATGTACGGGGCCCTGTTCCTGATGGCCGGTCCTTACGCCCTCGCCCAGGATACCCATGTGCGCGCCGATGTGGTTTACCGGCTGCTATCGGTCCGATGGCAGGCCCGCCTCGATTTGATTCTTTATATCGTCTTCTTCTTCCCGGGAATGGCCGCCCTGTTCTGGTACGGATGGGAAATCGCTTCCGACTCATGGCGCTACAAGGAAGTCAGCTGGAACAGCCCGGCCCGTATTCAGATTTATTTCTTCAAGACACTGATTCCGCTGGCGGGCGCGTTGTTCATCATCCAGGGGGTCGCCGAATGCATGCGCTGCTATATGGCCATCAAGGAGAACAAATGGCTGCCGCGCTTGAAAGACGCCCAGGAAACCGAAGAAATCCTAAAAAACCAAGCGCTTGGGCTTAAAACCGATTAATCGCCCTTTTTCAGCCGCTGTTCGCTTGACGGAGCACGCTCAAGGATGACCAACCCCGAAGTCGCAATTCTCATGCTGTCCCTCTTCATCTTGATGGTGTTGTTGGGATTCCCGGTCGCCTTCACGCTGCTCGCCATGGGCGTTGGCTTCGGCTACTACGCTTACTACGAAGCCGGTACCGTCGAGACGATCGCCGACGCCTTCAACAATAAGATCTTCTATCTGCTCAATCAGAACACCTATTCGGTGATGGAGAACGACACCCTGGTGGCGATTCCCCTGTTTCTGTTCATGGGCTACGTGGTCGAACGGGCCGATATCGTCAACAGGCTGTTCTATGCGCTGCAAATGGCGGCGCGCAACCTGCCGGGATCGATGGCGATCGCCGCATTGATTACCTGCGCCGTGTTCTCGACGGCCAGCGGTATCGTCGGCGCCGTCGTCACGCTGATGGGTCTTCTGGCGTTCCCGGCGATGGCCAAGGCCGGGTACAACAAGAGCTTCGCCTCGGGCGTCATCTGCGCCGGCGGCACGCTGGGTATTCTGATCCCGCCGTCGATCATGCTGATCGTTTACGCCGCCATCGCCGAATTGTCGCCGTTGCGCCTCTATGCCGCCGCCATGTTCCCGGGGCTGCTCTTGGCAGGGGCTTACATCGTTTATGTGATCATCCGCGTCGGGATCAACCCGTCGATTGCACCGAAACCGCGCGAGGAGGATGTGCCGCCCCGGCACGTCGTCTACCTGCAGCTTCTGACCTCCTTCGTTCCGTTGACGGCGCTCATCATGCTCGTTCTCGGGTCCATTCTCGGCGGCCTGGCGACACCGGCGGAGGCCGCCGCGATGGGGGCATTCGGCGGACTGGTGCTGGCTGGTATCTACCGATCGCTGAATTGGGTCATGCTCAAGGAATCGGTCTACCTGACAGCGAAAGCGACGGCGATGGTCTGTTGGCTGTTCGTCGGTTCGTGGACCTTTGCGTCCGTATTCTCCTACCTGGGCGGCCATGAGATCATCGAACACTTCATTCTCGGCTTTAATTTGGCGCCGTGGCAGTTCCTGATCCTGGTCCAGGTCATCATCTTCCTGCTCGGCTGGCCCCTCGAATGGTCGGAAATCCTGATCATCTTCGTGCCGATCTTCCTGCCGATGCTGCCGGCGTTCGACGTCAATCCCTATTTCTTTGCCATGCTGGTGGCGCTCAACCTGCAGACCTCATTCCTGACGCCGCCGATGGCTATGTCCGCCTATTATCTGAAAGGGGTGTTGGGAAAAGTCATCGAACTGATGGATATCTTCAAAGGCATCATGCCTTATCTGGGCATTGTGATCGGCATTATGGTCCTGATGTACCAGTTCCCCGGTATCGCGCTTTGGCTTCCCGACTATCTGTTCGGGAAATATATTCCCTAGAGCCGAATGGAATGAACGACGAATGAGATTAGGCGCGGGCCAGGTTTAGGAGTAAGTGCAGAATGTCTCAGGACACCATTGAAAAAATCTTTGGATTGCTTGGAGCCCTAATCGTCTCCGTTTTTGTTCTCGGTCTTGCAGAGAGCATCTCTTCCGGCTTTGCCGGATTTTGGGGCGGCTTGCCGTTTTGGGTCATCTGCTTGATGATCCTTCCGCTCGTCTTCTACGACTACTGGGATACGTGCTTCCGCAAAAAGGATTGAGGTCCCGGTGCCCAACTGATGGGGCGGCCAAGGTATTTCGGACACACAACGATGATTGATCTTTCCGCCACCGAGGTTGCCCAAAAACTGCGAGACGGTGAAACCACGTCGAAAGAACTGGTCCAAGCCTGTCTCGACCGGATCGACCAGGTCGACGGCGACATAGAGGCCTGGGCGCATTTGGATCCCGATTATGCATTGGCGCAGGCCGAGGCCTGTGATTCTGCCCGTGCATCCGGCGCCGATATCGGGCCGCTGCATGGGCTCCCCGTGGGGATCAAGGACATTTGCGACACCGAAGGCCTGCCGACCGAGAACGGAACGGTCCTCGATGCCGGGCGCCGACCGATGGAAGACTGTTCCCTGGTCGCCCAATTGCGGGCCGCCGGTGCCGTCATTATGGGCAAAACCGTAACCACCGAGTTGGCGTTCTACACGCCCGGCAAGACCCGCAATCCGCATAATCCCGAACACACGCCGGGCGGCTCGTCGAGCGGCTCGGCCGCAGCCGTCGCTGCCGGCATGGTGCCGCTTGGCGTCGGCTCGCAGACCAACGGATCGGTGATCCGCCCGGCTTCCTATTGCGGCGTCGTCGGTTTTAAACCGACGTTTGGGAGAGTGTCGCGCAGCGGCGTCATTCCCCAATCGCCAAATCTCGACCAAATGGGCGTATTTGCGCGCAGCATCGCAGACGTGGCGCTAATCGCCGAGAACATCATGGCCTATGACCGGCGCGACCCGGCAATGCGGCTATTGGCGGCACCCAACTTGTCGGTGACGGCGGCCGAGGCTCCCCCCATGCCGCCGACGTTCGCATTCGTTAAATCGCCTGTCTGGGACAACGCCGAAGACGACTGCAAGGAGGCGTTTGGAGAATTGGCCGAAGTCCTCGGCGAAAACTGCGACGAAGTCGAATTGCCCGGCTCGTTCGACACCGAAATCGAGCTCCATCGGTCCGTTCACAGCGCCGAGATGGCGAAGACCTATTCGAGTTACTACGACCGCGGCAAGGATGACCTCAGTGACGCGCTCCGCGCCATGATCGAGGAAGGTCAGACGGTTACGGCGGTCGACTACCAACGGGCGCTCGACTGGCAAACCGGACTCAACGCCGGGCTTGACCAAATTTTCGACCGCTACGATGCGATCTTGACGCCCTCAGCCACCGGCGAAGCGCCAAAAGGTCTGGGCGCGACCGGCAGTCCGATGTTTTGCACGCTTTGGACTTACTGCGGCGTGCCCGCCGTTACCCTACCGTTGATGGAAGGCGCCAACGGCCTGCCCATCGGAGTTCAACTGGTCGGGCCGCGCGGGCACGATGCCCGCCTGTTGCGGACAGCGAACTGGCTGGTCGAGCACCTTACCGGGCTCCCCGAATAACGGATATCAACCGGCCTCGTTAGGCCGCCTCGGCGTCCCCCTCTTCGGCCGAACAGGTGCGGATGCCGAACGGCAAGTAGGCCGGGCACCAGCCGATCGCCGCCGTGGCGATCGGGATGACGCCGATCCAGCCCCACAGGCTCTCAGGCCCGACGAAAACCAGGGAAATCAGGATCAAGCCGACGACGACGCGCAAGGCCCGGTCGACGTCACCAACGTTTTGCATGGGGGGTCCTCCTGTATCAAATCGTTGTCGCGAGGCGAATCCTACCACGGAACCCAACGCCCAATACCACCACTAATCAAGACTCACCGATTGAGCCCAAGGCGAAGCGATTTCGCGCCTATTGGTCCGCCAACGGATGTGCCTCCTCCACCAGCGCCTTCAGCCGCTCATCCAACACATGGGTATAGATCTGCGTCGTCGAGATGTCGGAATGGCCCAGCATCTGCTGCAGGGCGCGGAGGTCGGCGCCGTGGGCGAGGAGGTGGCTGGCGAAGGAGTGGCGGAGCACGTGCGGCGACACGCGCCGCCTGTCGAGGCCGGCGACGGTGGCCAATTCCTTCAAGAGTTGTCCGAAACGGGCCCGGGTCAGGTGCCCTTCCTTGCCGCGAGACGGGAAGAAGAACTGGGCCGCGCTATTGGCGACCCGGCTTTTCGGCAGGAAGGTCTCGCGTTCGGCGAGATAAGCTTCGACGGCGTCCCGCGCCGGTTCGCTCAGCGGCACCATGCGCTCCTTGCCGCCCTTGCCGCGAACCAGCAGGAAACGCCCGTCCCGGGTCAGGGCGTTCAAGGGCAGGCCGACCAGTTCCGAGACCCGGAGCCCGGTGGCGTAGAGGATTTCGAGGAGCGTCACCAGGCGCAATCCGTCGGCACCGCCTCGCCCAGCGGCCGTCTCCAGCAGGCGGTCGACCTCCTCCTCGCCCAGGTATTTGGGCAGGGCGCGGCCCTGCTTGGGGCTGTCGATGGCCGCCGACGGGTCGTCCTCGCGGATGCGCTCGGCGAATAGGAAACGGAAAAACTGGCGAAGCGCCGAGAGCCGCCTTGCCGTCGTGCTCGCCGCCATGCCGGCGCCGGACAGGCTTTTCATGTAGTCGCGGATCTGCTGGGTGCTGGCGTCCTCGACGGCCCGGTTGCGCCGACCGACGAAAGCGGAGAAATCTTCCAGGTCGCGTCGGTAGGACTCGAGTGTGTTGGCGGCCGCACCCCTTTCGGCGGCCATCATGTCGAGGAAGGTTTCGGCGTGAAACGACATCCGGCCGCCGGAACCTGTCCTTTGGCCGCCCGGACCTTTCATATGCCCGCCGCGAGCAGCGATTCGAGGGCCAGTTGCCGGGCTTCCTTTTCCAGGCCAACGGCCCGGAGCGCTTCCAGAACCTCCTTGAGCACGAACGGCCCGACCCGGTCGCTGCCGCGTTCTCCGATGACGTGCAGCGCCAGCAGGATCGCTTCGCCGGTGCGCGCATTACCGGACACCGGCTCGGCAAGGGGGGCGGCGGTTACGATACTGGTGAGCTCCGATCGTGCGGCGGCAAGTGACGTCGTCTGGAAGGTCTCGGCCGGCATAGCGCCGGCGACGGGTTCGTCGCTGGCACTGGGCTCCGGCACGTCGGCCTCGGAGAGGGCCAGCAGCAGCCGCCACAAGCCGGGATCGGGCAAGGTCACGGCGGTGCGCGTTCCGGTCCCGACGAGGGGTTCCCAGGCCTCCCGTCCGACGTCGACGCCGAAGGCTTCCAGCACGCTATAAAGGTGGACGGCGCGTTCGCGGGCGCCGTCTTCCTTTTCGACCGCCCGCCACCAGGCGCCCAGAAACTCGGTCGGCTCCATTTCCGGCTCCGCCTGCGAAAACCAGACGACCGGCTGCAGGCGGGCGACGGCGTCGGCATGGGCCGGATTGATCAGGGCCTGTCCGCTCAGCAACTCGGTCCACGACCGGGCGCGGTCGTCGTTACCGGCGGCAATAAAGGCGCGGATCGCTTCCGGCGCGAACCACAGGAGGTCGCTCGACGGCGGAATCCGCCGCAACACCGGCTGGAAGATCTTGGCCATGGAACCGTAGCGTCCCTCCTCCCTCGCCAGGTCGAAAGCGCGTTGTACGGCCTCGGCCTGGGCCACGGGCAGGGTCTGTACCAACGCCGCATGGTAGAGAAGCGCACGGACCATGGGTCCGAACTCAACCTCGGCCCGGCTCAACGGATTGGCCAGGTCGGCTTCCGAAAAGTCGACTCTCGTATAGAGCTGACGCAGGATCTCGATCGGCAGTGCCCCGGATGCATCGGCCCGTTCCGCCGCCTCCAGGCGCATGGCCTTGGATACGTTGGGGCTTGTCGCGATGGTGTTCAACACGGCCGGCTGGTTGGCGGCCAGCGCATCTCCGGGCAGATCGACCTTGGCGATTCGGGCCATGGCCATGAGCAAAGGATCGGGTGCCGGCAGGCTCTTCAGTTCGGTTTCCGCCCCCGCCGTCAAGGCGTCGGCGAGCAATAAATAGGTTTCGTCGTCCTCGCCCAGTTCCCGCATCAGGGAAACGCTGAGCGCCGCCTTGTCGCGCTCGCCATCGATGACCTGGCAAATGACAAAGACCTTCTGCCAATAAGTGGTCGGACGGATCGGCATCTCGCGCTTGGCCAGGTTGCAGGCCCGCGCGTGGTCGCCGGTCAGCAGGCGCAAATCGCTCTCCGCCTCGAGAAGGGCGCCCGTCCGGGCCTGTGTCGGCAGTGCATTCAAGAGCTGTTCGGCGCCCCTGAGGTTGCTCATCGCGAGCAGCAAGCGGACACGTTTTTCGATCAGGCTGTCATCCGCCCCATCGCTGCCTTCCGGTACCCGCGCCGGACTGAGCAGCAATCGGCTGAGCAGATCACGAAGGACCGGCGACGGCGCCGTGATCGGCAGCCCGGCCATCAACTTGTCGACCAGCGGCCGAGCCGTTCCTTTCCACAAACCGGTCCCCAAGGCACCGCTCTCGGAGGTCAGGATACCGGCCTCATCGGCGTTGATCGCCTGAAGGGAGTCCACTTGCACGCCGGTGCCGCGAATGGACCTTTCGAGCGGACCGGTCTTCCCCTTTTCCCTTTGCAGGTCCGGTGCCGCCAACAACCGGGCCGGCGCCGGGGCGGTGATCGTGGGAACGGGTTGCTCAGCCGCTTTCGGCGGCGGCGCCAGGCGCACCGGGCCGGGAGGTGCACTCTGCTGGGCGGCCAACCCGCCGGGTGTTGCCAGGCCGATCAAAATCGCCAGAGCGACACCGCGATGGCTTGCCCGGCACCTCGGGCCGTTAGCGCGGGAAACGGTCATCGGGTAGTTCTTTCTCTATTTTTTGTACAGGTGCCGGGATATCCCACATGGCGAGGAATACGCCACCACCGAGCACGAGAATGGCGACAGCGGCCAAAACAAGCCTGGAGAGTTTTTTCATTCCGCGTCCATGACATAAGGGACAATAATCGGCCGCGCCCGCCAGCCGATTGTATTGATGGTAGTTTCCGACTATGGCATTTTTTCGACAGTGTAAAGACCATCATGTTTACCGCAAAGCCCCGTTCTATGCTGTTGTGACAGCGGTCGACTTGACGGACGTTCCGGCCGCCTGTGCGGTCGCCACCAGACAAGGCGACATTAAAACGAGATGAATACCGACACCCACATGCCGCCCCAACGCTCGATCGTCCTCATCGGTCTCATGGGCGCCGGAAAATCGTCGATTGGACGGCGCCTGGCCAAGAGCCTCGGCATGGCGTTCTATGATGCAGATCAGGAAATCGAGGCGGCCGCCGGCTGCTCCGTCGCCGAGATATTCGAGGTCTACGGCGAACCCGCCTTTCGCGACGTGGAGGAAAAGGTAATCAACCGCCTCCTCAATGACGAACCCTGTGTGCTGGCAACGGGCGGCGGCGCCTATATGAACCCGCGCACCCGCCAGCATATCGCCGTCAAAGGGGTGTCCGTATGGCTGCGCGCCGGCCTCGACGTGCTGTTCGAACGGACCGGACGGCGCAAGGGACGGCCGCTGCTCGACAATTCGGACCGCCGCGAGACCCTGTCGAGACTGATCGATGAACGTTATCCGGTCTACGGAGGTGCGGACATCGTCATCGACACGGGTTCGGAAGGGATCGAGGTGACCACAGCCCGCGTGCTCGAAGCCCTGAGCGAAGCGGCGCCGGCCGGCACCGAGGCGGCGCCATGTTGAACAGCGAAAGTGACACCTCGGTCCTCAAACTCGACCTCGGGGAACGGAGCTACGAGATCGTCGTCGGTGACGGTTTGATCAAAGGGGCCGGCGAGCGGATCGCCCCTTTTCTCTCCCAACCAAGCGTCGTTGTGATTACCGACGAGAACGTCGAAGGACAGTGGCTGAAGCCGTTCGAAAAATCGTTGGGCGGCGCCGACATCACGTTCCGCTCGATCGTCCTTCCCGCCGGTGAAACGACGAAGAGCTTTTCGCAATTCGAACGTCTGGTCGAAGACCTGCTTTCCGGTGGGATCGACCGCAAGACCTGCCTGATCGCCCTCGGCGGCGGCGTCATCGGAGACATCACCGGCTTTGCCGCCGCGGTGACGTTGCGCGGCCTGGACTTTATCCAGGTGCCGACGACGCTGCTGGCCCAGGTCGACAGTTCCGTCGGCGGCAAGACTGGCATCAATACCGGACAGGGCAAGAACCTGGTCGGCGCTTTTTACCAACCGCGGCTCGTCCTCGCCGACACACAGCCCCTGGACACCCTCTCCAAGCGGGAGTTGTTGGCTGGTTACGCGGAGGTGGTGAAATACGGCCTCATCGACGACGCGCCTTTCTTCGAATGGTGCGAGAGCGACGGCCGGCGGTTGATCGACGGTGACTCGCAAGCTCGGCGTTATGCCGTCCATCACTGTTGCGCTGCCAAAGCGCGCATCGTTGCTGAGGATGAACGGGAAACCGGAGTCAGGGCGCTGCTCAATCTCGGCCACACCTTCGGACACGCGTTGGAGGCGGAGTCCGGTTACGGCGACCGGCTGCTCCATGGTGAAGCGGTTGCCATCGGGACCCTGATGGCCTTCGACCTGTCCCATCGTATGGGGCTCTGCAGTGGCCAGGACACGGGCCGCGTCGCGGCCCACTTCGAAGCGGCCGGTCTGAAATCGGGCCTGAAGGGTATTGCCGATGTCAGATGGTCTCCCGAGCGACTGGTCGGCCACATGAGCAAGGACAAGAAAGTCGAAGCCGGAACCATCGCCTTCATCCTGACCCGCGGTATCGGCCAAGCCTTTATTACACGTGACGTCGATCTCGAAGAGGTGAAAACGGTTCTTGCCGATGCCCTCGATATTTAGCCGCTGGTCGGTCCTTCAAGGGCCTGCCGTTCCTAACCACGTCGGAAGATCATACGGATTCCCGCCATGTTGATCACATTGACCGTCATCGCATTTCTTCTCGCAATGTCCGCGTTCTTTTCCGGTTCGGAAACGGCGCTAACCGCGGCCTCACGTCCGCTGATGCACCAACTTGAGCAGAACGGTGATCCGCGAGCAGCCCGGGTCAATCGGTTGTACGAACGCAAGGACCGCCTGATCGGCACCATCCTTCTTGGCAACAACCTGGTAAACATTCTGGCTTCGGCTTTGGCGACCAGCGTCTTGATCTCACTTTTCGGGGAAGCCGGCGTCGCCTATGCGACCCTCGGGATGACGGTTCTGGTCCTGATCTTCGCCGAGATTCTCCCCAAGACCTATGCCATCCACAACCCCAACAAGGCCGCCCTTCACATATCGCCGGTGATCAACGCCTTCGTAATCGTTCTCACGCCGTTGACGGCGACCATGGAAATGATCGTCAGCGGTCTGTTGCATATTTTCGGGGCCAGGAAGGGCGGAGAGCTGTTGTCGAGCGACGAGGAACTGCGGGGCGCCATCGACCTTCATAACGGCGACGACGAGGCGGTCCGGCACGAACGCGCCATGCTGCGCAGTGTCCTGGATCTCGACGAGGTGCAGGTCGTGGAAATCATGACCCACCGGATGAACGTCATCGCCGTCGACGCCGACCAACCGGTCGACCTTTCAATCGAACAGATTCTGGCCAGCCCGTTCACGCGTATCCCCTTGTGGCGAGGGTCGCCGGACAACCTCGTCGGCGTCTTGCATGCGAAAGCGTTGCTCCAGGAAATCCGGTCGCGCGGCAGCAACACCGGCGGGCTCGACCTGACGGCACTGGCGACCGAACCCTGGTTCATTCCGGAGCAGACCCTCTTGCTCGATCAATTGGAGGGGTTCCGCAAACGGCGCGAACACTTCGCCCTGGTCGTCGACGAATACGGCAGTCTGATGGGCATCGTCACCCTCGAGGACATCCTCGAGGAAATCGTCGGCGACATCGATGACGAACATGACGTCGCTTTCGACGGCGTTCAAATAGAAGCGGAGGGCGGTTTCGTCGTCGACGGCACCGTCACCATTCGCGACTTGAACCGCGAATACGAGTGGGGTTTGCCCGACGAGGAGGCCGCAACCGTCGCCGGCCTCATTCTGCATGAGGCTCGGCGTATCCCGAACGTGGGACAAAGGTTCAAGTTCTTCGGATTTCAGTTCGAGATTCTCGAGCGCCAACACCACCAGATCACATCGGTCCGCATAACACCGCCCGAGGCTGAAGACGACTGGACAATAACCTGATTGTTACCGGTGCCGGGGGTCCACAGTTGGTCTTCCAACCACGGTGGTTGGGGCCGACGTTCGACTCGCGATTTCGCCCACTCATCACCCACTTCAGCCGGTTCCATCATTTCCCTCTTGCGCCCACCCCCCTTGCTTGACCTACAATCACAGCGAGGGGTTTGGAACTGGGAAGGACTGATCATGCAGCGGAAAATCGTTCCCGACGTCGTCGAACGCAAGAAAGTCACTTCGGTCGTGACCGGCGATTCGGTCATAAGTGCCGCAAAACTTATGGCAGAAAAACACATCGCGGCTCTGGTCGTCGTCGACGCGGACGGGAACTTGATCGGCATTTTGACGGAGCGCGACCTCACCCAGCGCGTCCTCGCGGAAGGTCTTGATCCGAATGAAATCACGGTCGGCGAGGTGATGACCGACAACCCGGATACCCTGTCCGCCGACGATTCCGCCCGCGACGCGTTGGAATTGATGCAGTCCAGGAAATACCGGCACCTTCCGGTCACCGAGGACGGCAAGTGTATCGCCGTCGTATCGATCCGCGACCTCTATGCCACGGTGAAATCGGCGCTCGAAGAGGATATCCGCGAAACTGAGGCCTTCGTATTCGGCGACCGTTACGGCGCCTGAGCGCTCTACCGGCGACAACGCCTGTCGGTGCGGCCTTCGCCCGATCCGCGCCGGTTTTCGGATTGTGATTAAGACAACCTTAAATCACCCACAACAATACTTGTTATCGTAACCAACCCAGCCCGCCGGCGCGGCTGCCGCACCGTGTTCGCCGGTATCTGGACCGGGTTTCAACAGAACCGGTTCCTTAAATGTCCGAAGACCACACCACACATTCCAAGCTCGGCGCCGAACTCGTCGGTATCGCTGCCGCTCAAAAGTCCCGAATTCTAGAAGTCGCCCTGAACGCTATCGACCAGGGTTTCGTCGTTTGGGACGAGAACGATTGCATGATCATCTGCAACGACCGGTTTTGCGAGTTCTGGAACTATCCAAAGGACATCGCCAAGCCGGGCGTTCGGGCCATCGACCTTCTGCGCTTCGATGCGGCACGTGGCGAGCACGGTACCGGCGATTTGGAAGACGTCGCGCGGGCGCGGGACCGTACCGCCCGCGACCACCACAAAAAGGGAACCGACGAACAATACGTCACCAACGAAGGTCGGGTTCTGTTGATCCGAAGATATACGGTTCCCGAACTGGGCACGGTATCGACCTTCACCGACATCACGGATCTGAAAAAGGCGGAAGACGCCCTCAAGGAGAACGAGAAACGCCTGGAGGAGCAGGTGGCGATCCTGAGCGATCGTGAGGATAAGCTGAAGGCACAGAAATCGGTTCTCATTGATCTCGCCCGTGACCTCGAACGGGCTCGTAATGAATCGGATTTGTTAAACTCACAGAAGGACAAGTTCTTCTCGATCATCGCCCATGACCTGATGGGACCGTTCAATCTGGTCCTGGGTTATTCGGACTTGTTGGCTCAACACGTCGAAGAGTTCGACAAGGCGACCGTCAAAAGCTCCGCCGAAACCATCCGCGAGTCCGGTTATCGGCTGTCCGAACTTCTCGAAAACCTGCTGAGCTGGTCCCGCCACCAGATGGGTCGCGTCCAATTCGAGCCGCAGCCCACCGACCTCAACGCGATCGTCGAGCGCAACCTCGATCTGTTCCGGCCGTTGGCCGAGCAGAAGGCGATCCGCCTGGTCGACGACTGCATTCCGGCGGTTCTGGCCCGTGTCGATCACAACATGGTCGACATGATCGTCCGCAACCTGATCAACAACGCCATCAAGTTCACTGAACGCAAGGGCCAGGTAACCGTCGACACGGAATTGCGCCGCGATTTCGTGGCGCTCAGCGTCGCCGACACCGGTGTCGGCGTTCCGGCGGATAAGATTTCAAAGCTGTTCCTGATCGAAGAAAAGACATCGACCACGGGCACCGAAGGCGAGAGTGGTACCGGCCTCGGGCTTCAGTTGTGCAAGGAATTCGTCGAGTTCCAGGGCGGCGAAATATCGGTCTCAAGCACCGAAGGCGAAGGGTCGTGCTTTACGGTGACGTTTCCCTTGGCGACAGGGTCGACGGACGATCACTGACATAGACCGTGCCGGTGAACGTCGACATCGTCTTGCCGTCGCGGCTCACATCGACACGGTAGACGGCCGTACTGCGGCCGCGTGAAACCTCCTCGGCGGTAGCTACGAGTCTGTCACCCGCCTTGACGCCACGGACATAGGCGATATGGGCATCGATACCGATCGATGCGTGTTCGCGGGAATTGGCGGCCAGTCCAAAGGCCATGTCGGCCAAGGAGAACACCGCACCGCCGTGGGCGTAACCCATGAAATTCAGGTGTTCCGCCACGATATCCATTTCGACCACGGCCCGGCCCGGGGCGAACTCGACGAGGCGGAAGCCCATGTGACGGGCAAAAGGGTCGTTGCCCAATAAGCGGTCTTCTTCGGAAAAACTAGTCATGCGGCGATCAGGGGCCGTCCGAAACCGAGTTCGCGGCGCAGGCATGCGCAAATCTCGCCATGCGTGACGTCGGCGGCGGCGGCATCGACCACGGCCGCAAACACGTTGCTACGCTCATCGCCAGCGGCCCTGGCCAGTTCACTCAGTGCCTTGTCGACGGCGGTCCGCGACCGATCGGCCTTGAACCGCGTGAATCGGGCGATTTGGTCTTCCATCAACGTCGGATCAGGGCGCTCCAAGGGAGCCGTCGCGAATTCCTCGCCGCCCTCCGTATAGGCGTTGACGCCAACCACCGTCTGTTCGCCGGTATCGATGCGTTTCTGGAAGCGCATAGCCGTATCACCGATCATCCGCTGCACGAGGCCGGTCTCAACGGCCCGGTACATGCCGCCCGCTTCGTCGACGCGCTGGATGACCTCGGTGATCTTCTCTTCCATCTGATCGGTCAGGGTCTCCACGTAGTAGGACCCGCCCAACGGGTCGATGACGTCGCCGAGATGGGCTTCCTCGCGAAGAATGTTCTGCGTCGCAACCGCGATCCTTGCCGCCGCCTCCGTCGGCGTCGACAAGACCTCGTCAAAGGCGTCGGTGTGCATGGACTGAAGACCGCCGAATATGCCGGACATGGCCTGCACGGCAACTCGCGCGATGTTATTGAGCGGTTTCTGCCGGGTCAAATCGACACCGGAGGTCTGGGCGTGGAATTTGAATCGCCAGGACCGCGCGTCCTCGGCGCCCAGGCGTTCGCGCGCAATTCGCGCCCAGATGCGCCGCCCGGCCCGGAGCTTGGCGATCTCCTCGAAGAAACTGATCGACAGATCGAAAAAGAAGGTGACCCGGGGCAGGAACTCGTCCGGGTCCATGCCGCGGGCCATGCAGTCCTCGGCGAATTGGATGGCCGTCGACAGGGTGAACCCCATGGCTTCGGCCGGTGTCGCGCCGGCCTGCTGCATGTGCTGTCCGACGACGGAGACCGGGTTCCATTTACCGAGCCGTTCGTTGGCGAACAACACATGATCGGTGAGCACGCGGCGCGATCCTTCAAGCGCCAGGCGGAAAAACATGTGGTTGGCGACGAAATGTGAGATGTAGTCGCTTTGATTGGAGGTCCCCGAGATCGCCGACCACGGCACGCCGCGGCGGTCAGCGACGGCGAGCAGGAACGCCAGCAAGGTGAACGGCAGTGGGTCGTTGAGCGCAACGGACATGCGTTCGATGGGAACCCCGTCAAGGCAGCGGGCCATGTCGTCGACGGAATTGATCGTGGTCCCGCAGGTGCCGAGCAGGACCGGGTCGACCCCATCGACATCGAAACCGCGGTAGACGGAATTGCACGGGATCATGCTGAGCGCTGTCGCACCTTCCTTGATGATGTCGCGCATGCGCTCGTTATATTCCTGCGGTGTCGCCAACCCGATCAGTTGCCGCTGCGACCAGGGCCGCCCCCGGTGCATACTCGGATAGATGCCGCGGGTCGCCGGCAGTTGGCCGGGGAAACCGAGGCTTTCCAGGTAGTTGTCGGATGAACGGTCGGCCGGCGTGTAAATCGGTTTGATCTCGATACCGGATCGATTAAGGCGGCGGTCGTCGCCCGGAACTTGCGCGCCATATTCGTCTGCCCAGCGGGCCTCGGCGGCGGCGAAAGTCGGGTCCTCTTTGGGATTCGCGTTGTTGTCCATCCTCTCCTCCTTAAGCCGGCACCCGTGAGCCGGCCGATATCAAACCGGCGATTCCATCGACAATTTCCTCGCGGCCGGCGCCGGGATGGAATACGCGTCTGACGCCGGCCCGCAACAGATCGGCTTCGTCCTCGGCCGGTACGATACCGCCGACGACCACGGCGACGTCCTGCATGTCCGCCTCGGCGAGCGCCGCCATCAGTTTGGGGACTAGGAGATGATCGGTGGCCAGCGAGCTGACACCGATGGCGTCGACGTCTTCTTCAAGGGCTTGGGTGACGACATCCTCAATCGCTTGCCAGGGTGCCGTATAGATCACTTCCATGCCGGCGTCGCGCAGGAATCCGGCGACTAGGCGCGAACCGCGATCATGGCCGTCGAGGCCGATCTTGGTGACCATCACCTTGGGCCTTCGCCCGAGACGATGAACCAGGTCCCGGACCCGGGTATCGGTCGTTGTCTCCGTCATGTCTGATCGATCCCTTTCCTGATCAATCGAAGGAATCCGGTGGCGATCTCGGCCGGCGTGTCGCCGTTCGGCCGGTACCATGTAGGCGTCCAGTTGAGGGCTCCCATCACCATCATTCTGAGCTGGCGGCGAGGTGTTGCGCCGTCGACCGGCAGGGCATCGATCAATCCCCGGAATATGCTCTCGTATCGGTCACGGAGCCGGACCAGGTTATCGCGCATATCGGCGTTTCCTGCCGGCAACTCTCTGATCACGACGCGGGCGTAGTCGCCGCCGGCCAGAAGGACATCAAGATGAGCGGCCATGGCGTTTTCCAAGCGTTGCCAAGGATCGGGAACGGTCTCGATTGCGTTTTCGACCGCCGTCGAGATGCGCCGGATTCCCTCGTCGTGTACGGCGATGAAAAGATCGGTTTTCGATTCGAAATGGTAATAGAGGGAACCGGCCTTCATGCCGGCATCACCGGCGATTTCGCGCATGGAAGCGCCGTCGAACCCTTGGGTTCGGAACCGGTGCGCGGCCGCGTCGAGCACGAGACCGAGGCGGCTATCGCGTCGCGGCTTTTCCAATTGCGCGGCAACGGTTGGCATTTCACTCCCAAAACCTAACTAACGATTGTTAGGTTAATATCACCATCCTTTGGCTCGATCAACCGCAATCCGATCGGAAGAAGGTCAACGCCGGTAATCTTTCCTTGCACGGCCGGGCGGAACCATCATCTTTGGAACGCGTCTTCACCGACAGGGACGAGGAAAATGCCGCTTTCGAAACCCGATGCCCGGCGCCACGCGCACACCCGGGAGATCCAGTGCCTAGGATATGAACGCGAAGATGGCCTGTGGGATATCGAGGGCAGTATCCGGGATTCGAAAACCTACTCCTTCGACAACATCGACCGGGGCGGCGTTGCCGCCGGCGAGGCCATCCACCACATGCTGGTTCGCCTAACGATCGACGCTAATATGACGGTCGTCGCCATTGAGGTCGCCATGGATTCGGTCCCCTACTCGCTGTGCGGTGACATCACGCCGTCGTTTCAGCAGTTGAAGGGATTGAAGATCGGCGCCGGCTGGCGCCGCGCGGTGATCGAGAAAGTCGGTGGACTAGCCGGCTGCACCCACGTCCGCGACCTGTTGATCGGACCCGTCGCGGTAACCGCCTATCAAACAATCATTCCGAAACGCAGCCGACAAATCGATGCCGAGGGCGGACCAAAAAAGCGCCCGCCGGTCATCGGCACCTGTCACGCCTATGACCCGTCGGGTTCAATCGTCCAACGCCGTTGGCCGCAGTTCTACGTTGATCCGACGTCCGATGGCGGTCAGTAAAACCGGGGCAACCTTTCGCCACCGGCCGGTTCAATCGAATGGCGCCGCTTCCGCCAATACCGAATCGGCCAGACCGGCCGGCAGCGTTGCCGACCACTTCGTCGCGACCTCTCGATAATAGGAAACGATAAACGACCGTACGGCCGAGGTTCGACTGCCGCCGTTTTTCCTTTGGTCGATCATGGTGCATAGGTCGTGAAGGGTCACGCCTTCAGCGCTGCAAATGTCGTCGAGCGCTTCCCAGCTGGCCCTTTCCAGGCGAATACTGGTCCGTCTGCCGTCGACCGTAATGTTCTTGCTTATCAAAAGCACCTCCAGCCTTTGCTGATCTATCGCCGACCCGGAAGCTCCGATCAAGACATGAGCGGAAGCCGCCCGTTCCCAGGCTGACGATCAAATCTAGAATTTGACCCGTATCAATCATAGCAAATGGTTTCCGGAACCCCAAATCTTTGTCATGGATCAAACTGACCGGAACCTGACATGGCCCGAAAAAGATGGCGCCGGCGACTTCATTCGGATCAATCGCGCCCTTGCTTCGCGGGTCTTGCCTGCGCATAGTTAATATCATGTCGACTGAACCTCACAGCGACCTGCTGAGCCGATATCGCCATGAAGCGGGTGCGGCGGAAAACCGATGCGCCTGGCCCGGCTGCGACTGTGCGGGAGAACACAAGGCGCCGAAGTCACCGACCCAGCTCAACGAGTTCCAGTGGTTCTGTCTCGAGCATGCCCGCGAGTTCAACAAGTCATGGAACTACTATGACGGCATGTCCGATGAGGAAGTCGAGGCCGACGTTAGGCGCGATACGGTCTGGAACCTCCCGACCTGGCCCCTCGGGAACAATCCGAGCGCCACGGAGAGCCAAGGGTTTCAGACCTACAATTTCGCGGACCCCTTCGGGATTTTTGAAGAGGGCGTGGGAGAAGGCTCTTCCGGCGCACCGTCGGATCAAAGCCTGGGCGCCGAGCAGCGGCACGCCGCCGCGGTGCTCGGCATCGATCCGCCGATTACCCTCGACAACGTCAAGGGCCGCTACAAGGAACTGGTCAAACGCCACCACCCGGACGCGGTCGGAAATGGAGAAGGGTCGGACGAACGGATCAAGGAGATCAATCACGCCTACGGCGTCCTGATCGCCTTTATCGAAGGTTGAGGCAATAGATTGTTTCCTTGACTGACTAGGCAATCGCCCCTACCTCATAGGCGTTTTTCGCCGGCCCGCCCAGAGACGACGCTAGGGGCGATTGGCCGGCCGCTTTTCATTCCAGACCGGATACAGTCAGATGACGATACAAGCCGATACCGCTGAACCACTGGCCGTTCGCGAGCCCGATATTTCCGTGTCGGTACGCCAGGTGTTCGGGATCGACAACGACCTCGAAGTTCCCGCGTTCAGCAAGGCCGAAGAGCACGCCCCCGAGATCGACGATGCCTACCGGTTCGACCATGACACGACCATGGCGATCCTGGCCGGTTTCGCCCACAACCGGCGTGTGATGATCCAGGGGTACCACGGCACCGGCAAGTCGACCCATATCGAACAGGTGGCGGCACGCCTCAATTGGCCATGCATCCGGGTCAATCTCGACAGCCACATCAGCCGGATCGACATGGTCGGCAAGGATGCCATCGTGCTCAAGGACGGCAAGCAGGTCACCGAATTCCGTGAGGGGATCCTGCCATGGGCCCTACAGAACCCGACCGCCCTGGTGTTCGACGAATACGACGCCGGTCGCCCTGACGTCATGTTCGTTATCCAGCGTGTTCTCGAGGTCGAGGGCAAGCTGACGCTACTTGACCAAAACCGGGTCATCCGCCCGAACCCCTATTTCCGCCTGTTCGCCACGACCAACACAATCGGCCTCGGCGACACGACTGGGCTTTATCACGGCACCCAGCAGATCAACCAGGGACAGATGGACCGCTGGAACATCGTCGCCACCCTAAACTACCTGCCGCACGACGCCGAAAAAGACATCGTTCTGGCCAAAACGCCGGATTACAATACGGCCGAAGGCGAAGAGACCATTTCGGCGATGATCGAACTCGCCGAACTGACCCGGACCGGTTTCATGAACGGGGACATATCGACGGTCATGTCGCCCAGGACGGTCATCACCTGGGCCGAAAACGCGATGATCTTCGGCGACGTCGCCTTCGCCTTTAGGGTTACCTTCCTCAACAAGTGCGACGAGCTGGAACGGTCCGTTGTCGCCGAATTCTATCAGCGCTGCATGGGCGAGGAACTTCCGGATTCGGCCGCCAACACCGTCATTCAGTCGCGTCGGCGGCGCCGGACCGGCGCCACGCCGGGAAACATCGGGAGTAGGGTCGAATGAGCGCGGAGGATCGGAATGAGCTGGTCAAACGCGCCACTGCGACAACGCTGAAGGCGCTGGCCGGCTACCAACCGCAGGAAATCACCGTCAACTATTCGCCGGGCGCGGCATCGGTTACCGGCAACACGGTGCAACTGCCGGCCCCGACCGGCCCCCTTGACGGCCCCTCGGTGACCAAGCTCAGGGGCGTTTCCGACGCCCTCGGTCTGCGTATCCGCTACCACGACGATTCCGTTCATGCGGCGCATATGCCGCGAGGACCTGAGGCCCGCGCCGCCTACGAAGCTCTTGAACAGGTCCGCTGCGAGTCCCTCGGCGCCAACCGCATGGCCGGGGTCAGCAGCAACCTGAAGGCCTTGCTCGACGAACGCTGCCGGGCCCGTGGTTACGGCGGCGTCACCGAGAAGAACGAAACCATGCTGCCCGATGCCGTCGGTCTGCTCGTTCGCGAAAAGATGACCGGTGAGCCGGTGCCGGAGAGCGCCGCGAAGCTGATGGACATTTGGCGCCGCGATATCGAAGCCAAGATCGGCGACAAGATGAACCTTCTCGACGGTTGTGCCGCGGACCAAGACGCCTTCGCCGACCTGGTGACGGAGATGATCGCCGCCCTCGACCTGATCGATGACGACCAGCAGCCTCTCGATTCCGAGGACGACGACAGTGACGAGGACACCGCCGATCAGGACGGCGAGGACACGCCGGATAGCACCGATTCCCAAATGACCGAGGACGGCACCATGTCGGGCATGCGGGGTGAGGACGACATGGGGGATATGAGCGAGGACATGGAGGGCGCCGAGGACGACATGATGCTCGGCGAAGGCGAGGAAGAACCCGCCGGCCCGAGCCTCTGGGACGACCCGAGGCTGCAGAACGCCCCCGATGACGGTCGCCGCTACCGTCCCTACATCACCGAATATGACGAGGTCATCGACGCCGAGGAACTCTGCGCCGCCGACGAACTGACCCGGTTGCGCCACCAGTTGGATCAGCAGTTGTCGCATCTGCAAGGTGTCGTCTCACGGCTCGCAAATCGCCTGCAACGCCGCCTGCTCGCCAAACAGACGCGGTCCTGGGTCTTCGACCTGGAGGAAGGCTTGCTCGATGCCGGGCGCTTGGCCCGGGTCGTCGTCGATCCGGTCCACCCCCTTTCATTCAAGCGCGAAACCGACACGGATTTCCGCGATACCGTGGTCACCCTGCTGATCGACAACTCGGGTTCCATGCGCGGCCGGCCGATCACGGTTGCCGCCATGAGTGCCGACATCCTGGCCCGCACGCTGGAGCGTTGCGGGGTCAAGGTCGAGATCCTGGGCTTTACGACACGGTCCTGGAAAGGCGGCTCGGCCCGCGAACACTGGGTCGGTGCCGGCAAACCGAAGAACCCGGGTCGTCTCAACGACCTTCGCCATATCGTCTACAAGGGTGCCGATACGCCGTGGCGGCGCGCCCGCAAGAATTTGGGATTGATGCTGCGCGAAGGTCTGTTGAAGGAGAACATCGACGGCGAGGCCCTGGCCTGGGCGCATCAGCGATTGTTGGCGCGCCACGAACAGCGACGCATTCTGATGGTCATTTCGGACGGCGCGCCGGTCGACGATGCGACGCTGTCGGCCAACCCGGGAAATTACCTGGAACGCCATCTCCGCGACATGATCGACTTCATCGAGACCCGTTCCGACGTCGAGGTGACCGCCATAGGGATCGGCCATGACGTCACCCGGTACTATCGGCGCGCCGTAACGCTGATCGATGCCGAGGAACTGGGCGGCACGATGATGAACGCGCTTGCCGAACTCTTCGACGAAGAAACGGTCCGCACGCCGCTGCGTCGGCGCGCCTGATCGGGCGCCTAGTTCGCCTCCGGCATCACGCGGCCTTGCGGGAAGACCAAGGTCACCTGCGTACCCTCACCAACCTGGCTCTCAAGCTCCAACCGGCCCCCGTGCAGTTCCATCAACGACTTGCATAACGGCAGCCCGAGGCCGGTCCCTTCTTTTCCACGCGTCATCATATCGGTGACCTGACCGAACGGTTTCAACACGGTATCCAAATCCTCGGTCGCGATGCCGATGCCGTCGTCGGTGACGCGTACCGCCACGCCTTGCGGCTCTTCCTCCAGAACGATGTCGACGGTTCCACTTGGTTCGGAAAACTTGATCGCGTTGGTCAGTACGTTGAGCAGGATCTGTTTGACCCGTACATGATCGGCGAAGACCTTGGGGAAGGTCTCGGGCAGTTTGGCGACAACGGCGACGGAGGCCCGGCTCGCGCGCTCGCGGACCATTTCCATGGACTCGCGTACCACATCGGAGAGGTCGACCTCCTCCTCGAACAATTCCTGGGCCCCGGCTTCGACCTTGGAAAGATCGAGGATGTCGTTGATCAAACGCAGGAGATGGGTTCCGGAGCCATGAATATCCGCCGCATACTGGACGTATTCCTGCTTCCCCAAGCCGCCGAACATCTGCTCCTTCATCACTTCCGAAAACCCGATGATGGCGTTCAGCGGCGTGCGGAGTTCGTGGCTCATGTTGGCGAGGAACTGGCTCTTCAAGCGATCGGCGGCCTCGGCCTTGTCCTTCAGCGCGTAGAAATCCTCGGCAAGCTCGACCATGGTCATGGCCTCCTCTTCGAGCCGCGCCCGCTGCATTTCGGCGTCCAGAAGGAACTTGTCCTTTTGCTCTTCCATCTGCTTGCGCGTCGTGATGTCGCGCACCACCCAGGTAAAGGTCTGGCCGCGGCGGTTTTCCAGCCGGCGGCCGACGAACTCCGCGAGAACCACCTCGTCATTTCCGCGTTCGATATAGGTTTCGCGCATCAAACCGTCCGAGTCCGCCGTATGACCATCGGTCAACGCGGATGAGAGGTCGGGTACGAGCTCGACGATCGGCGTGCCCAGAACCTGGTTTGCCGTCTTGCCGAAAATCTGCTCGGCGGCGGGATTGAACGTCGTAATCAATCGATCTTCATCGATGGTGACGATGCCGTCAGCGACCGTGGCAATGATCTGGTTCAGTTTCTGCTCCCGATCGCGCAGGATCTTGGCGGCCCGCATGTGGCCCGATATATCATGAAGTTCGACCAGATATCCCGGTACGGTTCCGGTTCCTTCGTTTCGCCGATGGACCCAGAGTATGGCGTCGACGATGTCGCCGACCGCCGTTTTGAGTTTGAGGGGAAATCCCTCCGTCTCATCGGCAAGGAGGGCGAAATCGCCATCCGTAAGTCCAGCGTATTCATGAGTGAAGTATTCGGTGATCCTGCTGCCGATGAGGTCGCCCTTGGCGGCACCGAAGAGTTTTTCACCGGCCGCGTTGATGTCTGTAATGCGGCTCTCCTCGCAGGACGCAAGCACATGTTTGAGGGAATCGAAGTAATCCGGGAACGGATCGGGGCGATCGGTTCGGGATAAGTTACGATCCATTTTTCTGGTTTTCCCAAGCTCTAAAAACCCGTGCCCCGAGTCAGATTTTATGGCACCCATTGAAAATAGCAATTGCTTCGCCCAGAAGAGGAATTTTCAAGTGGCGAAACAACCCCATGGTTACGTACCATGGTTCGACGCCACGATTTGACCCCACCGCTTTGGGTCGATGAATTACGGAAGAGTTGAATTTCGGAAGAAGCGTGTTTCAGGTTCGACACACTGACGTCTCCCGCATCTCGGCAAAAGCACTGAGATGGATCGGTTTCTCGGTCCTGCTGACCGCTCCCGATATCGGCCCTGCCCACGCGTCGGCCGCACCGGTCATCACCGAACACCGGGGTATCCGAATGGAGGCGGTTCCCAATGGCGTTGCCGCCGTCTCGGCCGCGGATCCGGCGCATTCGGTCGCCCCTGAAGAGGCGTTGGCCCGTTTACAGGAAGCGCTCGACAGGATCTACGGCGGCTCACCCCTGAGCGCATCGAAAATCGACCAGCTGAAGCGCAACGGTCGGGTCGTCATGATCTACGACCCGGCCTTCCCGAAGGAGCGCCTGGCATCGGTCACCATCGCCGCGTTTTTTCCTGACTATTACCAACACCAGGGCGCCATGAAGGATTTCATCGTCGTCGTCGGCCGCTATGGGATCAAGTGGCCGCGCGACAAGCTTGCCGCCATCATCGTTCACGAACTGGTCGGCCACGGACTTCAGCACCTGCGGGGACGCACCGACCGTGACCGCAAGATCGATCGGGAGTGTGAAGCCCGCCTTTACGAAGAAGCGGCCTACCAGGATTTTCGACTGCCCCGTGCGACACCCCAGATGATCCGCTTCCGCAAAGACATGGAACGCAACTGGTGCGCCGATTTCCGCCTGTTCATGCGCCGCCAGAAGCCGCAGTCGATGGCGTTGTGGAACTACGGCACACCGAAGGTCCCGGAACTCCTCGCCGTATTCGAGGAATATCTCGCGCATCTCCGAGCCTCCGGCGAGGCCGGGCGGGCCGTTTCCGCCTCCGCCGCGAAACGGCACCGGGAATTTCTCGCATTCGCCAGAGAGGCCGAACGCACCAAAGAACCGGGTCAACTTTTTGTCGTCGGTAAGAAATACCTTCACGGTGTCGGCGTCGACAAGGACGTCGACCGGGCGCGCGACTGGTTCCGAAAATATGCCGGCGCAGCAGACATTGGGCGAGATGGCGGAAATGGGCGTCGGTGCGCAGCCGAGTATTATGGACGCGTTCTTCTGGTACAAACTCGCCGCCCGGCACGGCTTCGCGATTGCGAAAGGCCGGGCCGATCGGCTCGAGCCGCAGCTGTCGCCCCGTCAGCGCAGCGACGCCCTCGGCCGCGTCGCGCGATGGCTGGCCGCAGCTGGGCGGTAAGCCGAACACTCCCCGAGGGTCGGCGGCGGAACTTCCCGGTCGCGTGCTCTTGCCGAACGAGAGAGGCGCCAGCCGGAGGCCGGTTGAATCTTTTCCGACCGGCCCCAAGATGTTAGGCAATGACCATGTTGAAAACGGTTTCCACTTTGACCGCGACACTCATGATCCTATCCGACGCCACATGGGCGGGCGAGATCAAACCCGTCCTCATCGGTGAATCGGAACGCGCCTTCTCCCGGCCGCACGACGTCGCCATCGCGCCGACGGGTCTCTATCTCGTGGTCGCCGATCTCGGCAACGATGTCGTCAAGGTTCTCGATCCGGGCCGCCTGAAAGTGTTGGCCGCCTTCGGACAGGGCGAACTTTCAAGCCCGCACGACGTGGCTTTCGGCAAGGATGAGCGGCTCTACGTGGCCGATACCGGCAACGACCGCATCATGGTCTATACCTTCAAGGGCGTCTTCCGCGATGGTAGCGCCAACGCAGAACACATCGAAACCTACACCCAGGGCATCGTCACCCCGGAAGGCGTCGCCGAGGGCAGCAACGGCCGGGTCTACGTCGCCAACACCGGCGCCGGATCCATCGTCGCCCTCGAAGCGGGGCGCGTCGTCAAAACGGTCGAGGCAGCTGGCGGTACCCCCCTCGCCCGCCCCCACGACATCCACGTCGGCCCCAAGGACCGCGTCTATCTCGCCGATTCCGGCAACCACCGGGTCCTCGTCTTCGACCGCGACCTCAACCTGCTCCGCGAACTGAAAAAGCCGGACTACGCCTTCAACGAACCGAAATACCTGGCGATGGACGAGGACGGTACCTTGTTCCTGGCCGACGAGTACAACCACCAGATCAAGATCTTCGATACCGAGTTCCGCCGGGTCGGCACCATCGGTAACGGCGCGCAGGGCGATGGCCCTGATGGCCTCAACGGCCCCGAGGGCGTCGATGTTGCTGGGCGGTACCTCTGGGTCTCAGATACCCACAACCACCGGATCATGCTCTCCAAGACCCGATAGTCGAAACACCTCTCGACAATCGGGTAGGCGGGTTCCTTACGGTTCCCGCCTCCCACACCACCGGGCATACGGATCACGTACCACGGCGGTTTCCGCTCCGTTGTAACGCAAGGTGTCTGTCGGTCAGGGGAGTGAGCCCTTGGGCCATGAACCAATCCAGGTTCATGGCTTCGGTGGCCTGGTAGCTCAACGCCTTGCGCCACCAGCCCTTTCCGGACATTGCCATGATCCGGGCCCGCCATG